>JAAUXY010002854.1_pt1 | contig 39812 bp, 42 predicted proteins | sample 7278121 | NCBI WGS metagenome assembly JAAUXY01 (sample SAMN14350117, study PRJNA611818) | marine sediment metagenome | isolation source: surface marine sediment (1.8m) | place: French Polynesia: Moorea | collected 2018-08
GATCATGGATCTCGGCTGGTGCGGCGGGCTGACCGAGGCCAAGGCGATCGCCTCGATGGCGGAAGCCTTTCACCTGCCGATCGCGCCGCACGATTGCACCGGCCCGCTGGCCTGGGCCGCCTGCACGCATCTGTCGCTCAACGCGCCCAACGCCATGGTCCAGGAGAGCGTGCGCGCATTTTACAGCGGCTGGTACGGCGAGCTCGCCGACCACCTGCCGCGGGTGGAGGACGGCCACATCGTGCTGGACCGACAGCCGGGCCTCGGCACCGAAATCAAGCCCAGCCTGTTCGACCGCCCCGACGCGCATCACCGCAGGAGCGGGTAGGCGCCGGCGTGGGGCGCGGAACGTCCACGCGCTGCACGGTCATTCCTGAAACGAGCGAACGCTGGACCCCCCAAAGAGCTCTGTGTCCGTCTGGCACATTCCGCAACCAGCCAGCGTGTAACCGCACCACGTCCACCTATCCTCCGGCAAATTCGGTGCTAACATACCTCAGGCCTTTGCGCTCACGACAAAGGCGACAGATGCGGGCCGGACGGCCAAGCCGTTGTGCGTGCGCGCCTGGATGTTCATCAAATGGGAGGAAGTGATGAAGAAGTTCGAGGGCAGTTTCTCCGGAAAGTCGACGGTCATCGCGCTGGGCACGGCGGTCATGCTAGCCGGCGTTGTGAGTCTACCGGGCCAGGCGCGGGCCGAGTGCTCGCCCGAGAACTGGAAGGACTGCGCGGGCAAGCCTTGGGTCGACGGCGACAAGATGGATACACCGCTCGGCTCCAAGTGGTGGCCGAACCCGATCTGGGGCGAGGGCGACGAAGCCGGCTCCACCAACTGGTACACCAAGCCCGAGGTGGTCATGCGCGGCCTGGCGCAGGTGAAGGAAGGCAAGGTCTACAAGCTTGGCCATCCTTACACCGCCGAAATGCCGCTGTTCGGCGCCCGCAAGTTCTCGCTGCGCATTCCGGGCACGCCGACGGGCGGCACCTACGGCGCCAACCGCATCATGTGGAACGATGAGTTTCTCGCCACCGAGGTCGGCCAGGTCGGCACCCAGTTCGACGGGCTCGGCCATATCGGTGTCCAGGTCGGCGCGGACGGCGATAAGACCGAGATGCGCTGGTACAACGGATTCACCGCGGCCGAGATGGGCAATCCCTATGGCCTTAACAAGCTGGGCACCGAAAAGCTGCACCCCATCGTGGCCCGCGGCATCCTGCTCGACATCGCGGCGGCGCGCGGCGTTGATGCGATGGCGAAGGGCGAGGTCATCACCATGGCCGACGTAAAGGCCGCGCTGAAGAAGCAGGGCATGGAAAACTTCGAGTTCGCCGAAGGCGACGCGATCATCATCCGCACCGGCTGGGAGAAGCACTGGGGCGACCCGGCGACCTACAACGACGGCTGCCCCGGCATCGGCATGGAGGTGGCGCGCTGGATCGCCGAGGACGTCAAGGCCGGGGTCACCGGCGGCGACACCTGGCCGGTCGACGCCGTGCCCAACCCGGATCCGACCTGCGCGTTCTGCGTCCACACCTATCTGCAGACGCGGCACGGCATCGTGAACCAGGAGAACATGAAGCTGTCCGAGCTCGCGGCCGATGGCGTCTATGTGTTCGCCTACATGTACAGCCCGGCCCCGGTGCAAGGCGCCACCGGCTCCATGGGCGCGCCGATCGCCATCAAGTGAGGCGTGAGCCAGACGGCAGAGCTTGAGCCAGCGCTCCTGGTCGAAGGACTGCGCCATCGCTACGGCGGTGACGTGGTCCTCGACCTGGGCGCATGGTCGGTCGCCAAAGGCGCGACCTGCGTCGTCCTCGGGCCCTCGGGATCGGGCAAGACGACCCTGCTGCATATTCTGGCCGGCCTGACCCAGGCCAGCGCGGGCAGGGTCTGCGTGGATGGGGTCGAGATCGGTCGCCTGGCGCCGGCTGAGCGAGACCGCTTTCGAGCACGGAAGATCGGTCTGGTGCCGCAAAAATTGCACCTGATTGGCGCGATCACGGTGGCCGACAACCTGCGCCTCGCGCGCCGGCTGGCCGGCCTGCCGCCGGCGCAGTCCCAGGTCACCGATCTGCTGGACCGCCTCGGCGTGGGTGCGCTCGCCGGCCGCCGGCCGGATGCGCTCAGCCAGGGCCAAGCGCAGCGCGCCGCGGTCGCCCGCGCGCTGATCAACGAACCCGCACTCCTGCTGGCCGACGAGCCGACCGCCGCTCTGGACGAGCGGAACGCCGAAACGGTGATCGACCTGTTGCGGGACGCGGCCCAGGCGAGCGGCGCGACCCTGGTCGTCGCCACCCACGACCGGCGCATCGCCGGCCGGTTTGAGCAGCAGCTGCCTCTTGAGAGCGGTGCCGTCTCGGGAGCGGCGGCGTGAGCATCGTCGGCCTGACGTTCGCCTATCTGCGGCACCGGCCGGTCGCCGCTCTGCTGAATGCCCTTCTGCTGGCGCTCGGCGTGGCGACGGTCGTGGTGCTCCTGCTGTTCGCCGCGCAGATGCGCGACCGGCTCGCCCGCGACGCCAGGGGGATCGAGCTGGTCGTCGGCGCGAAGGGCAGCCCGCTGCAGCTCGTTCTTTCCGCCGTCTTTCACGCGGACATCCCGACCGGGAACATCAAGCTCGCCGATGCCGAGCCGCTGTTCGCCCACCCGCAAATCCGCCAGGCCATTCCGCTGGCTTTGGGCGACAGCGTCCAGGGCCTGCGGATCGTCGGAACCGACCACCGCTACCCCGCCCATTACGGCGCGCCGCTGACCGACGGCAGGCTGTGGGACGCGCCATTCGAAGTGACCCTGGGTGCTGAGGCCGCCGGCCGCATGAAGCTCGGCCTTGGCGACCAGTTCAAAAGTGTCCACGGCCTTGCGCCGGGCGGGCTCGGACATGACGAGGAATACACCGTCGTCGGAATTCTGGCGCGGACCGGCACGGTCCTCGACCGCCTCGTGCTCACCTCCATCGAGTCCGTGTGGGAGGCGCACGCCGAACACGGTGCCGCCCAGGCCGAGGGCGTAGTGGAAATCACCGCCGTCCTGCTGAGCTTCAAGTCCCCCATCGCGGCCCTGACCCTGCCCCGGGCGATCAATCAGACGACGCCGATGATGGCCGCCTCGCCGGCCTTCGAGACGTCCCGCCTGTTCGCCCTGATGGGGGTCGGGCTCGACGTGCTGTACGGCTTCGGCGGGTTGTTGATCGTCAGCGCCGGGCTGGGCGTTCTGGTCGCGCTCGGCAACGCGCTGGAGCGCCGCCGGGCCGACCTCGCCATCCTGCGCTGCCTCGGCGCGCCGCCGCGCTGGATCGTCGGCCAGCTTATCTTGGAAGGGATGCTGCTGACGGCGGCCGGCTTGGTAGCTGGACTGATCCTCGGCCACGCGGCGATGGAGGTCCTCGGCGCGGTGTTGCCGCAGGCCCGCGACCTTGGCTTGACCGGGAGAATGTTCGTGCTGTCTGAACTATGGCTGGCGCTCGGCGCGCTCGGCCTCGGCGTGCTGGCGGCCCTGCCGGCGGCGTGGCGGGCCTATCGCAGCGATGTCGCCAGGACGCTCGCGCTGGGTTAGAGTTCAAGGCGATGAGACGGTGGTTCCCATATCTGATTGCCGGTGCGCTGGTCTTAGTGCTTACCGGCGCGCCTGCCGACGCACAGCAGGAAGCGCTCACCGACCACAACACCCACAACCAGCCGCTCGACGCCGATGGCGTGCTGACCTGGGACGCTTTGGCGAACCTCGACATCCGGGTGGAGACGCCGGCGCCGCTGCAGACCCATTTCTATATCGAGTTCCCCGAAAGCCTGAAGGCGCTGGATGGAACGGTCGTTCGCATGAAGGGCTTCATGTATCCGCTGGAGGCGGGCGAGGCCCACGACAAGTTCCTGCTCGCCGCCCTGCCGCCGGCCTGCCCGTTCTGCCTCCCGGGCAACGCCAAGACCCTGGTCGACGTGATTGGCAGCGAGCCGATCCGCTACACCCTCGACCCGGTCGTGCTCGAGGGGAAATTTACCATCCTGGAGAACGACGTCACCGGCTTCTATTACCGACTGTCGGACGCAGGGCAGGTGGAGTAGGCCCGAGGGCGTCGCTCCGGTTCCGCCTTCGGCAGCGGTTCGGCGATCCTGCCTTGCCGGGCGCGCGCGACGGTGCCTTCCATTTGCGCGGCATGGACGCTTGCATCCAGCCGCTCGCCCAGTTCCTCCAGCCGCAAGCCAGGCGTGTCGACGACCGGAAGTCCGGCTTGCGCCAATCCCTGGTACCGCGCGGCCAAGGCCTCTTTCTTGCGCACCTGATGCGGCTGGAAATCGTCGAACTGACGCGGCGTGATCGGGTCACCCAGGACCAGATCGCCTGAGGCGACCGCCGCTTCGACCAGAGCGTCGCCGGTGCCGGAGCGAACGATGATGCCGTTGAACCCGGCATCCTCTCCGGTTGGCGCGCCGCCAGGCCATACGTCGGCCGAGGCGACATCGGCCGCTTCGCCCAGCGCATCCGGGCAGAGCTTGCAGCGCGTCTCGAGCTGCCAGCCGGCCTCCTCCTCCCACATCTCGCGGTAGGTTTTCTCAAACGCTCTTCCGTCCCGCGTCTCGATCCGCGTGCGGCCGGGATTACCGTGGCCGCGATACCGGAACAGGCTCAGCTCATCCTCCGCCAGGCCGAACTCGGCGAGGACGTCTTGCGATTTCTTGAGCCGCGACTGCCCACCGCAGACCAGGGCGAGGCGCGCGACGCACAACCGGTCCACGCGCGGGTCGGTTCGGCCCAGCCGGTGCACGGCGTTCAAGTCGCAGGGCTTGGCGATGATGGCGAACGGCTCGCCGCGATCGAGCGCCGCGTTGAGGCCGGCCAGCGGCGCGACGGGGCCATAACGTGAGCCGGTGCTCGCGATCACGTCGTCCGCCGTCTCGTTCAGCACCCAATGGCTCCGCATGGGTGTGTCGGCCGCCGCGCGCACCTGGAGCACGAAGCGCGCCTTGTTCTGGCTTAGCAGGTGGACGCCGAGCGCGGTGAGGACGCCACCGGAGGCCGCGCGGAAGCGGACCTCAGGATCGCCGGCCCAGGCGTATCTCATGCGCGAGAACGCCCCCCACACGGGGTCGGAGTTGAGCCCCGGCTCGACCCTCGGCTCGGCAACCGCGCCCGGACAGGCCGCCAGAAGCCGCGCTTCTTCCTCGGCCGTAAAGGCGTCGGCCGGCGTTGGCCTCAGGCTGCCGTAGGAGGTCATGGTCATGCGGACGCGACCGCCGGTAATCGCCTCGCACAGGCCGCAGCCGATGCACAGACCGCCGGTGACGACCTCCGCGATGCTCTGTGGTGCCCGGCCCGTGAGCTCCGATCGTTCTGGCGCGTTCGACATAGACCCACTCTGTCACAGCCGAAGCGGTGTCAGTTGTTCTCTTTGCCTGAAAGTGATTGTCGGCCGGCTTGGCGCTCGACTACCCGACCAGCGCCAGCAACCCGATCGCGCCGGTCAGCGTCAGCGCCACCGTGCGGAACGTCCGCTCGCTGGCCCGCCCGAAGCCGCGGTCGCCGAGCCAGGCGGCGGCCAGATAGACCGGCTCCAGCAGCACCGCCTTCCACACCACATCCCAGGTGATCAGTCCGCGCGTCGCCAGGGCGGCGATCACGGTCAGCCCGGAGATCATGAAGAACCCGGTCAGGCTGGCCCGCGCGACCCGCGCGTCGTGGTTGCCGGACAAGTAGAACAGGATCACCGGTGGTCCGTTGACCCCGGTGGAGCCGCCGAGAAAGCCGCCCAGCGCCCCGACCCCGAGCTTGAGGCCCAACGGGCGCGGGCCGGCATAGCGCCACTTCATCGCTAGCGCGACCGTGCACGCCAGCACCACCACGCCGATCGCTCGCTTGATGATCACCGGGTCCAGGCTGTCCAGCAGCCACACGCCGACCGGCGCCGCGACCACGCCGGCCAGCGCGATCGGCGCGATCGAGCGCCACTCCATGTGCGGCCAGGTGCGCCAGAACAGGTAGCAGGCCGCGGGAAAGCCCATCACCGACATGACCGCGATCGCGGTGACCGGCCCGTACAGCAGGGCCAGCCCCGGCGACAGGATCATCGCCGCGCCGAACCCGGCGAAGCCGCGCACCAGCCCGGCCAGCGCCGCGGCCAGGCAGGCTAACAGGAAGACTTCGGTCAGCATGGTGGGGCCGGCGCCGGCTTGGAGACGATTTCTACTTCCCGGCCAGGAAGGCGACGGCGTCGACCTCGATCAGCGCGTCGCGGGCGAGACCGGTGACCCCGACGGTGGTGCGCGCCGGGCGATGGCCGGCGGGGAACACCCGCTCCCACACCGCGTTCATCGGGCCGTAGTCGCGCTGGAAGTCGAGGAGGTAGACCCGGGCCTGCACCACGTTCTCCAGGCCCAGCCCCATCCCTTCGAGAATCAGCCGCAGATTGTCGAGACACTGTGTCGTCTGCGCGGCCACGCCGTCCGGCAGCGGCGCCTCTTCATCGCCCGGCAGGTTGGGGATCTGGCCGGACAGGAAGTGCCAGGGGCCGACCTTCACGCAGTGGCTCCACGGCGCGACCGGCACCGGCGCCGAGTCGATCAGGTGAAAGCTCGGCCGGACCGGCGAACCTGTTGGGCTGGGCGGCTCATGGCTCATGGATCTCACTCCGGATGCTGGGCGCGGCACAGCGCTTCGGCGCGCTGTTTGAACAAGTCCGCCTTCTGCTCGTCGACGTGGCCGTCGGTGATCATCTGATCGATGTCGGCATGGCGCTCGGCCACGCACAGCGCATAGGGCGTGTCGGGCGCGGCCGCGGCTGTCGGCTCCGGCGGGAACAAATCGTCGCGGTGGATGTAGACCAACGCGCCGGCCACGCCGGCCAGGACCGCGACCGCGAACAGGCGGGCGGCCGGGCGATCGAGCGCCGATTTGCGGCCGTGATCGGGCGTGCTCATAACTGAGTGTTAGCCCGCGCGCGCCGCGCCTGCCAAGGCTGCGCGCCCTTGCCGCTGCATTTGGGGGCGACAATCCGGGATCGCGCCCCTAAATTATGGCCCACAACGATACGCGGCGCGCGCCACGGTCCGCGCGCCCACGGGATGGAAGGGAGTTCGAACGGATGCCGGACGGTCTGGCCAATAACAACACGCGCCCAGCGTCCTCGGCCGCCGCCAAGGCGGAGCCGATGATCGATCCGTTCGGCCGTCACGTCAGCTATCTGAGGGTATCGGTCACCGACCGCTGCGATTTCCGCTGCGTCTACTGCATGGCGGAAGACATGACCTTCCTGCCCAAGGCCGAGATCCTGTCTCTGGAGGAGCTCGACCGGGTGTGCTCGGCGTTCGTCGCCAAGGGCGTGCGCAAGCTCAGGATCACCGGCGGCGAGCCGCTGGTTCGGCGCAACATCATGAGCCTGTTTCAGAACCTGGGCCGGCATCTGGACACCGGCGCGCTGGACGAGCTGACCCTGACCACCAACGGCAGCCAGCTTGCCAAGTACGCGGGCGACCTGGCCGACTGCGGCGTGCGCCGCATCAACGTATCGATCGATACCCTGGACGAAGCCAAGTTCGCCGCCATCACCCGCTGGGGCAAGCTTCCCAAGGTGCTGGAGGGGCTGGACGCGGCCAAGGCCGCCGGGCTGGCGGTGAAGATCAACATGGTCGCGCTGAAGGGCGTCAACGACGACGAATTCGACCGCATGCTGGAGTGGTGCGGCGAGCGAGGCTTCGATCTCACCATCATCGAGGTGATGCCGATGGGCGACATCGGCGGCGAGGCTCGGCTCGACCAGTACCTGCCGCTGTCCATGGTGCGCGCCAAGCTGCAGGAGCGCTGGACGCTGGCGGACATCGACTACAAGACCGGCGGGCCGGCGCGCTATGTCGAGGTCAAGGAGACCGGCGGCAAGCTCGGCTTCATCACCCCGCTGACCCATAACTTTTGCGAAAGCTGCAACCGGGTGCGGCTGACCTGCACCGGCACGCTGTTCATGTGCCTGGGCCAGGAGGATGCGGCCGACCTGCGCGCGCCGTTGCGCGCCTCGGACGATGATGCGGCGCTCCACGCCGCCATCGACGAGGCGATCTCCCGCAAGCCCAAGGGGCACGACTTCATCATCGACCGCCGCCACAAGGGGCCGGCGGTGTCCCGGCATATGAGCGTCACCGGCGGCTAGCCGGTTTCTCCCATCCGATAGCGATACAGCGTCGTGGTCACCGGCGTTGGTAGAGCGACGGTTTTCTCCGGCGTCAGGGTCGGCACCGCGAACCCGTTGGACAGCAGAACGGACCCGGGCCGGAGCTCGGCGCGCAGCTTGTCCGACAACCGGGCCATCGGCTTTGGGCCGAGATAGGCCGCAACGAGCGCCGCGTCCGACAGGTCGAGCGCTTCGATCCGCCCCAGACGCACGGACAGGTTCTCCCGGCCGAGCGCGCGTGCTCGGGCGACCAGCCAGGGCAGCGGCGAGGCCTCCACGGCAACCACCTGGCGTCCCGGCATCGCCTTGGCGAGATCGAGCGCCAGCTCGCCCCAGCCGCAGCCCAGCTCATAGACCGGCCCGTCCGGCAGGTTGGGCGGGATCAGCGCCACCAGCCCGGCCCGCGCGGCCCCGCCCGACGGCAGCGGCGGGCTGTCGAGCAGCACCGTGTAGACGGCAATCAGGCCGGCGCAGGCCAAGCCGGCGAGAAGGATGGCGAGAGCGGTGGTCATGCTGCGACGGCGGTGCCTGTGGTGCCGGAAGGCGCGATGGCTATACTCCTGAAGCCGGGTCCCGAATATCACAAATGCGGCGTGCGCCATGCTGAAACGCAGTGAGCTGAAGAAAATCGCGCTGGTCGCCTCCGATACACCGGAGGCCCAGGAGGCGCTGGAGGTGCTCTCGTCGCGCTACGAAAGCGTGGAGCCGAGTGACGCGGATGTGGTGGTGGCGCTCGGCGGCGACGGTTTGATGCTGCATTGCCTGCACGACCTGGGCGACTACGGCGTGCCGATCTACGGCATGAACCGGGGCACCGTCGGGTTCCTGATGAACCATTACGCCGAGGACGGTTTGTCCGAACGCCTGGCGGCCGCGGTGCCGGCGACCCTGCATCCGCTGCGCATGCGCGCGACCACAGTGGACGGGCACACCGAAGAGGCGCTGGGCTTCAATGAGATCTCGCTGCTGCGTCAGACCAAGCAGAGCGCCAAGGTACAGATCCGCGTCGACGGCGTGGTGCGCATGCAGGAGCTGACTTGCGACGGGGTTTTGTTGGCCACGCCGGCCGGCAGCACCGCCTATAACCTGTCCGCGCATGGGCCGATCCTGCCCATCGATTCGAACCTGCTTGCGCTGACCCCGATCAGTCCGTTCCGGCCGCGCCGCTGGCGTGGCGCGCTGTTGCGTCATACGGCCGAGGTGACTTGGACCATCCACGAACCGGACAAACGCCCGGTCAGCGCCACGGCCGACTATGTGGAAGTGCGTCGGGTGGCCACCGTGCAGGTGGCCGAGGACCGCAAGATCTCCGTGACTCTGTTGTTCGATCCCGATCACAGCTACGACGAGCGCATCATGCTGGAGCAGTTCAGCGACTGAGCGCCGGGGCCGATTGGGCGAACGGCCAGGAACCAAGAAGCAGACAACAAGAAGCAGGCAACAGGCGAACAGGGGAGGCGAGGCATGAACCGGGCGGTTGGGTATATCGGACTGGGGGCGATGGGCGCGCCGATGGTGCAGCGGCTGGCCGAGCGCCACCACGGGCCGGTGTTCGGCTATGACGCGGATGCCGGGATCATGCGCCGGGCGTGCGCGGACGCGGGCGTGCAAGCATGTGACAGCGTGGCCGACATCGCCGGCCGGGTCGATGTCCTGCTGACCTGTCTGCCAAACAACGAGGTGGTGCGCGCGGTCTATCTTGGTCCGGATGGCGTGGCCTCGGCGATCGGGTCCCGCGCCATCACCATCGACTGTTCGACCGTCGGCCCTGACGCCACTCAGGACGTTTATGCCGGGCTCAAGGAAAAGGGCGCGCGGCACCTGGACGCCTCGATGCTGGGCTCCACCAAGCAGGCCAACGAAGGCACGATCACCTTCGTCGTGGGCGGTGACGACGATGCCTTCGCCGAGGCGCGGCCGATCCTGGCCTGCACCGGCCAGATGATCCGGCATGTCGGGCCCAGCGGGGCCGGCAATCGCATGAAACTGATTCACCAGACGCTGGTCGCCGGCCACGCGGTGGCGGTGGCCGAGGCGTTGGCGCTGTGCCTGGCCACCGAAACCGACATAGAGGCGTTCTATGAGATCGTCGTACAGGGCACCGGGTTCGGCTATTCGCGCTATTTCGAGGCCCGGGTGCCGCGCATGCGCGACGGTGAGTTCTCGCCGAACTTCATGCTGAAGTTCATGCTCAAGGACGCCCGCCTCGCGCACGACCTGATGCCGGATGCCCAAAAGGTCCTGCCGGCGCTATCGGCTGTTATCGGGACTCTGGAGGAGGCCGATACCAAGGGTTTGGGCGGCGAGGACTTCTCGGCCGCCATGAAGGTGCTCGAGGCCCGTGTCGGCAAGTCGGTGGCGCGGTCCTAGCCGGGCTAACCGCCGCCGGGTGGCATGGGACCCTTGCCCAAGACGGCTGCGTAACTATCTGATGAATGCGGATTTTTGCTCTTTGGGCAAAGACCGCGATAGGCTGATCGCTCAGAGCCAGAGGCAGCGCGCGTGACGAGCTACTTGCTTCAGCCAGACCCGACCAATCCGCGCCTGACGGAACGGGTCGAGGGCCTTGACCAGGACGGGCGGGAAACCACGGTTTCCGTCCCGGTCGAGCGTCCGCTCACCCTGTTTCTGAATCGGCAGGAGATCGTCACCATGATGACGATCGCCGACTATCCGGACTATCTGGCGCTCGGCTACCTGCTCAACCAGGACATGCTGCGCACCGACGACGTGGTCGCCGGGGTCGACTATGACGACGACCTTGGGGTCGTGGTAGTTCGTACCGAACGCGAAACGAACTACGAAGAGAAACTGCAAAAGAAGGTGCGTACGTCAGGTTGCGCCCAAGGCACCGTGTTCGGCGACGTGATGGACAAGTTCGAGGCGGTCACCCTGGACCCCGACGCAATTGTTAAGACCTCTTGGATCTATGCCCTGTCCAAGCAGATCAACACGACGCCATCCCTGTATCTGGAGGCCGGCGCGATCCACGGCTGTGTCCTGTGCGAACAGGACCGCCCGCTGGTCTACATGGAGGATGTCGGCCGGCATAACGCGATCGATAAGATTGCAGGTTTAATGTTTCAGAAAGGTTTGAAACCAAAGAATAAGATCTTCTACACGACCGGGCGCCTGACCAGTGAAATGGTCATCAAGTCGGTCCAGATGGAGATCCCGATCGTCATTTCGCGCTCGGGATTCACGGCTTGGGGCGTCGAATTGGCTCGGTCAGCGGGGCTCACCTTGATTGGTCGAGCAAAAGGGAAGCGGTTTGTTGCGCTGTCAGGTACAGAGCGCATTGTCTATGACGCCGACCCGGCCACGGCTTGGGACGAGCCGCGGCACGTGCAGCGCAAAGCCAGCCTGGGCTGACCCGGCCCATTCCAACACCGCATTCGCGTCATGACGGCGACCGACCGCCGCTCCGGCTGCGCGGCCGACGCCTCGGCGCGCGCCACCGCCTCGGGTGACGAGATCCTGCAGGAGATCGACAGCGCCATGCTGGAGGCCGCGGAGTTGCACCAGCAGCTCAACCGCGCCCTGATCTGCGGTCTGCCCCTGCAGTATCAGGTCGACCAGTCGGATGCGCACCTGCACAGCCGGTTCGGCGCCTGGTACGCGGAGAACCAGGAATCCGAGCTGCTGGATCAGGCGGCCTTCCAGGCGCTGGCTGAAACGCACAGGAACATGCACGGCGCGGCCCGCGCCTTGGCCCGCCTGGCCGGTCTCGGCCCGGTCCCGGTCACCCATTACGACCAGTTCCTCGAGCTTTTCAACGCCTTCCAGTCGCACGCCCGGCGCATCACGGCGGCGTTCCAGCGCGCGGTATCCGATCTCGACCCGCTCACCGGCATCCACAACCGCGCGGTGATGCGCAGCGAATTGGAGCGCGAGCGCGAGCGGGCTCTGCGCACCGGCGAGCCGGCCGCCCTGGCGCTGTGCGACATCGACCACTTCAAGCGGATCAACGACACCTACGGGCACTCGGTGGGCGACACCGTGTTGCGCGCCGTGGTGGACTGCTTCCTGGCCATGCTCCGGCCGTATGACAGCCTGTTCCGCTATGGCGGGGAGGAGTTCCTGATCCTGCTTCCCGGCACTGACGCGGCGACCGCCGGTGAGGTGCTGGAGCGCCTGCGCTCCAGCCTGGAATCGCGATCCATGGATGTCGGGACGAAGGTGTCGCTGATGGTGACCGCTTCGTTCGGATTCGCGGTCACCGACGAAAGCGCGTCGGTTCAAGACTTGACCGATCGTGCCGACCGGGCGCTGTATGCCGCCAAGGAAGCCGGCCGCAACCGGATCGTCGCCTGGCCCGAACTGTCGGACGGCGGCATCGATCCGGCACATGCGCTGGCTGGGGAAATGGCGGAGCCCACCGGCGGATCACCTTCAATTGCTGAGCAAGACGAACACCCGGAGCACGCCATCGATCAGGAGGCTCTGCGCCAGGCCCGCTGAGCGTCAGGTCCTGTCAGCGCCATGCCTCCGGTAATCGGCGTGCTTTTGGCCGGCGGCCTGTCGCGCCGTATGGGCGGCGGCGACAAGACCCTGCTGGAGCTTGGCGGAAAGCCGATCCTCAGCCATGTCATCGCCCGGCTCTCCCCGCAGGTCGACGCGGTGATCTTGAACGCCAACGGCGACCCGTCCCGCTTCGCCTCCTACGGACTGCCGGTCGTCCCGGACGTGATCGAGGGCTTTGCCGGACCGTTGGCCGGGGTGCTGACCGGGCTGGACTATGCCCGCGCGCACCATCCCGAGGCGGCCTGGATCGTCACCGCGGCGACCGATGCGCCGTTCCTGCCCCGCGATCTGGTGGCACGCTTGACGGAAGCGGCCGAAGACGCGGGCGCGGATCTGGCGTGCGCCAGCTCTGGCGGCCGCGCGCACCCGGTGATCGGCCTGTGGCCGGTGCGTCTGGCCGAGGATTTGCGCAGCGCGATGGCCGACGGCGTGCGCAAGGTCGACATCTGGACCGCCCGGCACCGGCTGGTCGAGGTGCCGTTCGCCACCGATCCGGTCGACCCGTTTTTCAACGCCAACCGGCCGGACGACCTGGCCGAGGCCGAGCGCCTGCTGGCCGAGCTTGAAAACGCCTAACCGACGGCCACGGCGTCCACCTCGAACAGCATGGCCTCGCCGGCCAGCCGCGGGACCGGAATGAGTGTACTGGCCGGCAGGTTCGCACCGAAGAAGCCACGCCGCGCTTCGGCGATCACGCGCAGACGCTCGGCATCGTGATCGACCACCAGCAGGGTGATCTTGACCACGTCGGCCGCACTCAGTCCGGCGGCGGCCAAGGCGTGGCCAAGATTTGCGAAGCTCTGCCGCACCTGGGCCTCGAAGCCGTCCACGATTGTGCCGTCCGGCAGGCCGCCGAGCTGACCGGAAATGAACACGAGCTTCTCCGCAGCCACTGCGACCGCGGCCTGGCTGTAGCCCAGCGGTCGTGAATCGTGCAGGGAATTGGGGTTGACGTGCCGAATTTCAGTCATTGCATGGCCTCTCTAGCAAGAATGCGCGGCTTTGGGGGACTGCTTTGCGCCGGATCGTGCCCACCTGTCGGTGTGGCGGCGACAAGGCCCCTGTCCTTGGCCGGGGTTCCGCGCTAAATCTGTCATCAAACGACAACAAACCTGCAGGGAGTGCTGGGTTGCCACAAGAGCATGTATCGATCGATGTCGGGGTCGTCATTGAGCGCCGCGCGGTGGATCATCCCTGGATCGACCACCGGTGGACCCCGATCGCGGTCGTTCCGGGGGCGCCGCCCGTGGCCGGACAGTTGGAGCAGGACTGGCCGGTGCTCGATCAAGGGGAAGGCTGGACGCATTTCCACGCCGCCACCCTGAAGCTCGAGATGTTCGGCAAGGAAACCGAGGGCTACCGGATCAACCTGTCGAAAGATCCGCCATCCGTATTCGTGGTGCTGCGCCGGGGCGAGGAGGCCGATGAGGCGGAGGTGTTTCCGTTTGCGGTCACCGTGTGCCCGTTCGAGGCGCAGCAATTCTTGGATGCAGGCGACGATCTGGTCGAGGCGGTGCCGATGCCCGAGCCGATCCATGCCTGGGTCAAGGATTTCGCCGACCGAAACCATGTGGACGAGCCGTTCAAGAAGCGCAAACGTCGGCCCTTTGACCCGCGCAAAGAGGGTTTCGCCGGTGAGGGACCGCCACCGGTACAGCGCCCGCGCGCCAAAAGGTTGTAGGTCCGATGGCCGGTGACGACAGCGCTCTCGGCCGATGGTCCCGGCGCAAGCAGGCGGCCCGGCGCGGCGCCGCGGCGCCGAAGCTGCGCGAGGGTGACGCTGCGAAGCCGGCCGAGGCGGCCGAACCGCCCGACACCCCGGTCGCCGGCCGCCCGAGCGGTACGGTCGAGGCGCCGCGCCGGGAGACCTCGATCGCCGGCTCAGAGGACGCGCCAACACCGCCGGCAGAGGTTAAGCCCAAAGACCTCCCGGACATCGAGAGCCTGGACTATGACAGCGATTTCACGCCGTTTTTGAAGGCTGGCGTGCCCGAACAGCTGCAGCGTCTAGCCTTGCGCCGGCTGTGGCGTTCCAACCCGATTTTCGGCCATGTCGACGGGCTGGTCGACTACGGGGAGGACTACTCCAGCATCGGTGTGGCCATCGAGAAGCTGAAAAGCGCCTATCAGGTCGGGCGCGGCTATCTGACCGACGAAGAGGCCGAGGAACAGCGCAAGCTGAGCGAAAGCGTCGGTCAAAAGGCGGCGGATGAAGACGAAGCGCCAGCCGAGGCTGAAACGGAAGACCAAGCCGATGCCGAGATCGCCGCCGCCGAGCCCGATGACCGAAAGTCGGAGCAGGCCGCAACCCCGAAGGACCGGGCCCAGCCCGAAGATGCATCGGACGAAGACACCGGCGACGGCGAGGACGACTTGGCCTGAGCGGATTCGCGCTCGATCTAGTCTTGAGGGTGTGGGGCCAGGCGCCGCTTAATCTCGTCCAGATAGCCGGGTGGTTCGGCTGTCGAGCGCATCAGCGGGTCGGTTTGCGGCGGGTCCATCACTTGGCGAAGCGGCACCACGCCGGCCCAGCACGGCAGATCCATGTCCTCCTCATCGTCGACCGGCCAGCCTGGGCGCACCTTGGCCGAGACCTCGTCCAGCTTCATGGTGAGCACCTTGGTGCCCTTGAGTTCCTGCGTGTTCGGGGCACGCACTTCATCCCAGCGGCCGGGACTAATCCAGTCCATGAACGCCTTCAGCGCCGCCATTTTGTGCTCCGCGTCGGTGACCACGCTGGCGTTGCCGAGCGCCATCACACAGCGATAGTTCACCGAGTGATGAAAGCCCGACCGCGCCATCACCAGACCATCCACATGGGTCACCGTGACACACACCGGAATACCTTCGGCCTGAGCCCTGAGCATCCGACTGGCGGACGAGCCGTGCCAATACAACCGGTCGCCGTCGCGCCAATAGGAGGTCGGCGTGCAATAGGGCTGGCCATCGATCACGTAGGCGACGTGGCAGATGAAGCCAGCGTCGAGGATCTCGTAAACCGCGTTGCGCTCGAAGACGGCACGATTGGGTACCCGGCGCAGTCTGGTTCGCTCGGTCGGCTGAAACTGGTCGGTCACTGACTCCGGCATTGATGAATCCCTGTTGCTCTGTTGCAGGCGGCCGACGCTACCGGCAGACTGGTCATATCAAAAGAGCCAAAACTTCTAAATCGATAGGTCCAATTTGATGTCGAGCGTTGAAGCCTCCGCCTCCCGCGCGCCGCGCGTTCTTCTGGATGCACTGGCCTTGCACCAAGCGCCGAACCGTCCGCTGCATCGCCAGATCTATGACGATCTGCGCGCCCGCATCGTCAGCGGCCGGCTTGCCCCCGGTGCGCGCCTCCCCTCGGCCCGCCAGCTTGCCGCCGACCTCGGCGTGTCGCGGATCACGGTCGAGACCGCGTTCGACCTGCTCGGTGCGGAAGGCTTCGTTGACCGAAGGGTTGGCGCCGGCACCTTCGTCTCCGCGGAGCTCCTGGCCGGTGCGCGCGCTCCGCTTGCTGAGCGGCCGGACCGTTTGGAGGCATCGCGCCGCCTGTCTCGCCGCGCTGCGGACCTGGTCCGGGACACCCGCGGCCCAGCGCAGGACAGCGGGCGTGTGTTCGCGACCGGCATACCCGACGTCGCGAGCTTTCCGGTCGACCGCTGGCGCCGGCTGATCAGCAAGGCGTGGCGGCACCACCGGACGGTCGCCCTGGCCGGGTCCGATCCGTTGGGTTGGGCGCCGCTGCGCCGCGCGATCGCCGCTCATATCGGGGCCGCGCGCGGGGTCGTGTGCGAACCGGACCAGATCGTTATCACCGCCAGCGCGCGCCAAGCCATCGATCTAGCAGCACGCGTGCTGGCCGATCCGGGGGACGTGGCCTGGATTGAAGAGCCGGGCTTCCCGGCCGCGCGGGCGGCGCTGCGCGCGGCCGGACTGCGCCTCGCCCCGGTCCCGGTGGACCCCGACGGTCTGGATGTCACCGAAGGCCGCGGCCGGTTTCCCGACGCGCGGCTGGCTTATGTCACCCCCTCGAACCAGTACCCGCTGAGCGGCACCATGAGCCTGGAGCGCCGATTCGAACTGCTGGAATGGGCGACCGGTTCGGGCGCCTGGATCATCGAGGATGACTATGACGGCGAGTTTCGTCACACCGGACGGCCGATTGCGGCCTTGCAGGGCCTGCTCCCCAATGCGCCCGTCGTCTATGTCGGCACGTTCAGCAAGGCGCTCTACCCGGCGATCCGTCTTGCCTACATGGTCTGCCCGACTGACGCGGTGGACGCGGTTCGCGCGGCGCGCATTGCCCAGGACGGGTTCCCGGCGCCGGCGATGCAGATCGCGCTGACGGAATTCCTGGAAGGCGGAGCCTATGCCAGTCATGTGCGCGGCGTGCGGCAGATCTACGCGGAACGCCGAGCCGCGTTGTCCGCTGCGTTGGCCACACGGCTTGGCGACGTCGTTGAGATCTCACTTCCGGCGACGGGGCTCCACCTGTCGGCGCTGTTTCGCGACGCGCTGGACGATCAAGCGGTCGTGCGCCGCGCCTGGGACGCCGGACTCGGTCCAAGTCCGCTGTCGTCCTACTATTTCGGAGACCCGGTTCGCCGCGGCCTGGTGCTCGGTTTCGGTGGTTGGCCCGTCCCTGAGCTGAGAACCGCGGTCGAGCTCTTGGTCGACATGCTTCCGCGGGAAAACACTGACCGAATTGCTCGACAGGCGTTGGTCAAATGAGCGCTGTGCACAGGTGTGCAGTGCACGATGGAAGAACGTAGCGCACAATCGCCGCGAAGTTGCTGATTCCATTCGTACATTATGGTTAACAGAATGCTGCGATTCCAAGCCGTTGGCTCTGCGATTGCGAGTGAGTCGCATCTGGTCAAGCACCTGAAAAATCTAGGGTTTTTTTGTTCATTGGGATGGGTCTAAACTGAACATACATGGGTGGTGCTGCGACGCTCGTGACCCGCCTGAACGACAAAACAGAATAAGAAACAAAATAAGAAAATTGGGACCCTGGAGGAGAAGGTTGATCGCGGAAAGCGCGAGCACCTTTCAGGTCGCCGAAGAGGAAGCCCTTCGCGCATATCTCTATGCGCTTCTCGGACGTTTTCTCAGAGACGTGCCTGAAGACGATCTACTGGTCGAAGGCAGCGGGCTCGGTGGCGACACCGCAAGCCAGCTTGGACAGGCTTTGGCGTCACTGGCCAAGGCGTGCACGGCTGCGCGCGAAGATCCGGTGGGTGTGCGCGACGAGTTCCACGTACTGTTCATTGGCATGACGCGTGGCGAGCTGCTGCCCTATGCCTCCTACTATCTGACGGGTTTTTTGAACGAGCGTCCGTTGGCCAACCTGCGCGGCGACATGCAGCGTTTGGGGATCGGCCGCGCCGAGGGCATTTACGAGTCCGAAGATCACATTGCCGCGCTGATGGAGATGATGGCCGGCCTGATCGTCGGCGCGTTCGGCGACCCGGCTGATTTGGACACCCAGAAGTCATTCTTCGCGGCCCACATTCAGCCGTGGGCACCGCGCTTTTTCGAGGATCTGGAAGCCGCCAAAGCGGCCGCGCTGTACATGCCGGTCGGCACCGTCGGCCGCCATTTTATGGAGGTCGAGCGGGAGGCTTTTGAGATGGCGGCCTAGCGCCGGGCCCGGGGCGGGCCTGCTGGGCTGCAGTTCAATCGCCCCGAAACAAGTGTTCGCCGGAGGAGGGTAGAACATGAGCGAAGACCTGAAGAGCCCGGAGCGCCGGGAATTCTTCCGCAAAGCGGGCCTCGGGGCCGGTGCGGCGGTGGCCGCCGCGGCGACCGTGTCCACTGCGGCGGCTGCCCCGGCCGATGAGGCGCAGGGCAAGCTTGGCTATCGGGAAACCGAGCACGTCAAGACGTACTACGACAGCGCGCGCTTCTAGACCCGGCCGTTCGGTCCGGTTCTGGCGACGCGTGGTTTGAGGAAATGGCAAACCTGCCAATACGATAGGAGAGGTCAATGCTTACCAAACGGACGAATGGGGTGGCGAATGGCCCCCGTTTGTCGAAGGCGCTGGCCGGCTTTGTCGGCGATGCGATTGACCGTCGTACGTTTCTAAGGCGCTCCGGCCTGGCGGCCGGCGGCGTTGCGGCGGCTTCGACGCTGACGCTTGGGATGGTGAAGAAGGCCGAGGCCCAACAGGCGGGCCCGGGCAATATCACCCTGAAGAAGTCGGTATGCACCCACTGTTCGGTCGGGTGCACGGTGATCGCCGAGGTGCAGAACGGCGTGTGGGTCGGGCAAGAGCCCGGCTGGGACAGCCCGTTCAATCTTGGCGCCCATTGCGCCAAGGGTGCATCCGTGCGCGAGCACGGCCATGGCGAACGGCGGCTGAAGTCCCCGATGAAGCTTGTCGGCAACGGCAAGTGGGAGAAGGTCTCCTGGGAGCAGGCGATCAACGAGATCGGCGACAAGATGCTCAAGATCCGGGAGGAGTCCTCTCCGGATTCGGTGTACTGGCTGGGTTCGGCCAAGTTCTCCAACGAGCAGGCTTACCTTTTCCGCAAATTCTACGCGTACTGGGGCTCCAACAACGGCGATCATCAGGCGCGTATCTGTCACTCGACCACGGTCGCGGGTGTGGCGAACACCTGGGGCTATGGCGCGATGACCAACAGCTACAACGACATCCACAATTCTCGTGCGATGTTCTTCATCGGCGGCAACCCCGCCGAAGCGCACCCGGTGTCGCTGCTGCATATCCTGAAGGCCAAGGAACAGAACAACGCGCCGCTGATCATCTGCGATCCGCGGTTCACCCGGACCGCCGCGCACGCCGACGAGTACGTGCGGTTCCGGCCGGGCACCGACGTCGCGCTGATCTGGGGCATCCTGTGGCACGTGTTCGACAACGGCTGGGAGGATAAGGAATTCATCCGCCAGCGCGTCTGGGGCATGGACCAGATCAAGACCGAGGTCGCCAAGTGGACCCCGGACGAGGTCGAACGTGTCACCGGCGTACCGGGCTCGCAGCTCAAGCGGGTCGCGCGCGTTCTGGCCAACAACCGTCCGTTCACCATCGTGTGGTGCATGGGCGGCACCCAGCACACCAACGGCAACAACAACACCCGCGCCTACTGCGTGCTGGGCTTGGCGTTGGGCACGATCGGCACGTCCGGCGGCGGCTGCAACATCTTCCGCGGCCACGACAACGTGCAGGGTGCAACCGACCTTGGCGTGCTGTCGCACACGCTGCCCGGCTACTACGGCCTGAAGACCGGCTCGTGGAAGCACTGGGCCCGGGTGTGGGAGACCGACTACGACTACTTGCTCGGCCGCTTCGCGTCCAAGGAGATGATGGAAGCCAAGGGCATTCCGGTGTCGCGCTGGGTCGACGGCGTGTTGGAAGACAAGGCCAACATGGATCAGGCCGACAACCTCCGCGCCATGGTGTTCTGGGGCCATGCGTCCAACTCGCAGACCCGTGGTCTCGATATGAAGAAGGCCATGGAGAAGCTGGACATGATCGTGGTGATCGATCCGCACCCGAACATGCCGGCGGTCCTGCCGGACCGTGAGGAGGGCATCTATCTCTTGCCCGCCTGCACCCAGTACGAGACCTATGGCTCGGTGACCGCGTCCAACCGCTCGCTGCAGTGGCGCGAGCAGGTGATCGATCCGTTGTTCGAATCCAAGAACGACAACGAGATCATGTACCTGCTGGCCAAGAAGCTCGGCTTCGCGGACGAGATGTTCAAGAACATCAAGGTCAACGGCACCGACCCGCTGGTCGAGGACATCACCCGCGAGTTCAACCGCGGCATGTGGACGATCGGCTACACCGGCCAATCGCCCGAGCGGTTGAAGATGCACATGGAGAACCAGCACACCTTCGACAAGACCACGCTGCAGGCGGTCGGCGGACCGGCTGACGGCGACTACTACGGTCTGCCCTGGCCGTCATGGGGCACGCCGGAGCTGGGTCATCCAGGAACGCCGAACCTCTACGACACCTCCAAGCCGGTGGCCGAGGGCGGCTTGTGCTTCCGCGCCCGGTTCGGGGTGGAGCGCGAAGGCCAGAACCTGCTGGCCGAGGGCTCCTATCCGGTCGGTTCGGAGATCAAGGACGGCTATCCGGAGTTCACCATGGCGCAGCTCAAGAAGCTGGGCTGGGATGGCGACCTGACCGACGCCGAACGCAAGACCATCGAAGCGATCGCCGGCGACAAGACCAACTGGAAGACCGACCTGTCGGGCGGCATCCAGCGGGTGGCGATCAAGCATGGTTGCGCGCCGTTCGGCAACGCGAAGGCCCGGACCGTGGTGTGGAACTTCCCGGATCCGATCCCGCTGCATCGCGAACCGCTCTACACCCCGCGCCGTGATCTGGTGGCCGACTATCCGACCTATAAGGACACCCAGAATTACCGGCTGCCGACCCTCTATGAGTCGATCCAGAAGGTCGACCATACGGGCGGCTTCCCGCTGATTCTGACCTCGGGGCGTCTGGTCGAGTACGAGGGCGGCGGTGAGGAAAGCCGGTCCAATCCGTGGCTGGCCGAGCTGCAGCAGGACATGTTCATCGAGATCAACCCGGTCGATGCCAACAACCGTGGCATTCGCGACGGTGTGATGGTGAAGGTGTCCGGTCCGGAAGGGGCCTTTGTGGTCGTGAAGGCGATGATCACCGAGCGTGTGGGCCGCGGCGTGGCGTTCATGCCGTTCCATTTCGGTGGCCACTTCCAGGGCAAGGACCTGCGGAGCAAGTATCCGCAGGGTGCCGATCCCATTGTGCTGGGTGACGCGACCAACACGGCCCAGACCTATGGATACGATTCGGTCACCCAGATGCAGGAGACCAAGGCCACGCTATGTCAGATCGAGCTGGCGTGAGGGAGGAGCTTAACTCATGGCACGCATGAAATTCCTGTGTGACTCAGAACGTTGCATCGAGTGCAACGCCTGTGTCACCGCCTGTAAGAACGAGCACGAGGTGCCGTGGGGCGTGAACCGTCGGCGGGTCGTCACCATTAATGACGGCAAGCCGGGCGAACGCTCGATCTCGGTGGCCTGCATGCACTGCTCTGATGCGCCGTGCATGGCGGTCTGTCCGGTCGATTGCTTCTATGAGACCGAGCAGGGCGTGGTGCTGCACTCCAAAGACCTGTGCATCGGCTGCGGCTATTGCTTCTACGCCTGTCCGTTTGGCGCGCCGCAATTCCCGCAGGCGGGCAACTTCGGGTCTCGGGGCAAGATGGACAAGTGCACCTTCTGCGCCGGTGGGCCGGAAGAGGACATGTCCGGCACCGAGTTCTCGAAGTACGGCCGCAACCGTCTGGCCGAGGGCAAGCTTCCGCTGTGCGCGGAAATGTGCGCCACCAAGGCGCTGCTCGCCGGCGACGGCGATCAGGTGTCCGATATTTACCGCGAGCGCGTGGTCGCCCGCGGTTTCGGATCGGGCGCTTGGGGTTGGGGCACGGCCTACCAGAGCAAGGCCGGCTCGTAACCGACGCGCGCTGAATTGTGGAGCGGGGGGCGGCCGGCGGCCGCCCCCTGTGTCCGCCGTAGCGGCGCCAAAGCTCTTGTCCAAACGGCATGCATCGGGCTCAATCTGTTGGTCAGGTTTGATTGCATGGAGAATTCAATGCGCCGTTTGCGTTCCGTCTTCCTGCCACTGCTCTGTGTCGTATTGGCGGCGACGACCTTGTCAGGCTGCCGCGAGAGCGAGCAGGGCCGGGTGCTGTCCTATAAGAAGGGCGAGTATCTTGGGAAGCCGGACACCGAGCTGAATGAGGATCAATTGAACGCGCTTTCTGGGCGTGTTTCTGGCCAGAGCTTCAATTGAGCGCTGTGTCGCGTCGTTTCGGCCATGGCCGGCACGATTGCGGCATTTGACGCGGACAGCAGCCGACCGACAACGCTGCACGACCTGTAGAGGGAACTTGCCTCATGACCAATGTTGAGCGGGTAAGCCAGGCACTCCGACGGATCGCCGTCGTCGCGGCCTTTGCCGTGGCGCTGGTTCTGACTGGGACACCGATCGGTGGGGAGATGTCCGGTGTGGCTCCGGCGATCGCGCAGCAAGAGGGTCAGGTTCCTGGCAACACCCTAGGCGGATCGTCCGATGCCGACTTCTGGCGTGCGATTCGCGAGGGCCAGAGCTTCTCGGTTTCGATCCCGGACAAGAAGGCCGCCACGCTGGTGCAGTCCGAAGGTGACAACTGGCGGGCTTGGCGCAACGGCCCGGTTTCCGTCATCGGCGCGTGGGTGGTGCTCGGCTTTATCGCCTTCTGCGCCCTGTTCTTCGCAATCCGCGGCCGGGTGCGGATCGACGCCGGCCCGTCCGGTATGACCATTGAGCGCTTCAATGGGATTGAGCGGTTCACCCACTGGCTGACTGCCGGCTCATTCATCATCCTCGCGCTGTCCGGCTTGAACCTGCTCTATGGCAAGTATGTCCTGTTGCCGGTCATCGGCCCTGAAGCGTTCAGCGCGCTGTCCACGGCCGGCAAGTACGCGCACAACTTCCTGGCCTTCCCGTTCATGCTCGGCCTGGTGCTGATGTTCTTTCTCTGGGTGGCGCACAACATCCCGAACAAGTACGACATGATCTGGCTGGCCCGCGGCGGCGGTTTGTTCACAAAAGGCAGTCATCCGCCCTCTAAGAAGTTCAACGCCGGCCAAAAGATCATCTTCTGGATCACCATTCTGGGTGGGCTGACGCTGAGCGTTTCCGGCATCGCCCTAATGTTCCCGTTCGAGTTCGCGCCCTGGGCCGCGACGTTCGGTGCGCTGAACGCGATCGGCTTCAGCCTTCCAACCGACCTCACGCCCATTCAAGAGATGCAGCTCAGCCAGCTTTGGCACGCGGTGACCTCGCTGATCATCATCGGCATCATCATCGCGCACATCTATATCGGCTCGGTCGGGATGGAGGGCGCCTTCGCCGCCATGGGCACCGGCATGGTCGACGAGAACTGGGCCCGCGAGCACCACAATCTATGGGTCGCCGAGGTGAAGGGCGAACCGATGATGGCCGGCGGGCACGGCGACGACTGAGAGGAGTACGCGATGGCGTCCGGGAGGCTCTTGATCACTAGCGCGTTGACGGCTGTGGTGGTGCTCGCCGCGGCCGGACCGGTCGCCGCCGAGGTTAGCGAAGACCAGATCCGGTCCATGCTCGCCGAGCGCTTCGATGTCGACGTGCTGCGTGTGACCGAAGGCCAAGCGGACGGCCGGGCCGTCTACCGGGTGACGGTGATGAACAAAGGTGGCGCCTTCAACGAGGCTTTTCAGGTGAACACTTTGGTGGTGGACAGGCAGACCGGCGAGTTGGTGCGGCAGTTCCGCCATCGCTCATCCGGCTACGATCTGCCGGGCGCCCAAGACCGCCAGCCCAATCGCAACCCCGGCGGCAGCCGGATCGGGCGCACTTGGAGGTGAGCGGCGCATGCGTGGCCATGCACAACAGCTGGACCCCGCCATTGGCGTCCGTTGGCCCGTGCGCCTCCTGATAGGTGCGTTCGGGCTCGCCGTCCTCGGCGCTGTTTCTGTCAGCACCGTCCCCGCGTTCGGGGCCATGGAGGGGCACGGCGGCGTGGTTCGCGGAATCGCGGTCACCCCGGACGGCAGCCGCGCCTTGTCGGCCGGGTTCGATTACACGGTCCGGCTTTGGGACCTGGCCAGCCAGCAGCAGCTCGCCACCCTCGACGACCATGGCGGGGTGGCCAATGCCACCGCCTTCTTCCCCGGCGGCGCGCGCGGCGTGTCGGCGGCGGACGATGGTCAGGTCATCGTTTGGGAGCTTGGCTCCGGCGCACCGGCTCTGGTGATCGAGGCCCATCGCGCCAAGGCGGTCGATGTTGCGGTCTCGCCCGATGGCCGGCTGATCGCGTCGGCCGGCTGGGACGGCGCGGCCCGGATGTGGGATGCCGGGACCGGTGCCCAGGTCCATCAGTTCTTGGAGCACCGGGCCAACGTGAACGCGGTCGCGTTCTCACCGGACGGCTCCATGCTCGCGACCGCCGGCGCCGAGGGACGGGTGATGCTGTGGGACACGCAAAGCGGCGCGCGCAAGCGCGTGTTTGTGGGCCACGGCTTCCCGGTGATGAACGTCACCTTCACCCCCAGCGGCAAGAACGTCGTCTCAGTCGGCATCGACACCACCGCCCGCGTCTGGTCCGTGGCCAACGGCGACGAAGCAACCGTGTTCGATGGACATGAGCGTGGCGCCTTTGCGCTGGCCAGCACCGACGAGGTCGCCGCATCGGGCGGCATGGACGGCGTCATCCACATCTGGGACCTGCAGTCGGGCGAGCAGATCGGCCTGCTGCCGGGGCATGGCCAGCCGGTCTGGTCCTTGGCCTTCACCGACGACGGAGGCACCCTGGTCTCGGCCGGCGCGGACGGCCTGGTCCGCGTGTGGGACATGGCCAAGCTGGATGAGATCGGGCGCGCGGTTGGCCGTCGCCCGGCGCTGGTGCCGGCGGCATGGCCGCAAGACTGGCCTGGCGATCCGGACGTGCTGGCGCGCGGCCAGGAGCTGTTCCGCACGTGCGTGGTGTGCCACAGCGTCGCGGCCGATGGGGCCAACCGTGCCGGCCCGCGCTTGTGGGGCGTATTCGGCCGGCCGGCCGGCGCGGTTTCGGATTTCAAGTATTCCCCGGCCCTGATCGGGACCGACATTGTCTGGGATGACGACAGCATTTCGCGTCTGTTCGAGATCGGTCCGCACAAGATGCTGCCGGGCACCAAGATGCCGATTCAGCAGATCCCAGACTCGTCCGACCGCGCCGCACTGGTCGCCTATTTGCGCGCGGTCACTTCGTTGAGCCCGCCACAATAGCCTGCCCCAGGAGTTGCGCGGTCGCCCCACTCACACTGGTCATGGAGGACCCAATGCAAGGATACGCGCCGATGTGGTATGGCTTTGCCGCCGCCATCGTGCTCGCCGTCGTCGCCGGCTTCGTGTTGGCGGAAATCAACAAGACCGCGGACCAGCGTTACTCCACCGAGAATGTCCGCTTGCGCTAGATAATCTGCGCTACTGCTCAGCTCCGGCCTGCCGGAGCATGGCGACGATATCATCGGCGCCGATCATTTCCGCCGCCTGCATAGCGGTCCAGCCGTCCGCGGCGACGGTGCCCGGATCGGCGCCGGCGGCCAGCAGCAGAGAAACCGTCTCCGTCTGTCCGATATTGGCCGCCCGCATCAGCGCGGTGATGCCGGTTTTGGGGTGGCGCGCGTTGACGTCCGCGCCGGCGGCGAGCAAGGCGCCGGCGGCCCGGCCCCAGCCGCCGCGCGCGGCCAGCATCAGGGGCGTCTCGTCGGCGGCGGCCGGCGCGCCGGGGTCGGCACCGGCCTCGGCCAGCATCCGCACCGCCAGCGCATCGCCCTGAACGGCGGCCAGCCCGATCGCCGTCTGCCCGTCCGCCGCGCGCAGGTTCGGATCCGGCTTCAGGGACAGGACCGCGGCGAGCACCTGTTCATTGCCGCCTTCCACAGCCAGCAGCAACGCCGTGGCGCCATCGCTGCGCGGTTGATCGACCTCCGCGCCCTCTCCCGCTAGAAGCTGCAGCCCGTCGATATTGGCCCCGCGCACGGCCGCCATCAGCGGCGTAAAGCCGTCCTTCGCCGCCCGGTTTGGGTCGCCGCCGCGGGCCAGCAGCTCACCCAGCGTGTCCAGATGCAGGTACTCGGCGGCGGCGGCCATGAGGGGTGTGTTGCCGGTGGCGCTTTCGGCCGCGTTGGGATCGGCGCCGGCATCCAGCAGCAGGCTGACGATCGCCACATGCCCTTTGCGGGCCGCCTGGTGCAGGGCTGTCGCCCCGAACCGGTCCTCGCGGCGTTCCAGCTCGGCACCAGCGCGCAGCAGCCGCTTGACCACCCGGTCGCCACCGGCCCACGCGGCCTGCATCAGCGGCGTCCAGCCGTCCGCGCTCGCGATATTCGGCTCGGCGCCGGCCTGCAGCAGGAGGTCCGCCGCTTCCCAAGAGCCGGCCTTCGCGGCCAGCGACAGGGCTGTGTTGCCGTCGCCGTCCGCATGGTTCGCATCGGCTCCGCGCTCCAAGGCCGCCGCCACGATCTCCGCCGCGCCCAACCGGGACGCCTCCAGCAACGCGGCGTTCGCACCTGCCTGGTCGGAGGTCTGCGCGACCGCGTGTCCCACCACGGCCGCGGCGATGGTCAGGACAACGCCAAGAGTCTGCAGGACGGATGCGGGGTGAGGGACTCTCATGGCCGGTCTTCGCGGCGTCCGGACGACAATCAAGCCGCGCTGGCCACCGGCGCACGGATCTCGCGCACCTCGGTCACCTGGACGGTTGCGCCCTGCTCATACTCAAAACCCGCCACCGATAGCGTGCCGAGCTTGGCATTCGCCACCACGGCCAGCCGGGTCTGTTCGTTGCGCATCGGCTCGGCGAGCCAATTGAAGTCCTCTTGCGCGCTGAGTGTCTGGCCCATCAGCGCGCGCATTTGGCCGCGTCGCGCGGCGCAGTTCGCGGCGAGTTCAGCCTGGCTCAATCCCTGGCCCCGTGGGCGCGCGCGCGTCGGGACAACCGTCGGCTGGCCGCTGAGCGGACTGATCCAGTCGTTGGCCACCGCATCGCCTTCGGGTGCGCGGATCACCACGGCGGTGTCCCGCAGCCGCTCGATAATGACGTTCTCCGCCGCCTCTGTGCCGGAGACCGTGATGAACCCGGCCTGCGAGATCTGCGGCGCCTGTTCGATCATGCGCACGGCGGCCTCGAAATCGGGTGCCTGCTCGCAGACCTGGCGCACCAGATGCATGATCGGCAGCCCGCCCAACCGCCAGACCCGGTTGGCGCCCCACAGGAAATCGATCGCCAAAGCGCCGAACAGTTGCTGCTGCGGGGCCTGGTTGATGGCGATCGAGAATCGCCCGGGGCACATGGCGGTGAGCACGCCGACCGATCCGGGCCATGTGACGTTGAACCAGGCGCCGAGAGGCGAGGGGTGGTGGGCCACCGTGACCGCGTGCCCGAGATAAGGGAATCGCCAATCGAGGGTGCGGATCATGCGCGATCCGGCGCCGCTCGGGTCCGGGTGGGCCGAGGTGGTGCACAGCCAGTCGTAGACCGTGTTCAGTATGAACAGGCCGGGCCGTCCAAGCAGCTTGTCCAGCTCGGTAATCTCCCCGACATAGGGGTTCCGGTTACGCTCCAGCCACAGCCGGGCGCGCCAATCGGCAAAGCGCAGCAGCCAGTCGGGCAGGCCGAGGGTGATCTTGTCGCGCAGCACCCGCGCCGCCTCGAGCTGCATCTTGCCGAGCTCCAGTGGAGACTGGCATTCGATGATGGGGATGTCGGTGCGTGTCATGGCGGGTCGGAGTTTAGCGTGAGTGTCCGAGCCCGCGCAGCCCTAGGCTCATTCGGCGGGCGCGGGGACCGGCGCGCTTTGCAGGGTGGTTTCGCGGCCCGGCCGCGGCCGGCGCGGCATCAGGAACGAGAAACCCAAGGAGGCGGCCGCCATGGCCGCGCCGGACAGGAACACGGCGGCCGGGCTGACCAGCCAAAGCAGGCCGAAGGTCACGGGGATCACCACCGCGGCGATGTGGTTGATGGTGAACGACACGCCGGCGCTGGAAGCGAGATCTGCCGGATCGGCGATCTTCTGGAAATAGGTCTTGATCGCGATCGCGAGCGCGAAGAACAGATGATCGATGACGTAGAGCGCACCGGCCATCCACGCGCTCTCCACGAAGGCATAGCCGGTGAACACGAGAACCAGCCCGGCATACTCGAAGATCAGCGCGCGGCGTTCGCCCCAGCGTCCGATCAGACGGCCGATCATCGGCGCCAGCAGGCCATTGAGCGCGCCGTTCAGGAAGAACAGGGCCGCAACTTCCGCCACCGAATAGCCAAACTTCTCGACCAGCAGGAAGGCGGCGAACACCACGAAGATCTGCCGCCGCGCGCCGGACAGGAAGGTCAGCGCATAAAACAGCCAATAGCGCTGGCGCAGCACGATCTTGCGGTTCTGCTCGACCTTCGGCTTGTACTGGGGGAAGGCGGCCATGGCCCACAACGCGGTGACTGCGGCCACCGCGCCGGCCCCGAGGTACATCCAGACATAGTCGAGGCCGAGCGGCCCGGCCGCCAGCCACACCGCGCCGGTTCCGGCCAGACCGGCGATACTGGTGGCTGCCACGATCCGGCCCAGCACAAGCGGTGCGCGGTCCTTCTCCAGCCATTGCAGAGCCAGGCTTTGATGCAGCGCCTCGAAGTAATGAAAGCCGACGGACATGACGAAGGTGGTCATCAGCAGGCCCGACAGGCTCGGAAACAGGCCGGTCGCCGCCACTCCGGCACCGAGCAGCCCCAGCGAGATCAGCGCCAGGCGCTGCTCTCGAATGATCAGCAGAAAGGCGAGCACGGTGATGGTCAGAAAACCGGGGATTTCCCGGACCGTCTGCAGCAGTCCGATGTCGGCGCCGTCGAACGCGGCCCGATCGACGGCGAAATTGTTGAGCAGCGTGTTCCAGGCGGCGAACGACGCCATGCTCGCCGCCGCCACGATCAGCAGCAGGCGCTCCTTGGGTCCGCTGTCGGACCATCCGATGGCGCGCAAAACGGGCATGGAGACCCCGGAGAAGCTCAACTGAACGGCCAATCAAGCACAGCGGCCACGGCCCGGCCAGTGTCATAACCGCACAACTGCCTTGCATAACCCGCTGCGCGGCCCAGCGGTTTCACGAGCTCGATCCGAACCCAGAGTGGCCGGTTCACGCTGGATCGTCTGCCAGCGCGCCGTTCACACGCGCCTTTTGCCGCTTTGCGAACGGATAGAGTCGATTGCAGGTCCGCGCCGCGATAAATAGGGGGCGAAAGGGGCACACGACCACAAATGGAGGCTTTAGACCAAAAATGGCCGTGCAGGAGTGCTTTGCTGCGGATGAGTTCCTTGACCGGGATCGTTACAGGCTGGAGCTCATGGAAATGCAGTGTGACCCGGGATCGCGGCGCACGATGCGCCAAGTTGGTATCGAGCCAGGCTGGCGGTGCCTTGATATCGGCGCCGGTGGCGGCTCAATGACGCAGTGGCTTGCCGAGCAAGTGGGCCCAGGCGGCCATGTGGTGGCCGTGGACTACAATCCGCGGTTTCTGAATGTGCCGCCTGATTTGAGCATCGAAGTTCGAAAGATCGATATCGAATCGGCGGAGCTGGAGCGAGACACATTCGATCTTGCCTATACGCGCTTCGTGTTGATGCATTTTCGCGATCCGCTCCAGGTTCTGCGCAAGATGGTCGATGCCTTGAAGCCGGATGGCCTGCTGGTGGTCGAGGGCATGGACGTCAGCACCATGACCGCGGTCGATCCGCAGCATCCCATGGCCAGCGGTTTCATGCGGGCGAGCCAGAAGTTCCAGGACAGCGCCTATGAGACGAGTCTGATGCACACTCGGCTGGGCCTCGATTTGCCTGCCATGCTGGGCTCCCTTGGCATGCAGGACATCGGCAATCATGGCCGCACAGCGGTGGTGCAGGGCGGCACGCTCGCGGCGCACTTCTATCGCCTGTGCTTCGAAGTGTTTGATCCGGGGCACATTTGCCGGGGAGTTGTGACCGAAGCGGAGGCGGAGGCACGATGCCGGGCCTTGAACGATCCGAGCTTCGCCTTTGTCGAACCGACCGTCTACACGGTGTGGGGACGCAAGCCATCGGTCTCTTCCAAGCGGGTGACCCGGCTGCACAGCTGAGGCCGCGGGTGGATCCGAGTCTTGCGGCCGAAGAAGTCTCAACTGTGGATCAGAAGGCGGCCGCCGTCCGTCCGGCAGCGCTTGCGGTGAGGTCGGGCGGTGATTCGGTTTGTTGGCCTGAGTCGCCGGTTTTGCCGATCGCTCACCAGGTATCCGGGTCCACCGGCTGAAGATGAACCACCGATGATTTGATAATGACCTTGCCGACGTTCTCGAAATTGACGGTGACGCGGTCGCCGATCGCCGATTGGACCTGTCCAAGCCCCCATTCTGGCTGATCAGGGTGGCGGACGAGCGTTCCCGGTGTCAGTTCTGACATAGGAGCTTGCCTGTGCCGATTTACAGAGACGGGATTAAAGGCGAGAATCCCGGGTGCCTCAACCCGAAGCGACTGAACCCGTCACAAGGCGACCGATGGCGTGGGGCATGAGGCAAGATCGGTGAGACGAAGGGGGAGAAGCGCATGGCCGATAGCGCCGAGGTCCGGTTGGCCGAGCTGATGTGCTCGCGACTGTGTCACGATTTGGTCAGCCCGGTCGGGGCCGTGAACAACGGTGTCGAGCTAATCCGCGAGTTGGATCCGTCTTCGGCCGACGAGGCCATGGATCTGATCGCCGACAGCGGCGAGCTTGCGGCCCGACGGCTGCGCGTGTTTCGCATGGCTTTTGGTCGGGCCGGCACGGAAGCCATCAGCGCCAATTCGGTGGCGCGCGACCTGTGCGCCGACTATCTGCGCGGCAGCCGGGTGGAACTCGACTGGGCGACGCCGTCCGGAGAGGATCCGACGATGCGCGCCGATGGCTTCGGCAAGCTGGTCCTCAATTTGGCGATCATTCTGGCCGACACGCTTCCGCGCGGCGGCCGGCTGTCGGTGCGCTCGGCCGTGATGGGCGATCGACTGCGGGCCTCGATCCAGGCCACCGGAGAGGGGGCGACGCTGAACAGCGACCTGATGGCCGCCCTGAACGGGACCGTGGCGGTGGAGGAGCTCACGCCGCAGACGGTCGGCGCTTATTTCACCAACGGACTGATGGATCAGCTGGGCGGGCAGCTCAATGTGGATGCCGGTACGGCCGATTCAGTCAACCTGGAATTGGTGGCACCAGTGCCCGAGCCAGCCACTGCCGAACCGGTCGCCTGATCTTTCTAAGTCCCGCTTACGTCTCCTTAATCTATTAAGCGCATATCTGAGGTTAATGCGCCGGGATGGGACGCCTGTACCCGCATATCGGGTGTTGAGGTCCTGGACGCAACGAAATACCGGGCGCGCCATAAACGCCGCCCTTTGCGCTTAAGAGATATAGGGACGCCACCATGGACGACCTGCTGACCGAGTTTCTGACCGAAACGAACGAGAGCCTTGCGACTCTGGACGTCGAGATCGTCAAGCTCGAGCAAAACCCGAACGATCCGGAACTGCTGAGCAACATCTTTCGGCTGGTTCATACGATCAAGGGCACCTGCGGGTTCCTGGGCTTGCCGCGTCTGGAGGCGGTTGCCCATGCCTCGGAAAACGTCCTGGGCAAGTTCCGCGATGGCGAGATGTCGGTCTCGCCGGTGGCCGTCACGCTGATCCTGTCGGCACTCGACCGCATCAAGGAGATCCTTGCGGTCCTGGAAGACACCGAACAGGAGCCTGAAGGCTCGGACGAGGATTTGATCAGTCAGCTGGACGTGCTGGCCGAAGGCGGGGATGTGGATGCGCCGGTTGAGGCCGCTCCGCCGCCTGCCGAGGCGCCGGCCGCCGATGTCGCGGATGCCGGCGAGGCGCCGCAGGAGAGCGCTGCCCCGGCGCCGTCCGAGGACGGTTCGGTGTTCGACCGCATTGGCGGGATCCTGACCCTGGAGGGTGCGGTCGACTTCTCCCTGGAGGCGCTGACCTCCGGTGGCGAGACCGCCAAGGTCTTTGCCGGCGCCGACATGGATCACTATGCAGGCGCGCTGAAGGCGGTCTTGACCAAGCTGCTCGGCGGGCCGGACCACACCGACGGGTCGTTCGCGGAGATGCAGGCCCAGTTGGTTGCCAACGGGTTCGATGGCGCCGTATTCGACCGCATGGTCGAGCTTCTGCTGCAGAACATCCTGGCGTTGGGCAACGAGCAAGCGGCCGCCGATCAGGCCGCCGGCGAGATCACCCAGGCCCGAGACGAATTCCTGAAGGAACAGGCTGCCGACGCTGCGGCGCCAGCCGAGCAACCGGCCGAGGAACCGGCCGAGAAGCCGGCCGCAGCGGCACAGCCGGCCCCGGCCGCCAACGTTCCGGCGACCGAACCTTCTGGCGAAACGCCGCCGGCAAAGGAAAGCTCGGTCGCGGCGCAGACCATCCGGGTGAATGTGGACGTGCTCGAGAACTTGATGACCATGGTCTCGGAGCTTGTGCTCACCCGTAACCAGCTTCTGCAGATTCTGCGCAGTCAGCAGGAGAGCGAGTTCGCCTCCCCGCTGCAGCGCCTCAGCCACGTGACGACCGAGCTGCAGGAAGGGGTCATGAAGACCCGCATGCAGCCGATCGGCAATGCGTGGTCGAAACTGCCGCGAATCATCCGCGATCTCTCTGTCGAACTGAACAAGAAGATCGAGCTGCAGATGATCGGCGCCGAGACGGAGCTTGACCGTCAGGTGCTGGAGCTGATCCGGGATCCGCTGACCCACATGATCCGCAACTCGGCCGACCATGGCCTGGAGGGGCCGGCCGAGCGTCTGGATGCCGGCAAGCCGGAAACCGGCACGATCAAGCTGCGCGCCTTCCACGAAGGTGGCCATATCATCATTGAGATTGCCGACGATGGTCGCGGCATCAACATTGAGCGCGTCAAGGCCAAGGCCGTGGAGAACGGCCTCGCGACCGAGGCGGAGCTGGAAGGCATGTCCGAACAGCAGGTCGCCCAGTTCATCTTCAAGGCGGGCTTCTCGACGGCTGCCAATGTCACTTCGGTCTCCGGACGCGGCGTCGGCATGGACGTGGTGCGGACCAACATCGAGAAGATCGGCGGCACGGTCGAACTGACCAGCAACGTTGGCAAGGGGTCCACTTTCACGATCAAGATCCCGCTGACCCTGGCCATCGTCTCGGCCCTGATCGTCGAGTCGGGCGGTGAGCGCTTCGCGATCCCGCAGCTCAGCGTGGTCGAACTGGTCCGCGCGTCGAGCAATTCGGAGCACACCATCGAGTGGATCCGCGAGACGCCTGTCCTGCGCCTGCGCAATCGTTTGCTGCCGCTGGTGTCGCTGCGCGAGATGCTCAAGCTGGAGAAGCTTGGTGGCAACGTCCTGCAACTGGTCGATGCCCGCACTGAGCAGGCCAAGGCGATTGCGCCTCCTGAGTCAACTGATACGGAGGCGCCTGCCGACGGGCTCGGCAACGGTCACGATGCCGGTGAGGACGCGCTCGCGGCTGCCGAGGCCGTGGCCGCGGCCTCCGCTGACGCGGCCGACGCCCCCGCGGACGTTGATCTTGAAGCGCTGGCCAAGCTGGCCGCTGAGCATCCGGATCTCAGCCATGACGAGCTGATCGCCAAACTAAGCGCCAGCCCGTCCAACGACGCCGATACGACCGTCGACGAACCGGCCGGCGGTGGGATCGAGGCCAGCGAACTGGAAGAGCACTTCATCGTGGTCACCCAGGTCGGCAACTACTCGTTCGGAATTATCGTCGACCGCGTGTTCGACACTGAGGAGATCGTGGTCAAGCCGGTCGCCCCGATCCTGCGGCACGTCTCGATGTTCTCGGGCAACACCATCCTCGGTGATGGCAGCGTGATCATGATCCTCGACCCGAATGGGATCGCCGCAGCTGCCGGAGACATGCAGATCAGCGACAAGTCCTCGACCGAGATGCTGGAGGCCAAGGGCTCCCGCACCGACGGCGAGACGGTCACGCTGCTGCTGTTCCGCGCCGGCAGCGACACGCCCAAGGCGGTGCCTCTGGCGCTGGTGGCACGGCTGGAAGAGATCGATCTGGCGAAGGTCGAGTGGACCAGCGGCCAGCCGATGGTTCAGTACCGCGGCCGCCTGATGCCGCTGGTGCCGATCGACCAGGCATCGAGAGTGCCCGACGATGGATCAAAGCCGATCCTGGTGTTCACCGACCAAGAGCGTTCGATGGGCCTGGTGGTCGACGAGATCGTGGACATCGTGGAAGACCAGATGACGGTGGAATTCAGCGCCGACCAGCACGGTCTGATGGGCAGCGCGATCATCGCCGAGAAGGCGACCGACGTGATCGACGCCGGTCATTACCTGGAACAGGCGTTCGCCGACTGGTTCAAGACCACCGACGTCGCGGCCAACGGGAACGGCGCCAATCACCGGGTGCTCCTGGTCGACGACAGTCCGTTCTTCCGCAATCTGCTGACGCCGCTGCTCTCGGTGGCCGGCTACGAGGTCACCTCGGTCGACAGTGCGCAGGGAGCCCTGGACCTGTTGGACCGTGGTGACGCGTTCGACGCGATCATCAGCGACATCGAGATGCCTCAGATGGATGGCTTTGGCTTCGCCGAGGCAGTGCGGGCGCACGAAAGGTGGGGGTCCGTTCCGCTGATTGCCCTGTCATCGCGGACCGCCCCACAGGATGTGGATCGCGGGCGCGAGGTCGGGTTCACCGACTACGTTGCCAAGTCGGATCGCGATGCCCTGCTGCTGACCCTGTCCCAGATCCTGTCGCAGCCGGGCACCGACGAAGCCGCCGGTTCCACGGCGGATCACGCCGGTGCGGCGGCGTAATCGGGGTTCGCGCAACACTGTGGAGGAATAGCATCCATCCCGTGCACCGTTCGCTTGACCCCGGACGAGTCGGAGCGGCCTAATATGGGCAGCTTGCGCGCGGCCAGCATGAGTTTGCCTGGAGTCATCTTGTCATGAAATCCTGTCTGATTGTCGATGACTCCCGGGTCATCCGGATGGTCGCGCGAAAGATCCTGGAAGAACTGTCATTTGAGATTGCCGAGGCTGCAGACGGCAAGGAGGCGTTGGACTTCTGTCTGAAGTCGATGCCGGACGCGGTGCTGCTGGACTGGAACATGCCGGTGATGAGCGGGATCGACTTCCTGCGCAAACTGCGCGCCGAACCGGAGGGGACCAAGCCAGTTGTCGTGTTCTGCACGACCGAAAACGATCTCGACCACATTCAAGAAGCGATCACGGCTGGAGCGGATGAGTACATTATGAAGCCGTTTGACAGCGAGATCATTGAAAGCAAGTTCAGGCAAGTAGGCCTTCTCTAAAATGGCAAGCGAATCCGCGCAGGTCAGTGCGACGGGCGCTGCCGCCGCGCCGGACCCCTATCGAATCATGGTCGTCGATGATTCCGCGGTGATTCGCGGCTTGCTGACGCGTGCTCTGGAGGCGGATTCGACCATCGAGGTGGTTGCCTCGGTCGCCAATGGCGAGATGGCGATTAACGCCATGGACCGGCACGACATCGAGGTCGTGGTGCTGGATATCGAAATGCCGGTGATGGACGGATTGACCGCCTTGCCGAAGCTGCTGGAGAAGGATCCGGCGCTCAAGGTCCTGATGGCGTCCACTCTGACCCGCAAGAACGCGGAGGTCAGTTTGCGCGCTCTGTCGATGGGTGCGGCCGACTATGTGCCCAAGCCGACGTCGACCTCCGGGGTGACCACCGGCGATGATTTCAAGCGCGACCTGGTCGAGAAGGTCAAGGCGCTGGGCCAAGCCCGGCGCCGCACCCTGCCGTTGTCACGGGTGTCGCGGGCGCCGGCAGCTGATGCTAGACGGCCAGGCACGGAGCCGGGCAAGAGCGCGTCGCGCCCGCCCATCAACTTCGCTGACCCGGGCCCGGTCACGCTGCGCACCGGGCCGTTGATGTCGACTCCCAAGGTGATCGCGATCGGCAGCTCCACCGGTGGCCCTCAGGCCCTGTTCTCGGTTTTGGGAAATCTGTCGGCCTCGATCACCCAACCGATTTTGATCACTCAGCACATGCCGGCGACCTTCACCACGATCCTGGCCGAGCATATCGAGCGGGTGGCCGGCCGTCCGTGCAAGGAAGCCGAGGACGGCGAGTCTGTGCGTGACGGTCAGATCTATGTGGCGCCCGGCGACTATCACATGATTATCGACAAGCAGGGCCTCAATCTCGAGCTACGCATTGTGCAAACCCCACCGGAGAACTTCTGTCGGCCCGCGGTCGACGTCATGCTTCGCAGTCTGGTCGACGCCTATGGACCGCAAGTTTTAGTGGTCATTTTGACTGGAATGGGGCAAGACGGGCTGAAAGGATCCGAACAGGTGGTCGAGGCCGGTGGGTCAGTGATTGCACAGGATCAAGAGAGCAGTGTTGTGTGGGGCATGCCCGGGGCAGTCGCCACCAACGGTCTGTGCACAAAAGTTCTTCCAGTTGATCAACTTGGGCCGTTCTTGTCCTCTAACGTGAGGAGCCCGATCGGATGAATACGGCCGATTTCGAGCTCCTGAGCCAGATCCTCAAGGATCGTTCCGGCCTGGTTCTGTCGAGCGACAAGGCGTACTTGATCGAGAGCCGCCTGACCCCGGTCGCCCGCAAGCATAGGTGGAATGGGCTCGACGAGCTGGTTGGCGCGGTGCGCAAGGGCGGCGATGAAGAATTGCTGCGCGAGATCACCGAAGCGATGACCACCAACGAGTCGCTGTTCTTCCGCGATCAGCGTCCGTTCGACTCGCTGCGCGATGTAGTTCTGCCCGAACTGCTGGAGACTCGCGCCAACGGGCAGAAGAAGATCCGGATCCTGAGCGCGGCCTGCTCAAGCGGCCAGGAACCCTATTCGCTTGCCATTTTGCTGAAGGAGCAGGCGATCAAGTTTAATGGCTGGAACTTCGACATTGTCGCGACCGACATCTCCGACGAGATGCTGGAGAAGGCCAGGCTAGGTATCTATTCTCAGTTCGAAGTGCAGCGTGGCTTGCCCATTGCCTTGCTGGTCAAGTACTTCCGCAAGGACGATGATAAGTGGCAGCTCGACTCCGGGCTGCGCAACATGGTGACGTTCAAGAACTTCAATCTGCTGGAAGATCCGCAGGTCCTGGGCCGCTTCGACATCATCTTCTGCCGCAACGTCCTGATCTATTTCGACCAGGATACCAAATCCAGAGTTCTGGAGGGGTTGGCCGGCATCATGGCGGAGGACGGCGTGCTGTTTCTGGGCGGCGCGGAGACGGTGATCGGGGTCACCGACCGGTTCGAGCCGGTGCCCAATCAACGGGGCATTTATCGCCCGAAAGGCTGACGGTGGCTATCGCCGCCCTGTTGCGCTGAGAGGCGCGTTCCGAACGATTTGTATGGTGTTGCCGGCCTTGGCTGGCCTGAGTCCGGCGCAGAAGATGGACCTGCCTTCCGGCCTGTCCCGGCGCCGGCGTGGCGTGCGCTAGCGGGAGAGGAACTCCCGATAGACGCCTAGAATGTCGGAGCGCTCGAAGTGCAGGAAATGCCCGACATCGGGGATGATCTTGACCTCGCAGTCGGGGATTTGCTGGGAGGCGACTTCGGCATCCTCGAGATCCAGGATCGCGTCCTTCTCGCCGTTCACGATCAGCGTCTTGGCCTTGATCTTCTGCAGATCGATCAGGTCGTTGATGTCGCCGGAGCTCTCGACAAAGTCGCAGTGCGCGTAGAAGGCCAGGAACTTGTCACGGTCCATGCAGCGGAACTGGTCGATGATGCGGCCTTTGTAGGAGGCGGGAATGTTGTGACCGAACCGGTCGACGATCAACCGGCCGACCAGATCGCCTCGGTTCTCGTCGTACAGGCGCTGGCCGTCTTTGATCACCTGCTTCATCTCTTTGCTCGGCTTGATGCCGAAACCGCCCAGGATCACCTTGTCGACGGCCGTTGGAAAACGCGAGGCGAAGGCGGCGGCCACGATGGTCCCCCACGATGCCGATGCGATGTGCAGCGGGCGCTTTGCGTTGGTCACGTCAATAATCCGACGCAGCACGTCGACCTGCTCTTGCAGAGTGACTGCTGGCAGACCGGACAGCGTCTTGGAACGGCCCTGGCCGGGCAGGTCGAACACCACGACCCGATGGTCCGGGCTGAAATAGGAGACGCAGGATTTCCAGATCGCCATCGTCTGCTGCGCGCCGCTCACGCAGATCATGGTCTTCGCGGCTTCGCCATAGACGCGGTAAGGGATCAGAAACCTGTCGTACCGGAGCTCGCCTTTGATGACTTTCACTCGTCTGCCCTCTTAACAGAACGCCAGTGCCAGACGCACCTTTCTACAGGACCGATGTGGCTCGAGATCGGATGGCTGATGATGCTTGGGTCTGGCAGGCTGGTCGTGCGCCTCGGGCGTCACGTTCGACCGTCGCTTCCGGCGCGGTCTCGCTCAGCGCATTGCTCCCACGGTGAATGCGGCCCCTATGGCCGTCCTTGTCCCCGCGGGGAGCCGACTCAGTTTGTCGTATAGCCTCGTTTCGTCCGCTGTAGATCATCAATCAGCTATCGTAAATGGCCCTTAAGTTAGAAAAACGCAAGCTTTGCGCACCAAACAGACCCGGTTCACACCATTTCGGCGTCAGAATTCCATATCCGGCGGGGGCGAACCCACGGCCATTCAGCCGGCGAATCCGGTGAATTCGTGATCAAAGCCTCTCTTCATTGCGCCCGTGCGGGCCACGCAGAGATTCTAGCTTCGCCTCAGGACGCTTGGGCCATGCTCGGCGCGCTGGCATCCTCTTTCGGCTGCGGGTCGCGCAACACGTAGCCGCGTCCCCAGACCGTTTCGATATAATTTTCGCCGCCGGTTGCTTGCGACAGCTTCTTGCGAAGCTTGCAGACGAACACGTCGATAATCTTGAGCTCGGGCTCGTCGATGCCGCCGTAGAGATGGTTCAGGAACATCTCCTTGGTCAGCGTGGTGCCCTTGCGCAGCGAAAGCAGCTCCAGAATTCCGTATTCCTTGCCGGTCAGATGCAGCGGCCGGCCCTCGACCTCAACCGTCTTGGTATCGAGGTTCACGGTCAGCTTTCCGGTCTTGATGATGGAGTCGGCGTGACCCTTGGCCCGGCGAACGATCGCTTGGATCCGCGCCAGCAGCTCGCGCTTCTCAAACGGCTTGGTCAAATAGTCGTCGGCGCCGAAGCCGAGACCTTTCACCTTGGCGTCGAGTTCGGTTAGCCCGGACAGAATCAGGATCGGCGTATGCACGCGCGCTGCCCGCAGGCGTCGCAGAACTTCATACCCGTCCACATCCGGCAGCATAAGATCAAGAATGATAATGTCGTAGTCGTAGAGCTTTCCAATCTCGATGCCGTCCTCGCCAAGATCGGTCACGTCAACAACATGACCTTCCGAGCGAAGCATCATCTCAATGCTCTTCGCCATCGACACATCGTCTTCAACGAGAAGGACCCGCATGGCAGACCTCTACCCCACTCATTACGACATTAACTTTAATTCTTACCTGGAAAAATTGAGCAGAGGTTAACGGGAAAGCAAAAGTTTCACTTTCTATATGGGGA
>JAAUXY010143839.1_pt1 | contig 39798 bp, 50 predicted proteins | sample 7278121 | NCBI WGS metagenome assembly JAAUXY01 (sample SAMN14350117, study PRJNA611818) | marine sediment metagenome | isolation source: surface marine sediment (1.8m) | place: French Polynesia: Moorea | collected 2018-08
CCACGCAGCCACGCAGCCACGCAGCCACGCAGCCACGCAGCCACGCAGCCACGCAGCCACGCAGCCACGCAGCCACAAAATACCAAGCACAAAGTAACTAAGTAACGACAAAATAAGCTAATATGTCTCCATAACAAAAATTAAAAAACAATTACTGAACTAAATAAAGTTACGCTTAGACCTATTTTGAGGATAAAAAAACTATATATAATGTGACTTCACTAATAAAAATAATAAATAATAATAGTGAAGTTAAATCATAAAAGTTTGTCGGACCCCCAAAATCGCCCCCAGCGTAACATTTTATGGAAAAATAGCCCCCAGCGTAACATTTTATGGCGAAGCAGATCCATTCAGTAACAAAAAACGAAAAAAATAGTATTGACAGAAGTAAAACACTCTGTTATAAATAATTTATCACAGAGAGAAGGAAATTGGAAATGTCAAAGTTTTTCGTTATTTGCTTAGACGACGATGAAGAAACCACTTTCATCAGCACCCACAGAAGCGACGAAGCTGCACAAGAAAAGCTAGAGCGCCTAAATCGTAAATTTCCAAACGGAGCTTTCGACATAGTATCGGACGAAAACGAGAACGTGTCCGCTTACGTTAGTGAACTACCGGCTGCTTGGCATGAATTCAAAAAATCTTAACCATCTACAGAAAGAAAAAGTTACAACCTAACAGGAAAGGGTAAAACTCATGGCACTAATCAAAAAAGAAACCGTGGCGCAATTTGCAGATATTGCAAGCGAATGGCTTGAGGATGGGTCAAACTTTAAGGACGGACTCCCGCGCAATCTGTCAGACATTGAGAGCGGTGCAGACGCATGGCTAGTTGCTCACAGATCGGGCATTCTTGAAATTTGCTATGGCAACACCGCCAAAGATTTACCGGGTATCGAAGGTTGTCACGACACCCATATAAAAACAGCATTAGAGAAAATTTTTCCGAATGCTATTTTTAAAGATCGGTATGACTACTAACAATGAACTAGCGGTCGGTGACATATTACTGGCATAGACAATCACAAAGTAACTTGAAAGGTTCAAAAATGACATATCGTTTCAGACCAAACCGTGCTCAAAAGGACGACTTTATCAAGAAAATTAAAGCGCTTGAAGCTTGGATTACAGGCGAAGGCAGAAAGCTGCGCGCAGAGAGGGCGAGTACTGGCACCGTCTATTTCACCATCGCGGGTCAGCGTTACCGGGTCGCAAGTCACAAGCCGGGCGTAAACTATGATGGTGAGATCACTTTTCATGCAGCACCGATCCGCGCGCCAGAGATCGCAGCCGCATTGTTGGCAGGTAAGAGATTGAATGGGCGCGGTGTTCCAATACCTTTGGACAAAACGCGCTGCAACAAAAAATCTAATCATTGAAGCAACATAACTTGAAAGGTTCAAAGATGACTAACAGTCTAGAAAGCTTAACCGAGCATTACCGAGACATTTTCAGTGAAACGATCTTGTACAACCCTACCGGGAGGCGTACCCACGCACATATTCGTAGGAAAACGTGGTATGGCGTTTGTAAAGTAACGGGTGAGAAACGGGCCTTGCGTGAAGAAAAAGAATACTTTAGCTATCGAATTATGATTGCAAAGCACGTTTTTGACATACGTTTTGAGCGAAATGAAGACGGGTACAAGTACAAAACACAGCGCTTGCCAAATAAATGGGGACCGACAACGGGGCGTCACTTTAATGAGCTGGGTTGCGCGAGCTTTCCCATTGTTAAAAAAATTACGCTAGGGGACTAACCCATTACAGGGATCATGAAAGGGACTGAGACATGACAGGTTATAGAAAATTAACTAAAGAAGTTGAGAAGCAAGGTGGTACCGTGGTTTGTCTTGAGCAAGTACGCAACCCATTTCGTAAGCAAAAGGATGAAGACGGTAATCAAACCCCGCTCTACCTTTACAAAGTATTATTCTACAACAGCGAGGGCGTACTAACAGATTTTGCAATCGTGGAAGACTTAGGAAATGGCGAGGTGGAAGTCTATAGCGTAGACGGCGGCCACAGGCTAAGTGAATGTGTTAAGGGTCTTCTCACGCCTAACAAAACGCCAGTGAGGGGGTAAGGCATGGCTTTCACACCCACGAGAAAGCTGTTAGCAGGTGTAAGTTACAGAAAGGAACCACAAAAATGGACACGGATAAGCTAAACCAAATTATAGACGCACATAAAGAATGGCTCCATGGCAGTCCCTTAGGCGTCTGCGCTGACCTTGAGGGTGCTGGCCTTGAGAGCACTTTTTATTTCGGGATTGAACCAACGGGAGCAAGCAAATGATGACACTAACACATGACGACGCGTTAAGAGCCGACGTGTCCGCGATACGGGCCAATATGATAGACAACCCAGACAACCATTTTTGGGACCGCAACACAATGCGTTTCTTTGGTGACAAAGTGTCAAGTTTCACGTGCATGACGTTGTTAAATGTCCGTTACATGTATCGCAAACCGTCTGCATGGGTTTCGGTATTTGGCGAGCGTAAGAAAGCGGACAAGGCACACTTTAATGTGTGGGAGGTGGTTGTTACCAGCGACGGCTTGCACTATGATCTGTTGCCCGTCTCGAAAGTTACACAAGACCACATATACGAGCGTGTGCGCGAGTGCGCGGGAAAAGAGCATGAGGGCGCGGCGACCAATTGAGATAGCCACCAGAAAAGGGAAAAGACCAATGACCGAATTCGATTTCACAAAAATCCAACTGCCGAAGCTTTCAAAGGGTCTACACGATAATTTTGAAGGCGGAAGCTGTTTTATGGAGTTGGTGGCCTTCATCGCGGGTGAACCACACTCTGATCGCCCCAAATGTGCCTGCCCTGTTCTTAGAGACTACGGGGTAAGGCTAAACGATAGAATGTCAGATGATGTGCGTAACGATCTTCTGCACCCTTTGGTCCCTATGATGCTCAACACCCGTTCGAGTGACCACGAACAAGCTCGAGCAGAGTACATTGTCCGCCAAACGTTCATTCGCATCCTGCCTTTAGTTATCGAGAATAGCGCGGAGTTGGTACGCTTTGCGAAGACAGGCACGCTCAAAGAGATGGCGGCGGCAACTGCTGCTGCTTTTATTGATCGTGCTTCTTATACTGTTTATACTGCTTATACCGCCGTTTATAATGCTGCTTCTGCTCGTGCTGCTGTTGCTCGTGCTGCTGTTGCTCGTGCTGCTGTTGCTCGTGCTGCTATTGCTCGTGCTGCTATTGCTAATGCTGCTGCTGCTAATGCCGCGGCTAATTCTGCTTTTGCTGCTGCTAGTGCTTCTGCTTCTGATGTGTGGCCCATCGCGGCACAAATCCTCAAAGAAGCAATTGAGATGGGTCCGCACGACCCCACCGCTTACAACCATGAGCGTGTGCTTGAGGCTTGTAAGTATAATAAAGGGGCTTAAACATGGCAGACGTAAGGGCAGTAACCATAGAATTGTTGAAAGCTAACGTTGAGAAGTACGGTGACAGCTATATCAAACGAGTTCTTGCAGATGACCCGGCGCAGTTAGCGTTCGGCTTGATCAAAGAAAGTAGTGATCTTGAACAGGCAGACGCGGACGAAGTAACGTTTCGCCGCATTGTCAACGCAGTAACCGATTACCAAATCGCTAACAGGGAGTAATGACTGTGGCAAACCTCGGTAAAAACCAGCCACAAGTGGAGCAATAAAATGACAGACTGTATATATAAACATGTGTCAATTGACATTGAAAGCCTAGATACAGGAACTAACGCTGTCATATTGAGCGTGGGCGCTGCGTTCTTTGATTTTGAGGAGCATGATGAAGTAACAATCAAAGATACGTTACATGTCGGCCTATCAGTTGAGGAGCAGCTAAAGCTCGGCAGGACGATTTCAGATAGGACGTGGCGATTTTGGGTTGATGAGCTAACGAAGATGCACAAGAGCCCGTTTCCAGATAAAATGATGGACCCCCAACAAGCCATGGTGGTGCTTGGTAACTGGCTTACGAAAATCAAAAGACACGAAACGGAGCGGCTGGGAAAGACAGTGCGTATCATGGTATGGTGTAGAGGTCCGCAGTTTGATTTCGTCAATCTCAATAGTCTATGCCATCAAGTCAAACTCCCAGATTTACCTGTACAATATAGCTCGGTTCGGGATGCCAGGACATTTTGCGCGGGCCTTACCCATGAACAGCGTGACGACTTGACAGCTTCACTAGGTCTTTGTCCACACTCAGCGGTTGACGACGCCATGGCTCAAGTCCATCACATTGCCGCTGCGCGGGCTCAATTTGGGCATCCAATTACGTAAGGTGTCAAATGCTAAAGGGTATATTCTCTTAAGGGTGGAAGATATGAATAAGCGGATTGAAGAATTGACGAGAGAACTTTGTGAACTTGTTGAAGGTGAGGCTAGTAAGCTGCACGAGGTAACAGGTAGAGAGATGCACAGCATTACGGCAAGCCTGCTGCGTCCATATCTATACACATACTTTAATGGCGAAGACGAAAAGGCAGCGTATGACCGTCGCGAACGTCTGTGGAATATCAAGCTGTATTTCTGGGACATGACCAGAGCAGAAGAGCATTCCGAGGACTTGGTTGCTGAAACTGAAACAGAGCAAGTTAAAGGTTTGGGTGAAGTGATAGAAGCTATTCAAGAATATGTTGACGACTTCTACTATGAGGAGGGGTTAACTCATGAGGACATAGAAGAATTTTCGTTTAAGAAATTAAACAATAGAATGAAGTCTTTAAGGCCGTCTATTTGGAGGGGTAGTGGAAAGGCCACTGCTAGAATAAACTATACTACACCAACTGGCAAAAGACACTTACTACAAATGGACATAGAAAGAGCTTGACAGAGCAGCTCAACCCTATCAGTATGACACTTCGTCATTTTGGAGAGGTCTTGTGACATTCGGTTGTAACTTACGCCGGGCGCGTCAGTCGTGCGGAATGGACCAGTCTACGCTTGCTGAAAAGCTAGGTGTTGACCAGTCAACCATAAGTAATTATGAAACCGATAAGCGCAGCCCCGGCGTTCAGGCTTTGCGTAAACTTTGCCTCATACTCAACACAACACCCGATAAGCTTATTGGTAATTGATTGTGCTAAAGGTAGCTGTAAATGATCTAAAGAAATCAAGCATTAGCACTTCCGAAGCGGAAGATGCGGGAATGTTCACTGTAAAGGATGCTTCTAAAATTTATGAAGATTTTAAGCCTTGGCCAGCACTTGTTATGCCTTATAACGACCCGTTTAAAGATAAACCTATGTCTTTTAAAAGAGATGGTGAAGACATGGAGTTCTGCTGCGTAAGATATTACCCAGAGCAGAAGCCTTACCAAGGTTTTACTAAGAAAAAGACACGCCGGTATGACCAACCCAAGAATGGTGGCGTTCACCCATATTTTCCTATAACTGAGAACATCGACTGGGTAGAGGTGGCTGAGGATGTGGACATACCAGTTCTCATAACCGAGGGGCAGAAAAAGGCACTTTCAGCTTGTCTCGCGGGAATACCAACTATAGGTCTTCAGGGTGTTTATAATTTCAGCCAAGACGGGGAGCTCTTACCCGCTCTTGACTACATTGAATGGGAGGGCCGGTGTGTTTACATATGCTACGATAGTGACGCCGCAGATAATAATAACGTCTTGGTCGCGGAAAGTAGACTTGCAACAGAGCTTAGCATAAAAAGATTTGCAGAGCCGCGTCTTGTTAGGCTGCCTCCCGGGCCCGGAAACCGCAAGCAGGGGTTGGACGATTTTATAACTGCAAAAGGCGATAACGCTTTGTTTGAGCTTCTTGAAAAAGCTCCTGAAATGCGTAAGATAGATAAAGAAATATTACGTATGAATACAGAGGTTGCGTGGATTTCAAAAGAGGGATTGTTGCTAGACTTAAGGTCTGACACTTGGCTTAAAAAGAGTAATTTTACGCAGGGGGACGATTTCTCAACAAGACAGATAGCCGTTCCTCCTACCAAGGGGTCGGGAATAAAATATGTAAGCGTAGCCAAAGCTTTCCTGACCCACCCGCACGCAAGACGTTATACAGACACGATTTTTCGTCCCGGAACCGATGAAAAGGCTATCTTAATGGAAGGCGGCGGCGTTGCTTATAACAGGTTTAGGGGCTTGCGGACAGCGAAAGGTTCGGTAGAGCCATTTTTTAAACTTTACAATTGGCTCATGTCGAGAACAGACGAGTTTGAGTATGACTTTGTTTGGAAGCTTGTGTGTTATAAAGCTCAAAACCTTGAAGCCAGCCTTGATTTGGGTCTAGTTCTCATCGGCCCACAAGGCGGCGGTAAGACAATGTTTGCAACTATCGTTTCAGAAATGTTTGCGCCTTACCGTAAAATTCTGACATCACGCGCTCTTGATGCAGACTTCAACGGATGGGTGGAGACCAGTCTTTGTGTTGTGATGAATGAGGCCAAGGGTAGACGTCTTAGGGACAGCATGGACAGGTTAAAGTCACTCATTACGGACAGAAGGCAGCCCGTTAACGAGAAATACAGAGCCGAAAGGGACTGTGATACCTACGCTTTTTACATATTCACAAGTAACGAGACTAACGCTGGAGCTTTTGCACACGACGACAGACGTATGATCGTTTGGGGGATGCCCGACAAGCACCCTAAAGGGGACGCTTTCTACGAAGACATATATAAGTGGTGGCGTGAACAGGACGGTCCGGCTAAGCTTCTCCACTACGCTCAAAACTACGACCTTGAGGGTTGGTCGCCTCCCAAGCACGCGCCAACAACAAGACAGAAGCAAATGGCCTACTACGCTTCTCTGTCCCCTATACAACGGGTTGGCGATATGATGCGCACCGCAGATGAAAACATTGTCGCACAATGGATTGCGGCCAGCCTGTCATGGGCAACGAGCGAGGGCGCTAATAATGCTCCTGCCCTAGCCGCTGAGATACAGGACACCATGGTCCATATGCCCGTCCGATCGTTTTATACCGCTGATGAGCTGGCTCGGATTTTCCCGGCCATATCAGCGAATATCTTGAGTGGTCGGGTTAAAGACATGACCCCCGAAAATGTTCTGATGAATGAGCTTCTTGATATTGGCATTGACTACTTAAGGTGTTCTGATAACTACGACGGTTTCATGTATAAAGGACAGGTGAGGCAGTACCTGGTTGTTGCGGACCATGAAGACTTTAAAGACCCAATTACCCAAGAAGAATTTGACTACCTTATGGAAAACTTTCCAACGTACAGGCAGTACAGGGCGTTGAGAAAAAACAAACGTAAGAAAAGTGGTTGACGGACGACAAGTCGTGCTGTAAGTAAGGTTACGGAGATAAAGATGGCTAAAGGGTTTACATATGAAAAAGTTACTGAGTTACAGACTCAGCGTAAGGTTCAAAAAGCTTTTAAGGTTTTGGGCCTTGATTGGTCCTTACACAAAATGACGACCAAGGACACAGTAACCCAAAGGTACAAAGAAATTTTGCAACAACACCACGCAGACGTTGGTGGAGACGGAGCTGTAGACCTAGACGCTGTACGAAAAGCTAAAGACGGTATTATGAATTTTGTGGAGAAAAGAGATGGGTAAGGTTGTCTATAACAGGTTTAGGGGCTTGCGGACAGCGAAGGGTTCGGTAGAGCCATTCTTTAAACTTTATAACTGGCTCATGTCTAGAACAGACGAGTTTGAAGATGACTTTGTTTGGAAGCTTATATGCTACAAAGCTCAAAACCTTGAAGCTAGCCTTGACTTGGGTCTAGTTCTCATCGGCCCCCAAGGCGTCGGTAAGACAATGTTTGCAACTATCGTTTCAGAAATGTTTGTGCCTTATCGTAAAATTTTGACATCTCGTGCTCTTGATGCAAACTTCAACAAATGGGTGGAGACCAGTCTTTGTGTTGTGGTGGATGAGGCTAAGGGTAAACGTCTTAAAGACAGCATGGACATGTTAAATTCACTCATTACGCACAGAAGGCAGACCGTTAATGAGAAGTACAGGGCCAAAAGAGACTGCGACACTTACGCCTTTTACATATTCACGAGTAACGAGACTAACGCTGGGGCTTTTGCACACGACGACAGGCGTATGATTGTTTGGGAGATGCCCGACAAGCACCCTCAAGGGGACGCTTTCTACGAAGACATATATAAGTGGTGGCGTGAACAGGACGGTCCGGCTAAGCTTCTTCACTGCGCTCAAAACTACGACCTTGAGGGTTGGTCGCCTCCCAAACACGCACCTACGACAAGACATATGAATTTTGTGGAGAAAAGAGATGGGTAAGGTGTCTTTACAGGTGGGGGCGCCTCTGCCTAGCACGCTAGGCCGGTGTGCAGATGCTTATAAAGAAGTCTCTGAACTGAGACTAGCCATGCAGAAAGAGGTTGATGCCGTAAAGGCTCGTGAAAATGAGATCAAAGAGCATCTTATCAATAACCTTGCCGCTGTTGGTGACGAGAAAGACGACAGAGACACAGGTGCTTCTGGACTTAAGTATCGTGCCCAGGTAAAAAGAGACGAGGTCCCTGTAGTTGATGATTGGGAGGCTCTTTGGGACTATGTTTTTGAGCAAGATCGCGTTGACCTCATGCAGAAGTCTATTGCTAGGAAGGCTGTTATGGAAATGATCGATCAAGGAGAAGAGGTTCCTGGAGTAAGCACAATGTATGTTAAAAAGCTTAGCGTAACCAAGTTGTAGGTGTGGGGGTATGCTAAACTCTGGAAGAAAAAACAGAAAGCTAGAGGTTACTTTTGATATACCAAAGAGGTTCGAGAGTGATGAAGATTTCTTACAGTGGCTAGAGGACAGGCTTAACGAACGCGGCGAGCTGTGGACGCTTGTTGGAGAAGAAGCCCCTATCAAGAAAGTATCAATTGGCGAGTTTGAAGCCGTATATGGAGACGACTAATGGGAAATGCACTTACTAAATACAAGGCCCGTCTTGCCGAAGCAGCGCATGGTTACGCAAGCGAAGAGACCGAAGGAGGCTCTTTCATCTCAACGCGGGGCGGAATTTTGAAGCTGGGTGAAGAAGAGATGCCGGGAAACCAGATGCTCGTTGTTATTCTGGACGCCATTCACGAAAATACCTACTACACCGACGCTTTCGACCCAGACAACGTCTTGCCACCCAAGTGCTTTGCCTTTGGTCGAAGCGAGCGTGAAATGGAGGCTCATGAGGACGTTCCAGACGTGGCCAGCGACGAAAGCTACTTTGAGCTTCAATCAGAAACGGGAATGTGTAAGGACTGTGAATGGTCTAAGTTTGGGTCCGCTGAACGTGGGCGTGGCAAGGCCTGCACAAACCGTCGCAGGCTCGCTGTCATTCCTGCCGGACGCTTCGAGAAGGCAGGGAAGCGGGACTATAGTATGGAGGTCTATGATGACATCGACCACTTTAAGAACGCCGATTTGGCGTTCCTCAAAATTCCTCCGACAAGCATTAAAGAGTGGTCCCGATATGTTAAATTTTTGAACCGAGAGCACAACGTGCCACCATTTGCCGTGCTTACGCATATTTACATTGAGCCTGACCCTAAAACTCAGTTTAAGGTTATGTTCGACTTTGTAGAAGTGCTAGAGGGAGAGGACCTTTTAGACACTCTCTTTGACCGTCACGAAGAGGCGAAAGAGGTTATTGAGCAGCCCTACGAAGAGCCTTCGGAAGAAGATCTTGAGGGTTCTGTGAACCCCACACGTAACGGCCTTAAGGGGCTAAAAAAGAGAAAATCTCATCGGGAGGTAGAGGACAAACCCCATGGGAACACTGACGAGTAAAAAGAGGACTGTTGTGAAACTTCTGCACAAGCTCACCACATCATGGAACTAAGTCGCAGAAGCGGTTTCCCCATAATGTAAGAAATTCGGAGCGCTACATGTCTGTTAAATTGTTACCCGAAGAGGTTATTACTCTCGATTTTGAGACACTCGCCATTGAGCCCCGCCCCTCCTACCCTCCCAACCCTGTGGGCTTAGCGGTTAGGTATCCAGATGGAGAGAGTGATTACTTTTCTTGGGGTCACCCAAAGGACAACAACACCACTTTTAAAGAGGTTAAGTCTTGGCTTATAGACCTGTGGCGCTCCGAAACCCCGTTACTTTTTTATAACGCAAAGTTTGACTTGGCTGTAGCTTATGAGAAGTTTAACCTTCCCAAGCTTAGCTGGGACAGAGTTCACGACGCTATGTTCTTAGTTTTCCTAGCAGATCCCCACAGCAAGTCCAACGCGCTTAAGGAGGCAGCCGAGGACATTTTGGACTGGCTCCCAGAAGAAAAGGACGCTGTTGCAGAATACGTGTGGGAAAACAGAAGAGGGCTAGAAGAAGAGTATGGTGGCCGTGTGACCAAAACAAATAGCGGAGCTTGGATAGGAAGATGCCCTGCCAGAATTGTTGAGCCTTACGCTATTGGAGACGTTGACAGAACTTATTCTCTTTTTGAACATCTTTTTCCATTAATCGTCGATAACCACATGCTGGAAGGATACGACCGGGAGCGTAGGGTTATGCCTGTCTTCATGGAAATTGAGGAGAAGGGGATTCAGCTAGACTTTGAGGGTCTTTGTAAAGATATACCTAAGTTTAAAAAATCTATTGGTAAGGCGGACACTATAATTAGAGATATGTTGGGTTACGACGATTTGAACCTTGACGCTGACGCTAAGGTAGCCGAAGCCTTTACAGAATGTGGTGTTATTCTTGAGGAAGACTGGGTTAAGACTAAAAAGAGCAAACAAAAAAGTGTAAGTAAAGACAACCTGCCCTTTTCAAAATTTCAAGACGAAGAAGTTGCCCACCTCTGGTTTTATCGAAACAGGATGAAGACTTTTATAAGCACTTTTCTAGAACCTTGGTATGAGCTTACCAAGAACACAGGAGGCGTTCTCTACCCCAATTTTCACCAAACCCGAAACCCGGAAGGCGGTACTAGAACCGGAAGACCCTCTTGCAGTAAACCAAACATTCTTAACATACCTAAGCGCTTCGACGCTGAGTTTGATATGCCAGAGGGTAACGAGTACAGTCTGGAGCCGTTGCCGAGACCAAGGGACTACGTCATGGCTGATAAAGGCGAGGTGTTTATCCACAGGGACTATAATCAGCAAGAGCTTAGGATCTTCGCCCATTTTGAAGACGGAGAGCTTTTGGAAGCGTACAGGCGAGACCCCAACCTAGACCTACATTCTATTGTTGGGAAAAGAATGGCAGATATTAGGGGCGAAGATTACAGCGAAAAAACTCACAGGGTGCCCGCCAAAGCTATGAACTTTGGACGTCTCTATGGGAAAGGAAAGCCTGCTGTAAGTAAAGACCTAAACTGCTCCCTCAACGAAGCCGCTACGTTCATAAAGCAGCACGACGAAGCTCTACCCGGTATTAAGCACATGTCAACCGCCATTAGCGAAATAGTTCGGGCTGGCGAGCCTATTAGAACTCTTGGTGGGAGGTGTTACTTTCCAGAAACCCCTAAAATTATAGACGGGAAAAGACGTACTTTCGAGTATAAGCTTACAAACTATGAAATTCAGGGGTCCGCCGCCGAAATGACAAAAGAAGCCATGGTGCTTTATCACAACCATCCAGAGAGACGTGGTCGTCTTCTTTGTCAAGTTTATGATGAGATGAACGCCAGTGTTCCTTTAAGGTGGTTGGGTCATGAGATGGAGGTGTTGGACGCGTGCATGCTCCAGGCCGCCGATAACTTAAAGGTTGACTGTCCTATGCTTACAGATGGTAAGCACGGCGAGCGATGGGGCAGGCTAGAAAGCTATGTGGAAGGGTGACGTTGTGCTTGATAAGAAGTGTAAAAAGGCCGAAAAGGTAAAATTTGATGACTAAGACGACAAAAATAACGGCTTTTTCGTATAGCCGACTTTCGGACTATGAGCGCTGCCCGCGGTTTTTTAAGTTTAAACACGTAGAAAGGCGTTATGAACCGAAGTCTCCTCATATGCAGAGAGGCATAGACATCCATAACGAAGCTGAGAAGTTTTTGTGTGGTGAGACTGACCTTTTCCCCGATAGCTGTGCAAATTACGAGGAAGAGTTTTACGAGGCTAGAAGTCTTCGTCCTATTGTGGAGCAAAAGTGGGCGTTTGATCGTAATTGGAGACCTGTAGGGTTTTTTGATAAAAGTGTGTACGTCCGCATTATTATGGACATGTGTCTTCCATACCCTGACGGAACTTTGGATGTTATTGACCTTAAAACCGGAAAACTTCCTTACGGAGATGACCAGACATACAGAGACCAGATGCGTCTTTTTTCTGTTGGTGGCTACTTCCAATTTCGGCGTGACGGTATAAAAAAAGTTACTACGCGGCTTTGGTACTTGGACCACGATGCGGAAAACGCTGTCGAAGAAGATTTTTCAGAAGCCCAAATACTTGAGTTTAAGGAAGAGTTTGAGGATCGTGCAGAGCCTATGTTCAACGACAACGCGTTTGCGCCGAGACCTAACGATAAATGTCGTTTTTGCCACTGGAGAGCCAGCAACGGAGGCCCTTGTGAGTTCGGATGATGTAATAGAGCTGAACAGACACCGATGTCGCAGATTACACCGCAGATAGCTAAGCCAGGAGAAACCACATGGACAAAGTTAAGCTAACCCAAATTATAGACGCACATAAAGCATGGCTCAATGGCAGCCCCTTAGGCGTCTGCGCTGACCTTGAGGGTGCCGATCTCGAGGGTGCCAATCTTCGGGGTGCCAATCTTCAATATGCTGACCTTCGACATGCTGACCTTCGACATGCTGACCTTCGCAGTACTGTCCTTCGAGGCGCCAATCTGCGGGGCGCTAGCCTTGAGGGTGCCGAACTTCGGGGTGCTAGCCTTGAGGATGTCAACCTTCAAAGTGCCAATTTGCAGTATGCTAGACTTGAGGGTTCCAACCTTCGACATGCTGATCTTCGACATGCTGATCTTCGACATGCTGACCTTCGAGGTGCTGACCTTCGAGGTGCTGACCTTCGAGGTGCTAAACCTCTGGGTGCTGACCTTCGACATGCTGACCTTCGCGATGCTGATCTTCGACATGCTGGTCTTCGAGGTGCTGACCTTCGGGGTGCTGTCTATTTTGGGTCTAAGCCGACAGGAATTCAACACGCCACAGACACCGATATTGCAGATTACACCGCGAATAACTAAGCCAGGAGAAACCACATGGACAAAGTTAAGCTAACCCAAATTATAGACGCACATAAAAAATGGCTCGGTGGCAGTTCCTCAGGTGTCCACGCTGACCTTGAGGGTGCCGAGCTTCAATATGCTAACCTTCGGGGTGTCAATCTGCGGGGTGCCAACCTTCGGGGTGCTAAACTTGAGGGTGCCAATCTGCGGGACGCTAGCCTTGAGGGTGCCAACCTTCGATATGCTGATCTTCGGGGTGCCAACCTTCGATATGCGGGCCTTCGGGACGCTGGCCTTGAGGGTGCCAACCTTCAAAGTGCCAGTCTGCGGGGTGCTAGACTTGAGGGTGCCAACCTTCGACATGCGGGCCTTCGGGACGCTGGCCTTGAGGGTGCCAGTCTGCGGGGTGCCAGTCTGCGGGGTGCTAGACTTGAGGGTGCCAACCTTCGACATGCTGATTTTCAACATGCTGACCTTCAACATGCCAACCTTTGGAGCGCCAACCTTTGGAGCGCCAACCTTCTGGATGCTGACCTTCAACACGCCAACCTTCCTTTTTTCCAGATACCCCAGGAAGGGCCATTGGTCGTATGGAAAAACCTAAGCGGGGTCATAGCAAAGCTTTTGGTCCCAGAGGAAGCCAAAAGGACGACGACACCTGTCGGACGACGGTGCCGCGCTGAATTTGTCAAGGTCCTGTCACTTTCTGCGGGAGTGGAGGCTAAAAGCGACTATGGCGATACTACGACATACCGTGTAGGTGAAATAGTTTACCCCGATGCCTACGACGATGATATCCGCAAAGAATGTGCCGACGGAGTTTATTTCTTCCTTACCCGTGAGGAAGCTGAAAAACACTAAGATGAGCCAATTAAGCAGCAAAGCAAGCGCTAAAACGTATGTACGCAGCCCATTCTGAGATTGAACCAAAGAACTAAATTAAGAGAGACGTAAAAATGGACACGGATAAGCTAAATAAAATTATCGGCGCACATAGAGAATGGCTCAACGGCAACCCTAAAGGCGTCCGCGCCGATCTTGAGGGTGCCGAACTTCGGGGTGCCAGCCTTCGATATGCCAGCCTTCAATATGCCAGCCTTCGACATGCTGACCTTCGGGGTGCTGACCTTCGGGATGCTGACCTTCGGGATGCTGGGCTTGAGGAGGCTGACCTTCGGTACGCAGATATGAGGGGCGCTAACCTTGCGGGTGCCGACCTTCAAAGCGCCAACCTTCGGGATGCTAGGTTTGAGGGTTCCCACCTTCGAGATGCCAACCTTCGGGGTGCTAGCTTTGAGGATGCCGAACTTCAGGATGCCGACCTTCGGGGCACCGACCTTCGGGAGGCCAACCTTCAATACGCCGATTTGCAAGGTGCTCGCCTTGAGGGCGCTGACCTTGAGTATGCTAACCTTGAGGGCGCTAACCTTGAGGGCGCTGACCTTCGGGGTGCTAGACTTGAGGGCACCAATCTTCGGGGTGCAGCCCACTTCAAGTTAGCAGGCTTAACAGGCACGTAGATGAAGTGGTTCACATATACGCCGTCGTGGGGTGGTCAGACGGGTCCCATCAAGTGTGTTTTGATGCTATGGACACGCCAAGCATTGCGCTTAAGGCTGCCATAGCTAACCACACGGCAAAAGACTTGATCTTTGGAAAGGACAACGATGGCTAAGGGGGCGGAAGCACGTCTGGTAAGAGACCCAACCATACGAGCGGCTAAGCAGATGGGCGTTAAGAGCATACGAATGTACTTCGGCCCTGGCGTCCAAACGGGGTGGCCCGACGACCTTTTTCTCATACCCGGGGGTAGACCCCTGTTCATAGAGTTCAAGGCCCCCGGTGAAGAAGTAACCCCTGGCTCTAATCAAGAGCGTAAGATAAATGATCTCATAGGTCTAGGCTACGATGTTGAAGTATGCGACAACAAAGACGAGGCGATTAGCGCCATCTCACAAAGAGTGGGTACCTCACGGGTACCAAAAACGCGCCAAGGAATTTCTAGTACAAAGAGCCGCTGGAGCCCTCTTTTTGGACCCCGGCCTCGGTAAAACTTCTATTACCTTGTCAGCTTTTTCGGAGTTACAGGACGCCGGTACAGCGTCCAAAATGCTGGTTATCGCCCCACTTCGCGTATGCCAGCTTGTATGGCGTCAAGAGGCTGAGGGGTGGTCTCAGTTTAGACACTTAAAGTTTGCCCTTCTTCACGGTCCCAAGAAAGACGCAGCGCTCCAGTCGGACGCTGACGTCTACCTTATAAACCCCGAAGGAATTACGTGGCTTTGGAAAAAGCTTTACGGAAAAAGGTTTCCTTTTGATACAGTTACCTTTGACGAGCTAACCAAGTTTAAGAACGCCCAAGCCGTCCGACATAAAAGAGTTATGCCTTTGTTAAAAACGGCTAGGCGCAGATGGGGGCTGACAGGTACGCCCATACCAAACGGTTACCTAGACCTCTTTGGTCAAATGAAGGTTCTGGACGACGGCGCAGCTTTAGGTAAGTACTTTAGCCACTTTAGAGATAAATACTTTGAAAAAGATTACACAGGGTTTAGTTATAACCTGCGTAGAGGAGCCGGTAAAAAAATAGAGGCTGCTATTTCCTCGTATGTGCTTCGTATGAGCGCTGGAGACTACCTTGATCTTCCAAAAGAAATAGAAGATGTACGCGTTGTCTCAATGCCCGCCAAGGCACGAAAAGTATACGAGAACATGAAACGAAACATGGTAGCCATGCTCGAAGACAACGTCGTTGAAGCCGGTAACGCAGCCGCCGTTTACAGTAAACTTAAACAAATGGCTAACGGGGCTGTTTACGCAGGAGACGGGCTTCTTGAGCCTCGACAAACTGTGCACATACACGATGCAAAAATAGAAGCAATACAAGAGCTTGTGGAAGAGCTAAACGGCAAACCTCTGCTCGTGGCCTACGAATTTAGGCACGACCTAGAAAGGCTCTTAAAGGCTTTTGGGGACAAGACCCCTTACTTAGGACACGGCGTATCAGACCTAAGGGCCAGTAAAATAGAAAAAGACTGGAATTCTAACAAGATACCCGTTTTACTTGCTCACCCGGCCTCCGCTGGGCACGGTCTGAACCTTCAAAAAGGTAACGCATGTCACGTTGCTTGGTTTAGTATGAATTGGGACTATGAGCTTTACGACCAGTTTTTAAAAAGGATACTTAGGCAAGGAAATAGTTCTGATCGCATTTTTAACCACATATTTGTGGTTGACCAAACCATAGATAACAAAGTACAAGAGGCTCGTGACCAAAAACACTGGACACAAGCAGCTTTGCTAGACGCACTTAATGCAGAAATTTGCCAAGACGGCAAAGCGGCGGCCACTCCGAAAGTGGTAAAAAGAAAAGCCAAGGAGGCTGATATGGTACGTAAACTTTCGCGCAAAAGCGCAGTAGAAGATACGGACGTTAATGAAGAAGTCGACGACGTAGAAGAAGGTGAGGAAGAGGACAAGAAAAAGGACGAGGACGAGGACCCCGCCCCTCGGAGGCGTACACGACGCTCTCCGATGACACGTAAAACACGACGATCATCTAGTAAAGACGAAGACGATGGGGGAGACGATGGGGAAGAGAGGCCTATGCGTCGGACACGACGATCCTCTAAAAGTATTTCCGGTACTAAAAGTAAGCTTCGTGGAAAGTCTTTTGAAGATGACGAAGACAAAGATGTACCTGTAAGCAATAGGGCCCGCGACAAGTTTTCCAAAAGTGTCCAGGAACGTCTTAATGCCGAAGAAGACGACGAGGGTTCCGACGATCCGGACGCTGAGGAAACCTCTAGCCCTAAAACACGACCTTCCCGGCGGCCTACAGCTCCTAAAGAAACTCCGGTTAAGAGCACCCCTGTAGAGAGTGCGGTGGCGTCAGGGCTTGGCGCCTCAGACGCGCTGGAAGAAGCCGCCTCCGTCCTTAAAGCGGGGCTTTCCAATTCATTGCTGACGACACTGGAAGCGTCAGCGTTAGCCAGCGCTTTGAGCAACCTTTACCTCATGCTTTCTGAGATTGAAAAATCTAAGGGTTGACAAAGACGGTAGGACACGATAAAGTTTCAATACTCCTTGAGCTTGTCGTGTCCTGAGGCTGTGTTGTTACCTCCCCCGGACCCCGCCGTTGTGTATTTTCGGTGGGGTTTTGGCTTTAAGACCTTAGCCACTATAAGGTTGTCATGAGAATTGCTTCACTTAAAAACAACTAGTCGTTATTTTTTTGTTTCACAGTAACTTGCTGATCTTGGGAGCATTCGGTCAGAGCTTCTCTGTAGTAGGCCACTTGACCCTCTACCTCAATTATATAACGTAGCTTTTCAGCGTCGTTACGCGCTATAGTCTCATATCCGCGACCGTCTACAGCTATGAAGGTTTTACCGTCCTTTTCTACGTCTACCCAGTCGAACTCACTGAGACGTATCCCCTGTGGGAGCGGTATCACCGGAGCGCAGGGCCTCGGAATATTGATCACAGTCGGGATCACTGGTCCGGGCAGTGGCGCACTCGAACATGCGCTGATTGTTCCTACTGCCAGAGTTAACGCGCCGTAGGATAAGGCCCGGTTTAGCGTCCAAAAGCCTCTGGAAGTCGTGTTTCGCAAATACATCATCTATCTCCTCCAGACGACGAGACGCCGCTGATTGAACCGAAGATAAGGCTTTCAGCCTTTCGCCGTAGACGGTCATGGCGTTCTGGAAAGCCTCAACACCCTTAAGGGCACTGTCTAAAGATGCTTGTGTCGTCGCCTGGGCGTCTTTCCATCTCTGGGCTTCCACCATGTAGGTGTCTCTTTCACCCTTTAGCGTCAAGTAGTGCCATACAAAAAACCCGACACCTACGGCTGCAATGCCCATTCCGGCCAGTTTCGCGTAAGCAAGCATATCACTTTCCTTTGTCGTCCCAAGTCGCCGCGCCAAAGTAAGAGCCGAGAACAAGCGGGAGCACCATTCCGATAGTGCCGATAACAGACTTATGAACTTCATCATCTCCGCCCACAACCATCAAATATGTCAAGGCGGATAGGCACCAAATAAAGGTGCCCCACACCATACGCCGTCTATTTTTCCATCTATCAGTCATCTGGTAGACCAAAGCCGCTAACATTTTTACCAATTTGACGAACCTCGTCCCGGTTACGTTCTTTACTTACATAGCTTACGTGAACCCAACCTGCATCAGGATCGCCCTTTACGAAGTGCTCTAAAATAAGCTGGTCGAACGTCAGATTATCCCTAATCCAACGGGCCAGCTCAAGATTTGAAACGCCCGTAACCTCAAAGTCCACAGCTTGGCCAAGCATATGCTGGCTTCGGGAACTGCCCCCAATTTTTGTGTTAAGTTCGGGGGATCTATAGCCGCTTGAAGGGGTGATAGGAACTCCAAAGTGCTTTCTTACGGGCTCAAGAACTACCGAACAAAGTGTTCCTAGTGCCCCTATAATAGGGATGTGCTCTTCATTTCTAGGGTCTAGGCTGTTGTCAATACCAAGCCTTTGCGCCGTTGAGCTTTTTGTCATTTCCCTTAACGTAAAGTGTGGTGACAACTTAGTCGCTACCTTCATCTTGCATCTCCTTCACCGTCTCTATTCTGGACAGCCTTAGTTTTAAGTCTTGTAGCTCGGTTCGGAGCGCGTCGGTTATACGCAGTTCCATGTACGCCGCCACACCCCCCGGACCTATAAACATGGCCAACGCTCCTATACCTACAACAAACTTTTTCCAGCCCTCCAGTACATAAACTCTGTCGTCAGTTGCGTTTACACGCTCCCATAACTTATCTGCGTTATCTTTTGACGATGTTTCCTGTTCAATCTTTCGCATACGGTCTTCAAGAACTCTGTCGCGCTCTGCCTGACCTCTAAGCGATGCCGACATGGCGTCCTTAAGTTCTTGAAGACCTTCTTGGACGTGGTCTAAGCTGGCCTCGTTTTTTGCAAGGCCAGTCAAGATTTGTGTGATCACAGAGGGGTCGACTGTTATACCGTCCCTTCTGTCGTACCTCACTTTTTCTTGGTCAGAAGACACTTAGAACGACCCACACAAGGCCGGACAACAGATAACATCCGACAGCACCAAGAGATCCCGCCAACAACCATTCAGACCGTTCTTTTCGTGTCGCAGCTTGTTGCTTGATAACCTTCCAGAGGATGGAAAGGCCGTGCACAGGCTGATTGGCCTCTTTCATGCGCCCAAGAGCCTCTTTAACCTCAAGTGCGAACAGATAAAGAATAGGTGTCGCGACTGCTTCATACAGGTTGGGAGAGCCCGCATGAACAACTAGCGTAAAGGCTGTTGATTGAAGGGCGTGTGTTGCAATGAACCGCCACCATTTTGCTGAAAAACCCAAAAACATTGCTCTTCTCCTTTATCTTATTCTGGCAGCCCAATGCCCATTTGCTGGGCCCTCTCTACCAAGGCTTGGATACTGGTGAGGGTTCTGGACGCGTCCCTTAAAAGGGGCGATGCTGCTAACAAAACAGCCTGTACGTCATCTTCAGATGTAAAATCCGCATCGACAAATTCTTGAAAAAGATCAAGTTTTTCATCGAGAAACTTCACGGTTTTGTCAATAACTTCAATCTGGCTTGGTATTACAGCTTCTGCTTCTCTGATAGCCGTAACAAGTTTCGCAACTTCTTGTTGTCTGTCAAACTCACTGAAAATAGTCATCGGGATCTCCTTCTATACCTCAACTAAGACGCCGCCGCTTCGGCAGTAAAATTGAGCAACGTCGTCAGTGTTGAACAACGTTATGGTCCCCCCTGATTTGGTACGAATATTGCCGGGGGCGTTATTACGTATATTAATGGTGTTGTTGTCCCGGTTTCGTATGATATAGGTCCGGCCGGCAACGACGCCGTTAACGTTATCTAGGTTATCAGAAGGCGCACCACCTTCAGTGGCAACCCCTACGGCGTTCGTCGTAGCCGTTATAGACCCACTTGATATTGTGGTGGACTGCTCTGCGCCGCCATAAAAACCAATGACTGTCAAGTCTCCGCCAACTTGAAAATCGCCTGTGGTGCTAAAACTGCCGGTCGCTTTGTCTAGCCGAAGCTCCCCGACGGATCCAACCCATACGTTGCCGTTGGCGAAGGTCCGTAGCGCAATGTCACCGCCGCCGTAAATCCAAGACACATCAGTTTGAAGTCCGACAGCGGTGGCGTTGTTTCCTGGGTTGTAGGACAGTATATTGCCAACACCCGATACAATAACACCGCTAGTAAGTGGGTCCAATAAAACAAGATCGCCCGTAACGTTGACGTTGCCAAAGGTCGGACTGTCCGTGGTGTTCAGGCTTTGGTCAAACGGGTTTGACGCATCAACATAACTTTTCGTAGCGGCATGTAAGGGCAGCGTTGGGTCGGGGATCAGAGGGCTCTGAAAGAAACTCGCTCCTGTATTTTCAAAAAGAACCCTCAACGCGCCTCCAATATTAAAGCCGACGGATGTGTCATTTCTGATCTCGCCAACGTCTACATACCCACCAACAATAAGGTCGCGTACAACAATTTCGTCTCTTCCAACATCAATAGTCATGTTAGTCTCCCATAACCACGACGCCCGCAGAAACAAGCGTAAATAGCCTATCTTCGTTTATATCCCAAATTCTTACTTCTGGGTCAGAAACACCCCCTATATTAAAATTACCCCCTGTCAAGACAACCGTCAAGGCGTTAGTCGTAGGGTCCCCCAAAACCGAGGCTACTCTAAGCCTATCCGCCAAAGGAGTGCCGGAAGTGACATCCCACTGTAGCTCAACGGGACCCGTAGAAAGGTCCACAAGCAAAAACTGTCCCGGTACAACAGGAAATGGGCTCATGGCAGAATTGATGAGCTGGGGGTTTGTGGAAAACGACAAGTTTTGCCAGTTCACCAAGTCCGTTATGGGGTCGTTGCCTTGGTTTGAACTCGTCGTAGACCGATATAGGAAACCGTCCGACGCCTTAACGGTTTCGTTAAGAGAGTAGACCGTGTTTACGTTCCATATATTAATGAACTCAATTTGCTGCCAAAAAGCAGAAGTCGAAGAAGGCACATTGTTTTGGTTATTGTCTTGAATAGATACGTAATAACCACCATCGAACCTTACAATTACGCCCTGACCATATATAACTACGCTGTTCCAAGGCTCAAAACTCACCAAAAAACTATCCGCACCGACAGGGTCCCTATCCCATATTTGAACGTCGTCGTTGGACGTTAGTACAACACGCGCGGTTCCGTCGTAAAATATGGGAGGAACCCTTCCTGCCCCGGACAGTATTACGGGGTTGGTGTTAGGTACTGTTAAACCGACGTCGGCAAAGGTGTCTTTGGGTGAGCTTGTCCCCGATGTAAAAAAGAAAAGCTTACCATTGACAAGAGGGTCGCCTGCATCGTCAAAATACTGTGGTACTGGTTGAGGAAATCTAGCCATTACTGCCCTCCAATAATTTCTGATACGCCTTCAATAGCGTCGAGAGCGGGGTCCCCCACACCTGTTTGACCACCCGCTGCGGATAAAGCGAATACGTCAAGTATTTGGTCATTGCGTAGACCCCCTCTACGAAGAGCCCTAATAACGTCATCTGTACGTTCTGGGTCAAAAGCCAGCCGAGCCAATTCAGTCGCTCTTTTCTCAGATATGCCGGGACGCACGGTCCTGAGGACACGCGTGAACACGCCTGCCAAGAACTGCGGGCTTGTGCGCCCTGTTGAAGCCACCGCTAAGTCCACTATGTTACGGGCTGCTTCTGTTACAGCCTCGTCGGTTTCGGCACGTATAGCAGGAGCGATGCGGCCTTGGTTACGGAAACTTCTAGCTTGTGCTCTGCCAAGCTGTTGGAGCTCTTCAATCTGATCTTCGGGCAAAACAGATCGTAATCTACTGACAAGGCCTCCTTCTTCTGAAAAAGCCATGGCCAGTCTATTTGCAGAAGCCGCACTCTCCCCAGCGATGTCAACGAGCTGAGACCTCGCCCCCACGCGCTGTCCGGCACCCTCTTCTGCGGTCTGTGCGGCCCGGCGTCGGGCTAGGGCCTGAGACGTGTCTTGAGTAACGAGCCTTCTACCCTGTTCAACCCCTTCACGCCTAAGCGCTCTTCTAGAGAACTCATCTATAGCGTCTCCATAAGCCGGTATTTGGGAACGGGCAACCTTTTCGATCTGGTCGGCAAGATTTTGAAAAACTCTATTAGCCCCTCCCGCCTTAGCCCTTTCGCGCAGTTCCAGCCGGGCGTATTCAATGTCTTCGACGGTGAGCTCTACAGGTGACCCTTCCGGTACCTGATCAAGGACCTCGTCAAGTCTTCTACGTAATGTTATTGGTATGCCCCCTCTAAAGTTGGCGTCTGACAAAAGATCTTCAACCTGCTTGGGACTGAAAGTAACGGTTTCGTCCGCCACAGAACCAAACTGCCTCCCCGCAAGTCTCGACTGCCTTGCCCTCTCAGCAATATCAGTCGTAGTCACACGACCGCCTCTAACCTGTTCGGCAAATTCTGAGGCTCTGGTCGCCTGACGCTCAAGAGCAATTCTGTTTGCTTCATCAATAGCGCCGGGTCGTGTTCTGATTGTCTCTCTTAAGTCCTCAACTGCTCTGGGATCTAGAATGTCAATAATAGAAGGTCTCGTACCGGTAGCCCTCGTAAACTCTGCCACTCTGCCAGCTATAAGGTCTGGATCAACATCAAGGCGTTGCGCTAAGTCTCTTACTACGAGACCCGCCTCGTCAAACACTCGTGAAAAAGCTCCGGGAATTCTGGATAAGGCTCTCACTGCTTGGGCCCCCAAAGGACCCCCCACAGCCCCTGTCAGTGCTCCTTGTGCGGGGTCCTCACCAAGCATACCCTCAGTAATGCCGCCTGCAATAGCGCCTCCTCCGGCCAGCCTAGCAGTGTTCGCCAGTCTTTGACCAGGTTGTAGTTGCGTAAGGTTCCTTACGGCCTGACCGGCGCGCGTTACCGCAGCAGCTCCCCGCAAACCAAGCCCAAGTCCACCGCCTCCAGTAAGAGCCCCTGCGACGTTTCCAAGACCGGAAGTTAGTGGGAAATCTTCCTCCAAGCCTCTTCTAAACGATCGATACCTTTCTAAAGCTTCCGTAAAGCTAAGGTTGGGGTTCATAAAAGAATGTATGCCCGCCGCCATGCTGTCACCAAGACCAAAAAGTCCAGAACCTACGCCTGTCATAAACGCACTAAAACGACCGCTTTCCTGTGCGAACAGCCTTCCTGCTATCCGCATGTCGAGAATTCTTTGTTCTCTTTCGGACAGTTGGGGGCGAAGCTCCATGGCTTCCAGTATATCCGGGTCCGTCACCGTTCTACCCCTAAAACTATACCTAGCCCCAACGGGGGGTAGTGCGGCGTTTCTGTTTCCTATAGGTATAGTAGGGATGCTTGGTACTTGTTCTGTAACTTCTGAAGCCCTTCGTTCTCGTATCTCTTGTGCAAGACGACGAGCAGCCTCTTCGTCACCAGCGGCGGCGGCGTTACGCAGAGCTTCCTCAAGTCTTTCTGTATCTGACACTTATGTTACCTCGGAGCAAACCTATCTAAAAGGTCGTCTATACTGTCTTCGCTTCCGGGTTGGAACCTGGATCCGGGGATAGCTGAGGGGAGAAGGTCCTCAGTACCCTGTGGCGCTTGTCTAATAACGCCTTGTCGTCTTTCATTAAAGTCTTGGACCGTTCTGGTATTAACGTCAAGTACCGCACTTACCAACCTACGGAGAGCCGCTTCGTCAAGATCTACAGTACCACCGACGATCTGTCGTGCAAACTCTCTATCCGCGTCTGAAAGGCCTGTGCCCGCCCCAAAGGCTTGGATTTGACCGGCAACAGCCAGACCAGAACGAGCCAAAAACTCATCTGTGTTTGCGATCTGCTCATCTTCAAGACCAAGAAAGGTCTGAATAGCCCTAGCAGCAGCATTACGCGCATTGGCCAGAGAACCCGTCCTAATACCCTCGTCAATAAGCTGAAGTTGCCTTTCCGCAGTCTGCACCACGTTCGCGGCGTTACGCGCTGTTTCAAAAGTGTCGTTAAGAGCTGTAATCGCTTGATCAGCGGCTTGTCGAGATAAGGTGGTGGCTCTTTGCCCCTCTGGGCTTCGTTGATCTATGCGCTCTTGAGCTTGTGCAACACGGGAAGGAGAAACCCGTTGACCGTCTACTGTAACTATTTCTTGGGTGCCGTCCGTAAACTGCCTTAAAAGAGCGTCCTCGCCGTTGTCGAGCCTAACGGCTACTGGGTTACCAACCACCCTCCGACCGTCCTGTCCTTGAACAAGACCAAAAGTTCTTGCCTCTGTTAGAATGGCGTTTGCGTCCGGCACGATGCTCTGAAGGCCTTGAGCGTCGATTTTTTGCAACGCCCTTACCGTATCAGAAGGGTCTCGCCCCTGTTGTCGTATAGTATCTGCCCTATTTTGGAGAAGTGTGCGGGCTGAGGCGGTGTCATTGCGTTCAGCAAACTGCAAAAGATTACGAGCGTCAGACACAGCGGCAAGGGCTATTTGTCTTCTTTCCTCAGCTGCACGCCTGCGCAAAATCTCAGCCTCCTGCTCTTCGGCAAGAAGAGCTTCGTCAAGACCGCCCCTTATCCCGGCTCCAAAAAGCCTTAAAGCGCGGGCGATCCTATCTGTAGTGCTGGGATCTTCCTGTGTTGGTGCCCCGCCGCCGAGCATAGACCCTGCTCCTGTAAACGCCATCTCACGCTCCTTTGCCTACAAGGCCATTGTAGTCAACCTTAAAAATACCTTTTTCAACGTAAACTTTGTCGGGGTAAGTTTGGTAGACCTCTTGAGCCAAAACGCCCAGACCTTCTCCAACTTTACCCATAAGGTTGCCAAGGCTGTTCCAAACCCATTTGTAGATAAGCAAACCGTTTGAAAGACGGGCTACCTCAACAATAGACTTCTTAAACCTTACATCGGATAAAGCCGCAGGACCAGGGGTCCTTAGAGCCGTTATCAAGCCCCCCGCACCCTCAGCAACCTGACCTAAGCCTCCTAGAATTCCGGGCTGGTTTTGAACTCCGGGGATAGGCGGAAGAGCGCCTACTTGGCTCCCTGCACCTGTACCTATGTTAGCGAGAAGCGTGGCGAGCTGTTGCTGGGCGGCTGACTGGTTTTGGCCTGCCCCGACGAGAAGATTAGCAATACTCCCCGTGTTTTGAGCCAGTATATCGGCCAGACCGGACCCCTGTTGCTGCGCTAGCTGTGCAAGGCCACCAGACGTACCCGCGATCTGATTAGCAATCTGTTCGCCCGCTCGCGTCCTTCCCTGGGCCACCTGCTGCGCCGTCCCTTGTGTAAGGTTTGCAGCCGACAGACCCCCGGTAAGACCTAGCTGGGCAAGTTGCCCGCCCCTGAACTGCTGAAGAGCCAAAGCTTGCTGGGCCCTTTGAGCGTTAACATCAGCTATGTTTTGACCAAGAGTTTGTTGAGTACCTCCTAGAAGACGACCGATTTCTGCCTCTAGCCCTGCACGAGAAGCGTCAAGACCCGCCTGTGTAGAAGCAGCCCCCGCACCTCTGGAAGCAACTTCTCCAAGGCGAGCAAACTGATTGTTTAGGTCTTGCTGTGCCAGCCCCACGGCCTGTCTTTGCAGCTCGTCGAGAACTCGACCACCCCCAAGACCCCCAATAGCCGCAGCATTACGTGTCAAAGCTCTTTCAGCACTCTCAGTAAGAAACGCCTGGCCGGGGCTCTCCGTAAAATCAGAGAAAGCCTGTCTTTGCGCCTCGGGACCCAGTGCTCCGCTAAGAGCGGCTTGTAAGTTACTCGCAGCAACGCCTTCACTAGCAAAAGGGCCCAACCTTTCAGAAGCCGCACTAAACGCCCCTCTTGCAGCGTCTCGCCCCCCCAAAAGAGAAGCTGTTGCCGCGTCAGTAGCTCCTCTGAGATTACGTCTAGAGCCCTCAGTCAGCCCTTGCAGGGTGTTCTGTGCAGTGCCTACAGACTGTTGTATGTCCCCGCGAGCTTGGTTTACACCAGAGATAATAGCTCCCAAGCCGCCTTGAAGACCGCCTTGAAGAGCGGCTTCCGAACCAATAAGACCTGTTGCAGGGGCTCGTCCCGTACCTCCCGCTATAGCGGTCTGCGCGGCTTGCTGTTGATTGGATCTAATTCCCTCAATACCTGAAAGTAAAGAAGCCGCTTGGGAGTTTGTCAACTGCTGAGGCGGTGCAGGTAAAGGCCGCGGAACAGTAGGCAGAAACGATGTTGGTAGGTTCGCCAAAGCCGATGTCGTTGCCGGGTTAGCCGGAGTAGGTTGAGCTGGTTGTGGTGGCGAAACCGAAGGGTTTGAAGCGGGTGGCCGTGGGCTGACGCTCGGATCTTGAGGCTCTTGAGAAGCCCTATCTTGCTGTATTTGACGCACACCTCTTCCCACAGGCCCTGTGGAAGCGACCAAACCTTGCGACACGGGAGCCAGGGCTGCGTTTTGTAGATTTCTTATTTGACGTCGTGTGGCCCCAGAACCGGCGCTAAATCCTTCGGCCTGAAAGCTACGTCTAAAGCTTTGTTCGGCTTGTGAGAGTATGTTAGCCAACTGTTCCTGTGCCGCTTCGCTTGCTCGACGTACCTGCCCGTCACCGCGAAGCTCTCTTTCCTGTATTTGGAGTTGTCTCAAACCATTACGACGAATTCTGTCCAAAAAAGATCTTAGAGAACGTTCAAACCTGTTTATCTCTCTTTGAGTAGCCATTAGAAGTTAACTCCTCCAAGACCAAAATTTCTAGACCTACTTAGTAACTGGCTGATGCTTTGGAGGTCAACCTGAGGGGTTTGTGCTCGCTGAACCTCTGAAGCCCCAGAACTAAAATCTGGTAAAGCTACGTTTTGTATCGAAGAAAAGTCCGGCGTTATCCGCGTAGGCTGTAGTGCAGAAAAGTCTACAGACCTTCCTAGAATAGCGTTTTGAAACTGGGATAGACCGCCCAAGAGGGCTGCCTGGGCAGCCGTGTTTCCTTCCGCAAAAGCGTCAGCCTGCGCCGGGGCGGACTGTCCAAAAATAGCCAGAGCTTGGTTTAAGCTTTGGTTCCTGGCCTCGTCTCCAGCGGGAAAAATATTTAAGACGTCATTCCTAGCCCTCTCAGCCTGCTGTCTGATAAACTGCTCGGAACTTCTGTTGGCCTCAATCTGGGCCGTTTGGGAGCTGTCGTTAGTGCCCCCGAAGATACCTCTAATCAACCCGCCCATTTTAACCTCTCTTCAATCTCGTCCCTGGTTATCCCAAGTAACGTTTGATCGTGCAACGACCCCTCTTTTAGGTGGCTAAGCCGATTGCAGCCCTCTTCCCTAAATCCTTGAGACACACAAAAATTTTTTACATTAGGGTACAGTACTGGGACAACAGCCACAACCTTTTTGTAGCACGGGTATTCTTCAAATATCCACCTAAGAACCTCTATTCCTGATTTAAAAGAGTGTTCTTTTCTGTGCTTTGGTAGGACATACGCATGTATCTGTATACAAACACTACTTAAGTGCTCTAGTCTATAAACACCTATTATTTTTTCTTTTACTTCAATCTTAAGCCAGCATTCTTTTTCTGTGTTTATAACAATTTGATCTTTAGTAAACCCATCTTCTGTAGTACAGTAAAATATGTCGTCTTCACAAACTATACTCTTTATCATCGACTTGTCGAAAGTTCTTATAACATTCATACTGACACCCAACCCAACGTCCTGTCGCCACCAACGTTGTCCTGCTGTTTTATGTAAAGAACGGGAGACGCTGCGGGTGTTAAGTCCATGTAGAGACGTTTCCTTGGCGCCTCGATAGCACCTTCCGGGCTCCCAATACCCTCCACTATTTCTAGGTTGGTGACACCCTGCGTCCAAGTCCTAAAGGTTTGCTCCATAATACCGTCAGAGGTAATCGGTTGTTGAGGATTTGGTGCCGTCAGTACCATTATTGTCCACCTATTATATTAGCTTCGAGTTTTATAACTACGTATTTAACAGCGTCGCTCATAGTAAACCTAAAGACTTCAAACCTAGCCGCTCTTCCGTTACGTCTCCATATAGCACGGTGGTTGTACTCGCCTACCCTACCGACCCGTCTGGTTATATTGTCTTTAAAAGTTTTACCATCAAGACTTCTAGACATGCTTACAACAGGCTCCGGAACACTGCTGTTTCCTGTGCCACTTTCTAAGGTAAGCTCAATGCTGGGAACGAAAAAAGGTTTACTCTGGTTGCTAAAAGGTCTGGTAGACACTTCTCTAATTATGGACGTTCCGTACTCATCATAAAAACCCAAATTAATACTTCCAACACGGCCGTCCTGACTGTCCCCAATTAGAATTCTGTTGTACGCGGTGACCAAAGAGTTAGCCCTCCAGCGAACAGACCTAGTCCCATCCTGGTCTGTTATCTGAGAACGACGCTCGTGCCAAAGGCCGGACGTTAGGTCATATACTAGGCTTGTTGTTGGAAGGGTAAACCCTATAAAACGGGCTCCTGACTGAGAGTATGACCAAGCAAAGGCCTCGTTTATCTCCTCCTCAGTAAACTGCTGCAAAACCTCATCTACAGCGTCTGTAGATATAGGAACAACGTCTGACCCCGTGAACTGGTACACCGAAGGTGTTTCGTCCTTTGAACCCCCTATAAAAACAAAAGTCTTTGGCGCAGTTACGGCGGTAAACTTAGCAAAACACCCAATAGGTATTACGAAGCCTTCGACCCTAGAAAAGGGAGAGCCAAATGCGGGAGCAGGTGTTGTGGTTTGGAAAACCTCTATTGTCTCTGTTCCTAAGATAAATAGCTGGTTCCTGAAAACAACCAAGCTTACGATGTCATCTGGGTCTGCCTCTGCGCTTCCAAAGTCTAAAGCGTTGTATGACAATGCGTCATTTAAAGCTGAGACTATGTACCTTTTTGTGTCGGTAGTAAACACAAAGTACCCGTCTATGTACTCGACGAGTTGTGGATTACCATTAGCTCTAAAATCTGGGTCTGTTATTTCTTGGAAGTTAGGAATAAGCGTCTCGTCAAACACGTAACCCTTTCCACCCGGAACCTGTACGACAAGTTGAGTTCCGTTGTCCGCTAAAGACACTCTACCGGATCCTTCTACGGTTCCTAGGCGCTCTAAGTCGAAAACTTCAGAACCATTGACTACTGACCTGTTTAACCTGTAGAGGCCATCTCCGTTTACGTAAAAAGGAACCCCCTCTTTTTCTTGTGCGCCTCTGTTTTCTTGTGCAATAACACCACTTGAAGCCAATTCTTGTGCTCCGGGGGTGCCAAAAAGAGCCGCTGAGGAAAGCCCAGACACCTGTGTGGGGGCAACATAAAAATTTATACACCTCTGCCCAGATTGAACAGGAGACCTGCTTACGTAAAAACCGTCTGCTATTGGTAGTTCTGTCAGAGGCATCAGTTTACCCTTAAAACACCCTGTTCAACGATAACGTTGTCAGTGCCTGTGACGTTGGAAACAAAAACTTCTACGTAATCGCCTTCGTTGAACTCATACTGCCAACCCGTCGTTACATTAAAAGGATCGCCCCCCGGAGTTAGCTCTTGAGATACACCGGTGGTAGAAACGACAGCCCCGTTTATAGCTATAAAAACACTGTATTGGTCTGTCCCGCCCTGCGTTTTTATTAGGGTCCCCCAAAAATCTATTGGGGCTCGAAAAGGTCTTTCCCCCCTGTATGTAAGTCTTCCGTTAACGTCCCCCTCAAACTGGTTCTCGTCGTCGATATTCCACACGGCATTTACTAAAACTGGGGTAAGGGGTGCGCTGATAACAGTCACAGCACCGTTCAAAATAAAAGATAGGAGGCCGTCCGGTCGTGTGTCTGGTATTTGGTCATTGCTTACAGCCTGCCACCGGTTTTCTGTAGACGGGTCAAACCCGGTTACCGCTTGAGCGGTTCCTCTAAAGTTACACTCAGATATAACACCAAAACTGTTCGGGTTTATGTTACCGCTGTTCACGGCCCCTCTAATACCAAAACAGTTTAGTCCAGAAGAAGAAGTACTCAGCCTTGTTATAAACACACCGTTAGTAACGCAAGTACCTAGGTCAACAGAAATGTGGTTGTCTACAGTGCTGTTGTCAAAAACTTGAGATAATGATATTTGCTCCCAGTCCGATCCGGTAAAGACCATTCCCTGATTGCTATTAAATATATAAAGCTTGCTTAAATCAAGACCTCCTAGATTATTAAAAGACCCAACTGCGTTACACGTAACAATAACAACATCAAAAATAATTTGTATTGAGGGTAGAGCAAAAGTGGCGGAAAGGTTAAAAACACTGCCGTTAGGGCACGATAGCTTCACCTCTCCAAAATAATTATTATTTGAAACAGAAGTAAACATATCTCCAGACGTTGTGGACGTTAAAAGAGCGCCAAAAGGATTGTTCCCAACAATAGCGGTGTTGCTGCCCATGACAAACCTGCTGTTAGTGGTCACATTGTTTGATATTAAGTAAGCCGTATCGGGCTCAAGGGTAATAACCCCGCCTATAGCTTGAGGAAAGTCATCTTCGCTATTTACTGTAACGGTTTTTGTTACAGGAAGTTCCCCCGTCGCGGATATTTGTATCTCATCTCCTTGGCGGGTTACCTGTACACCATCACCTGCGACAAGACTGGCGAACCTTAAGAGTGTGGGGTCTACGTCGTCTTGCTCAAAAACTGGAGCTCCCGTATCATCCTGCACCGCGTTAATCGAGATAGAAATACCGTTTTCGGGGCTTACAGAAGAAGTAATTCCTATGCCATCTTCCAAGTTTCTTATGGTGTTTTGCTGTCCCTGTACATCAAGTATAGGAGTAGCCAAAGAGTTACCCCCGGGCTCAAGTGTTCCCGTTGCCCCCAAGCTTAGAAGAAGGTCGTTGTAGGTTATCTTATAATTTACACCATTAGAAACGTAATCAAACGTCGCATCAGCTAAGACGGACGTTTGAGCGGGGAACTGTGACTTCCTTCGTCCTTGTGTTCTGGTTCCAAAAGGACTATTTGTTGGGAAAGCCATTTTCAACCTCCGTCTATTACGTTTTCTGTATTTACTTCCAAAGAAATGGAGCCTGTGGTTTCTGCCAGTATTTGCTGCTCTAAGTCGGGGTAGTAGTGATAACCATTGACCAAGTTAAAGTCACCCTCGTTTCCAGAACCTATAGGAAGCGTCGGAGGATAAGGGGTTGCTCCGACTGTCTGCCCTAGTTGTTCCATGGCGATCATTCCCTCCCTGGCGGCCTTGCGAAGACCTTCGGAAACAGTCCCGTCATAGTCAGGTGCTACCTCTATAGCCATGTTGGCGATGAGGCCTCGCAAGGCCCCAGTAGGAATTGTAATGGTGTCGCCCAAGTCCGACACTTCCGTGTATCCAAGCCGAATACCCTCAGCATCAAGCGCAAGCATATAATTATTCATAGAGAATATGAAGTCTTGTGCTTCGCTAGCTTCTACCTCAGCTTCGGAAGGCTGTACCAAAATACGACTAAGGGAAGCCCTAACGACTTGGGCAACCGTAGCCATGTCTACTCCTCGCTGCCAAAAGCTGCATCAATAACAGCCTTACGCGCATCCGCAATTTTCATTCCAGAAGTGTCGACGTCGATGCCTACCTCCTTAACAAGAGCGTCAAGGTCTTTAGCAGACATTTTCATAATGTCGTCTTCTGTAACGTCGCCTTCAGAAGGAAGCCCCCCTTCTCGGGACACCTCCTCCCAGTCCATAGCCGTAGCTGCGGCCACGGTCCCCGGATCGTCATTAGTGGTGCATTTTGTTCCGGTTGGTCTTTTCCACGTGATCCTTACAGGGTCAACTTTTTGGTTTTCCATTTTTTGATCCTTTTTTGTTAGGGACGGCCAAAACCCTGTCCCGCAAAGAATGGATTGAGAACAGCGTATGCTGGCTGGAAATCAACCCGCATAATGTTCTTGTTGGCCGTGCTGTCACTATCCCAAGTAAACCGCATCTCCAAACCGTCACGACTACGCATATTAGTGATAGTAGCGCGAAGCTTTTTGAGAGGTACAGAGCCGATGGAGAAAGCGTCGCGGTGCCAAAAGAGGTTAGGCTGGATCAAGCTGTTTTCCGCCCCTCCAAGGGTTACAATATCGCCAGAAACAGGAGCGCTATCTACGGTATTATACTGTCCATCAACCTCAAAAATAGCCGGTCCAGTAATGGTGATAAGACCTGCGCCTGTTCCGTCAAGAACAACGTCGTTGACCACAGTACCGGTAAACAATACTTGGTTGCCCTGGTTATTGACGATAGGTGTTCGGAACGCCAAGTTAAGTCGGTTACGTCCAGCGATAGTGATGGTCTCCCCAGCCGCTACAGCCAAGTTAGCCGCGAAACCAGACACGGAAAGAACCTGTGTCATAGTGTTTCGTGCGGTCAAGTATGTAACATCCGGGTTCGCCGCCAGAACACCTGTTCGGTCAGCACCAACGCCAGTTGTGTGTGTAGCCAGAGCATCCGCAGTGGACACCTCCATACCGGCAAACATATCAGCAATCATCGCCATGTCGTTAGCGGTACGGACCCGCTCACCTGCGGAACCACCCGCGCCCAAGGATCGCTGGTTGGAGGCCAGGGTTGTTTGGGTGTAAGAGTTAACGGCATAATACCAGCGCCCATCTTTCGGAATTCCCGTTGTAGACATGACAGCACTTGCTTCTGCAACGTGATCCCAAATGGTTACGGGGGTTCCCACTACACCAGCCAAAAGAGCTGTGTTGCGCCGCATAAATTTAGCATAATCAACCTCTAGGTCATTTACGATGCGGGTTGCCATAGGCTCAAGAAGTTCCTCAAGTTGATCCGCTTTAAGACTTTCGTCGAAGCTGTCAAGCTCAATGGGAACTGTGAAATAGTCCTGTACAAGACCCTCTGCTGTGCCAGTGATGATATCGTTGAAATCAACACCTGTAAGGTCACCGCGAGGGGTTCGGATGCTTCTGTAATCGGTAGGTCTCTTAAACCTAACGCGCTCACCACTAGCAGGGTTGAATTGTCCCGTAAGCAGTTGAGTGTTTACTTTTTTAGACAGAACGCGGGCTTCCTCGAACTTTTTAAGAAAAGTACGAATAATGCGGTCTGTGAAGTTGCTGGAAAAGTTGTTCATTTTCCTTCATTCCTTTTAGACGGCCTCCCACCCGATGTCGTCAAGACCGCCACTTGCAGAAGTGCCAGCACCGTTCAAGCTTTCAGCCGGGTCAGGAGCATTTGTTGTTGTGTTTGATCCTGCCAACTTTGGCTTTACTTTGGTTTCAAGGTAAATACCCGCAGAAACAGGATCCATTGAAAGTACTTCTTCTCGGACAATCGGGTTTTTAACAAGGTGCATCGTTAGCGCAGGACCCTTCTCATCGTTGAGAAGATGCCACACTAGCTGCGGGTTCACACCGGCCTGTTTCATAACTTCGCCAGCAACTGTGAGCTCCGATGGGTCAATGCCCAAATTTTTTGCCCTTTTGTCGTAAGTAGATATTACTTTTTCAATGTTCTGAAGCTGCTCATTTTGCCTTTGCTTCTTTTCTTCGGCCTTACGCGCATCAGTCTGTGCGGCTTCGGCGTCGTACTTCGCGGCTTCGGCTTGGGCCTTCTTCCACTCTTCAACTTTAGCGTCGAAGTTCGGGTCTAGGCTATCAGGAAAATCAGGGACAACTGGTCTTTGCGCCTGTGGGAGTTGAGACCGAAGCTTTTCTGCTTCTTGCTCCGCCAAACGACGTGCTTCCCGCTCCTGATTTCGCTCTTCGACCTTAGCAGCTATAAGCGCATTAATGTGCTTTTGCTGCTCTGGAGTGTAAGTCACCTTTTCCGGAGCGTTATCAGAACTGTTGTCTGGCGCTGTTCCAGACGAAACCTCTTTTTCAGTACCGTTATCAAGACTATCGGACGGCGTGTTGACCGCCTCTTCTTGTGTAGCTACTTCATTTTCAGTTTCTTTACCAACGTTATCCATCATTTTTCCCCTTTGATAAAAGGTAAAACCGCCTACGAGGCGTGCCGATAAAATAATTGATTGTTATGCCCAAGTCAACTATTTGGTTAAGTGTTTTGCTCAACGCTATTCTGGGCGTTGTTCACACCTTGGATTTGCTTTCGGATGATATCAACGCTGTCCTGTGAAATAACACCTTCTACTCCCAAAGCATTCGTAATTACAGACAATGTTTCTGCCTGAGATTTTACGAAATCCATGAGGACCTCTTGACTTTTAACAAGCTGGTCAAAAGTCATTTTTTCCTGCTTTTGCCGTGCCTCGGTCATAGCCTGATCTACCTGTAGCTGTAAAGCCGCGTCTTTCCTATCCGCATCTCTCTGTTTAAGAGCAAAGGCCGCCGCGTCTTTTTGAGCGTTGACCTGCGTCTGGAGTTGTTCGTTTCGAGCCTTGACAACCTCAGCTTGAGCCAAAAGATCAGCGGGGTTTGGCCTATTGGCCTGCGCAGCTTGGGCTTGAAGGGCCTCGAGTGTTCTCTGTTGCTCTTCTTGGGTTTGTTGCGACAGAGGAATTGAGCCGGCGTTGAAAAGCTGGTTTCTAAAGCGCTCTCCAACAAGAGACATACCCGGAGAAGTGAGGTTGTTAAACAAAATATCTGTTGCCATATCAAGAACCTCGGGCCTAAACCTCGACACCTCTATCAAAGCCGCCACAGTCTCTTGTTGCTTGTTCTTAAAGGACGGTCCTGCCTGACACGTAACGTCGTACTTACCTTTTGTAAGATCGTTAAGAACCACCACACCTCCTGTCTGCTGATCAAAAACAGGTGTGTTTGCTTGGATAATCTCCTGAGTTCCGTCTTCTCCAATAATACGAAGCTGTCTTCTGGTATCATAAACCTTTGGGATAGCCTCTATAAGAACTTTAGCGGTCTGGCAGATAGCAATCTCATGCGCCTGCATATACTTATTAACGCCGTTGGCACTTCTTTTTTGAAGTTTTTCAATAGCAACACCAGACTGTAACCCCGGATTATCTCCCATAGACGCCGCAAAATGACCTGATGTTTGGGCAGTAATTTCGCGCATAGTCTGCGTGATTAACTGAAGACCCGGGTTTATCTGTGCTCCCCCGTTTTGCTGTGGTGGTCCGAAGTTTGTCTCATCGGGATTGTAAAACTGTACTGGATCGGCGTTTGTGTTTAGAGTTTGGAGCGTTTCTTCATGGCCTTTTGCCTGCTTTTTAGTCATCCAGTATTTAGCGCGAGGTGCCAAAGCGCCTTCTTCGACTTGTCGTGAAAGAGAGTAGTTCAAAACTCTTTGAGGATCTATAAGCTTTTCGACAACGCCTCTGTAAACAGGCTTGTCCTCCACAACCTTAAAGTTACCGTATTCTGGGATAACCGGGAGATAAGAAAAAACAGTGTCTTGTGGCTGGTTTAACCAATCTGATCCGTCGAACAAACGAGAAACAAAAATTGTCTCTTTTCGCTTTCTTTTTCTTACCTCAGTAATTCCGTTTGCGGAAAGCTCATCCTTAACAGCGGCCAGCTCCTCGTTATCCTCGTAAACTCTGCCATCTGACATTAAAACAAGCGTTCTTTCGACCTCTTTTCTATAATAGATTTGACCAATTACGATCAAATCAGTTTTATGCCAGTAAACATTTGATATTCTGTCTTGGCTTATCCCGGTTCCGCTACCCTTCGGGAACCTCTCTTTGTAGTCTTGTGGTGTGAGTGGTGTTAAGACAAACGCGTAGTTGGCGTCTTCTCTTGTTTGAAGTTTTGAGTTTGGGTCAAACCACACCCTGTCGTTAAAGTTATGTATAGGCTCAATAACCAAGTCCTGGTCGAAGCTGTCATCATCCACAAATTTTTGGGCTACACGCCAACCGCCAATACCAGCCGTAACCATGTTACGACCTGAGGAGTTAAAAATATGGGTGGCATTAGAGATGTTTTCAATATTCCGAATAAGACCGTCCAAAAGTCGTGCACTGGCTACAGTAGCTTCACCCCCTGCGGGTTTTACTTGAATGTCAAATTCTGCCTGCTCAATATCACCTGCAACTTGATCAATTATCGGTCCAACAATATCAAAAGTATAGCGCGGCTTACCGTCGTTACTTCTAAAATACTCGGGTTCCCATTGACCGTTCCTTACGTCAACGAAGTGATGGGCTTCTCTGGCGTACTCTCTCATATCGTATTCGCCAGACTGGGCGTCATCAAGAAGTCTTTTTACTTCCTCGATATTTGAAAAGTTAGGCACGGTCCCATCCTTTAAAGTCAATAGCTTTGAAGCCTACTCCGACGTCTCCAACCCTAATGGCAAAACGGCGCATCATATAAGCATAGCGAGAAGCATCAAGCAAGTGGTCGTTTTGTGGCTTAGCAATCTTACTGGTTTTCTTGTCTCTGTGATACTGTCTAAATTGTTGCATATAAGCAGTATTACCTTCAAAAACCTTCCACTGACCCTTACGCATCCTGTTACCTATTTCAAAAACCCCCACCTCGACGCCAACGCCGCCCTCTGGCCACGTCGCGTGAGCCCCCAAGACCTCAAACTCAGCGTCCTCATAATGTGATATCAAAGTTTTTGGATTATCTCTGCCTTTTTCGTGGTGAAGGCCGTCCGCTGGCCATGCCATAGGTATCCCATCACTCCAAGACTTAGTCGCAGACCTGGCGTCAGCCGCGCTCGCCAAGCTCTGCTGCCACGTGTTAACAACATAAACAATGTCGTTGTCTAAATCTATAGCCAGCTTAACTATGGCCTGGGGTTGGTCCCACCCAAAGTCTATGCCGATAAGAGTATCCCAGTGATCCGGTATAGGAAAAGGTTCACACGTAATAAGCTCATCCGCAAAGTCAAACACCCTACCGACACCCAGCATAGGCTCACCCTTTGAGCGCATATCCTTTTGGTGTGCTGGGAAGCTGTCTAAAAGTCTCTTTTTGTTCTCCTCCGTAAGGTGAGGCGCGTCGTCCCAACCCTTCTGCATAAAAATTTGATCCTTCGTAGGGTTGTCCCTTAGCGATATGATCAAATCTGTAAGGCCCTTCTCAGGTGTAAGGGTGTATATGCCTCGTCCACCCGCCCCCTTATCGCCCATGGCTGTACGCATGATAACCTGCGGCCTAATGTCAGGGTCTGCGGGCTCCTCGTCAATATGAAACCAGTCAAGCTCCGGGTCTCCCATAAGAACGTCCTGACCTTGAGAGTATGACCAAAACTGGACCTTAGAAAGTTTACCGGACTTATGCCGAACGTAGACGGTACGCATGGCGTTTGGTGTGCCCATAGCGCTTTCCCATTTTACGATCTTATCTATGGGTATTAGACCCGGCCTTTCTTGGCTCCACTCCCTATCGTGGTACTCGCCAAACAAAGGCGTTTGTATCAAGTCCCGCGTTTTTTCCATCGTGTAGCCAAGTATCCAGACTTTAGGCGCATGAGAAAACCTATGCCCGGTCCAGTCTTCTGGGTAATCTCCTGTCAAATGCGCGGCATCCATAGTAACCCCCGTTCGGGTCTTACCAACTTGGTTGCCCGCACAAAGGCAGCTCTCAAAATGATCTTTGGTATAGCCAATAAACTCTTTTTGCCAGTCATACATACTGTCAAAATTCTTGGCAATTGTGGGGGTCTCAAGGCGTTTTTTACGCTCCTTAAGAGCGGCGGCCAGCGCATTCGCCGTCTCAGGACTAAGTCTTAACTTTGGCTTAATAATCTTCGTCGTCGTAGTCAGTATCGCCGTCATCGTCAACCACCTCGTAATCCGCATCAACAACGATACCCGCTTCTGCAAGCTGCTTAATGTGGTCTTCTAGCTGCGCGTCGGTCATATTAGCGAACTCAATAGGCCCACCGTCTTTTCCAGTGTGTTCAATCTCTTTACCAAGTATTCTTGGAAAAAGCTTAGTATAAAACTCACCTTTATTCTCTTCTGCCCAATCTACTAAGCTCTCTACTCCACCCATTAAATCAAAAGCCATGCCTATACTCGCACGAGCACGGCGACCGACGTTTACCGCCAAGTCGCCGTCTGGTGTAATCATATGATTACGGTGAAATTTTTCCAGTGCCCTCTTGCTCATAGCCCAAAATCTACACTATGCCTGTCTATTTTACAAGAGCTTTTGAAGACTAGACCTACCGTTTTTAGTAATCCTATACCCTAATCCACGTTTTGTCTCAATAGTAACCAACCCTTCACTAATTTCGTCAAGGGCATCCCGGCACTTTTGAAGGTGGACCCGCAGTTTAGGCGGGGTGTTGTCATTTTCTGGCTCTTCGTCATACACGGCCTCGTGGAGCTCCCGTGCTGAAAAGTAGTTCCCCGCATCATCAAGTAAGGACCCTATAATAACCTCTTGCGTGGGGGTCAAAAGCCACTCCTTTGGAATGTCAAATTGTTTCACTTCTATCTCCTTCACCAAATTCCAAATTCTTCTTTGACCCAATACCTAATTTCTCTTAGCAAGTCTTTACGGTACTGAGAAGACGTTGACGGCGGGCCCGGTATCATCTCCACCAAAGTAACGTATTTGAAACCTGTGTCAACACACTTTTGCATGAACGGGATTAACGTTTCTCTTTGGAACTCCTGAATAGCTGACTTACTGGGCACCTTACCCATAAAGTCTTCCCTGTTATGCAGCTTCTCAAGGCTGTCCTGTATGGAGATGTACTCCTCAAGCAGGGATATGAGCTGTTTGGCGTACTCAATCCTTTTCGCTTCACTCATCTTCATTATCGTGCTCACTGTCTACAGCCTGCATATAAACGTCAAGAAGCGCCTCAATCTCTTCTCTCTCAGCCCGATTTATTTTACGCAAAGAAATAACTTTACGCATAATCTTAGTATCAAACCCTATGGCTTTAGCCTGGGCGTAAATTTCTTTTACGTCTTCCGCAAGACCCTTTTTTTCTTCTTCAAGGTTTTCGATCCTGTCAATAAACGCCTTGAGCTGGGCTTGCGCGTTGTGTCCGATGTTCTCCATTATCATGATCCTTTTATGGTTTTGTCCAATGACTGCTTTATAAGGTCTTCCATTTTTGTCTCTTTAAGAGCTCTGTGTATGGGCATATTACACATTTTATTTTTGATGTAAACACAAAAATTACTTTCAACTATTTTAAGGGTTTTTTAAATATGGGGTTGACTTTTTATTTTTGGTTTTGGGTGTGAAAAAGTTACGTGGCTTGGTTTTGGTGTTGGGTATATGAAAGTTACGTAGCTTCGTTTTGGTTGTGTAAAAATTACGTAGCTTCGTTTTGGTTGTGTAAAAATTACGTAGCTTCGTTTTGGTTGTGTAAAAATTACGTAGCTTCGTTTTTGGGTCTGTGTAGTTGATACAGTATACCTTACCTATCCTATCCTCTTCTAAGGGTCTAGGGGGCGGTTTTTAGGGCGAAGAAACTAGGGAACCTAAATCTGAATTACCTAGAGGCCAAGACCGGGGGGAGGGGGGGTTAATTATTCAGTGCTCGGATTTGTTTGGGAAAGCGGGGGTTAATTACTTAGTAGACAGATTCGTTGGGGAAAGTTGGTTACTCGGTGCTTGGTTTTATTGGGGAGAGATTTTCTTACTTCTAGGTTTTTGGAGCTGGGTTAAGGGTATAAAAAGGCTACTAACGCAGCCACGCAGCCACGCAGCCACGCAGCCACGCAGCCACGCAGCCACGCAGCCACGCAGCCACGCAGCCACGCAGCCACGCAGCCACGCAGCCACGCAGCCACGCAGC
>JAAUXY010085908.1_pt1 | contig 39778 bp, 63 predicted proteins | sample 7278121 | NCBI WGS metagenome assembly JAAUXY01 (sample SAMN14350117, study PRJNA611818) | marine sediment metagenome | isolation source: surface marine sediment (1.8m) | place: French Polynesia: Moorea | collected 2018-08
GGGACGAGATAAAGGAAATTAGGTTAGAATTTAACAGGATATGGAGCGAATAATGCCAACAAAAACCCACAAAAACCTAACCAAAGAAGAATGGCTGCAACTACGCACGAAGTATGTAAATAGCACTGAGGTGTCGGCACTGTATTCAATGAACCCGTACATGTCAGAGCTAGAGCTGTTTCATAACAAGCGAACTGGAACTATAGGAGAGTTTCAAGAAAACAAAAGAATGAGAAACGGAAAAATACTGGAGCCTGGGATAGCTGAAATAGTTCATTGTGAAACAGGCTATAATATGCGCCCATTTAAAGAATATTTGTGTGATAATGAGGATTTAATAGGCTCATCATTTGATTATTTAATCACTGATGGTGACTATAAAGATTGGGTATTAGAAATTAAAAAAGTAGCTTACCTTGAATACAAAAAAAAATGGAATGACGACGAAGCACCAGACCATATAGAAGTACAAGTGCAGCACCAAATGGAACTAGCTAATAAGCCTGGCGCTATTATAGCTGCATGGGTGGGCGGGGATGATCTTAAACTAATCTACAGGGAACGCAACCGAGAGATGGGCAAACAAATCAGAACAAGAGTTAACCGCTTCTGGCATGACGTAGAAAACAATATACCGCCCGAACCTGACTATATGCTCGACGCAGAGTTTATTGTTGCTATGAGCCAGAACAGCAACGACGAAATATACATTGCAGAAGAAGATGGCAGGGTATCCAGTCTGCTTAAAAAATACAAACAGCTACAAGAAGTAAATTCAGCAACAACGAAAGAAATGAAATCCATCAAGGCAGAAGTATTTGATATAATAGGAGACAACGGAAAGGTTCAGGCAGGAAACGTTCGGCTTAGCTGCGGCATGACTAAAGAAAATCCAGGATTGGTAATAACTCAAGACATGATTGGTCAGCGTATCGGTGGCTGTAAATCTTATCGTAATTTTAGGGTGTCTATTAAATGATAGAGCAGTTCATAATTTCAATGTTTTCAATATTTATACTAATATTTTTTCTATGCACAACAGGATCACAGAAGGAGGTGAAACGGGAATATTATTTGTATCGATCTATTAAAATTAAATTACAGGAGGATGAGGATGAGTAACGAGATAGCACCGTTCAAGCAAATTAAAAATACTTTAACATCGATGGAGCCAGATTTCCAAGCGGCGCTACCGGCGCAAATACCCGCCGCAAGGTTTTTAAAAACCGCAACTATGGCAATCACTCAGCATAACGACAAGGAGAAAATATTATCGGCTGATAGAAACACTCTGTACGCTTCATGTATGAAAGCCGCGCAAGACGGTTTAATGCTTGATAATAGAGAGGCCGCACTAACGGTATTTAATACCAAAGTTAACGGTAAATGGATTCCTAAAGTGCAATACATGCCAATGGTATCAGGAATCATAAAAAAAGCCCTGCAGTCAAACCAAATATCAAGCCTTAGCGCTCACGTCGTTAAAGAAAACGATCAGTTTGATTACTGGGTTGATGAAGACGGAACACACTTCACTCACAGACCTGAAATGAAAACAAGCCGAGGCCAATCATACATATGTTATGCAATTGCTAAAATGAAAGATGGCGCCATACAGATGGAGGTGATGAACAAAGAGGAAGTTGAAAAAGTGCGAATGACATCCAAAACAGGCAAAGACAAAAATACTGGTGAGCCTGCAGGGATATGGAAGCAATGGCCTGATGAGATGTGGAAGAAAACTGTGCTTAGAAGGCTGTGTAAATATTTGCCGTCAAGCAGCGAGCTAGAAAACGTGTTTGAATCTGACAATAAAACGTTCGATATGCAGCCAGCTAGGGAACCAGCCAATGAGCCGATCACAGCAGAACCGAGCACTGAAAAAAAGAAAACGCGAGCACAGCAAGTCATTGAGGCGCAAGCAGAGAATAATATTCAGGATAGTAAAGCAACAGCAATCGAGGGGGATATAATATGAAATACGGAATCAGTTTTAAAATAGATGTTACAAAAATCGACAAGAAAAAAATATACGAGGGCAAAAAAGGCAAGTATATAACGGTCTCTAGCTTCGTTGATGTAGACATGCAGGACAATTACGGTAATAACGGGCTCATCAAGCAAGACGGCGAAAAGGGCGAGGATATGCCGATCATTGGAAACGCAAAGGTGTTTTGGTCCGATAACAAAACTGAGCCTGTGCCTGATGACAATATTGCGTTTTGAGGTGTCGGTATGGATACATTGCTCATAATCATAGTTTGCCTTCTAGCATCAGGGTTTATTTGCTGGGTGCTGTCGTTAATAGATAAATTCAGGAGCAAAAATGTACCTACATCACGAGAAAAACGAGATGAAGAAATGCGGCGAGTGGATAACTGAATACGGTGAGGATTGGTTCGATAACGCCGTTGATAACGGTGATTTATCACGGATGGTTTACGACCCTGATTGTGATCAGTGGTTTGAGCTAATCAGTTAAACCCTGTTTCTTCTCATAGCTACGGGAGGCAATCAAACCGCCTCCTAGTAGTCCAGCAACAGCGAAGAACGAGCTGTAAATAATATCCTGTACTTCACCTGTTCTATAGATCTGATATAGCGGTACAACGCAATACAGGACCAGCGTGCATATCACTACTGTCCAGCCGCCAAGCGGTCGCCATTTTGATTTCATGGTATTAGCTTCTTAACAATAACGTTAACAACAGCCACAGATATAATTGATGCGGCAAATATCCATATTCCAAATTTTATTTTTAATTCGTTGACAATGGTTGTTGAGTTAGCTATTTTAGCTTCTATCTTTTCGCGGGCTTCTTTCTTGTCGGCCTCTCTATCTTCTATGATAGCTAAGCGTTTGTCGATATCATCAAGCCTATCATCAAGCTTTTCTATACCAGAGCTATTTTGTTTTAGGGTCTCGATAATCAATGCCCTCCACTCGCGGAAGTCGTCATCACTTGACACTTTGTATTTCGATGTCTCGTTCATCAATCACCTGGCCAGCTATCCCAAGAAGATAACCACCTATGGTAACGGGCCATTTTATAACGTCGAGTTCTTGGTAACATTGCCTAGCTTCATTATATATCTTTTCTTTAAAACGCTTAAATGTCCTTGCTTCTTCAACCTCTAAATCGTGCTTTCGAAACCTCTTGGCCTCTTCTTCAGACCATACCTGGCTATCGTACTTGTCATTATAGACTGCAGGAGAAATGCCATAATGCTTTTCGTATGCATCGTTGCAAAACATCATCCTGCCGCCCAAATCCTTTACCCATGCAGGCAGAGGGTGGGTTAGCATAAAGCCAGTTAACGGATTGTGAGAACTTAATAGTATGTTCTCCCGGTTATTTATCTTTCGCTCTAGTTCTTCGAGCCTGCTCAATCTGTCGTCTTGGTTCATATTCCCGCCGTATATAAATTTCCATTTGGTTTCTCCATTTCATATGAATATAAAAAATTAAAAATCAGCCTAAAGGCGTAAAAACTAACTGGTCATGCGGTTAAAACTCTGGCATTCTTGATGGTTCTTCTTCACCTGGCCTCCACCAATAACGCTGGCCATAATCATCAATCATTCGTTTTTCAAGCTTTCTTTTGTTCCGGTTATAATTAGGGTCAACCATTTGTTCAATACCATCAAGCAAAGCTCTTTCCATAACTAGCCTACCATACCACAAGTTACCGGCAGGTATATGTCTTTTTGCTAGATTAAACGTGTCCCTTAAATATCTTTCTGTAAGCTCATAATTTTCATCTTCCAAAGCTCTCTGGTAATTACCCACACCAACCCTTAAGACATCAGAACCTAAACCAACAACAGGCCCGAAAAATTCGTGCACAGGATCTCTACCAAACCTGGAATATTCTGCAAACATAAAATCACCAAACAAGCCAAGGCCGCCACCCCTTAATGCTGAAGCCATCCAGAAACGATGGTCATCCATATCTCTCGGATCCTTACCTTTTATTACATCCCCAATCTGAGTGGCCGCAGCGCCCATAATTGTAGTACCTATGCCAAGTATAGCCAGGTTGGATAAACGCCCTCTAGCAGCATCCCTAAAGGCTCCTATAGTATGATTAAAAATAACCGTTATAGGGAACCCTTTAAACATCATAAAGCTACTCATCATAGCCCTATTTAGCGTTCCAGGCCGTGCATCGCCAAGCACCGCGCCCGTTTGAATTGATCGAGTTCTAAGCGTTGGTTCATTAGCGGCAGTATGCCTAATACTTTGAGTCCAGTCCTCAAGCGCGTTAGCTGTATCTAGTACCAGTTTGGGATCACCCTTTGATTTTAAAACCTCTTCCGGCCTGATAAATGTTGCTTGATTGTCTGGGTTTTTAAACACTTCGGTTTTTAATATTACCCCCCATTTTTGAGCATCAAGTCCATGCGCTTCTGCAGCATCTCTAAACGGTGCAGGCAATTTATCCCATGACGTTTTTGACATTTTAAATTCAGCAATACTACCTTGAAGCTCTAAAGTGACGGCGTTTTTGAGGGCCACGGTCATGGCTTCTAAACCACTAGCCTTGTTTGTGAATGTAGCTAACCACCTAAAAGAGCCCCTGCCTGTAAGCTCATCAGAGAACCTGGCAGCGCTATAAGCTGAATGACTTGCTACTTCTGCAACATACCCAGCCCTTGCTAAAGATCTTCTGTCAGCATAGTTTGAAGGGTTTAGTTGACCAATATAACGCTTAAGAGCACGTATGCCTGATAAACCGTTAGCTTTTGCGCCAAGTACAGCAAAAGTGGAATCGCTTAAAGCTGAAACTGGAGCGCTACCAAGATAAGCTGACCTCATTAAATCTTGCGTATTTCCAAGCCACCTATACCATTTGGGATCATCACCATCACCCATAGTTCTGCCAGCAAGGACGTCGTACATGCCATTGACCCATTTCTGCTTAACCTTTCCTGTTCCTCCAGCTTCCATTTGCAAATCCAAGTGGCGAGCTATTGAATTAGGTTTTGGCCCTAGCGTTTCCAGTACACCGATATCATTTGACAAGCTTTGCATGTGGTTTAAAATTGTGTCGAAAAGCCCAACAGTGCCATTCCCAAATTTATCATTGTACTCAAGAAAAGAATCCGCATCTTTAAAATGATAAAACCTGCTCGAACTTCTCCTTTCCTCTAAACCCTTACCGTAACCTGATGTTTGCATGCCCTCATCGGCACGCTTCTTCAGGCTGTATTTCCCATTGCTAATAATGTCTTGGTAATCCTCTTTCATAAGCTTAATCAGCGCATCATCAGTAAATGGAAGCCCCGTATTAATATCAACCATTCTTTCTCGATCAAGCTTAGGTAACAACTGCTGTATCCATTGTTCATCAGTTATTTTTTTAACCAGCTCTTTTTGATGCACTTGAGGGAAATAATTATCAATTTTGCCCATTATCCCGCCAGCGTTGTCGTACCTTTTGTGAAGCAAGTCAAACGCCTTTCTTAGCTGCTGGCCAAACATGTTCGCATCAGCATTATTAGTTTTCTCGCCAAGCATAGATCTAACAACATCAGGCATCCCTTCATGATCCTGAGTAACGCCAGCCCATTTTGGTCGATGCTTATCTATAAACTCACCTACATTCATTACTGATTGCCTAAATACAGCTCGCCCCCTTATATAGGATCTTTCGTAAAGGTTAGCAATCTCTGTGAAAAGCTTGGATTCGTTTTGACCCATCCTTTTTTTGATGTCAGAAACAATTCGTTCTTGAGCCAAAGCGCCATTGATCATATTTTGTTTTTTTCTTTTTATAACCTCCGCCTTTAGAGCAACTATCTTAGCCGCTGCATTATTAGCGGCTGATTCATCGGACATGTTTTGAGAATACCTTTTTACCAATTCATCGTATTCTCTAAGCAATGAATCAACTTGCCTGGGGGTAAGCAGCTTTGCTTCTATCTTCTGTTTTATGCAGTCTTTAAATGACATTGCTAACCCATCGCGCAATTAGTTATTTGTTTCAAGACTTTATCCTCTTCTCTTAGCTCTTCTGACATCTGCTTTATAGAAACAGTATTGCCGTCCTCATCTGTAACTTTAAGGTCAGGGTTTTCTTTTAACATTCTCTTGAATTCAGCTTCAGCGGCTTTAAATACCTCATCGCTTCCAGCCTCATCAATTAACTTCTCGTAACCAGCAACTTCAATAACGTCTGATTCAGTAACGCCCTGCTCTTCAAGTATTTTCTGTTGTGCTTGCTTAACCTCTGGCTTTTTAACAGCCCTGTTTGCTATAGCATTATTGTACGCTTGGTCAACTCTAGATCTAAACCGTTCAGGTATAACGCCTTGATCCAGCCTTGACAAATCAGATTGCGCTTCCTGGCCGATTTTTGAATCTTTCAGCTTTCTTTTTATAATGCCTTCCTTCTCGAGCATTATTTTTTCTTCATCTGCTGCTAATTTTTCTGCTAGTTTTTGCGCATCTTTCTTTGCCTTTCTGGCAGGAACGCCTTTTTCTTTCTTTGGTTTTTCTTTTACTATTTCAATTTTGTCTTTTAAAAACTCTATCTGTCTTAGCTCTTGTTTTAGTTTTTTACGATCACCACGAGACAATCTTTTATTAAGGTCATCCATTAATTCCAAACGAATATCCTCAACAATTCTCGCTTGTTCTGTTTTGAAAAGATCCATTTCTGCTTTAGTCAAAACTGTGGACTGATCAAAAAAACCTTTACCTGTATTATCTTGTGGATTTATAGCACCAACATAAATCTCTTCTGGCGATACAGCTCTGCCTTCTTCAAACGCCCTTATTGTTGTATCAATATTTTTGTAATGCGCCTCATCATCTATTTTGCTAATCTTTGGAGACGGGTTGGCCTCTTTTATGTGGACAAAATTAGCCATTGATTTAGCTGCAGCTCTTGCCTTTTTAGGGAGAATCTTAGAGTTAGCAGCCTTCTCTAAAAGAAAATGCGAGCCTGGCCTAGCTCCTCTGACAACCCCTGTAACCGCGCCACCAAAAACACCAGCCGATATTATGTTTACAGCAGCATCGGAAAACCCGTATTCTTGGCCAAGCTCTTTTTGCCACCTGTAAATACCTGGCTGCATTAGCGCCTCAGATCCGGCGTTAATTGCTGCCTCAATAGCAATAGCATTTAATATATTTTTGGCTGTGCCAGCTCCAACCATGATTGAAGCAACGGTTATAGGATCAGAAAGCGAACCAGCAGAACCACCAACAAATCCGCCAACAATACGGCTGACTCCACTAGCGCCTTGAGAAACTTCTTGAAATTCCTGCATTGATAATTGAGCACGCTTTCTTGCCTCCTCTGCAGCTTCCTTTGAAGTTCTTATTTTAGAAAAATTTTCAGGATCCTCTGTTCTTCCCTTTATTATCGCTTCGTCTCTTACCCTTCTTCTTACGCTTGAAACCCTAGCCGATCTTCTTTTAGTTTCGGGCGTCATAAGCTCGACTTCTAATTCTTTTAATCTATCATTGATACCAAGGTCTAAAGACTTTTGATAGTCTTCAGCAAATATATCCTGCATCAATGATGTTTGAGAGTTAGAATTATAATTGGCCTTCTGCATGTGGAAGGCTGACGATATAACATCGGTGATCCCTGATGGATCTCTTTCTATACCCTGAAAACCAAGAGATATGTTACTCCTATTGATTAAGGATGAATAACTTGTCATCTGGTGCGACCACGAAAAAGAGAAGGTTCAGGGTTTGCTATTTTATAATTATATATTTCCCTTAAATTGATTTCGAAAACTCCACCATTTTTGTTTTGAGCATGAGCCCCAAGCTCATCTTTAAAAACATAAAGCCCGTCACCTGTAGCTATAATCCTGCCTCTGTCAATCAAGTCTTCGATATCTAGCTCGCTACCATCAGCGGCCCTAGGGACATCATCGTGAGTTTTTAAGATAACCTCTCTATCAAGATCATCGACCATATCCTCAAAATCATCAGCGCTTAAATATGCCCCGCTGCTTGTCCTAAAAGACAAAACCTTGTTGTCTGATATTTCTGCTATTGGGCCTAAAACTTGCTCTATTGATTCTTCAAACAAATCGCTATCTATCACGCCCGATTCATCGCCATTTTGAAAAACCTTTTCTTTGTACAGCGCCTCTATGGCCGCCATTGAATTTTGCCTAAGCTCTTCATCTTGTATTGATGTGCCCATTCCAGACATAAACTCCGCCAAGAATTCTTTCTTAGAGGCAACAGGAACCTCTCTAGATTCACCAAGCAATATATCTCTAGAAACATCAGGGGAGTATTGAGCATTAATCATAGCTGCGGTAATCGTTTCAGATTTTGGCGCTATCTGAGCAGCAGCTATAGGTATCTCGCTATCTTCTAGCTGAGAAACTATATTGTTTATAACGCCTATTTTCTGCTCCGGGTTTGCTCGAGATAAGCTTATTGCTAGCTCGTTTATTTCCTCTGGTTTAAACAAAGGGATTTGTACGCCCTCTTTAGAAAGAACGCTTTCCCTTATTGACCTTCTTTGGTTGAGGGCGTCCTCCATATCTCCAGTCATATTTGTAGTAATGATTTGCCCATCCCACCAGCCAGACTGCTCAAGCCAAGCATAAGGATCTTCTTTAAGAGATTTTGATTTTACCTCAAACGCTGATCTCATAGCGTTAATCTTGTCTAAATCATTGGACTCCCCAGCCATCAACGCTGAATTCATATCCATTAAATCTTTAACATTCTGCTTTAATGGTTTTTTAACAAACTCATTAACTTGGTTTTGTATCCTCTTTATTTTTTGCAATTCAGTTTTTTCTTCATCCAAACCAAACCGCTCAGCCATAGCTATTTCAGATGATAGATCACCAACAGGGTAGCCGTGAGCAAAAAGTTCCGAAGCTTGCTTTAAAGACTCTTTAACACCATACCTAGCCTTGGACTCTATCTTCGTATTTAAAGACCGTCTCAATGAAGGAGAAAGGTTCTTATATACATCATCTTTGAGCGCATTGTAAGCAGCATTAACGCCGGATTCTGACAATATGTTAGTTATCTCAGCGCTTCCAATAAGGTCTTCGTTATCCTGTCTGATGTCGCTTCTAACCTTTGGATTTATTCCAGATAACGCGTCAGACCTATCATTTAATAATTCTAAAGCATAGCCGCCTTCTAAATCCCCGCTTGATACACTATTAACAATAAAATCTCTATCTTCTTGGAAAGATGCTATTTGGTGCTGTGATTTTGTAGTAGCTTGAAACTGTATAACCTTTTTTGAGAGACTCTCTTCTAGCCTTATAAGGCCAAGGTTATCGTTTTTTCCAGTTTTATATTTCTTAAAAAGCTCGCCCTTACGCTTAGAAAATTCTTGCTGAAAGTCTTCATACATACCCTCACCTTCTGGGTATTTTTCCAGCAAAGTATTGTTATACTGAAGCATTTCAATGCCTAATCTTGATATGTCTTTCTGGTAATTTATATCTTGATCGTAAGCTCTTTTTTGATCTATTTTTTGAGCCACATCAGATATAGCCCTACCTAACTGAGCTGACCCAGAACCGCCACCAAAAGATATAGGCCTAGCAGTAGGAGAAGATAAAACACTTTGTTGTTGCTGAACATCAAATCTAGGCACGCTTTGGACCTCCCAACATTCCGCCAACTTGAGCACCAGTTTGCAATACACTGCCTAAAGCGCTCAATTTAGCTTGTTTTTGAGCAGTTCGGCCGGCTCTTCTGCTTAACCTTGCTTCAGCCTGAGCGGAAACCCTGGCGCTCAAAGCGTCGAACTCTGCATTAGCTGCACTCTCTGCTAAAGCCTGCATTGAGCTACCCTCTAAAGTTACGCCTGATTTAGCGATAGCCGTTCTCATTCTGCCTCGATGCCTTCGAGACTCACGCCTAATCAATGATTCTTGCTGTCTGCCTTTTTTTTCAGCAATTAATGCATTGTACTGGCTAGCCGCCTGCTCTGCTGCACCTTGGTCTAGCATCCCCTTGGCTTGCAATCCTCCGCCAAGTGTTGCTATTCCAGCTACCGCCATCGTAAAAGGATCGCTCATTATCTATCCTGAGTAACAAGTTGAGGCATTACGGCTATAATTGTGCATGGCAAAGGGTTTCTATGCTGCAGTGTTATTCTTCCCTCTTGCTCATAACCTTCAGGCCAAGGTCTATATTCTGTATCGCCTGTAAACAGCTGGCCACTAGTTAATGGTATCTCTTCCATTGTAGTAGTATTTGGCCCCATGTACAAACCCTGGCCGGTATCATAAAGCCTGGTTGTCAGGTTGGTTATACGCTTAGTTTTACCCTGCGCGGTACCATCTGCTGCCCCAGACTCAAGTCTCATTGTCTGCATGGTGGCGTTATAATTTAAACCTATCGCTGCCGAAACGCTTGAACCATCGAGAGTTATAGCCCCATTAACAACCGTCTTATCCGTTGCTGGAACTCCGTTTTCTAAAACTTTGACCGTTAAACCGTTAAGATGCCATAGGCCTGTTATGGTGCTTGTTAAAGTTCCAGTATAATGGTAACCGCAATCAGAAAAAAACGAATCAGTTAAGGTGCTGTTAACCCCCCAAATCTTATCCATGACTTCAATGTTTTCACCTGATACATCTCTGGTGGTTGCTAGCCAAACCTGATCGCAATCACCATCTGGGTGAGGGATAACTGCGACAGATAGCGCCTGAACTCCGGTTCCGCCAAAGGTGTGTTTGTGAAACGCTATCACGTTTTCTGTTTTTTCGTAAGTCATACCGACAAGGTTGCCGTTATCCATAACCATCCACAAAATACGGGTTGGCTCTTCTTGAAACGCCATTTCTTTAATGCTGCCAAAGCAAATATGATTAGCAAGCACGCTCAAATCAACGGTGACATAAGAGTCTGAATCAAACAGATAACCTATCTCTATAACCTTAGTGCCAGCTCTTGGCGTGAATATAGCATTTGGGCCCACATTAGCTATTCTTACATTTGGCTTGCTACCTCTGGTTTCCTGTCTAACAATTCTTACGTTAGTTGGCGTGATCGCTTGATCTTCGGTAGAGGCACTCATTACAAATTCACCGCTACTAGTACCAAGAAGCAATACTTTGCCGGGGCTCATCCACTGAATTTTGCTGTAATCTCTGGCGTTTATTGTATACTGCCATGAGTCATCATCATTTGTGCCTGCTCTAAAGTTTTGATAATCACCCGTTACTGACCCCCAAACCGTTTGTGGCTGATTAGCATTGGAAGCAAACAATAATCTATCTTCAAAGAAAACAACCTTTTCAGGCCAGCCATGATAATTGTCCCAAGAGCTAAAAGCCCATTTTTCTGAGGCATTGCCTGATCCAACAATAGAGGCAGGAACATAACCCTGTATCGATCCAGTAACCACAGTAGAGCTAGTAAAGGCAGTTATTTGAGCATAACCATAACCGCTATGCAGATATCTCCAAGTAACAGTGCCATCAGACTCTACTCCGTCAGTATGGACCGGAGCCCGGCTACCCGTTGTACCCGTGTTTGTTGATGAATACACATTACCGTTGTAGCGCCGCGTTGTACCTGTAGCGCCTATAACCTGACCTGATGCCCACTCATCATGATTAACACCCACAACTTCCCTAATCTTGATATACCCGCCAACCATGTTGGAATCAAATATTCCTGATGAGGCGGTTATTGTTGCGGTTGTGCTAGCTGCACTAAAATATACAGTTATACCCGTTGTGTTCTCATCTTGAAATGGAGGCTCTACAAAAAAGTTAGCAAGCGAAGTAAGAGCCCAAGAAGTATCACTAACTCTTTGAAGCCCTCTTGGCGCAAAACCTTGAGCAGCAATATACATTGCGTCAACGCTTTGAGCCCAATCTAAATTATTGCCTGAGCCGTAAGTGGTCGATATTTCGTAAATCTTTGCTACATTACCGCCAGAAATGTACCCCGTACCATCTGCAACAACATCAAACTGCGTAGCTGTAACTGGCGCGGTAACCGTTAACTCTCTACGGTCAAGCGTACCTAAGCCAGTGGATTCAAAAACTACTTGGTCGCCAGCAATAAAAGTGTGGGTGCCTGATGTTGTTATTGTAGTGGGGCTACCCGCAGAAACAGCGCTGACGTTAAACTTATCTACAGTGATTATATCACTGTCTTTATAAACCCTTATATAGTTATTGCCAAACTCTAAAACATAAGCGGTATCTTCATCAGCAACAAATGGAACCAGTCTAATTCTATTTGATACAGTGTCTTTTGCTGGATGCACTTGCAGCGTACCGGGACGCTTTACAATACTGCCCTGAACCTCTGGGATAAAATTTTCAAGCGTTTTACAGCCAGAAGAATATTTGTCAAGATCAACACGGCCTTCAAGTTTTGGGCTTAGCTCGCCAGCGTTAAACTTTTCTTGTATAGGACTTGCTTTTGGCATTAGTACCTCACTGAAACCCAATCGCTAGTTTCAAACGTAGCGGCCGAACCCTCCTGAGCGTCATTTCTTTTTGCTTCCGACATGGCTAACCTGAAATCTTGCGCCGCTTCTGCTTTCTTACTATTGCTTTGAGTCAATAATTCACATAACTCATAAGCCAGCTTTGAAGACATAGCTTCGACAAACAAATCATCAAAAATTGTTGCTTCTGAATCCGTCACATAAGTTAAATCTTTCTGATATCTTAAATAAATATCTGGGCCATCATTAGCTAAAATAACAGAACCTTCAACAGACCATTCTTTAAAAGTTAAATCATAAATCTGAAGTATCTTTAAACAATCAGAAGGTATCGTAAACTGGTAATCGTATTCTGGAATGTCAGTGGTGGCCACACCTGTGATTTTTGAGCGAGCAATAGTAAAGTTCCAAGGGTGAGACCTAAACAGAGCTCTTTTTACAGGCTCAAAAGCATTATTGCAGGCAGAAGAAACCTTATCAGTATCAGCCATCGAGGTTATTCGAGTCTGACCAAGCTTAGTTAAAGCCCGGTTGCATATATCTAACTTACTCGCCATTTATGCAGCAGTCCAAGATAAATCAATCGAACCATCCGCTGGGCACTGAGCAACAAAATAAAAATCATCACCATTAGCTAGGTTAACTTTATACCTGCCAAATTTGTTTTGATTGAAGGTAGCAACATAGCTTGCCGTGTCGCTCCTGCTCATTAATGTTAAGCTTTTAGGGCCACTTCCGCCTGTTCCTGAATAAGTTACAATGATTGAACCCGTAGCGGTTGCAGGGGATCCAGATCCATCATAATCAGTGTTTCTACCCGTAAATATATCAGCCATATCACTCACCTATCATGTGAAATATATCATCAACCAAGTCTTCAATCATCGACTGAACAACAACTCTTATATTTGCAATATCTGAAGGGGTTTCTGAAGACCCCGGCACAGACCAACTATGATTGACCTCGGACCACTGCCCTGTACTTGGACTGAAATACTGAACATCAAATTCTAATACCTGCCCAGCAGAAACTTGGCCCTCTAAAACAGTAAACTCACCTTTGCTGTTAATATTAAGCGTTGCACCGCTAACCGTTGTCGGGGTGACGGCTTGCATGTTGTTCTCAACTGCTATTATAGCAGGATCGAATGCCCCTTCGCCAGCTGTCGTATTTGCATCCGACACCATGGTTTGCACAACATTGTAACCTGACGGCGGGTTTACGGTGATGCTTCTGGATGACGTGGTAGCCCCATCACCAATATAAACTTGAGCCTGGTAGCTTGTTATCCCTGCGCTGGTAATGTTTGGCTCTAAAGGAATACCAGAAACATCTGTTGTTGGCGTACACTCAGCCCAACCTGTGAGCGCATCAGCATCAAGTGTTGTTGCTGCCTGAGCATCGATAGTTGACGCCTTAGTGTAAGTTAAATCGCTAGTTCTTAAGCCAACCGTTGTCGCTGTATTTAGCAATGTCCCAGTAAATTGTGTTGCTGCTTCAGCTGTGCAAGTATCTGGACCTGTTATGGTTATAGCCGCAGTAGCCTCTTCACTTGGACCAATATCCCATGAACCGCTCCTAGCTACGCCGTCTATATCATCACTGACCCCTCCATTCTCAGAGCTAACATCAGTACCGCCATCCTTAAGCGTAGGGCTTGAGTTTTTAAGCGTAAAATCTTTCGATGCAAAGTTTGTAAACTCATCGGTCCAAACTGTAACCTGTGTTACGCCCGTATCACCAGACTGATCACCCGCACAAGTTGTGTAAGTTCCTGAGCCATCGTAGGCATCAACACAACCAGCTGCCACACAGTTTTTGGCAGTAATAACACCTTCATAGCCCACGTCAGCATTATGGGCTAGGCAGTTGTAAAAAGCTGCTGTACCTGAAGCCCTATCAAAAGCCTTGGTGGTAGCGCTTCCAGCACCTATAAAATCAACAATCACATTATTAGCTGTAAAATTTGTATCCGAATCAGAAACTAAGACCCCAGCCTGAGTTCCAGAAGACGACCCATTATTGTGAAGAATCCTAACATTGGTGGCTTTTTGCGTGAAACTGCCGGTTGGAATAGAAGTTGTTCTAATAGCAATAGCGCTTGAGGTGCCTGTAGAGATAGACTCTAGCTGAATATCTTTAACTTCAAAATTGGCGCTGATGTCGCGAATATAGATTGCTTCATCATTAGTTATACTAAGTGTGTATTTACCCGAATCGAACCCGTCTGCATCAGCACCATCACCGATAATAGTTAAACTATCGCAAACAAACCCACTGTTAATGAAATTACCTAATGTTGATGTGTCCTTAGTTGAACCAGTACAATTTATAATTACATCGTTTCCGCTATTTGCTCTAACCGTTGAGTCTGAAGTTAACTCTTCAAGGTTGGCTACAGGGTTCCCTGATGTACCATCATTAGCATTGTCGCCGCTAACTGTATCAACATAATAATTAACTGTAGCCATTAACTGATACTCAAAACTGGTGGTCTCATATATTCATAAGGCACCGCACCAATATCAGGTGATGAACCAGTCCATTTTAATAATGTAAAATCTTCAGGGTCAGCAGGGTTTGTTGTATCGTCACCAGCCGTGGCATGATACCTTGGGCCAAGCAGCGCCCCTCCTGTACCTGCATCTTGACAGTTTCCACCAGATGTAGGCATATATTCTGCCGTTAACTTCCAATACAAATCACGCCATTTTTCTTGATTGGTCGATCCTGTTAAAACCTCATTAAAAATATAACTTGCTCCTGTGTTTTCAAGGTCAGGAGCAACGCCGCCATTATTTAATAAGCTTGTGGTTTCTGTTCTTCCCGCCATGCTGTCATTGGATTTGTTGTAGTAAGAAATCAGGTTGTAAGTCTCTGGGCTTGTTGATGGATGATAAGAGCCTCCACCTATCCCTCTACAAGCTATAGCGCCAGGCAGATCATGGTTTATTGTGGTAACACCCACTAGGTTTATCGTTCCGTAATCCCTTGTTGGCTCAGAATCGTTAACTCTGCCGTCTATGCCTTGGGTCGTGCCAAGCCCCAAAACGCCCGGTTTAGCCACAGATATTCCGCAAATATCTTGGCCAGCAGTGAAATCTTCTAGGATATCTTCTGATCTCCATGTTCCTGTAACGCCGCTTAATACTAATATCCCTTGATCGGTTACGTTAGTTCCTTGGGTAAACGAAACAACAGTGCCTGAAGCACCTATAGATGCATCATCAGCAGACCGACCCCTAACAGTATTGCCAATCACAAAATTTCTTCCAGCTATTTGATTGTCAGTATAAATAACCGTATCTGGGTAGGCGCTAACATCAAGCCCTATTGCCAAGAAATTACCAATAGTTACCTCTTCATATATCGAGTTGAATACCTTTAAGGCTTTCCTACCGCTTGGACCGTTATCAAGCATAATGAACCCATTAAAAACCGAGCCATTACCCGTATTTAAATCAGCACCATCATCGGCATTTCGATACGAAACACATTCACCAAAAACAATATTTCTTGCTCTGTTTGATCGGCCTGTAACAGCAGGGTCTAAATTGTCACCAGGCATGTAATTGGTATGAAGCTTCTTGTCACAGACAAAACCGTCTGAGTTTCCGCCCATGAACTCATAAAGCGTGTTATCTCTTGCCCAACCATTCCGAAAAGATATACACCGTTTAAAGGTTATATCATCAACATTATAGTTTGTGTTGTCTTCAACAATGATTGCAAATCCGCTTCCAATTCTGTTGTTATGAGCAATACAGTATTCTATCGTTATGTTCGCGCAATCCTCGTCATCATCATTTTCATCACCTACACAAAAACCATGCAGCCAATTATTGTTAGCGTTGCACTCCCTAACCAGAATATTGTTGCCATGTAGATTCATTCCGTATTTTCCAGAATCTTTAACCTCAATATCCGAAATTCTTATATACTGCCCGCCAATATCTATTAATGATTGGTTGCCTGATGGCGTAGAATCGGAGCCAACGCCCTCGATAACAGCGCCGTTAATGCCGATAATGTTTATATAATTATCAGAAGTGTTTCCAGAGGTTTGCGCTCTAGTTATAGAGATAAAAGCGCCAGTTTCTTCAAACCCGGTTGTCGTCCAGCTAAAACTTCCCGCTGTGCCGTCTAAATATATTGTTCCGCCCGTACTCACAAGGGTGTCAACATAAGCCTGGATAGTTGCTTGAGAATCAGTGTTGTCAAACGTGTTTCCCGCAGTTTGAGCAGGAAGATTATCAAACCAATAATTTTCCTCTACGTGATTACTTAAAACGGTTTGACCGCCACTGTAGGTTGCAGCAACCGTATAATCATAACTCCCCGATGAACCAGCACGATAAACTTTGTAACCTGTAATAGTAGAAGCAGGGATAGCGCCGCCATTGCCAAGCAAAGTTGGCTTGGTCCATGTTAGAGTATTGCCATTATCTGAAGTAGTTAAAGTGTTCTCGCCAACTATCGTTTCTATGGCCGTGTAAACTATGGGCAACTCTAATTGCTCAACCGAACCATAAAAACCATCAAGCCTAGTTTTTAAAGAACCAGAATGAGAATTTACAATCGCATTACCCATTAATTAGTCCTTTCGGTGTAGGTTGTTTTAGCTCTTTCAATTGCCGCAACCGCATCAGCTTCAGGAACGCTATCCTTGATATAAATCGCTACATCATCCAAAGTGTTCCCTCTACCAGTAATCACAATATCGTCCCTACTAGTGTAGCTGTTACAACTGATATAGCTAGTTTCGTTCCCTTGGATTTCTTTTATTTTCTTGCGAAGCTCTGCTAACGGAAGCTGAACAATTCTATCGGTCGAACCATTGTTTGTATTCCATTGAGACAGCGTATTATTTGGTGACACAGACTGGTAAGCAAACAATTGAGCGGTTGTTACATCAACCGAATCAGGAATAATAATGGTGTTATCACCAAATGTAGCTGTTTGATTTGCATCAGTAGTTTGCAATATTGAATGAATTTTTGAAACATCCTCAACAATAATTAGATTGTTTGTGATTGTTGCTGCTGCAGTATCCGCCCCACCCTGGCTAGTTACAGAAATTATACCAACATCTCTCTGAGTGTATTTTCTCGTTACTACCGCCGTGTTACCCGTTATCGTACAAGTGTCAGCGCCTTTGACATAATACGATGGACCATAACAATCAAACGCCAAGTTCCCTGTGGTCGTATTAGTTACCGTTTCAGCAATTAGGTAGCCGACATAACCATCGTATGCCTTGTTACCCTTCATGGTTACGTTTGAATCTTCTGCAGCCGTGAATAAATGAGGTGTAGCTGACGAAAAGTATCTGCCCGTAATCTCAACACCGCTAACCGTTCCGGTGGTGCCACCTACAGCAGCCAAATCAGATATCGCATAAAGAGCAAACCCAGCAGGAGCGTCGAAATCTATAAACCCGCCGCGCACATCAAAACCAGTAGTTTTTGCAGTAGCTTTTGATTGAATGTATATCCCATAAACCGAGCTTGATGTTGCTTCACCTTTAACAGCAATATTAAAGTTAGAAACTGATGGTGCAACTACTCCGTTGAGCCTTAAAAAATAACTTCCAATTTCGCCTGTAGTCACACACTTACCATGCAAACCTTTAAGGTTCACAGTCATAGTATTCGTCAAATTATTAACTTTCTGAACATAAATACCATGCGCGCCAGCGTTATCAAACGTACCTTGGACTTCGCAGCCGTCAAACTCTATGACCTGATTTCCATCATTGCTAGCCTGATCAGGGTTTTCGTAAATTGAAGTCAGGCCTGTTCCGCCTTCAAATTTACAGTTAGAGAATTTTTGCGTGCCTCTGCGCATCCTGTTTAAGATGGTGTAATTAACCCCATTCTTGAAAACGCAATTATTAAAATAATTTGTTACATCTTGCGCTGAGGCTCTTTCAACTGAAAACGTATCATTAGATATGTCACGACCGTTAAACACATAGCCATCAATGACAATATCGCCCATAGCTGCAGTTAATATGCTGCTCGTTCTTGCGCAATAAGTCAGATCTTGGCTTAGTATCTCTGTACCGCGATAAGATTGAGTTTTGTATTCTCTGTCAGCGCTAGCAACCCAAGGATCAGAACCAACCTGATTAAGTGTTACACCGTCAAGAGCAATAAGAGTATCATCGGTAGTACTTTGAGTTAGAGCCGAAGCTAATGTTAACCATGCAGTGGCAGGTGTTAGCCCATCATTTGAATTATCGCCGCCTAAACCATAATAATAAGTAGCCATTAGTTGACCTGCCTCCTTTCTTGAATAACCTCAGAAGCCCTCTGCAAGGCAACCATTATCTCAGAGTTCTTTTTCTTTCTGTCGTAATGAACCCTTACCGTATTATCTACGCCGCCGCTTGAGCTAAGCTTAACGAGACTTTTCTCTGTGGTGCTCTTAATGTCGATGTAATCCCCGCCATACATGGCAATCATTTCTTTGATTTTATCTAACGGGTATTGGATGATTACATCATCGGTAACTTCAGTTTGCGCAATCCACTGTGCGTAAGTATTGTTTGCTGTGACGCTCTCATAAGCAAACAAAACAGCCGTACTAACATCTACGGTATCCGGAATTATGATTACGTTATTCGAAAACGTACAAACGTTCCCGGCTTCTCTCTTCTGAAGTATCGCGTGAATTTTCGTTACGTCTTCAACAATAATTAAGTTGTTCTCTATATCTCCACCAAGCGAGCTAGGCCCGCCCTGGTTTGTTACTGAGATTATGCCAACCTCACGTTGAACATGCTTGTTTGTAACAATGCACACGTTATTTCTAACAGTGCATGCCTTGGTGCCTTTCAAATAAATACTTGGACCATAACAGTCGAACGCAAGGTTTCCCTCAATCAATGTTCCCGACTGGGTAACAGAAGCGAGATAACCAACATAACCATCAAATGATTTGCACCCCTTGACAGTTACTATTGAGTCTTCAGAGCATGCAAAATTATGCGGAGTTTGATCAGGGTAGTAAGTACCAACAATCTCAACGCCTGATATGGTTCCAGACGTGCCGCCAGTAGACGCAAGATCTGAAATGGCTTGTATCCCATAACCAACTGGTGAATCATATCTGATGCGACCATCAGAAATATTAAAAGCTGTGGTTTTAGCTGTAGCTTTAGATCTAACGTAGATACCCCAAGTGGAAACACTTGAGCCTGCAGGGCTGCTAACTGTTAAGTCGAAGTTTGAAAACTTAGGAGCAACAACACCATACAAAAACACCATGTACCCACCAACGGATTGACCAATGAAATCCATGCGGCCATTAACGCCTTTCATATTTACATCGTAGGTGTAAGTTAGCGTGTCGTTCTTCTGAACATAGACACCAATGTCACCGTTTGTGGTTGTGCTTAATTCTAAATCCAACTGATTAACATCAAGAGTAGCATTAGCAATGTCCGAAGCTAATGGACTTGAAGCGAACGCCTGAGTGGCCGTGCTATTTACAATCTTGCAGCCATAAACCTGGCAAGTTCCACGCTTCTGCCTAATATACAGCGTCCAGTTAATGCCGTCTTTAAATTCACAGTTTTCTAGCCGAAGCAGAATGTCTTCAGCATCATCTTGCTCAAACCTAAATGCTGAACCAGAATTAGCCGCCGCCTCGACAACAACCCCTCTAACAATCGTCGGATTTGACGAAGCCGCTAATGCAGGAGACGTACGTGCAACATAATCGTACGCTCCAACGGGCCTAAGGATAGCCTTTCTAGGTGTCTGTGCGCGGATGTCAAAATTCTCTGCTAAGTTCCAATAACCATCAGATTCAGCAACTTCATTAATACCGTCAAGCAACACTAAAACATCAGAGCCACTTGCAGCAGCAACCGCGCCATCTCTTGAGCGATATGGATTCTCTAAAGAACCGTCGCCCGTGGTATCGCTACCACCTTCACCGAAATAAATATCAGCCATAAAAAAACCAAAGGGGCCGTAGCCCCATCTGTTATTCTACAGTAATGACCAGCTTGGCAGACAATGTGCCGGTCGCGCTTCCAACAGTGTTGGCGGTAGCAACCATGTATACCTGATTAGTCTGGTTAGCTTCTCTAGCAGCCGTAATGCTTGCGTAGCCGAGAATTTCCCAAAGCTGTTTTTTAACGTCACCTTGGTCAGCTGCGTTAGTGCCTAGGAATAAAACGCTAGTCCAAACACTTCTGGCTGAAGCCATTGATTGGCCGTCGATCAAGATGTCAGCATCAATAACGGCACCAAGATCTTTATCGGTAATTTTGTAAAACCCGATATCGTAATCAGTGCCACCAGTAATTGCATCGTTAACGAGCTGAAGGTCATCAATGCGAGCATCAAGAGGCACTGGAAAAAAGGTGTAAGTATCACCATCATTATCAGCCGCCGCAACCTCGAAAGTCTCTACCAGCGCACGCTGCTTACCATAAAGCTCATAAGCATTTGCTTTGGCATCTGGAGTCGCTTCAAGATTAGTTACTATAGTTGAGTCGTTATTAGCCATCTTTAATAACCCTCCCTATTAAGATTCTGAACACAGAATTTCAACAACTTTACCTTCTTCTACTCGCGTAGCTCCGAAAGTACCTTTGCTGAGAACCTGCATTGCATTTGATTTATCTGAACGCTTATCGATGCTGGAATTAATTTCATTCCACATACCCAAGTGCATACCTGACTTAGCGTAAGCAGGAACCCTTCTGTTAGAAGAACCATCTACACCAAGACGCTCACAGTGTACGAAGGTGAAGCCCATGAAGGTGTTTACTTTACCTTGCACGAGTGCTTTAACACTGTTGTAGTCTGCGCTAGTGACCTCAGTTGTACCTAGCAAATCATCAAGCTGCTTAGCTGTAACCGCGATGAACAACGGATCAAAATCGACATCTACTTCGTTAGCCATCAAGATTTTCTTGGCTTCTCGAAGTTTAGCGATGGTTAAACCCGCCGCTGATGCTGCAATCTGCTGATTAGCTGTATCAAATGCAGTAGCAGTCGAACCATTCTCACCAGTTTGAGCCGTTCCGAAAAACCCTAAGATAATCTCATCGTCTTTCGCTCTACCCAATGCATAGGCATGGTTTTGTGCGTAACTTGAAGTTGGATCAATCAACATTCTGAGCTTATCTTCATCGTCGATTAGATCAGCTGCTTCATAATCGTTAGGGTAAACCCAACGTGCATCATGAGGCGTGTTGATTAGTGGGGTGTCTGCGTGACGGCTTACTTTCTTTTGTGCCGCAATCGCGCCGATTTGCTCAACGGCTTTTGCCGCCTTACCTGTATAGGAACCAACTGATACAGTCCCCGCTAGTTTTGAACCACGTTGTTGAAGAAGCAACTGTACATTAGTTGTATACTGTTGCACAAACGCGGTGGATACTTGATCGCTCATAGCTCACCTCGTAAACAATTAAAAATATGTAGATTTCTCTACGCTACTTTGGCTTGTCCACGAGGTGGGGCCTGAATTAATTTGAATATGCAGAGGGCCTAAATTAGGTTGTCCTCAAATTCGTCCTCTTTAGTATCGACCACTTTTGGCTTTTTTTCAACCTTTTGTGACGATTTAGTATTACTAACTGACGATTTAGTATTACGAACGTATTTTTCCTCGAACATTTCTGGCGGCATCGTGAATATTTCACCGTTAGCTGATCGAACTAAATACTCATTCGGTCTAAGCGTTCTAGCCGCCCCCTTATGATCGTAAAAATAACCCATCTTCTTGTAATACCCAGACAAGCCAGCATTCTCTTGAACAGAAACATTTAGCGCGGCATCCATCTTCTGGCCGTGACCTTCCCACTTTTGAGCAATAACAATATCAGGTTTTGGAATATATTCTGGCATAAATCACCTCGGATGCGCTGCTTTCATTAGTTTCGACATTTTATCAACGGCTGCTTGATGCCCTGGGTGCTCATTAGAAAAATAAGCCTCCATGAAATTCTTATCCATGTTTAAATCGGATATTTGAGCCTGAGCAGCTGCGGGCGATAACACGAATTCAGATGTATTCTCACCTGAAATAAACGAATCCTCACCAAACGCCTTGCCTATTGCTGAAAGCTTCTGAAGCATTGATTTAGAACCGATAGAATCCTGCATTGACTGCATTTCTTCCTCAGTAAAACCAAACTTAGCAGCAGCACGATTAGCCAGATTTAAATTCTGGTCGTAAGCCAAACCCCATTCTTTCTTAAGCTCTGCAAGCTGTTCAGCCTGCTTTTGCTTGTATTCGTTTTGGGATCGCTCTTGATTCTCATCAACCATCTTGTCATATTCGGTTATAACGTTCTCAAACTGAGATTGCGTTAAACCGTGACGGTGAGCAATTTCTTTGAAGCCATTTAAATTACTCGGGTCCACACCTTCAGGCAATTTAAACTTATACTCTTCCGGCGTTTCAGGCCTGCCAAGACGATTGTACAAACTGTTCCAACCTTCAGCGTCACCTTCTTTGGGCATAACAACGGTATTCCCCGCCTTGTCAGCACCAAACATTTTTTCAAGATTCCAGGCTGAATTAAGCGCATCGTGTGCACTTTTCCAACCCTTATTTTCTACCCACCCTTTCAAATCACCCTCGATTTCTCCATACCAAGGTGCGTTACCCGATTCTTGAGTTGCTGCTGGGGGCGCTTGTTCGCCTTGCCCTGCGAGCGCCTCAACTGCGGACGCTGGTTCATTCATATTCTGTATCTCCATTTTGTTTATGTTGCTGGGTTAACTGCCATATATCATCGTCGGTTAGATTGAGATGATTCTGTATGCGAAGATAAACATCTCTCAAACCTGCGACATAAGCTAAGTCTAGTTGACTCATACCCATTTCGTAGCTTTTTTTATTTATCCTGCAAAAATTATGAAGATCATCGAGCACCTGGGCGCCCATTGGATTATTGAAAGCAGCTTGATAAGCCCTGCGCTTCTTGTCTATCTCTTCAGGCGGCTGCACTAAGCGGCTGGCTCCCTAAGCAATGCTTGTGCTTGAGCCACGTCTTTAGCAGCTGTTGCGGCTGGCTGCATCTGCTCAACCATTTGCTGTTGCTCTGCGGCTTGTGCATCGGCTTCCATCATCTCTTCGAACTCTTCTCGAGTGACCAAGGCTTTAGCTGGAACACCGTTGATATCAGCAACCATTCTAATAGATTCTTCAGCGTCAAATAGATTAATCAGATTTGGCTTAACCTGTATGAACGGCGTTGCAAACTCAAGTGTGCGAGCCATGCCTATGGCTTCTTCTGAGCGCTGCATTCTGTTAATGGGTGCATCATAAACAATCTCATACTCTCCTTCCGCTTCAAGCAATTCTTGCGGCATTGGAGGTAATGAAAATTGAGACATCAAGATATCAAGCTCTCGCTCAACCATGGGGCCAAGTAATTCAGATTGTTGTCTGCTTGCTGATGGGCCAATGAGTGCTGCTTTTTCCTGCGCCCTTATCATGACCTCAGTAGCCGTCATTTGCGGGTTATCTGCAAGGATTTGGAAAAGCGAAACCAAGAAAGAATCGTTGATGCTGGTTCGCCTCTGCTCAAGCAATGCCTCGTTAATATCAACGCGATTACCGCTATTAAACGGCTGGATTAACTGCCTACCATCCATGCTAATGCCGCCGTAATTAATGGCGTTAGGCCTTAGATTGATATTCATTGAGCCGCCACCCATCAGGCCATCATCGTAAGCCAAGATAGCCGGGTTGACCGTCCTGTGAACAGAATCAATATGGTCTTTCATCTGCCTGTTAAGCGTTTTAATATCAGCAAGCGCTTCCATTGCAGGTGAGCGACCATAAACCTCATTTGGAGTAGTGTTATAGCGAGATATCGCGTACGGCATTTCGCGATAACCGCCCTCGCTTAACATCACTTTCCCCTCTAGCGAAACATAGTAAGACACCCATTTTTTGCCAACAGCATCAACTCGGGTAGGGTCGTAATCCTCTCTCGGCATAACGACATGCATGAATTCGAATTCCTGGAACGCATTGCTAGCCTTGGATATCTTTTCTGGCAATCTGCCTTGCCACTCTGGAAATTTGTTTGCTTGATGAGCGTTGAGTTTGAACTTGCGATAAACCTTATTGACATTACCCTGGTGATCAGTGGCAAAAAACAATTCCGCCAAATGAATAGCCTTGTAACGAATACCACCTAGCAAATTCTCATCGATAAACAAAACCGCAGTGCCGAACGCGCCCAGCTGCAACAAAGACTCTTGAAGCTGCGAACCAAAATTAGCCCGAGCCGAGTACCTTGCACGAAACAATATACGATTAACTTCATCAAACCACTCTTTGACCTCTGAATTTTCGTTCAGCTCATCGATGTTTGACTTCAAGTTATGCCATGTTTGTGCCTGCGGTGCAATCAATTGAGTCATTGCAGAACTAAATCTGTTTAATCCTTGCACAGGCGAAGAGTCGAAAATGTCTTGTGTTTTCTTTTCACCCTTCGTGACCATATGGTCTGTGAAGCTGTCGTAACGAGGGAGAACAACCCTAGCAACCTCTTGCCAATGGTTTTCCCAAGTGCCACGCAACCCTTTGAGTTGCTCGTATTCTCTGATTAAATTCTCAGCAGTAGGCATAAATCACCCTAGTGGTTGACGTGAACCAACAATTGTTGAAGCCCGCCCCCTAGCCATACTTCGACGTCTGCGGACATCTTCAGCCGCTCGGCTTGTTTGAGTTGCATCAACTTGCGGAATATCTATCTGAGGAACATCGGGTTCAAAATCAAATGCGAATGCTGATTCGAGCTGTTTTAGTGGCCGCTTGGATTCTTTGACTAGCTTACTGCCAGTTCTCTTGATTTCTTTACCGAGAGATTTGAACGGGTTAGACATCGATATACCATCCTATAGGGTCATATTGCCAACCTAGGCGTTTGACGTAATCAATCAGATGCTTGTCTTTGCCCACCATAAATATTGTTTTAGCACCTAATAGCTCAGCTGTCCACATTATGCCACGATATGTACGTTTTGTGAACCATTTGCCCTCATGGTCAGGCCTGCAGCATGCGTGCAACACCAGCGTCTCAGCTGATGCGAATTCAAACCAGAAGTAAGCAATGATATTATCATCATCGCTAACAGACACAATAACGTAATTCTCAAACGCCATGTTGCACGGGTATTTCCATGATTTGATGGTTTTCCATGCCGTCTCGTGCTCTGGTTGCGGGATTAGTTTTAATCTCATCCTAGCATGTCGTACCCTGAGCTGGCATATTGAGGCCTATTTGTAGCAGCACCGAATACGTTATTCCTCATTGTTATTTGTCGCATCATAGCGCAATCAGCAAGGTTTGGTGATTTTATCTTGAGGCGTCGAAACATCTCATCCTTGCGCATAACCTGGAATGACCCTTTGCCGTTAAATACTCTCGGTATACGGCATAATTCTGACTTAAATTTATCTAAGTGAGTTATTTCTGAACTGAAGGATATCAATTTGCTTGTATCAACAAGCTTGGGATCCTTGACCCCCTTGTACGTTTCGTAACATTTTTGAGCAAGCCTGGCATAGCATTGCGATCTCAAATTAAAGTACGCTGAACCATTAGTGATCTGTTTCCCCATGCGATTATCAATCACACGCTTGGCTTCCTCAACGGCGTCGCCCCCTTTGAACGCGTATGTTTGAACGTGCGTACCGCTGAAATAATCGCCAATCATACCCTTGAGCGGCAAACCAATACCAGAAGCATCCCAGATGTATGAATCCGCTTTTGCCTTGAACGCCTTTTCCAGCGTCCACTCACAAGCCGCATTGACATCCAGCTTCGTGTTTTCTTCAACGTCTGTGATTATATTCCCTCTAGTCTCCATGTACGCCCTGGCATCACCCGAATCGCTTGGATCATGCACAGCAACAACGAATGCAGACTCTTGAAAACTGAGTTTCTCATGAGCATCAACACAAGCATCAAACCATTCTGCCTTTATGATGTTATTTTCAACACTATCGTTGTATTTTCCAAGCCAGATGTGATCATAAAGCGCCCTATCAAGGTTCTCATAATCATACTGGCGCTCTGACTCAAGCGTTGCAGGAAACCAAGGATTGTCTGTGTAGTTTATTTCAACAACGATGTGCAGCCCATCGCCATCACATTTAGATTCGATGAACCGCTGGCTAAATGGATCCTCGCAAGACTGAGGGTTAGCAGTGAACCAAATTTCACACCCTTCACGCCTAAACGTTGGTGTAAGCTCTTTGAGCGACTCTGCACTGATTGTTTGCGCTTCCTCAACCCAACAATCATCAAACGTGTTAAGCCCTTTAATCGACTGCGGAGCCCTTGCAAGCCCCTTGAATATAACTTTCCCACCTGATGCATGTTCGAGCGTGTTATGTTTGATTGTCCATCCAGGATAGTTGTAATTTGATATAGCGGTGGCCATCGTGTCATAAACCGAGTCTTCAAGCGACGACTGGAACTCCCGACAACATGCGACTTTTCGACCAGACATGGCCTTATGCAAGAAAATATTAGCAACGGATTCAGTTTTTCCACTTCCTCGACCGCCATGTAGCACTTTGAATCTAGCGTGATTCTTAATAATCCTCGCCAATTTCGGCGGAAACCTAACCTCAATCGCCATCTTTACCGAACAAAATACGCACAGTGTGATCAATATCACCTGAATGGTCCAATTCCGCCTTAACCTCAGCAGGCAACACACGGCCCAGGAGAGCGCAAAACGTCTTGGGGTCTTCCTCAGCTACCCGTGCGAGGTATTCGGCCTCTCCTGCGCTTTTGAAGGCCTCCATGATCGCTTTCTTGACTGATGCGGTGGTCTTGTTAGGGGTACCCTTCTTCCGGCCACCAGATTTCGGTCGTTTATAATCTGACACTATATTGCCCTACTATAGAAATATCTCATACTGCCATTATAGCAAAAAATATAACCAGTTGCAAAAGATACAGCGAAAAAAATAATAACCTCAGACCTGCTCAAAAAACAAGCATGACCAATGACAGAAATGACGCCCCCTGTATATATACCTTAAAACTCAATACATACATGTAGGATGTACATCTATACTACTATGTTTTCCGTTTTATATATTATTTATTAATAATAATAGTCATTAGTCATAATAAGTAAGTAAAAGGTAGAAGTAGAGAGGGCTCCAGCCGATGACAGTGAGCATGACTGCAACAATGACTATGACGTATACCCCTATATTTAGCTCTTTTTTACTGAATATTGCTGAAATATCTAGGGAATCACGCATACAACTTCGTGTTGTATATACGAATCCATTTTTAACGAATCTGTATAAACCTAGAGATCACCTGTCTGGTGCTTGTAAGTGCATATTTGTATGTTATACTAAAAACCGTAAGTAACTAAAACATCAAATCTTGGAGGATAACCAGAATTGACTATATATAAATCACTTAAAGAGCCAGAGAAAATACAGCCAGATGATATAAAAAAAGCCAGAATTGCTGCAAAATTAACCCAAGAGAGCGCTGCTAGAGTGCTAGGTGTTAAGTGGTCTACATGGACCGCATGGGAAGTTGGGCGTAATTCGATGCATCCATGCTATATGGAGTTGTTCAAAATCAAGACAGAACAGCACCCTGTTTATGGCTGTATTGCTGAATCAGAATTTAAAAATCAAGCAATTGATCAAATAAAAGAAGCGCTTAGCATGCTAGAGCGAACGGAGGATGAGGTTATATGACTGAAATATCAGACCAAGAACACGAAACCAAGAAACAGATACAGGAGGACTTAGAGAAACTAGTCGATGATATTGATAACCAAGCGGTTGACGAATTAATCGAGGCGATTCGACAGCTGCACGATAAATATTATTTACCATGGTAACAGTTGAGGAACAGGACATGAAAAACATAACGAAAATGAGGCTAAGAATACCAACCAAATTAAATCGAGACCAAGCAGTGTATTATAACTATTTCTGCCACCTGTACGGTTTCAGATTGCATCATAGGTTAGATAGATATTGGATTACAAGGTAGGAATGAAAGCCCCGGTTGAGGATCGGGGCCGTGATCTGGCGAAGTGCGAAACCAGATCGTCACTTACAGGACAAGGAACTAAGAGTATTATAGCACACCATCAGTGATAATTCCTAGATTTAACCGCAGGCATCCTAAAGAAACGCCCGTTTGATTTCCTTACAGGTTCTTCTCCGAGCAGCTTACGAAGCGTTGATGAACACTCCCGCACTTGTCGAGTAGTGGGCTTATCATATCCGCACTCGATAAGGACCTGAGTCGCGGTGTATTCCGATGTCCGTTCGCAGCGAAGATCGAAACGCTCCTGTATGAGTTCCTTGATGGGTGTTGAGCCCTCGAAATTCTCATTGTAATCATTCAGTTCAGCACGTTGCTTATCATCCATCCACCACGAGTGGCCATCATGATATAACTGAGCCGCCTGAGACCATACCTGTTGCATATCAATATCATGCTCATAATCTACGTTTCTAGATACGATAGTCCAGTACCGTCGGTTACCTTCGGGATCTCTCAGATACTGAAACTCGTTAACCGTACCGCCGAAAATAGTACGCCGTGTGAATTTGGACTCAGTGCGCGCATAGGGTTTTCTGAATTCATCAACATCAGAGGATAAAAACGAGCGTAGCGATTCATCAGCATGACGAAGCGTCGCCTCAAGCTCGCCGATCTCAACAACGAAATATTTGACTGATTGCTTAACGGAGTCCTTATTAGTGGGGTCGATACGCGCATCACCCTTAAACATATCCTCGTAGCCCTTGAGCAGACGTTTAAACCATTTGGACTTACCAAGCCCCTGCTTCCCCTGAAGAACGAGAACACCCTCAACAGAGGTGCCCTGATGCCTATAAGCGCATGCAGCTCCCGAGATAAGCCACTTAGTAACGAATCGTATTGCGATTTTAGGGTCACGAGGATGCAGTGTTTTAACGAGATCACCGATACGGTCCTGACCATCCCAAGGCTTAGATTCCATCATTGCTACAGCCGGGTTTATTTGTTTCTGATCAGCAATAGATGTCAGATACTCCGATATGTTCGACGTTGCTAAGCGGTGTTTTCCAGCGTAGCTCATAAGCTGAGCGAGTGTGCAGGCTTCATGATTATCAACAGAGTAAGAATAGCCTGGGATATTAACCTGAATGCCCTTGGATATTACGTTGTAGCTAGCAGTGATATTATAGAGTTTAAAGAGGTGTTTAAGATTTTCTATCGTATTGAGCGGCGTTCCGTTATCCTTGGCGTCCGGCCACTCGATGAAGCTAGGTACCGTAGGCGTGGGTACGGCGACAGGCTGGTCGGTTTCGGTATCTGTATGTTGTGCAGGCTCCTCTGGGACGAGGAGTTTTTTTTTAAACTCTGGCGCGGCTTGGATGAGTTCTGATAATTTTCGTTTATCGCCACCGGCATCGAGCCAGTCAGATACGTCTGTTTTTTCACCGCCCGGCAGCTCAACGATTTTAACTGTAGCCGCGATTCCGGTTAACTGACTAGCGACCTGTTCCCCGTGTTTTCGTCCAGCCTCGTCGTTGTCTGGAATTATGAATACTGATTTGCCTTCGAAGTATTTATTATATGATGATTTCCATTTGCTGGCCCCGGCGGCTGAGGTTGTAGCACAGATACCCATATTGATTAATCTGTCGGCGTCCTTCTCGCCCTCGCAGATAATCACCCCGCGCTCGCAAGCGATAACAGCGGGCAAATTGTACGGCACAAGCGTAACGCCGCGTAAATTCCATATCCACTCACCACCTGGACCTGGTTGTCTCTGGCGAAAATCCTTGGGCTCATAGCGCACGCACTGGTATAATATCGCGCCTGCCTCATCAGTATAGTTATACTCTGCTACGATACGTTTTTTTATTTTCGGTTTATCCTGTAGCGCGCCGATCCCCCGCAGCGCAGACGTAACCACCCGTTTATCACAACCAGCATGGCAATAATAAAGATAGGTACCGTTATCGTAATCAATAGAAAGCGATGCTGTTTTATCGTCATGCGCTGGACAGCAAGCAATGTATTTATTAGTTCCCGTTTTTTTAAGCCCTGTAAGTTTTGTTAGATCCATATTTAACCGTCCCTCGAATTAATTAATTATTTTATAGCCGATGTATAGTTCTGGGTGGAATATTGCTATGTAATTCCAGATGTTGAATAAGTTACTTACGAGAAATAAACCCACAAATGAAAATAAAAGGGAAAAAGACATAAAAATATGGAATTCTTCAGTATTATCAATAAAAATCTGCTTGTTTTTTAACAATAAATAAATAGGACCGAAAAATAATAAAAAACCAATCATCCCATAAATCAATTTCTGAATCCCCTCAATACGAGCAATAGCCACCCCAGCATCAATAACCTTAGGGGTATAATCAATTGCAAGCTGTTCAAACTTATCTAAGTATGTTAATGATTTTTCTGTTGTTTCTGACATATTTTCCTCACCTGTAGTTAATAGATTTTAAAGATAGCCCACACCATTACTACGAGCAAAATTATTATGATTAGATGGCGGATAACCACCCGCTCACTTCGATTATAAACGTGACCGAATATTGTTTTTAGCTGCGTTACCAGCGCGTTAATTATTTGCATGATTTTATTTTATCGATTTTAACTCGGATCCAAGTGTTGTTTTGCCCAGCTCGGTTATCGGTGTAAATTAACTCAAAATATTCTGCAAGTTTTTTATTTCTAAGCAGTCGTTTTTCAAAGTTTGATAACTTCATTGGCTACCCCGCCCCACAGTGACTAAAAAAAGAACCGCAAGCATAGCAGCCAGTATAATCGCAGGTTAAACTACACCCGCTCATCGTAATCAGTAGTGCCGATATAATAACGCTCCTCATTTCACCAACCTCAACCCTAAACTGTTTACATATTCAAGAGCGTCAACCGTGTTGTTAAATATCATGTTTCTAACAACAAGCTCACCATCGATTAAATCGCACCTAATTTTTTTTCTCTTACAAACTTCGTTAATTTCAACAATTCTCTTTAAAATCTCTGTTTCGTCTGATGATGTCGACTGTAAAATCTTCATGTATTAGCACCCCTTCCTGTATTAAAATTGTCGTTGCTGTAAATTTTTTTAACCTGCACCACTCTGTCCATGTCTTGCGTTCGCCGGTTAGGGCGTGTCTGTAGTAGTCTTGCATTCAATTCGCTCCTTGAAGTTTGACTCAGTAGTTACCACTTGAATCAAAAAAGAAGTGCCAAGTGCAATTAGTGCTATTAATAATAAAAAATCTTTCACTTGCTTGCCTCCAATAATTTCTCAGAGATAACCAACGCAGAACCATTATCACGCCTATCAACAATATGAGTATTAACATACCCCATCCCTCCACAGTAATCACATGACGTTTGATATGTAACCGTTGCCGTATTACCTATTCTTGTCCCGTTGCATTGTGGACATACTGTTTGTTTTATCACTTGCTTGCCTCCTGCTTCAAATTTCTACCCCTAAGATTCAATCTAAATTCGATACGCGCCATTTCCTGGCCAATTGAGTCACGTTCAAGTTGCAAATCAATATGATTATCCATTAGTTTTACTAAGTCTTTTTTTCTAATTCTTTCGCATCTTGCCGAGCGCTTTTTAAGAGAATCTAGCTTTTCCAATGATTCGCCATAGTTTTGTGATTTAACGATTTCAGCGAACTCTTTTCTGATTGCAATCATCTCGTGATGAATATTCATGTATTCATCATATTCAGCCTTTGCTTTATCTACGGCTTTGGATAAGCGCTTGAACTCTTTTTTTAGGCAAGCGTGCGTTAGCTCTTCGCCTCGCTTCATGATCTTGCCTCCACGCCGTAATCACTTACGACTCGTTTATAAAACTCCTTGATTGTTGTCCAGCTTATGCATACTTTTAGCCCATAACTTCCAGCGCCCTCACACTCTTCGCACACTTCTTCATCGTTGATAAACCCAGACCCCTGGCAATAGGGACATTCTTGTAATACATCTTCATAAAATTTACCTATATATTTATCCTTGGCCCCGCTTTCTGCGGTCAACTCCCGAGGCATAAGCACCCGTTTAGCTAGAAAGTCTTTGTCTGTTAGGTTGTTCATCGGTTAACTCTCCTATTCCAATCGCTTACACATTCCTTCTTTGTATATTTAGTACCACTCCGTCGTTTCATAAAGGTTCATCTCAAAAACCTCAAAATCTTTTTACTCTTTACTTCAGAATCTTCTATCTGCGTAGATGAATTAATCTCGTTAGTGTGCACCGCAAGCAGAGCTTTAGACATAACATCCACGTCATACCGAGCAGTAAGGCACGACATAATCAAGCTGGGCAACTCTTCCCTAAGTTCATCACTCATATCTGCATAATTAACACAGTGCAGCGCGTTAAGGCGTTTGTAATGCGGCCTAGCCTGAACATTGGTGCCTAGTAGTTCTCCGATCTTTTTTATGTCACAGATTGAAAAATACCCCTGCTTATTTAATACTTTGTCTAATTTAATTTTTACTATCTCTGAATCTATACTCATTCCCACACCCCCCGTAAATTATTAAGCGCCATAGCCAGAGCCATAGCCATCGCCAGAGCCATAGCCAGAGCCATAGCCATAGCCATAGCCATAGCCATCGCCAGAGCCATAGCCATAGCCATCGCCAGAGCCAGAGCCATCGCCATAGCCATCGCCAGAGCCAGAGCCAGAGCCATCGCCATAGCCATAGCCATCGCCATAGCCATAGCCATAGCCAGAGCCATAGCCTTTCCAATTTTCTTTTGAAAGATTAGCTTGTTTCATGTGATTTATGCCTCTTAATAGATTCTTTCGCATCATCTTCACAAACTGTGATTGAATAATCTTCAATAATATATTTTTTTGAAACAGGGCATGATATTTTTGAGTCTTTGCTTAATCCGGTTTTAGCAACTCCTTCATACCAGGAAACGCTTGGATCTTTTGGCTTGTGATACCAAATTCTTCTTGCATCAGTTATTACGCATCCCGTCTCATCTGCTGCTTTTAAAACCCCGGCGTTAATGCCTTCGTTTCTGCTTCTTACAATTACATATTTTCCTATTGCTGATCTCAGTATGTTTAGCTGCTCATGCTCAGCACTGGGTTGCTCTGACTGTACTAATTTAATTAGTGTTAATAAATCGTTAATATTCATATTTATTCCCCTTCAAGTTTAGTTAAGTCATTAAATTGCATACACCGCTTCATCCCGCCAGAACGCATATCCCGAGCAACGCTGCATTTAATCCGGTTATGTATCTCGTAAGCATCCTTGGGTAGTTTAGCGTGTTTTAGCTTAACCAGCGCCTCAGCGGCAACGATTTGTCTGTAGCTTGGTATGTACTGTATTCTGTTTGTGTTGTATGGTTTCATTTTCTGCTCCCGTTAAATAAAAATTTAACTCTTAACCAAAGTGATTCTCTTAGTCTATTCTCTCTCGATCTTACCTCCAATAGTTCGCTGTTAAGTCTGTCAACCTTTAATTGCAACTCTTTATTTTCATCATTAATCAGCTTAAATGGCATCTCCAGCAGTTTTTCAACCTCTTCGCTGTAAGCAATATAGGTATCAGTTATTTCTGCTCTATACCCATCTGGTGAGTCTTCACATTCATAACGTCGCCCTTCTGAAATGTGGTGAATAGGAACTATTTTCTTATCAGTCTTGGCATTAACTAATTGGCGATCCAAAGTCATGCTCCAGTCATCTAGACGCACCTCGTGGTACCTTATGTTATTTGGATCACGTGACATAACCTCTTCAATGTTTAGTGATTTAATAAATTTCACTTTTCTCATCCAATTATCTCCACTCCGCGATCCTCAGCCAAAGCAGAAACCAAGCGCCTGGCTTCTCCAATAGATATTGTTTCTAAATCTTCGTACTTCTCTTTTCCTCTCAAAACCTGGTCAAACTCCCTAATAATCTCTTTATACTTCCACCCATCCATAGCGACTCGCGCTTCTTCTTCGTTATCGAATTCTAGTGTTATTTTCATTACTCCATCCTATATTTTTTAGTCATATCCAACTCTTCATACATCTCAACGTTACCGATCACCTCAACAAGCAGCTCTTGCCCTCCGCACTGGTCGCAACAAAGCTCCTTAGACAAACAAAAATCAAGCTGTTCATCAGTGTAGTTTTCGATTACCTTTTTATATCCACACTCACATGTTATTTCTATTCTGGATTCTGGCATTCCTCAACCTCCACCAAAGCCCCAGATTCAACCATCTCTTCAAAATGCCCAGAAGGATCGTTATACCAAAAATCATCAATTGCGATATGCTCAACCCATTCGCTGGCAGTTTTAATCATGCCTGTGTTTATGTTTTTGTATTTCAAAAGTCCGCCTCCATGATAGGTCTAAGCTGAAAATACAGATCCATTTTTGCTTCATAAATCTCTGCATCTGTTGCTTTTTCATCTTCTGTTTCAGGATTTCTAAATTTACGCTTTCCTTTAGAGCATACTTGGACATAAGCGTTGTAATAAACTTTATCCCAATAAGTTTGCGTAGAAATGCTTGCTTCAACTTTGACCCTTAATCCATCTTTTCTTTTAAATATTTTTTCTATCTTTGGTTTCATGCTGACACCACACTGTGCTTGTAAAATTCTGATTTAAGAATAGGGTTGACAATCAGATTTTCGCCCATAACATAACAGCAAGGCTTGTTATAAAAACCAAATCTTTTGTTCCACTTTTTTTGTATTTCATGGTTTGCACGCCTCAGTTATTCTAAGTTCTGCCTCGGTTATTTTAAGCTTTAACTCAAGCAGCTGTTTTTCGTGCTCATAATTTGCATTTGAAATATGATCACTTAACAGCGCAAACAAAAATATAATAACGGCCCATTTAACAATATCTAAAATAAAATTCACTGGATCATCCATACTCACCTCCGAAAAGACAACCGATTAGCAGTAGCAGCACGCATGCCTAGCTTCCAGGAAATATAAACTTGCATTATTTTAGCGTGATAACCAAGCTGTGAATTCATACGCCGCATACGTCTAAAATTAACCGGATAATTCTGTTCTTTGTTTTCAAGCACAGGCGGCAAATCATTCTTGGCCGCTACTCTCATCGGTGTTGGATCTATTTTCTTCATTATTAAGCCCCTCAAGTTTAACCAATTCCTCATATTCGTCTTTCAGTAGCACAAACTGCAGCCCCATCATTAAAGCGCAGCCTGCTGCAAAAAATAAAACTATCCAAATCATACCTCGTGTTTCACCTCGTGCATTATTTCTAGTATGTCTACGTTGATTTCGAGGCATTGTAAAACGTGTTGACTGCAAGCCTCATAATCTATCTCACCATATTTTGTGTTTTCGGCACGTATTTCGTCTTTAATAACAACCGCGCCCGAATCCCATAGCCTTTGTTTTCTCATTCTCCATCACCTCTGCCGAACATCTTATGACTTATATGTCCAACTATTTTTTGAGAATTGTGTCTCCTAGTGACAATGGACCAACCATAATCTTTTTTAATTATGTAAGCTGTTTTACCTTCTGTTTCAGCTATAATCGAAGCCGCTTCCAACACTGATTCAGAGGTTCGAAAAACTTCTCTTGGATCTATCATAATCCTTTCCTCACCCTGTTTTTAAAATTCGCTTCCTTCTGTAGTTCAGCAACGGTGTAATGAATCGTTGGATATTTATTTATTTTCCCGCCACACGATAAATACAGCTCAATATCTTTCTCTAACTGCTCTCTTATAACTTCTTTGTCTTCTACTGGTTTGTTGTTATTCATTCTAATCATTACGCTTCTCTCTTGATTCATGATGTTATCTCCGTGTTTGATTAAACGTTTACATCCGATCTATAAAAACTATAAACCGGTGTTGCATTTTTTGCAACAAGTATTTATTATTAATTTAAATTAACCGGGAGGGACTCGACATGTACACAATACAATTAGAATGCAAGTTAAGCTGTGCGTTAAAGAAATTTGAATTGTTTTTCGGAGATTTTGCAGAGATAAAAAAAGCAATAAAGAAAAACGGTGTTTGGGAATTACATTACGATTACGTTGGAGACGTTAAGAGATTTCTACACCCGGAAACTCCGCCAGTTCCGCCAGAACTTGTTGTGTGCAACGACCAAGGATGCCGTACCCGCCTGAGTTTCGAACAGCTTGAAGAAATCGATCTTGGGCAGGGCTCAAGCGACCCGTTTTAGTTTTTACTTCAACAGCGGTAAATACCGCCACTGTTTTGCCAACCATGCTGGGCGTGATAGTTAGCGGGCTCCACCCGATTTCATCCGATGAGCCCTCGCACAAACCAGCATGGAATCGTCTTGCGTTTTTTATTAGTACGTCACCATTACCTAGGTTGATTGCTTTTCCTATCCAAGCCTTGCCTACGTTGTTTCTAAATAATCTACATCCGGCATCACTGGCAGCAAGCGTTATATCGCGTTCGATTTTGCTCTCTTTGAAGCCCAAGCGCCCCTCCCATTCAATACGTGCATGGCCCATCGCTCTGGTGATTTATACTTACGTTGATAGCCAAGCTTAACTAATTCTTCGTATGATCGTGCGTTTTTGTTTTCTGTTTTTCGTTCTGCTCGAAGCCTTTCTTTATCAAGCTCTACTAGCTCGCCGCCTTCTTCTAGTATTTCCCTGGGTTTAACAGCATAAACAAACCCACATTCAGGACACTGAGGCGCTGGCCGATGAACATGAAAACACTGCTCGCACTGGCGTATAGCTGTTAGTTTTTCTTGCTCGCCTCGCTTACTTCGTTTCTTCGAGTCGAGAGTCCATTCTCTATCGTCATCAGGGAGCCCGTGACGCATGCAATTACCCGCATGATCTAATATTATAGCAGATGATTTTTTGCGCCTTAGAGCGCGCCCCACTTGCTGTAAATACAACCCTAAAGACTGAGTAGGCCTAGCGAGTATAACGCATTCGACAGTAACGTCTTTTCCAGCTTGGGCGGCAATGTCGAATCCCTCCCCGAAAAGATCCACATTACAAAGCACGTCAATATGGCCATTAGCGAAATCAAGACAAGCGTCTTTACGAAGTGATTTATCTGTTTTGCCATCTAAGTGAACCGCCTTAACGCCGCGAGCTTTAAACTGAGCAGCAATATGTTTGCTATGCTCTACGTTTACACCGAAGCATATTGTTTTTTTATTATGCCCATGTTTCAGCCAGTGCTTAATAATATCGCCTGTTATGGTCGGCTTGTCCATAACCTCGGCTAACTGGTCTTTGGCGTAATCTCCCATTCTATTTTTTACGCCAGATATGTTGATATCTACTGAATATATTTTATAATCGCTCAGGTATCCATTTTGAATAAGCCATGACACTGACGGCCCTTTCACCATATAGTCAAAGTATTCTGCTAAACCCTGACCATCTAATCTTTCGGGCGTTGCTGATAAACCTATATGCACAGCGTCCGAGAGTTCCGATTTTACTTTAGACCAGCCTGCAGCGCCAACATGATGCGCTTCATCCCATATTACTAAGTCAGGCTTAAGTAGTTTATGAATTCTATTCTTGAGTGTTTGTATGCTGCATATCTGCACGTCGCTATGTGTAGGTCTGTGTCCAGCAGCAATAATGCCATGTACGATATTATTCTTAGTGAACGTCTGAGAAGTTTGATAGATTAACTCACCCCTATGGCAGATAAACCATACTGATCTTTTCTTAGTCCGTGCGGATGATGATATGTAGCTTGCTATAACTGTCTTGCCAAATCCTGTTGGAGCTTGGATTAAAACTGATTTATGTTGACGTAATGCCGCCCTGGTTTCATCTATGACTTGCTGCTGGTGTTCGTAAAGTGTGATTGGCATGCGTTCCTCGCGCTCTGTGGGTTATCGTGAACGTTTATCATGTGATTTTTATGCCACGAAGTATAACGTGTAGAATTACCTGTGCGTGACGCAGATATCGTATAGTCGCCGTTATCCCATCGGTATTTGTGGATTTTTTTCCAGTATTTGGTGGATAATAGATAATGATCTCCGTCGTTGCCATTCTGACCTATCTCGTCTGCTCTGCCGTCGTCCATCACGAATCGAACCTCTCAAGTTTTTCTTTGGCAATATCCCAGCACTTAGCCATAACTTCAGATATAATAAATATACCCTCCCTGCTACAAGCGTGATACATCACGGTATGGTTTTCTACAAGATCCCAGTTAGAGCAACCGTCCCATTTAACGTGGCCTCTTATGTATAACTCTGACTCATCTTTATTGAAGTACTTTGGATCATATTGTTCTATCTCGTATACCTCAAAATCCATGCGGCATTCTTCATCTTTATATTCTATGTAAAAAGCGCACCATTGGGTTTCAAATATTTCATGCCCCATTATTGCCACCTCGTTATTGGCGGCACGTAGTTTTCTCTTCCGCTTAATCTGTATTGAAATTCGAAGGCTATTGCAGGCCATGCCATTGAATCCGGCTCTATATAGCTAATAAGGTCATCCAACTCTTGATCAGTTAAATCCTTAAGTTGCAAGTTTTTCTGTTCCATTTCTAGCAGTGTCACAATAAATCCTCCAAAGTAAGCTCCAAATCAATCTTGCGCCGCTTAGCGTAGCGCACAACGTTATCCATGGCGTCCCTAGGCACACGCCCGTTCTTATTTAACGACCATCTCCAAGCGCTTGAGCGCGTTCTCTTGGCCGCTTTGGCTAGCTCTTCATAGCTGCCTAGTTTATCTTTCAATTTTTCTGCTGTATTCATCTAATCACCTCCATGGTAATTGTAACACAAAATGCAACGAATAAAAGTGTTGCAGTTTTTGCAACTTGGTGTATTATTATGTTCTACACAGAGCGTAGATAAATGAAATAAAAAACAAACGGAGGATAAAAACATGTAACCTTAAAACAATATAACTTAATTTTTATGCTAAATAAATTTATATGATATAGATGTACTGGGCCTTTGGGCCCTTTTATTACAGGAAAGGCGCAGAGCCAATCGCATTGGTGACAACCGCATAAGCGGGTGCGTGTCGGGGGCTGGCAACTCTTCTGCGCCGCTTACAATTACAGGAGAGGCGCATGAACATAGACAAGGTAACAAGATATATAACAAGCGATGAAAAAGAATTCACCTCAAAAGATGAGGCCATTGAGCATATAAAAATATTAAAAGCCGCTAGCTTTATGTATAAATTTAGATGGAATGAGGGGATTTTTGATGGGGACGAGATAAAGGAAATTAGGTTAGAATTTAACAGGATATGGAGCGAATAATGCCAACAAAAACCCACAAAAACCTAACCAAAGAAGAATGGCTGCAACTACGCACGAA
>JAAUXY010061889.1_pt1 | contig 39711 bp, 24 predicted proteins | sample 7278121 | NCBI WGS metagenome assembly JAAUXY01 (sample SAMN14350117, study PRJNA611818) | marine sediment metagenome | isolation source: surface marine sediment (1.8m) | place: French Polynesia: Moorea | collected 2018-08
GCGCTTTCGACGTCTACCGGGTATGTGAAGAGATGGCGAAGATCGATCTCGGCGTCGCTACCGGCGTGCTCGCCACCCGGGTCATCCACGTCTTCTGCTGCGCCGGGGTGCCGCCAAAGACGATCGGGTCCGAGCCCAGGAAGGTGGCGAGCACGCCGGTAGCGACGCCGAGATCGATCTTCGCCATCTCTTCACATACCCGGTAGACGTCGAAAGCGCCGCCGCCCATGCCCTCGTAGTCCTCGGGGATGAACAGCAGCTGGATTCCCAGGCCGTCGCCACACATCGCGCGCACCACGTCGACCGGGAACTCGTCGGCGTGGTCGAGCTCCAGCAGCTTGTCGTCCGGCAGATGTTCCGCGGCGAATTCGCGCACGGCTTCGAGCGTCAGATCCAGCGATTCCTTGTCGAGTCCGTTCATGGCTCCTGTCCTCGAAACGAAACTGGTAACAATCCGAGATCGTCAACGGACTTCTCGGCCGGCAGATACAACCCAACCAACACGCTGATGCGTGGATCAATTCATCAAGAGATTCGCACAGAAGGCGCTTCAGGGAACCACCTGAAGAAGTGGTCCGCACCCGTCTTTGGATAGGAGAGGGCACCCTGCCGGGGTAGCGGGCGTCGCTGATGTCACCGTCGATTCCGCGTTACGACCGCGACCGCATTTCCAGCCGACGCAGCCTCTCCCGAGCCCGGCGCGTATAGATCGAGCGTTCGCCACAGACCCGTTCGAGGGTCAGCAGGCTGTGCCGCAACAGCGTTTCGGCTTCTTCGAACCGGCCGCGAGCCGCCAGACGCGAGCCGTACTGGCTGTCGGCGTCGGCGAGCTCCCAGCTGTCTGGCGGCTTCTCGGCACGCAGCACGGCGAGGGCCCGGGACCATAGCTCCTCGGCCTCGCCTTCCCGGTCGAGATCGAAGTAGAGGCTGGCCAGATCCTTGCGGCTGAGCGCCACGTGCAGATGGCTTTCCCCCAGGCGCTGAAGGCGGATGTCGAGGGCACGGCGCAGAGTCTTTTCGGCTTCGTCGAGACGCCCCCGCGCGTGGTGGACCCGCCCGAGGAGGCTCCAAACCGAGGCGACGCGGGTGCTGTCTTCTCCGTAAGCCTGCCGCCGCAACTCCAAAGCCTCATCCAACCGCTCTTCGGCAGCGGCGAAGTCGCCTTTCAGGAAGAGCAGATTGCCCAGGCTGCGCAGGCTGTTGGCGACGTCGGCGTCGTCCGGGCCGAAGGCCCGGCGCCGGGTGTCGAGCACCCGCAAGTAGAGGGCTTCGGCCTCGTCGTAGGCGCCGCGAAACGTCAGCAGGGCCGCCAGGTTGCTCTCTACCCTGGCGAGATCCTCGGGCGACTGACCCAGGCGACGCTTCATCTCCAGGGCCAACCGGTAGAGACGCTCCGCTCGCCGGCGGTCGTCGGCGACGTGGAGCAGCGCCGCCAGGTTGTTGAGACCGCGGGCCACCAATCGGTGATCGCCGCCATAGACCGCGCGCCGGAGACGCAGGGACTCCTCGAGCAGGGAGCCGGCGGCCTCGAGCTCGCCGAGAGCCTGGTAAGAGACGCCGATCGCCTCCAGCTGGTGAGCGAGGGACTCGGGTTGATCGCGGAGGCTCGAGCGTGCCTGCTCCTCGCCCCGTTTCAGGATCTCCCGGGCGGTGAGCCGCTCGCCGCCGCTGGCGTCGGGATCGGTGGCCAGCACCAGGTTGCGGGCGAAGAGGTTCAGCGCCTCGGCCTGACGCTCGGCCTGCTCGGCCTGCTCCTCGGCCGAAGCCGGCGCTCTTCTCGGCCGGCTACTACGATCTCAACCTCTACGGCATCGATGACGCTGGCGAAGAGAAGAAGCTCGAGGAGAGCTACCTGATGAATGTCCGTCTGATCTCGAATCGGAGATAGCTATTAGCGACTCGCAATGAACAAAAAGCCTGGCCCCTACAGAACGAGAGCCAATTTTGCGTCTGTAGTAAGGGTAGAAGCTTTGTCCGAAATGGATCGAGCCGAAACGACCTGGAGGCACCCTATGGGCCAGCATGACGTCAGCTATCGAACCCTCTTCTCGCACCGATATCTGGTCGAGTCTCTGATCCGCGGCTTTCTACCCGCCGAGTGGATCGAGGGACTCGACTTCACCACCCTGGTATCAGTGAGCGAAGCCCATCCCACGGACGATTGGAGCCTGCGCTTCAACGATTGTGTCTGGCGCCTGCGTTGGCAAGACGAGGGCCCGTGGCTCTTCATCTACCTCATGCTCGAGTTCCAGAGCACAGACGAGCCCTTTATGGCGGTTCGCATCATGGGCTACGAGGGGCTGCTCTACGAGCACCTCATCAGGGCGCTCGGGTTGAAGAGGGAGGATGAGCTTCCAGCCATCATCCCGGTTGTGCTCTACAACGGAGCATCGCCCTGGAAATCGAAGACCGATGTCTTCGACCTTATCGCTCCAACTTTTCCAGGAATGTCAGAGTACCTGCCACGCTTGCGCTATAAAGTGATCGACATCCGGCGTCTGCCGCTAGCCGAGCTGGAGAGGATGAACAACGCGGTCGCGGGGCTCTTCCGCCTGGAGGCCAGTCAGAGTCTGGTACGGAGCCACGCTGCGCTCAAAGATCTGCAAAACCTGCTGGATCCTCAGGAACATGCGACCCTTCGTCGCGACATTGCCCGATGGATTTGTGAGGTTCTTTGGCCATCGCGTATGCCAGGAGTAAACTTAAAAGGAGCGAGACAGCTCGAGGAGGTTAGCTCAATGATCACGGAAAATGCTTGGGATTGGACCGCAGAGTGGCGAATGCAGGGGCACGAAGAGGGCCGAAAGGAAGGTGAAGCAGCCTTGCTGCTCCGGCAAGTCGAGCGGAAGTTCGGAACAGTCGACGCCGAAGTTCAGCGAAAGCTCAGGGATGCCGACGCCGATCAGCTCCTGGACTGGGGCGATCGATTCGTGGACGCAGACTCCGTGGAGGCGATCTTCGCCGACGACTGATCGCGGTTGGCGACCGACGCCGGCCGGTTCACGACCGTGACCGCACCTCCAGTCTACGCTTGGCGGACAAGCCGGCGTCGTCCATGACCACGATCTCGTGCTCGCCCGGGCGCGGCAGCCACCAAAGACGCTCGGCGGCGCTGACGGCGCCCAAGAATTCACCGTCGACGAACCAGGAGAGACGAGCGCCGGGGGTGGTGCTTTCGGCTTGCAAGGGGATCTCCTGATCCGAAGCGTCGACGCCGGGGAGCAGTACCAGGATCTGGCCGGCAGGGGGCGAGAGAATCGACGGCGGTCGACGACGGCCGGCGGTCTCGCACTCCGGATCGAGCTTCGGCGGGGACGGCAGCCAGCGGTGGCGCTGGGCGAGGAAGCGGCGGATGCTGGCCGGCCAGACGACGTAGTTGCGAGTCTCGTAGGTGCGGCCGGCGCGGCAGGAGGGGTTGAGCGCAAGGCCGGTGGTGAGGTCGACGTCGATCCTCGTGTGGTAGGGACAAGCCTGGGTTGGCACCTGGTGGCGCAGGGCCAGGGCGTGGGCTCGCTCGCTGCAGGCGCGGGACGGCAGGTAGCCGGAGTAGGCGCAGACCTCGACGCGTTTCAGGTCGCCGGTGGGGCGGTCGGCGACGCGGGGGCGGGAGCGATCGGCGACGGCTTCGAGCAGATCGAAGAGCAGCGGCCCGGCGGCCTCGGCGCCGACCAGGTCGACGGAGGGGGTGTTGTCGAAGTTGCCCAGCCAGACGACGGCGGTGTGTTGAGGTCCCGAGCCGGCGGCCCAGGCGTCGCGGTGGCCGTAGCTGGTGCCGGTCTTCCAGTGGATGGACGGTGGGACGCCGGAGAGCCGGCGACGGGACGGAAAGTCGGGACGGTCGCGACGGGCCAGGGCGCGACGGGTGAGGTAGGCGCTGCCGCGGGAGAGGATATCGTCGCCGGTAGGTCTCATGATAGCTTCGCTGGCGCCGTCGCCCTCGAGCCACTTCAGGGGGCGATGACGACCGTCGCGGGCGAGGCTGGCATAGAGGCCGGCGAGCTCGAGCGGCGTGATCTCGACCGAGCCGATGGCGGCGGACAGGCCGTAGTAGCCGGGGCTGGAGCTGAGGCTGGCGGCGCCGGTGGTGCGCAAGGTGTCGATGAAGCGTTCGACGCCGACCCTGCCCAGCAGACGCACGAAGGGGATGTTGAGCGAGTGCGAGAGGGCGTCTTCGAGCGAGATCAGACCGGTGAAGCTGCCGTCGTAGTTGTCGGGGGCGTAGTCGCCGTAGGTGGTCGGCACGTCGGGCACCAGGTGCTCGGGCAGGGCGAGGCCGCGGTCGATGGCCAGGGCATAGATGAACGGCTTGAGCGCCGAACCGGGGGAGCGCGGGGTATCGAAGCCGGCGATCTGGCCGCCGTGCTCGTCGTCGAAGAAGTCGAAGTTGCCGACCAGGGCGCGCACTTCCGCGCGCTCGTGGTCGACGATCACCGCCGAGCCGTTGTGGATGCCTTTGTAAGCCATCTCGCCATGGACGCCGCGCATCTGCCGTTCGGCCATCAGCTGCAGGCCGCGGTCGAGGGTGGTGGCGATGCGTGAGTGACCGGCGAGTTCGGGTTTGCCGGTGAGCCAGAAGGCGGCGTGCGGCGCGTGGCGCGGCAGGGGGCGGATCTCGTCGGGCACCGGCATGGTTTGAATGCTGGCCAGGATCTGATCGATGGCCTCAGGTTCGCTGGTGCGGCGGAACAGGCCCCGGTCGAGCAGCCAGCCGGCGATCTCGTCGCGGGCGGCGCGCAGGTTCGGGGTGTTGGCTGGCGAAGGAAAGCGCGAGGTGGGCAGCTGCGGTACCGCCAGCAGGACGGCGATTTCGTCGAGGGAGAGGTCGTGGGGGCCGTGGCCGAAGTAGGCGTAGGACGCGGCCTCGATGCCCTCGACGTTGCGACCGAAGGGGATGAAGCTCAGGTAGGCGGCGAGGATTTCGCGCTTCGACATCCGGATCTCGAGTTGCATCGCGCGCAGCGCCTCGATCGCTTTGGAGCCCAGGGTGCGCGGTCGCGGCTCGAGTACCCGGACCAGCTGCATGGTCAGGGTCGAGGCGCCGGTGGCGACCCGGCCGTGGCGCAGATTGACGACGATCGCGCGGGCGACGGCGATTGGGTCGACGCCGGGATGGCGGAAGAAGCGTTTGTCTTCGAAGCGCAGCAGGGCGTCCAGGTAGTCAGGATCGATGGCGCTGGTTTCGGAGCCTTTCAGGCCCTTCGGGTCGATCGCCATGCGGTATTTGTCGTCGGGGGATAAGAAGACGTAGGCCGGGGAGCCGTCGGCGAAGGCGACGACGGTCGACGGCGGTTCGACGAGGCGGGTGGGTAGGGGAATGATGTGGGAGAGGAGGGTCGCTAGGAGGGCCGTCGCGCTGGCGGCGAGGACGGTCGCGAACAGGATTCGGCGAAGTGTAGAGGTTTGTCTCCCTGGGATCTCCGGTCCTTTCGGACTATCCGGAGGGTCTGGAGAAATGCGCTCAGAGCAGGCGGGACGCCTGCGCTCCCAGCTTTTAGCGCTGGCATGGGCCATCGCCGCGCTGTCGCTTTGCCCTTTGCCGATCAAGCAGGCGAGAAGCCTGCGCTCCCAGCGCCTCGGGGCCTCTGGTCCCCTCTCCCCTTTGGGGGAGAGGGTTAGGGTGAGGGGGTTCATGACACCTACTCCGCCCCCGCCGCCACGACACCCGCCGCCGCGGTTTGACCCGCCGACGCCACGCCGCCTTCCGCCGGTTCAGCAATCTCCGCGACCCGCGGCGCCTCATCCCAAGGCCCGCGAATCTCCACCTTCGCCATACCCTCCCGCGCCCAGATCCGCGGGTCGTACATCGCCTCGGCCTCGACCGGCGGCACGGTGAAGCGGCCGGCGGTGACTGCGCGGGCGGCGTAGACGACTTTGCGCGCGGTGCCGCGGTCGAGGTGACCGAAGAGCTCGATGCGGTCGTCGCGCAGGTCCATATGGTCGACCTGCCAGAGGTCGTCGGCGTTGAGCCAGCCGGCGGTGGCGTCGCGGCCCAGGCGCGGGTTCTCGATCTCCCAGCCGGCTGGAACCCGGTCGACCAGGGCGATGTTGGCGATGCGCTCGTTGGTGACGTTGCGCACGGTCAGCTCGACGTAGACCAGGTCGCCAAGGGTTAGGCCGCCGGCGAGGTCGACGGCCTGGCCGGCGGCGTCGATGTAGCGACGCCTGAGTGAGAGGCCTTCGCCGCCGGTCTTCCAGTCGGGCACGTCGCGTACGCCTTCAGACGAGAGGATCAGGTAGAGCTTGCCCTCGTCTTTCTTGGGGACGTCGAGCTCGAGCTGGCCGTACTCGCTGGCGCGTGCCAGGTTCCAGGTCCGATCGCTGTCTTTGTCGTTGGGCAGCGGCGTCAGACGGCGACCGTCGGCGGCCAGCCGTGGCGGTTGGAAGTCCTGTGCGCCGGCTTCGACGAATTTGCCGAGGCCGGTGACGCCCCACACCAGCTCCTGGGTGGTGTACCAGCGACTCTTTTGACCGCGCAGGGCTTCGGCCACCAGGTCGGCGAGCAACTCGCCTTCGCCGGAACGACCGAAGAGATCGACGAAGGTCGAGAGCATGAAGCCGCGGCGACGGCGGTCGGAGTAGAAGGACCAGCCGTTGCGTCGCTCGTTGCTCACCGGGGAAAGGTCGGGGCGCTTGAGCTCGGCCTCGTAGCGATGGTCGCCGGCCATGTGGAGGGCGGCCTTGAGCATGAAGGCGTGCTCTCTTTCCTCGTGCTGGGGGTTCTGAGGTAGCTGTTCGATGAGTTTTTCGACTCGCGCCTTGCGTGCCCGGCCCCCCAGGGCGAGCACGAAGTGCATGTAGGGCTCGGCGTTGCGGCTGTACCAGTCGTCGCGATCGCGTCCTGCCTCATAGAAGTTGCTGATCCGGCGCTCCATCCAGTCGAGGGCCTCGTCGAGGCGTTCCTGGGGCACCGGATAGGTCAGCTTCTGGGCGTCGATCAGCAGATGGGTGGCGTAGGCCGTGCCCCAGTAGGCCGGCCGGGTCGAGCCCTGCCAGTAGGCGAAGGCACCGTCCGGCGTTTGCATCGACAGGATGCGCTTGACGCCGTGATTGACCATGTCGTCGACATCGTTGCCTTCAAGTAATGTCGGATCGACGCTCTCGATCAGGCTGGCGAGATAGAGCAGGGGGCGGGTCGAGGAGGTGGTCTGCTCGAGACAACCGTAGGGGTAGCGCACCAGGTGCTTGAGATGATTGAAGGCGTCGGCGTAGGGGTTGTTGGTCACCCAGAAGGTCGAGCGTTCGGAGAGGGGTAGCCAGCCGCCGAGGTAGGGGGTGAGGTCGCGGGTGCCCTGCTCGAGCTCGACGCGCTGGACGCGGCGGCTCTTGGGGCCGGCGGGCAGCAGCGGTACGTCGGTCTCTTCGATCGACTCGATGTCCCCGGAGCGGGCGGCGACGCGCAGCTTAGCGGCGCCGGTCGGCACCCGTGCGCGGGCGCGAAAGACGGCGGTCTCGCCGGCGCCATGGTTGAGGTTGAGGGTCTGGGTCGCGGGTCCCAGGATCTCCACCGGCGCGGCGGTGCCCGGAGCCTGCTCGAGGCCGGCGACGGCGAGGGTCTCCGTCTCCAGCTCGACTTCGACCTCGCGGCGCTCGCCGGAGAGGTTGGTGACGTGGACGGGCAGGCGGATTTCGTCATTTCGGGTGAGAAAGCGCGGCAGGGTGGCCTGGACGACCAGGGGGTCGCTGACGGTGACCGAGGCGTCGGCGCGGCCCATGCGCTGGCCGGAGGCGGTGACCGCCATCACACGCAGTTCGCCGCGGTACTGCGGCAGGTCGAAGCCGACTTCGAGCCGTCCTGAGGACGGTACCTCGACCAGGCCGGACCATAGGGCCACGGGTTTGACCGGCTGCACTCGACCGAGGCTGCCGGCCCCGTCGCCACCAGCGACGTCGGACGGCCCGACTGGCGGCACCAGCAGGGTCCAGCCGATGGTCTCGAAGGTCTCGACCGCCAGGGCGCGGCGGGTAAAGATGTCCTTGAACGGGTCGGGGCTCTGAAAACGGGTCAGGGAGAGGATGCCCTCGTCGACGGCGGCGATGGTGGCGTAGACCGGGCCGCTGTCACCGCCGCGTCCCAAGGCGTCGACGTCGAGGGCGACGGTGAGGCGCGAGCCCGAGCGGACTTCGCTGGGTGCGTCGAGCGCCACGGTGTGGGTGAACTCACGCGGCTCGACGGTGATCGACTGGACGCCGAAGGCACGGTCGGGAAGATAGGCTTGCTGCGAATCGAGGTATGGGTCTTTCACCAGGAAGGTCGTGACGTAGACGTTGGGGGCGAAGTCGTCGAGCCGGACGTTCCAGGTCGCGTCGCCGGCCTCGACGTCGATCCACTCGCTCTCGACGATGCGGTCGGTTTCGACAGTCAGCAGCGCTCGGCCGCGGTAGGGGGCCTTGAAGCGCACCGGGAAGCGGTCGCCGACCGTCGCTTTCTCCGGCGCATCAAGCGCCACCCAGGCCGGCTTGCCGGGGCGCGGTGTCTGGTCGACTTCGGTTTCGTCCGGTGCCCAGTAGTACCAGTCGCCGCGTCCCTCGAGCTCGAGGTCGGTGCGGGCGGCGCCGGCCGCGGCGCGCACCAGGAAGGCGACGGCGTCGCGTTCGGGCTTCCAGGCGGTGCGGAACTTGCCCGCGGCGACGGTGGCGGTGGCTTTGGCCTCGGTCACCGGCCGCAGATAGCGGCGATAGGTTTCGTAGCCGCGGGTCTCGTCGTAGTACCAGCCGTATTCCGACTCCAGCCGGATCAGCTCGAGCTCGACGGTGTCAACGTCGGTCACCGGCTGGCCCTGCCAGTCGACAGTGATGCCGTTGACCACCAGCTCGTTGCCGGCCTCGACCTTGGTCGTGCCGGACTCGAGGCCGATGTAGAAACGCTCGGGATGCACCGGCGCGTTGGCCTGGTTGACCGTGGTACGGCCCGAGCCTGATTCGAAGACCGCGGCGCGCGCGATCAGCTGGGCCGGGCCGCGAAAGCCGCCGGATCGGCCGCCGCCGGGACAGCCGTAGGTGCCGCCGCCTTCGGCGTCGAGCTCGGCGGTGAGGGTGCCGAGCACCAGGGGGCGTTCCGGGCTGGTTTCGGGGCGCCAGACGCCGTAGTGGTAGCTGGCGTTGGCCGCGGGTTGAAAGCTCGACGGCTGGATCTCGCACGCCACCTCGACCTTGTGGTTTGCCGGCACGCCGCCGAAGAGATAGCGCGAGGCGACCTCGACCTTCATCTCCTGGCCGTAGAGGTACTCCGCTTCGGCCGACCGCACCTCCACCTTCATGCGCTCGGGCACGAACTCTTCGACCTGGAAGCGATACTCGCCGATCTTCTTCTCGGCGACCTCGAGCTCGGCGACGTAGCGGCCGGTGGCGGCGAAGGCGGGAAAGCCGACGTCGAGGTCGACGTAGCCGGCGCCATTGGTCTTGAGCGTCGTCCGCTTGATCGTCTTGCCCCGCGGGTCGACCAGCTTGGCCACGACCGGCATGCCCTCTTGGGCCGCCAGGTGATCCTGCTGGCGGACGATCGCCGCCAGGTGGGCGGTTTCGCCGGGCCGGTAGACGCCGCGATCCGAGTAGATCGCGGCGCGATAGGCGACTTCGTCGCGGTAGGGGGCACCCGAGATGCGTGCTTCCTGGACCTCGGCCTTGAGCTCGTTGAGCTTGAGGTAGGTCAGGTCGTTGCCCGCCACCGCCATCAGGGCGAAGGGTGGGCTGGGGTCGACCTCGTCCATCGAGGAGAGGTCGCAGCCGCCGTCGCCGCCGGTGAGGCAGGAGGCGAGCACGTAGCCGCTCTTGCGGATCAGCCGCAGCTCGGCGCCGCGGATCGGGTCGAGGGTCTCGCTATGCAGAGCCCAGGCGCGAAAGTCCTGTGGCCCGCCGTTCGCGGGGGCGACTTTTCCAGGACCCGCCCGCTTGGCGACCAGGTGCAGGTCGGTGAGCAGGATGCGGGCGGTGTCGCGGGCTTTTCCGGCGACCAGGCGCAGCTCGAGCAGGCCCTTGATGTCCGACGACACCAGGGAGCCAAGATCGACGTAGGTGGTGGTCTCTTGGTCGGACTCACCGCGCAGGGCGATTTCGGTCCTCAGGATCAGGTTGCTGGTGCGCTCGGAGGCGGCCTCGCTCTCGTCGTCGCTCATCCAGAAGACCATGTTCTCCGGCGGTACGTGACGGATGCTCAGGGTGGCGCCGGAGAGATTGAGGTGGCGCACCGGCAGCGAGGTCCAGGCGGCGCGCGGCAGGTAGCGACCCTTGGAGACGAAGCGCAGACTCGGGCTGCGCGCCGGCACGGTGAAGTCGTTGGTGTAGGTCTGGTGCAGCATGCCGCCGTCAGCGGTTTTCACGCCGGCTTCGATGCGCATGTGGTAGCTGCCGCGCTCGAAGTCGCCGAAGATTCGAAAGCCGCCGCCGGCTGGCGACACGGAGTAGTCCACCGGGGGCTCGAAGTGGATGCCGAAGGCAGCGTCGGCTTCGTCAAGCTGGCATCGCGTCGAGAGCTGGTGATACTCGTGCTGGACCCGGTCCCAGTAGTAGCGCCGCGAGCCGACCGCGGAGTCGTCGCAGATCACCTGGACGTAGAAGCCGCTGGCGCCTTCGGCGCGGTAGGCGTCGATGATCTTCGCCACCGGTCCCATCGCCAGCTCGACCCTCCCGGTGTGCCGGCCGGCCTGCTGCCTCGAGTCGAGAGCGCTCGGGGTGCCTTCTTCGAGCGCCAGGTCGAGCTGGCTGCCGCCGCGAATCAGGTCGCCGGAGAGTTGGGCCAGCACGGTGTGACGCTGGGGCCCTTGCCGGAAGCGCACGCTGGGCCGGCGGCGGGTACCTGACTGGGGATCGGAGATCACCAGATTGGCGCGTTTTTCGACCTCTTTCGGGTCGACCGGCCCGGAGAACACCAGGTGGGCCTCGGCGCGCTTGCGCGGGTAGTCGACGCTGGCTAGCGAGAAGCGGGTGAAGCCGAAGCTCGGGGTGGTAAAGACTCGCACCCAGCGGTCGTCCTCAGGTGCCTCGAGCACTCCGGTCGGGGTCTCGAGGGACTTCAGCTCGACGGTGTAGGTGGTGCTGGGAAAGAAGCTCTCGGCCGGGGTGAAGGTCAGAGTCGAACGGCTGGTGAAGCTCAGCTTGCCGTCGATCTCCGGCTCGATCGTCAGGACGGTGCCGGCACCGGGATCCTTGCCGACCTGGGCTTCATCGATCACCGGCCCGGCGAGCTCGATGACCACCTTGGTTGGGCCGACGTCGGCCTCGGCGACCTCGCGAATCACCGGTGCCAGTTCTTCCGGGCTGAGCGCTGGAGGTGGCGCTTCAGGCTCTGCTTGAGCCGTGGTTTCTTCGGATGTGCTGCCCGTGGTTGACTCCTGGTCGCGACCGCAGGCGGCGAAGATCAATGCGAAAAGGACGATGAGGCCGATGGGGGTGATGATCGTGGCGCGTCTCGGCATTTGGCGGTCCTCCGGATGAGGGTGTTCTCGACGTTCTCAGTGTACCTCCCGGCTGAGGCAATGCCGTGGCGGAATGTGGAGATTCTGTGCCGCCTTCAAACCTTGCGCGGGTCTCTGGCGTCTTAGGGGAGAGGCAGCACTCGATCGCCCGCCCCTGGGCACTCCTGGGCATGCCGCAAGCCGCATACCGATTGTGTTGCCCTTGCTCCGGGTGGGGTCGAATCAACCAAGGAGACGAAATGAAAAGCATGACCCGTATGATGTCCATCGCCCTGACCGCCTTCATCCTCACGGCACCAGCCTTCGCCGATTGCGACTTCACCGCGCCGCGTGAAGATTCGATCGACGCTGCCGGCGTCGAGCGGATCGAGATCGATGCCGGGGCCGGCTACCTGAGGGTGTTCGGCGAAGAGGGTGCCGGTCAGATTCTCGTCGAGGGCGAGGCCTGTGCCTCGAGCGAGAGTCTGCTCGCGGATGTGCAGGTGGTGGTCAAGCGCTCGGGAGACCGGGTGCGGATCGTCGCCGAGATGCCCGACACCAACTGGGGGCGCTCGAGCGCTCGCCTCGATCTCACCATCGGCGTGCCGGCCGGCGTGTCGGTCGAGATCGAGGACGGTTCAGGTGAGATCAGGGTCTCCGGCGTCGCCGCGGTCGAGATCGAAGACGGTTCCGGGGAGATCGAAGTCGAGAATATCGCCGGCGACGTCGAGATCGAGGACGGCTCGGGGGAGATCGAGGGCACGGACATCGGCGGCGAGGTGCGAATCGTGGACGGCTCGGGCGAGATCGACCTGCGTCGCGTCGGCTCGGTGATGATCGAAGAAGACGGCTCGGGGGAGATCGATATCGACGAAGTCGACGGTGACGTCATGGTCCGCTCCGACGGCTCCGGCTCGATCTCCGTTCGCGACGTCGGTGGCGACTTCACCGTCCGTCGCGACGGCTCCGGCGGCATCCGACACGTCGCCGTCGCCGGGCTGGTCGACGTGCCGGAAGATCGTGATTGGTAAGAGCCCCTCACCCTAACCCTCTCCCCAAGAGGGAGAGGGGACCAGAGGCCCGGATGGGGGCGGCTAACGGTAGTGCTTCAGGTCGATCTCGACCACCGCCGGCCGCGAGGCGTTGTTGGTGGCGGCGTAACCGTCGACCTCGTGGGTGATGCCTTTGGGCACGAGCTCGACCAGAGCATTGTCTTTCCAGCCGTCGAGCCGGGCCTGGAGCGCGGCGGTGCGGTTCGCCGCGGAGCCGCGCAGCTTGCCGGTGTCGGTACGGAAGAGGTCGCTGAAGTCGAGAGCTCGGTCTGAGATGACCACATAGAGCTTCTCGACGCCACTCTCACGATCCATCACGAAATAGCCGCGGCTGGGGATGGCGTGGGCCCGGTTCGAAGCCAGGCGATTGCCGGTACCGGCGTTTCCAGTCGGGAACAGCAAGCGCGGCTCGGTGAGCCGAGTACGGTGGTTGACCCGCTTGGGGGTATAGCTGGCGGCGACCGAGGATGTGGTGCTCACCTGGGTGCGGTTGAGCACATAGATGTGGGTGTTGCGATTGATCTCGAAACTGAAGGTGAAGCGGTCGCCGGTGCGAAAAGGATAGCTGGTCGACACGCGGCGCTCCCGACCGTCGTCGTCCAGCAGGATGCTGAACTTCAGCCCGCTACGCTGGAAGCGGTCGACGTCGTGGTAGATGCCCTTGGCGGTGAGCTCGTCGCCGGCGGCGAAGCTGGCGACCGCGGGCAAGAAAAGAAAGGCCGCAAGGGTCAGGGTCAGGGGGCTCCTGGTCAAGCGTTTCATGGTCAGTCCTCCTTGTTTGAAATTCTTCTCAGCGAGCGCCGGCAGGCTTCCGGGGCCTTCCGGGCTCACCTATCAAGCTCACATATGGCGAATCGCGATCTCCTCGATCAGCAGGGCCGCTTCGCCGTCGCGAGACTTGAAGCGAACCTTGACCCGCTCGTTTTTGACTTTCCGCCGATAGGTGGTCATGCCCTGGTAGCGATCGCGAATATCGACGATGACCGATTCCGGGAAAGTGGTCCGGCGTAAGGTGTAACGGGCCTCCAACTCCGGGATCTGGCGATCGGCAAGGATCAGGTACAAGCGCTCGACGCCTTGATTCTGGTCGAGCCGCAGCCATCCCTCTTGAGGCCAGGTGAAATCCTTGCCTCGAGCGAGGCGATTATTGCCGCGCAGCGTTCGGCGATCGGGCAACAGCAGGCGAAAGTCGTCGGGGCCCCGCTGCGCGACCAGGTACAGATAGCACTCCTGCGCCGGCCGCATGCGGACGCGAAAGCCGTCGCCGCTTTCCAGGCCGTCCAGGAGACTGGCGGCGATCGGGTGTTTGCTGTTCTGCAGCAGCAGGCTATAAGCCACTTCTATTTTGGCGGTATCGGCGGTCGCTGGCAGGGTGCCGCCGGCGAAAATCGCCAGCGTCAGGGCCAGCGTCAGGGTGCCTTTTCTCATCGGATCCTCCTTATCCGTTGCCGTGTGGGCGTCACTCAATACATGTCTCTAGAACTCGACGCCTTGCATCGATTGGCTCTAGTCTCCTTCCGCGCGACGCCACCATCTGCACAGCACTCCTACTTCACAATTGAGTCAAGTTTCGGGCGGAGGGATTCAGCTTCCCCCCTTTGGAAAAGGGGGGATCGAGGGGGGATTCTCTGGCGACTGTGGCGTTCGAATGAGCAGAGAATCCCCCTCTAACTCCCCCTTTTGCAAAGGGGGAGGACCAGAATGGGGCCTCGCCGTTCCTACCGCCTATCCCTTCGCGCAGCGGAGTAAAGAGGCTAGATGGGATCTTGCTAGCCGGCGATCAGGCGCGGAAGCGCCGCTACATCAGGCCGGAATCGTGAGCGCAGAGCTCATCCAGGCGGCTCGCTGGCTGCTCGAGCGCCATCACCACGACGCGCCGGTTGAGGTAGTGGTCCTCGGCGGATTCGCGGTCGCTGAGCAGGTTCTGGCGACCGCAGCCAACGGCTTGGATCAGGTCCGGCGACAGGCCGAGCTCATCGGTCAGGACCCGGCTCACGCTCGCCGCCCGACGTTCGGAGAGCTCGAAGTTGTGGCGGTCGCAACCCGCGCGGTCGGATCTGCCTCGTGGACAGAGACGGTCGGTGTGCCCCAGCAGGTAGAAGGTCTCGCCGCGGGACTGCCAGTGGCGGTCATCCAGGGCTCGTCCCAGCTCGATCGCCTGCCGGTAGCCCGTGCTGTTGAGGCTGGCTTGATTGAGCTCGAAGTGGACTCTGAGCTCGGCCTTGGCGACGCCGAACGAGCGTTCGATCCTGAGCTCTTCGAGAATCTCGGCGGCTCCGATCACGCGCCCCTTGCGGCCCAGCTCGAGATCGCGAAGAGCCTGGCGCACCGCCTCGTGATCGCTGAAGCCGAGGCTCTTGCGCAGCCAGTGGCGCGCCTCCACGTAGCGATCCATCGCCTGGTGTGTGATGCCGATCTGGAAGGCCCCTTGAGCCAGGTACTTCTCCTGGTCGGTGAGACCGAAAGCGTGATGAAACTGAGCCAGCGCTCGGGTGTGATCTCCGGCCTTGCGGTGTAGCTTGCCGAGCTCGTAGGCGGCGCGATAGGTCGGATAGGTCTCCAGGCTGCGTTCGAGCCAATCCACCTGCTCTTGGTGGGAGAGACCTTGACGCCGGGCGTTCTCGAAATAGGTCCGAGCCTGCTCGAGATCTCCCTGGCCGCTGCCGGCCACCGGCAGGATCAGCGCCAGGACAATGATGAGGGCGAATTGAAACTTCATGGTGCCTCCGCCGGGTAGGGTTCCGGAGTCGTGCCGGAGAGCAGCAATTCACTCCAGGCCATATCGTTCAGGCGCTCGCTCATCGGTTGATGGAGCTCGTAGTGACGAAATAGGGCGCCTCGGGGTCGTGGGCTCTGGCCGAGGTCCTTCTCGACGACCCGCGGCCAGCCCAGGCCTTCTTGAACCACCCGTCCGCTCGCGGCATCGCTGTGGATGTCGACGACGATCGGCCGGTCGCGCCGGCCGATCAACTTGAATAGCTGGTGGTCGAGATCGTTGAGGAAGACAATATCGTTCTCGGTGAGCTCGAGGCCGGCGCGCTCGGCGACCGCGACTCTCACACAGCGCTCCAGGATGCGAGCGTAGGTGGCGCATGGAGCACAGTCGGTTCGCTCCGCGAGCTCGTCAGCGCCGCGCGCGAGCATCGCGTAGAGCTCGGGCTCGGGCTCGAGCCACGCGCGGGTGCGCTCGGGGGGCATGGCAAAGCTCTTGGAAACGCCGCTGTAGGAAGGCTTGGAGTAGAGCAGGCCGACGTAGCGCCAGTAGGTCCAGAACGCGAGCGCGGTGTTGGTCTGGCGGATGTCGGGCTCGGTGACGTTGACATTGGCCAGCCAGAAGCGCAACAGCTCGAGGTGCTCGCCGGCGAGGCCCCGGGCCTCGGAGAGCAGGGCACGGGCTTCCTCGGTGGCTTCCTGGTAGCCCTCGAAGTTGCGTTCGTCAGTCGCGTCGAGGCGTTCGCCGGCGTCCCGTGAGCCGAGCAGCGCCATCAACTCGAGCGCCGACGGCAGGCCCTTGACCGGCTGCCCGCCGGCGAAGCTGAGACTCGCGGGACGGGCGCTGCCCAGATAGACGCCGACGCGGTCGTAGACCAGGCGTTGTAGGACGGCGCCGTCCGGGGAATAGCGCTGTGGAAAGAGCCGCCAGCCGGTCAAGACGTCATAAGCTGTCAGTGAAGGCTCCAAGCGATCGACGCTCACGGCCGAACCCAGAATACGCGGCTGGCGACCATGAGCTCGGGCGTGGTCGAGGAGACGGCGCCGCAACCCGGGCAGGTCCTCCATCGAAGCTCCGGCCGACACCTCGACCAGGTCCTCGAGGGTGAGATCGTCGGCTGGGCCGAACCACCAGGCCGCCTGCCGGTCGAGGTCGGACCAGGCTTCCAGAAGGTCGTCGTGGGTGGTGATCAGCCGACTGAGCTGTACGGCCTGTGCGGTCAATCGATCGGCAATCTCCGGGCCGATGCCGGTCGCTTGGCTGGGCATGACGGCGAAGAGCGCGCTGCCGGCATAACGGGCGGCGCGAAAGTAGCGGCGCAGCTCGGGCTTGCGGGTGTAACGCCCGCGGACTCGAAACTGGCTGTAGTCGAGGGGTTGGCCCAGGATCTCTGAAGTCGCTTGCTCGCGAGCTGTCAGTACCCGCTCGATCTCGCTTCGCACCGGCCCCTCAGGCGCTTCGTCGGCATCTTCGGTTCGCAGCAGGCTGGAAATCACGCTGAGAAACTGCTGGTTGGCGCGCCGGACGCCGTTTTCCGATTCCTCTTCCAGCCCGTCGTCGAGCCGTTCGATCAGGCGGCTGAAAGCAGGCGCAAGGCGGGAGGCCTCCATCTGTTCCACCGTGCGTTCGAGCATCATCAGGTAGCTGAGTACCAGGAAGTCTTCGGTGATGTAATTGGGAATGCCATTCAGACGGTTGTCCTGGTAGAGCTCGAACATTCCCTGGGGCCGCGGTTCTTCGGCGTCGGCGTCCGCGGGGACGCCAGCGGCGGCAAACCAGAGGATCGCGATCCATACCGCGATGCGCTGGCCGGAATTGTCGCGGAGCCGCATGATTCAGCCTACCGTCCGATCGTGACTACGACCTGGCCCGCCGAGTAGGTATTGGCCCGCAACGGCTCACGGCTGATCGAGCGCATGAGCTCGCCGCCGCGGATGACGCGAAACAGCTCTTCGGCTCCCGATAGCGTGCGGGAGGCCGGCGCCTGGCCGTCGAGAAATAGCGGCTCTCGAGTCTGGATCGCAACGACCAGGTTTTCTTGCCGCGTTCGTCCTCGTGGCAAGTTGGCAGGTAGTCGAAAGTCGGTTCGGGTGTCCGCAATGGCTGAGGGGATGTGGACGGTCTGCCCGCGCCGGACCAGATTGTCGCTCTGGTAGCGGTTGGGAAATAAGACGATGAGCTCGTCTTCACCGCCGCCGACGTTGAGGATGTGTAGGTAGCCGTCCTCGGGTGCGACCACCGACAGCTCGAGGGATTCACCGACCCGGTAGAGCGACTTACTGGCCGAGACTCCGAGCGCCTGACCGGCGTCCCGCACCAGGGTCTCGAGCTGAGCCCACAGATCACCCGCGGTGGCCCCTCCTGAGGCGGCCTCGGCCACGGCCGGCTCGTCGGAGGGCAAGAAGAGATTGATCGAGCGCAGATTCTGTTGACCGGTCAGCATCGGCCGGTGGATCAGCTCTTTGCGCGGGCCGACTTCCTGGCGGATATAGCTGGCGGTGGCGCTCTTCAGCTCTTCGAGGGTGAGCTGCTGTCGCGGTGCGGCATCGCGAACCGCTCGAAAGATGCCCTGGGTGAACAGGGCGCCGCGTCTGGAGGTCTGAGCCTCTTCCTCAGGTCTGGCAGCGGATAGCAGGACGATCGAACCGTGGCGACCCGGGGTGCGATTGGCGGCGAGAGCGCGCGGTGGTCTCGGGATCCCTCGATAGTTGTAGAACTTGGAGGTCCATTTACCCCCCAGGGATCGGGTCATGGTGCCGCTGTGACAGGAGTCCACCAGGGCCACCACCTCGCGGGCCGGGATACGGCCCAGCAGGCGCCCGAGCTCGTCGTCGAGCAGGATGTTGCTGAGCCGCTTCTCGCCGCCGGCGATCGGAGTCTCGACAAAATCGTAGGGCAGGAGCGCTTCGTCGCTGCCGTCGGGCTCGTCTCGACTCAGATCAGGCACCCGAGTGCCGTGCCCGCTATGGTAGAAGAGCACTCGATCACCGGCCGTCGTACCTTCCACCAGCCAATCCGAGATGGCCTCGCGGATCCCCTGAAGGGTCGCCTCGGAGTTGGCGAGCACTTTGATCTGCGAGTCGGCATAGCCCAGGGTGTGGGCGACCTCGCGCATCATGATCGGGTCTTCGGCTACTCCCGGAAGGTTGGCCGCCACGACCTGATAGTTGCCGATGCCGATCAGGAGGGCGCGGTCCTCGGCCCTCGCCGCTCCGGCGCTCTATGTCATTGACAGCAGCATGAGCGCGGTCCTTGCCTGGGTTGCGAGGTGTTGTTTCATCATCATTTGATCTTCCCGATAGGACCGTGGCGGCTAGCCGTCACTGAGCAACTCGCCGACCGTGACCACCTTGAGCCGGGTCTGAGCGCTTTCGACCCGCGGTGTCTCGAGCAGCCGCAGCAGTTGATCGAGATTCGGGTCGTGGGCGTCGATCCGGCGGCCGATCCAGCGCTCGAGCCCCGCGGGCGGCCGGCTGAAGGCGAAGAGTTTCAGATACTCGGTCCCGTAGGGCGGGACGACTTCGAACGTCTCGCGCAGGCCGTGCTGCCGCCGGAGCTCCCGCTCGTGGATCGGGTAGAGCACCGAAACGGTGCCGGTCTTGTCGATATTGAGCAACAGCAGGAAGGCCGGGCGGTCGCCGCGGGCGGTGATGTCGAAACGCTGATCGCGGGTCAGGAACCCCTGGCCGGTGGAGAGCTCGAGGCTCAGATCGAAGTGCTGCCGTGGATAGGAAAGGTCGACTAGCGCCTGAACCTGGGCGAGGCGAGCGAGGCGCTCCAGCAACCGCGTCGGCGGGGCGCCGAAACCGCTGGCAATGAGGTCGCCGCTCGAGTGGTAGAGCGCGATCAATCCGTCGTTCCGGCGCTCGACGGCGACATCGTAGGCGTAGTCGTCGGCGATCCGGACCTGGGGTAGACGCTCGATCTGAACGCGCAGGTGGTTGAGATCCCGGTCGAGCCGGACTCTGAGCTCGTCAGCTCCTTGTGCGACGGCGGGAGCCGTGGGGGCGGCAGTGAAAGTTCTGGGACGATGGGCGAAGACCGGATTCTGCACCAGTTCGGGGCGTGACTCGGGGTAGAGCATTTGCGGCATGTGCTGGTGGTTCTCAGAGACCTCGTCCTGAACGAAGCGATAGAGCTCGCCGTACGTCAGCTGGTCGTCGCCGTCGGTGTCGGCCGCTCCGTCGAGCCCTTTGAGCAGGGCGTTGGTCATCGCGCCGTGGGGGCGCTGGTCGATCGTCTCCCAGGACGGGATGTCCTCGGCGCGCTCATATTTGCGCGCCGCTGACATGTAGATCAATCGGCGGTAGGGATAGTCCTGCTCCCGGGCGGTAGCGGCGCCGAAGATCGCGTCGTCGTCGAAAGGATCGTCGAGATGGCCGATGCTTCGGGTGCCGGAGCTAGGCGTTCCGCGAGTGATCGTCGGGGGAACCCAGCGGACCCGCCGTTTCGAGATCGAGCGCACCGAGTTGCCGGAAAAGCAGGTGTCGAAAATGACGAAGACGTTTCGATCCCGGTCGAGAGCCGCCAACCGGGGCCTCAGGTCGCGCCGCCCGACGATCAGTCGCTTTGTCCAGTCGGTGGACTCGAGACGATCAAAGTCATGGGGGATCAGGGCACCGGTCCACTTGTCGAGCTCGGCTCCTTCGAAGCGAGACTCATCGTTGAACGCGCTGGTCCCGTGGCCGCTGTAGTAGATGAAGAGGTAATCCCCCGGCCGGGTGGTCGTCGCGAGTCGGTCGAGCTGGCCGAGGATCGCCGCTCGGGTGGCGGTGGCATCGACCAGGGAGGTGATGTTTCCGCTCTTGAAGCCCCAGTCGTCGACCAGTCGCTGGTGAAGTGCCTCGACGTCATGGACCGGGCCATCGAGCCTGACGATCGGTTTCGGATAGTCGCCGATGCCGATCAAGAGCGCGTGGCGCTCCGCGGCCAGACTGCCGCTTGAGAAGACCAGGAACAAGGAAATCAGGGTCGTCTTCAAGAGACGGCTCATCGAATCAGCCGTGCTATTGACGGTGTTCAGATCCTGGGCATTCATGCCATTTTCATGTCGAGCTCAGGAAGATCCTTGCACCCGCTCGCGAGCCCGTTCGTGAGCCCGTCCTTCCTCATAAGGTCTCCAGGATAGTTTAGACTCGCCGTCTCCGAGCTACTGATATTTTCGATCATGGACCGCAATCAGGTTTTAGAGCAGCTGCGCGCAAGGATCGTCGCCTGGGCGACATCTAACGTTCGAGCACGAGGGATCGACGCCGAGGATCTCGCTCAGGATGTTCTGGTCGAGTTGGAACGGCGTTATGCAGACATCGAAGCGTACGAGGACCTCGTGCCGCTGTCGTTCCGCATCCTCGACTTCAAGGTCCGCAACGAATCTCGAAAAAGGATAAGGCGCAAGGAAGATCAACAGATGCCCGTCGATGAGCTTTTTCTGACCAACCCCGGACCCGACCCGGAGCAGAACATCGTCGGCCAGGAGCGGATGCGATTGCTGTCCCGGGCTGCCGGTCGCTTGAAACCCAAGTGTCAGGAATTGCTCAGACTGCAGCTCGAGCACAATAGCCTCAAGACGGTCAGTCAGTTGCTCGAGGTACCGGAGGGCACGATCTACTCTCGATGGTCCCGCTGTCGACAGGCGCTCAAGGAGCTTCTGGAGCAGGAAAAGGAGTCGCAATGACTACCCACCGCAGGCGCCCAACCGGCGCGACCCATTCCAGGCGTCCTTCCCGGGCGGCCCGGCCCGGACGTCCTACCAGCACGCCTCAGCCCAGGCGACCCTCTGGCGAGACAGATCCAACCCATCTCATCAGTGGCTATGCCACGGAGACTCTCTCTCGAGCCGAGCAGCGCCGTCTCTACCGTGCCGCTCTCGACGACCAGGAAGTCTTCGATCGCCTGGTCGAGGAAGAGAGCTGGCGTCAGATCTTCGAGGCGCCCGGCGTCCGTGAGGAAGTCCTGCAGGCGTTGGCGGAGACGCCGGCTGCCACGACGGTACCTGAAGTGCGACGGCCCGGCGTTGCCGCGGGGCGGCGGCCCGGCGTCGCCCCGGGGCCCGGCGGCGCGCCGGAGGTACGGCGCCACGCTGGCTCTGCTGGGATTCGCGGCTTGTTGGCCGGCCTTCGGGGCAGCAAGAGGGGAAGCGGGCGCTATATACCGCCGATGGTTATGGGCACGGCCGCGGCGGCACTGTTGGCGGTCGCCCTGATTCCCCGCTGGACAGAGCTTGGCATGACCGGCCCGGTCGAGGAAGCAGCGCCGCGCACGGCATCGTCGTCGACCGAGCTGGTCTCTAAAAGCTATGACGCGAGATCCTCAGCTGGCGCGGAGACACCGGTCAACGATCTCGTCCCCAAGAGCTATGGCGGCTCAGATCCCGGGGGGACGGAAGCTTCGCCGCGGCCCATGAGCTCGACCCGTGGCCTGCAGTCCAAGTCACCCAGCGGCGTGTTGAATATCTCCTATGTCCTTGAGCTCAACCAGCTGGGCGGGCCGCGCGAGGTGGCTGACGCTTGGCGCTTTCGCGCTGGCGACCAGTTCCGTCTGAGGCTCGATCTCGACTTTGACGCCTGGGTCTACCTTTTTAACCGGGCGACCGGCGATACCGTCTACACCTTGCTCTATCCCGGCGACTCGAGCGAGCACGTGCCCCTGTCGTCATCGCAGGGCGTCGTTTTGCCGCCCGACACCTGGCTGACGATGGACGCCACGCCGGAAGACGAGCAGCTGGTGCTGGTGATTTCTGCCAAGTCCTGGCCGTTCGCCGCCCGACGGACCATACCCGTAAGCGAGCTGGATGCAGCTCTGGCCGAGGCCGAGGCGCGACTCGCGTCACTCAACTGGCGGCGGTCTGAAGTGGGCGAGCGGGTGCGGCTGGCGGTCGAAAACAGCGATAGCCTGGCGGTCGTGGTTCGACTGCTGGGCGGTTAGCCTGATCGGGGCCGAGCTCAGCACCCTCGGAATCCGGTGTCGCGGTAATGCCGTCGAAGTTTTGTTCGGTTTTGAAGGTCTCGAATGGAGGGGCGACAGCCCCCTCTCCCTTGGGGGAGAGGGCCGGGGTGAGGGGGAAACAAGCGGCGCTTTAGGCACTTCTTTTGGGCACACTGGACCTATGGTCACCCCTCACCCTAACCCTCTCCCCCAAGGGGAGAGGGGACCAGAACTCCGAGTGCACTTACTCGTCTGACGCAACGAGCGCAACCGCGTGGAACTCGGGGCGCGGCACTAATCCGAACCTTCGTCGATCCAGGCCTGGCCGGAATACCGTCCGCCGCTCGTCTTTTCCGAGAGGAAGAGCTCTGAGAGGCGGACGATGACGCCGGTTTCAGTACCAGCCGAATAGCCGACCCGCTGGGAAAGATCGAAGGTCGCGTGGTGGCTCGCGGCGAGCTCGAGGTCGGGATCCTGGAGGCGCGCTTTGTAATAGCGGGCCGGGTGATACTGCAGATTCAGACCGGCTGCCAGCCCATTCACCAGGGGGTGGAATTTGGTCGACAGGCCTCTGGCCTCCAGTCGTGCCTTGATCGCTCCACGGTAGGCTTGGCGCTCGGGCTTTTCCAGGTGCTCGACGGTGAAGGCCTCGATCAGATATTGAAGGGCCAGGACGAGCTCCTGCAGGCGTCCGGTTCCAGAGTGCAGCAGATGCCGACGCAGTCTTTCCAGAAGCGGCCCATCGTCGGTGTCGAGCAGACCGGCACCCGCGAGGTACTGAGCCTCGGCCCCTTCGTCGTCTCGAACCGAGACGGATTGGGGTTGGTGGTTTGCGAGCTCACGGTGGAGGCGATCGAGGACGATCAGGTCGAAGTCGGCGAATTCGCGCACTGCCTGGTGGGATTCCCGCCATTCTCGCTGTGCGGGCGACGGTAGGCGGTCGAGAGCGGGCAGATCCTTCCGGCCGTGCTCGACATCGTCGAGGACCGGCAGCAGGCAGGTGATCCACTCCCCCAGTCTCGAGAGGGTCTCGAGGGTTTGAACGATCCCCCGGCGCGAGTCGGCCGCGAGCGCGTGATGTTCTTTCGCCAACCGCGTCCAGCAGGTCTCGGTGGTGGACTCTAGCGGGGTCTCGTCGGCGAGTACCGGGGGCTCGAGGGAGGAAACGGCGAGGCCTGCTGTGCTCGCCGTTGCCGAAGCCGGCTCGTCGGACTCGATGTCTGACGGGGTGATGGTTTCGCTTGAGGTGGCCTCTGATTCTGGCTGTTGCACCGGGGTTTCCGGTTCGATCGGCAACGCTTCGACTTCCACGGGTGTCTCGACTGGCCGATGGGGCTCCGGGAAGGTCTCAGCGCCGTCGGCCGGTTCGAGCGTCAGCTCATCGGTCGGCGGGTCGGAGGAACCGGGACCGGTGAGCAGCTGCTCTTCGGGACTTTTCTCTTCGAGGAAAAGCTCGGCCGTCGGTTCCTCGCCAGCCAGCCCGGAAGACAAAGCGTGACGTCGATTCCGGGCCGAGTTTCTCTGACCCCGAAGCAGTAGGGCGACGCCGACGGTCATGCCGAGAACCGCCAGGGCAAGCGGCAAGATCCAGGTTTTGGCCAAAGCATTGGCCGGAGACTCGACGCTGAGCCCGGGACGCTCCGACGGCTCGGCAATCGCTGGAGGCGGCGGGGCAGCGGCTGAGCCGGCCCCGAGGTCAGCCGAGAGCGGGGGTTCCGGATCGACCGAGGAGCTTGGCGGCGGAGCGGGGTCGGTGGCCGTACCGGACCCTGGTGGAGGGGGAGAGGTGGATGTACCCGGCGGCGCCTCCCGCGAAGGCGGCCTGAGGGTCGTGGTCGCGGGCGGCGACTCAGGCCCGGGAGTTGGCGGATCCACGGTCGTGACCGGAGGCGGGCTGGGTTCGATCGTCGGGCGAATGGGGTCAGCCGTCGTCCCCGCCGGTGGTTGCCCAGCGTCGGTTGCCGGAGGACTGGGATCAATCGCGGGGCCGGATGGCGGCGTGGCGGACGGTGGCAGCCGCGAGATCCGCGGCGGCGGTTCCGAAAGGGTCGGCGGAGCGGCTCGCGGTAGGCCGAGCCCGATCCGGGTCCCGTCGTCCAGCGGCAGCTCAATTTCTCGGCTCGCCGTCTGGGATCCTGGCCACAGCCACTGGACCTCTCCGGTAGGGCTCACCCGGCTGATCAGCCGAGGTTGCTCGCGCAGCACCAGGTCCCCGGTATAACCGGTGCGATAAATACCGATCGACTGGCGCCAGACCCTTGGATTCGTGCACGGGTGCGGTGACGGCACGGCTCCCAGACGATCGAAGATTTCGCGACATCCCTCTTTCAGAGGATTCGCGATTTCAGGATTGAATACCGCCGAGGTGGCCAGCTGCTCGCGAATCCGCAGATCCTTGAGGCATAGCGTCTTCATGAACGGCGCTTGGCAGAGGTCGACGTCTCCGCCGCTCGCGCTCGGCCATCTGGCGAGATTGATCTCTTCGCGCACGGCGCCTTGGCTTCGGGCCAGGGTACGAACCGCAGGCGTCCTCGGGGTCGGTTCCAGGTCGAGAAGGGAGAGCGGTCGAAGGTCGAGATCCGACCAGACAAGAAAGTATGGAGGGTAGAAGTCCTCCTCGCGTGGTGTCGGAATCAATGACAGATTCAGGTTGGAACCGCCGCAATCCGAGGGGCCGTCGAGAAACCGGACGAAGCGCTGGACTTCGATCGTGCGACGCGGGACCCGCGAACCCTCGTACGGGTCGACATAGTAATAACCACCGGAGCGGCTCGGTCGAGCGTGTCCGGCGAGCAGCAGGGTGGACCAACCTTGGGCGTCGTCGTCGACCGGCAGTGACTTGATCACGCAGCGACCGATCCTGCCGATTTCGATCAACCCGTGCCGTTCCCTGGTGGCCAGGTGGGGGGCAGAGTGGCGATAGGCGGCCTCGACGCTGTCGAGCATCTCCGCCCAGCGCATCGCCAGTGCGGTCGAGGGCTCGTCGTCGCCGAGCAGCAGCAGTTCGCGCCCGGGCCCTATACCGAGCCGGGAGACGCCGGCCTGCCATCCCTCGGCTCGCCACTGCCGGGGTTGTTTGCCGGAGTGGTGCGACGGTCGATAGCGCGCGGGGACCTTGCCGGGATAGCGTTCGATGGTGGTGCCGGCGTCGTTCCAGCTCCAGCCGAGGAGCACCTCGCGGGCCTGGGTCGGGGGCAGACCGGCGCTGCCGCCGACGGAGAAGTAGACGTAGTCGCCACCGGTACCGTGGGCGTTCAGGAACCAGACTCCCGGGGGTTCTCTCACCGCATCGCTGCCGCTCGGTGCGAGAATTGCCCACAGGATGGCCAGCACCGCTATCAGGCGCCCACGGCGTGTGCCGCTGAGCCCCTGACATATCTCGAAACACCAAGAGCTCGCTAGCAACGACCGGCTGGCGTCGGAGGGCCTCCCCCCTCTCCTGACGTGAGGGTTCACCTGCATATCTAGAGTCCCATACGCCACGCTGACGTCAACAGCAGATCATCGCTGCCGTCGGTCAAAGCCTCATGACAGAAGTGGCTGAAGAGGAGATCATGCAGGTGTTCCTCGACGTCGTGGTTGCGGCAGTAGTCGTCCCACCACTGTCTGAGCTGATCCGCGGAGTAGCCGACATCGCAAAGGCGCGGCCAGGCGACATAGGGCCGTACCAGGTAGGAGAAGCGGGCGGTCCCGTCCGGCGGAGTGTCGGCCAGGACGTCACTGCGCCGGAGTGGACCGATCGAGGCGATCGACACCAGGTCATCAGTCCCGGCGCGGGACGGCGAAAGCGGCAATCCTAGACGCTCGACTCTATGCGGCAGCTTGAGCCGACGGTTGAGCTCCTCGCGCCAGCGATCGTGCTCGCGTTTCAGGACCTCCTGCCAGAACGGCTCACTCGGATCGTCCTCAAGGACCAGCAACAGCTTGAGCACCCGCCACGGCAGACTGCCTCGTGAGCCTTCGACTCGCTCGGCGAGGGTCAAGAAGGGACTGCAGGAATGCGGTGAGGACAGCACTTCGTAGTCGAGGTCAGCAGAGCCCGCGGCCGACCGGCGCGCCCGTGCGATCCAGTCGAGCAGGACACCTTCGAAGTCGTCACGAAAGCGGATGGACACCTTGTCTCCTTGGATCAGCCGCGGGCGACCCGGGCGTGGCCAGCGTAGTAGATGCCGGAACTGAGCTGAAAAAAGAAGGGTCGCTCGAGACGCACGATGATCGTCTTTTCTGTGGTTGCCTCGAAACCGACGCGTTCGCTCAATGAGATCGGGCTGATCTGCTGACGTACGAACGCGTAGTCGCTCTGGTCGGTGCGGCTCTTGTAATAACGAACCGGGCGATAGCGTAAACCGACGCCGGCAGCGATTCGAGCGATCAGGGAGTGGAAGTCCTCCTCGCAGCCGGGCGGTCGGTAGGCTTCAGCCAGCTCTTGGCGAAGTTGCGCTCGCTGTTCCTTGGCCAACTGCTCGATGGGATAGGCCTCGACGAGATACTGCAGCGCCAGGGTGACCTCTCCGAGTCGCCCCAGATGATCGAACGGCGCCAGGTAGCGCTTCAGGCGCTCGGCCGGGGGACGCTCGTTCTCTAACAAGCCTGCTTGCTCGAAGAAGACATTTTCCGAGCTATCGAGTGAAGAATCCCGCGAATCGAGGGGGCCCCGTCCCAGCCAGCGCAAGGCAGCGGCGTCTATTCGGGAGAAGGTCTCGAGAGATCGCGTGGCTTGTCGCCATTCGTTGGCAGCCGAATCCGGAAGGCTTCGCGGAAGGGACTCGAGATCACCGACCACAGCCTGCAGGGCTGGCCACAGTCGATCGATCCAATCGCCGAGTTGGCCGGCGGCTTCAAGCATTGCCACCAGCGGCTCGTGTTCCTCCGCGGGCAGCTCGGCCAACTCGTGGCATAGCCGATCGAGGGGAGATGCCTCGACTGAGAGATCGTGGTTGAGACCCGCGCTGAGGCTCTGTGCCTCGTGAAGCAGCGAGCCGCGCAGCTCTTCGCCGAGCTCCGCCGAGGACTGTTGGAGCTGTTCTTCAAGTTCCTGAGCCGAGTCGGCTAACCGTCTCACCTGATTCGTCGCCTGCTGCTCAATGTTTTGGGCGTAGAGGTTCATTCGATCCTCGATCGCTTCGGCTGCCAGCCGTTGCACGAGGTCTCGGAGATCGTATTCGCTCGGCGCGCCGGGCGTCGGGGCGTCGGTAGCCGGCGTGCCAGGGGATGTCCCGAGTGCTCCCAGGCGACGGTCGACGATACTTTCGATCAGACTCTCGAGTTCTTCTCGGGCCATGGCGTCCGTCGCTGGGTTCGGTGGATCCCGCCGCCGGGCTAGCAATGTGGAAACTAGGGCGGCAAGGGTCATCAAGAGACCACCACCGAGGGCCCATCGTTGCCAGACAGGCCATTCGCTACCCGTGGCGTTGAGCAGATCGCCGGTGGGGATAGAGAAGCTCGATCCGTCGAGGAGCTCGAGACGGAGATCGGACATCGAGGCGAGAATCTGTCGCGGATCCTCACCCGGTACAAAACGCCACTCGACAGCTCCGTCGTGCCATGTCTCCCGGATCTTTGGCTCGCGAGCGACCAGGATTTCGCCAGTGAATCCCGTGGCCAGACCTCCGGCGATCGTCTGCTGCCAGAGATCGGCACCGCTGCAGGCGGTGGTGATGGTGGCGACTTTGCCCAACACCGCCTGGCATGCCTCCTGGGCTCTTCGCCGCGTGGCTTCCGGCCACGGGATTTCGGCTTCCGGGTCGTCGACGGCAGTGTAGAGCTGACGCCGCGCTCGCGCGTTTTTAGCGCACAGTTCTCCTAGCCCCGAGACTTCGCACAGATCGAGAGCCCGCCCCTCAAGCAGTTTCTGCCGCTGGGGAGCGGTGGGGTGGATCGGTGGATCTTGTGCCGGCTCGCCCTCCGGCGCCGGACTGGCGAGCAGGCGACGTACTCCAGGGCTCCAATCGCTCGGGTCGAGATCGGAGAAGCTCAAACGTCGCCACTCGACGTCGGCGATGGTCAGGAGGTGGGTGGTTTCGGCCTCCGGGCGGTCTGTAGGCTCGGCGTCTTCCGAATCTTCATCCGAGACAGGCTGGGGGAAAAGACTCAGCTCAGCGCGACCGCTGGCGGCTGCGCAGCTTCCTTCCGGCGTCAGCGGCTCGACCCACCACAGAAACCGGCGGGTACGCAACAGTCTGGGTCTGTCCTCGCCGGCCTCGGCGTCTCCTACGATAATGACCTGGGCTGCCAGCTCGAAAGGTGACCAGCGGTCGAGTCGGGTACCCGAAGTCACCGGAAGCGAGCGCACGCGACAGCCCTCGAGAGTACCGATGGTCTGCTCGGCCAGGGGCGCAGGTGTCGATTGGCGCCAGAAAGCTTCGACCGCATGGAGAAGATCCGCCCAGTCCGTACGTTGCGACGGCTGATCCAGAGGCGCCAGAATCCAGAGTTCGTTCGCCGGGCCAACGCCGAGCCCGGGGAAGATGAGATGATCCGAGCTTTCCTCAGACGCTTCTCGGCCGACCAGGCGGCAATTCGGCGTTGGCGACGAGTCAGCACTCACGCCCGACGACCAGGTGATGACTGAGCCTTTGAACGTGCCGGCCGCGGTGTCCGGATAGAGTTCGAGCTCCGGTTTGGGGTCGCTCCAGGACCAGCCTAAGCAGATTTGTTCTTCGGACTCGGGGGGCTCTTGTCCGTTACCTCCGACGACCAACCGTCGATCGATGTCGGAGGCTGCTTCCGGCTCCAGGAGCCAGACCCCGGGCAATGCTTGAGCGTAGATGGGCAGTAGAAGGGAAAGCCCGAGGAACGAAAGGAAAGCGAAGAATCGGCTGGGCATTTCTCGTATCAAGGACTCATTTCGAGCCATTTATCACCGTTAGGCTTGAGATCATTTCTAGCATCAAGGACCCAGCTCGAACCAATTGTCATCGAGCTGGTGCACGGGATGTTGACGGCCGAAGCTCTTGACCGATCGATCCAGGTGGTGGATCGGAAGGCCGTCGACTTCGAGCTGGGCTTCAAGAGACAGGAAGTTGAACGCGAATCGAGTCGAGTAGGGGGGGCGCTGATCCTCGATACGCAGCAGTGGCAGGACCGACCAGCTGAGCAGATCTTCGAGATCACGCTCGTCGAAGGAATCCTCTCGGGCCAGGCTTTCCAGGACCGAACGCGGCACCAACCGCATACCAACCCAGGGACGGGTCGCGCTGCGACCGAATCCGCGTTCCGGCTGGTGCCAGGCGGCGACCCCCCAGCCACGCACCAGGGGGTGACTGGCTTTGAGCAGGGTGAGCTCGCGCTCGTTTTCATAGCGCAGAAAGATCTCGAAACTCGAACGGGTCGGACGACGGTCGAGGCCGGAGCCGTAGGTGCTGGAGACGTAGGCACCAACCCCTTGCACTACCGCCAGCTTGCGATCCTCGGGGTCCTCGGCGCACTGTGGAACCAGGGTGGGTCCCTGTTCCGCCAGGGTCTGCTGTACGGCTTCGCCGAAGCCGGCGAGCAGGCTGGCGCGACCGCTGAGCACGACCTGGTCGATTCGCGCGACCTCGTCCTCGGGTAGAGCCCGGATCAAGCTGCGCACGGCCAGAGCCATGTATCGCTGGTAGACCCGGACGATCTCTTCGGCGATCGGTCGGCCGCCCCGGCGTTCCGGCCAGTCGCCGAGACGCACCAGGTGCTCGGCCAGGCGCCGGCACCGGTCGGCCAGGGATACGCTGCTCCCCGGCTCCGCCGAGCCATCCCCTCGATTCGAGGATTCGCCGAGATGATGTTGTTTCGCTTCGCGTGCGGTGCCGAGCCAGTGGGATAGCTGGCCGTCGCGCTCGGCGATGTCGAAGGGCCCCTTCAGGCTGGCAAGAAACGTGTCCAAGTCCATGCCTCCGACCGGCAGGCCCACGTGAGCCAGGGCGCGCAGATCGCCATCCTCGGCGCGCAGGATGGTGGCGTCGGTGGTGCCGGCTCCGGCGTCGATCACCAGCAGGGTGGTACGGTTGCGGCGCTCGGCCAGAGTCGGGCGCGCGATCGCGCCATAGGCCACGGCCTCGGCCTCGAGCAGCGATTTGACCTCCGGCAGCTGGCGGCGGCGTAAAGCTGCCGCCACACCGTAGCCGACGCCGCGCCTGAGGACGTCGATCGCCCGGGAGGGAAAGGCGTTGGGCACGGTGATGTAGGTCTGAAATTCGCGATCCAAGCATTCGGCCAGGGAGCGGTCATGGCTGTCGCGGGCCTTCTCCAGGGCCAGCTGGCAAACCGCGGCGACATCGAGGACGGCGTCACTTTCCCACTCCCGATCCTCACGGCAGCGCGCCAGCCACTCGATGCGACGCTTCAAGCATGGGTAGTACTCGTGCTCACGGTCGCCGCTGCCGAGATAGGCATAGCTGAGCTCGTAGTTGTCGGTGAGTCGGCTGTGGTCCAGTCGCCGGCGGCGACCGAAGGGAGAGGGCAGGATCTTCTCTTCGCCCATCCTCAAGACTTCGACGGCACTGCCGACCAGGGCGACGACGATGGCGCTGGTGCCGAAGTCGATCGCCAAATCAGGGCCTCTTCCTGAAGTGAAGATTCCCGGGGCCGTCTTCGGCGGATCCGGAAAATGCGCCGCCGGCATCGCGGGCTTGCGGCTCATGTCAACGGTCATCAGCTCCCACAAGGCGCCGCGTCGGCGTTTCAGCTGATGGATGTCTACCGGCTCGGGGTCTTTGACTGGACTAGAAGTCGTCATCGTCATCCGCTCTCAGAATCCTCTTGCCAGGCTCGGGTGCCGTCTCGGGCGCCGCTTCATCGTCGCGGAGCACTTGAGGTGCGGGCTCTGGCTCGGAAGCCGGCTCACTCATGGCAGGCGTGCTGTCAGGCATTGGCTCCGCCGGCGCGGGCTCAGAGTCCGGCTCTGGCCCAGCCACTTCGGTGTCGGGCGTCGGGGAAATGTTGGCCACGATTTCGACCTCGTCGGTGTCGAGATCTTCGCCCAGCTCTCTGGCCCCTTCGATCCACTCGTCGTCCACTTCGCCGTGGAGCTCCCAGACCCGGATACCCAGCGGCAGGTCTTTGCCGGCCCGGGCCTCGCCGTCGAAGAATTCGAAGATCCACGGCAGATCTCCCGTTGCATGCTGGAGAATGCGCATTCCGTAGTCCCGCAGCGTGCCCGGGCGATGCTCGGGAGCAAAGTGGTCGTTCTCCCAGGCTCGGATCGTGTCCGGAGTGATCTCGTCGGTTACTGACTCGGGTGCGGTTTCGCTCCATTGGTCGCCGTGCTGGTCGATCGTCAGCTGGAAGGCCGAGATCCGGCCGGCTCCGGGGCCGCCTAGAAAGACCCGTCGTTGTCGGTCGCCCTGGCGCGCCATCCCGAGCTCTACAGCGGTGTCCTGATGGGCATAGAAGCCCCTCAACAGCCAACCTTCCGAAGCGTTCCATGACAGGATGTAGCCGGATCCTCGATCTCTCTGGTGATGCGGATGTTCGCGGCCACGACGTTGCTCAAGGGCGAGCCAGACGGTCTGTCGACCGATGCGATCGAAGCGCAGGCGGGTACCGGGCACCCGTCCGGGCTCGAATCTCTCGGGCGGCCGACCGTTCTTGGTGAGCTGGTAGCGGACGAAGGTCTCGTTGCCGATCTCGAGCACCAGCGAATCTTGTGGCCCAGAAGGCAGGGCGCCGGAGTCGAGCTCGCGGCCGAGATGTAGGGTCGGTCGGGGTGCCGTCGGCCGCAGACGGAAGGTCCGTGGCTCGGGATCGCGGACGACGTAGATCGGAGAGAACGCTCGCAGCAGATGTCCGCTCTGGCGAGGGAAGAGGTCCAGACCGGTGCGAGCGATCCAGGCCGTCGGTTCGCTGGTCTCGCCGCGGCTGCGCGCAAAGGACACACTATGGGCATCATATCGGCAGATGAAGCCCCAAAGATCGATCCAGATCGCGGGCATCTGTTCCTGAGGTGTTTCGGTAGCCCCGATTCCCTGGGAAGGAGCCCTCGGCACCAGCAGAATCTCTTCCGGGTCTGACGTCGGCTCGGCGGGTACCTCCTCGAGAGCGTCCCAGGGCACCTTTCTGGGCGCATAGAGACCGCCCCACTGAAGTCCGTCGTTATCCTGCTGGTGGAGCAAGAGCACCGGTGCGCTGCCGCCGGCCCAGTCGGTGGGGCCGATCTCACGTTGACCGACGTCCCGCTCGCCTACTGAGCGCCGCCACCGGACGCAGCCGGCCCCTTCGCCGAAGGCCTCGGCGTCGGTGATGGCGCCGCGATGCTCGTCACGGAAACGCCAGCGACGCGGCCCGAGGAATAGGCGGTTGCCCGGTACTTCAGACCTCTGATCGATGACGAATCGTTCGTCCACGCCATCGAGGGATGCCCGAACTTCGGCGGCATAGTCAAAGCCGGGCGATTCGCGCGGCGGCAGGGCGACGTGGCCAGGACATCCGACCGGTACCCAGTGGGGGACACACAAACACACGCTGCCCCCTTCGTCATTCGCCTCGATCTGCCAAGCGACGCTGGCGCGACGATTCTCGATCCGCATGATTCGCGGAGCCTCAGACGGATCGAAAGCACCCAGGCCGAAGGCCAGGGATGGCGTCGCCCCTTCCCAGGAGATGTCCGACCAGCGACCGCGATTTTCAGCCGCAAAGTCTCCATGAGCCGCGCGCCTGGGCACCAGACGCCATCGATACTGGCGTGAAGTGCCCTCCGCGGTCAGGCGATCCGGCGGGTGACTCTCCGAGTCGGTAGATGTCGTTCGACCCACCGCCTCGACCTCCAGGTCCCAGGGAAGGCCGGGGACGGCGCGCGCCGGGATGACCTCGGGGAGCAGCACGTCTTCGGGAGTCAGCACTTCAGCTTCGAAGAGCCGGTCGAGATCGGCACGGGCGACCAGGCGCGTCGGTCGGTCGTCGATTATCGCGCGAAAGTCGTGCGCCTCGACCGTCGCCGGGATTTCTTCATCGAGCTCGTGATGTCTGCCCGTGTCGGAGCCGTTCGCTTCAGGCCCGACAACCACCAGCGGTTGGTGCAACTGCATCTCGAGCGATGCCGGCCTCCCGGAACCTTCCGGAAGAGGATAGAACCCGCGGTAGACCAAGAGTCCGTCGCGGGTCGGATTCATCTGGCAGCGTCGGCCTTCGTCGAAATGGCAGTCCAGGTAGGCGGCCTCGGCCAGCACCTGGGACGCCCAGTGGGTCGGCAGGGTGTCGCACGACCAGGTCATCTCGAGAGTTGGCGGCGCGTAGCGGGTTTGCACATAGCGCCACTTGAAACTGGGCTCTGCGACCGACCAGCCGATCGCCGCCAGGTGTTCCGGCCCTGGTTCCGCCAGCGGTCTCAACGGAACCCAGGGGCGCGCCGTCTTGCGGCTAGCGCTCGCTTCGTCACTCACTACGGCGGCACCCGTCTCGGCTGGTCCCTCGGGTAGCATCAGAATGATGCCGAGCTCGTCCGGGCAGAGCACAAATTCGAAACGGTCATGAAACCTCGAACGGTGTCGGCGCAGCACTCCCGTCTCGAGGTCGAGCTCCTCCCAGCGCAGGTACGGGCCCAGTGGCTCGATGCTCTTGCGGATCTCGGGCACCGCGAAATCCTGGATCTGATTCATCACCTGCTCCGGCCCCTCGCCGTCTGAGAATTCGATCTCAGGGGGACTGTCGGCGTCGGCAGGATAGAAATGAATCACGCCGCGGTAGCGGGAGCGCAAGATGTTCATCAGTAGCAACACTATAACCCTCTGATGGTCGGCATGCAGGCGAGGAGGCGCTAAGCGAAGAGCGCGAATCGACTCACTCTTCTCATGTCCTCGGGGCGCCATGCCTTGCGTGTGCCGACGCGACACGCGCTGCCACGGGTTGAAACCCGTGGCTAAACTCTTGCACCCAGGGGTGCTTCCAGACGCGTCGCGGCAGACGGCGGCTTCCGGACGGGATCTAGTGAGGGTTAGCCGTTCAGCGCCGCCAGCACGCGTCCGCGCTGGTGCTCCGAACCGACCGACTCGAGCGCTTCTAAGAAGCGATCACGGAGATCGTCGTCGATCGGGTGGGAGCGTGCCAACTGGACCAACAGCTCGGCCATTTCCTGGTCGGAGCCGATCGTGCGGGACGTCTCGAGCATCGCGCTCACCAGCTCGGAGGTGAGGTCGACCCGGTCGGCGGTGGCCGCCAACACCCGGCGAAGCTCGTAGTCGGAGCCGATGGTGTCGAGCGCGTCGAAGAACGCGGCGCTAGGGGTGAGACCTCTGGCGGTCAGTTCGATCAGCAGCTCGGCCATTTCGAAATCCGAGCCGATCGTCTGGGCCGACTCCAGGACCGCGTCGATGACCTCGGTCGAGAGCTGACGCTCGAGGAGCGTCGCCAGGGTACGTCGCAGCTCGTGGTCCGAACCGATCGACTTCGTGGCCTCGACGAAGGCCAGACGCGCGGGCTGGGCCTCCAGCTGGTCGCTCGAGAGGCCGGTCAGCAACTCGGCGAGCTCGTGGTCCGAGCCGAGCTCCCGGCCAGCTAGATTCAGCGTGCGGGCGAGATCTCGTGCGTCCAGCTCGGCCTGCTCGAGCAACTCCGCGAGATAGATTCGCTGCACGTGATCGCCGAGAATCAGCGGCAACTCGGTGAGCACGCCGTCGACTCCGGCCCGCGCGAGGAGCCGGCCGACCCGAGCGGGTGCGTCGATGCCGGTGGCGCGAAAAATCAGCGGTAGAGCTTCGCGCAGCCAGGCTTGTGCTCGGTCGTCGAACGGCCGCCTCTCGCCGTCGACGAACCAGACGTGCTCGGGCTGCCCGTTAGCGTCCGCCGAGACTTCGATCCGACGGCGATCGCGGCCGATTTTCTCGTCGATCTCCAGATAGGCGTGGCGCCCCATGCGTTCGACGCGGTCTTCTTCCGGGCTGAACGCGATCTCACCCCGCATCTCGATATCGAATCGGCAGCGACCGACCTCGATTTCGATCTCATAGTTGCCGTTGCGACCCTGAAACGTTTGACGGATTCCGCCCTCACCGCAGCGCTCGGTGTAGAGCGGCGAATCGTCGGTCAACACTCCGACCCGGCTGAAGGATCGGGGTGGCTTGGGCGGTTCCGGCATTTCTGGGGGCGTTGGCGGCGTTGGCGTCGTCGTCGCCACGGGAGCGACCGGCGGTGTCGGCGGTACCGGAGCTGCCGGCGCCATCGGCGGCGGTGCCGGGGGTACGGTTACGGCGGGGGGCTCTGGCGGCGTCGGCGGCTCGGGTACCGCGGCGGCGAGTGGCAGTGTCAGGCCCGCGGTCAGCGAACTCACGACGAATAAACCCCTCCATGTGAGCGGTGAGCGGGTGCGATTCGGATCGAGAATCGCCTGGATCCGATCGCCGAGCTTCGAGCGTCGAGCCATTGCCACCGCGGTGGTCGGGACATTGCCGCGAAGCGAGTGAGCCGCTGCCAGCAGATGGTCCGCGTAGGTCGAAGGCCGCGATCCGGCGCTCAAGACCAGGTCGTCGCAAGCGTGCTCGCTTTCGACGCGCAACCGGTGCTCTGCCCACCACACCAGGGGGTTGAACCAGTAGATCGCGCGAGTCAGGCGGGCAGCATTCTGGGTCAAGATGTCGCGTCGTCGCACGTGGGATAGCTCGTGTAGCAGGACATCACGCCGACGCTCCACCGGCCAGGCAGCCGCGTCGTCGGGCAATAGGATGGTCGGCCGCAGAATTCCCCAGGTCATGGGGACAGGGACGTTGGCACCCGTCAGGAGTCGGACGCGTCGCCCGACGCCCAGCGACTCACTGAGCTCATTGAGCAGCGGCGTCCAAGCTGGGTCTTGAATCGGCCTGGCGTTCGCAGTGAGGCGTTGTCGCTGTCTCAGGTCGCGAAAGTAGGACATCAGTAACCAGACCAGCCCGGTAGCCCAGACCCAGATCGACAGGTGTTTCACCGGCCGGCTTTCAGCCGCGAAGACAGTTGGCGTTTGCTCGATCGGTCGGGCTGCCGGGACAGCTTTCACGGGCGTGGGACGTTTCTCTGCCGGCGTTGCGGCTGGTGATATAGCGGCGGCCAGATCCTGGAAGACGGGGCGCGAGACTGCGTTGATTGGGACCGGCGCTTTCGGTGCTACGGCGAGGCGCTCGGGTGGCGCCGGCAAGCTGAGGGTTGGTAACCAGAGAGTGAGTGGCGGCAGCAGCAGCAGGCTGAAGGTGCCCAGCGCCCAGACCAGGTGACGCGTCGCGGCGTTCCGGACGAAGCAGGTCGCCAGCCCGGCGGCGGCCAGCAGCACAGCGCTCTTGACGCCCGAGCTGAAAGCCAGAGCCTGCCAGGGATCTTCCGGCGACGACAGGAAAGTGTAGACGGCTCGGTAGGTCGATTCTGCGATCGCGATCGCCCAGTCACTCAATGTATTCATCGATCAACGTCCTTTCTTCCTGGCCTCGTCCACGAGGCCCGCCAGGTGATGGAACTCCTCGTCGGAGAGCTTGTCCGCTTCCATGTCGAGAAGTGCCGCCACGGCGCGGGTCGCAGAGCCGCCGAAAAACGTCCGCAACACCCGGCGCATCGCGGAGTCTCTCGCCTCCTGATGAGGCTGGGTCGCCAGGTAGATGTAACGCGGTCCGTCCTGGCGATGTTGCAGGTGACCTTTGTTTTCGAGAATGCGGAGCAGGGCACGCACCGCCGAGTAGCTCGGCGCTTCCGGCAGATGGTCGCGCACTTCAGCCACCGTCACTTCGCCGTGTTCGTGGACGATGTCCATGATCTGGCGTTCCCGGCGGCTCAACTTGTCGTTCTGCATGCGTGCCCTCGTGTGGGTTTCGTGTCCTCAGGTTCCTAGCATCAGTGTGCTAAGAACTTAGCATGCTAAGATATTAGCATGTCGCCTCCTGCTGTCAAGGACCTCGAGACGTGTTGTAGCCTCCCTCAGTTAAACTCGGCCCGTGCCACGGCTGTCAGAGCTCAGCTTTCCCCTCAGGACCTTCCTGCGCGCTTACCGCTGGAAGCGAATCGATCCGATGCCGGTGGCACGGCTCGCCAGGCCGCTCGCTCAGTGCCGGGTCGCCCTGGTGTCCTCTGCGGGCCTGATGGTGCCGGGTGATCCTCCTTTCGACCCTGGTGTCAAGGGTGGCGATTGGAGCTATCGCTTGGTCCCCAGGGATACCGAGGTCGAGCATCTCGAGGAGCATCATCGCAGCGATTCCTTCGACCATGCCGGCGTCGAGGCCGATCGCAATCTGGCGTTGCCGCTGGACCGCCTCCACGAGCTCGCGGCCGGTGGCGAGATCGGCGTCGTTGCTCCGCGTCACGTATCGTTGATGGGTTCGGTGACCGCTCCCGGCCGGCTCAGGAAGAAGACCGCGCCGGCGGTCGCGGAGCTTCTGACCGCGGACCAGACCGACGTCGCGCTTCTGGTCCCGGTGTGACCGATGTGTCACCAGACGGTCGGTCTGGTCGGCGCGGAGCTCGAGCGACGCGGGGTGGTCACCGCCTCGATTTCACTGCTGCCGGAGATCACGAGCAAGGTCCGTCCACCGCGAGCACTCGAGGTCCCGTACCCACTCGGCTATCCCTTCGGCCGGCCAAACGATCCGTCGCTCCAGAGGCGGATACTACGGGCGTTGCTCAGCCTGACGTCGCGAGAGGACCTGCCGCTGGTCGAGGCGTTCAGTGAGATGCCTGAAGCCTGACCGTTGCGGTCACTCTACAGGTGGGCTCGCACGACCTGCGTCATGGCCGTTTTCGATTGCGCACCGACGAGCCGTTCGACCAACGCGCCGTCACGGAAGAGCAGTAGGGTCGGGATGCTCTGTGCCTGAAACCTCGCCTGGGTCGACGGGTTGTCATCGACGTTGACCTTGACCACCTTGAGACGGCCGGCAAAGTCTCGCGACAGCTCGTCGAGCGCCGGCGCCATCATTCGGCACGGGCCGCACCAGGGAGCCCAGAGATCGACCAGCACCGGCGAGGGTGACGCGAGTTCGGCGTCGAAGGTGGCATCGCTGGCGTTGACCAACCAAGGCAGCGACGTTCGGCAACGACCGCAGACCGGGATCTTTTCAGGCTGAGAAGCGACCCGGTTCTTGGCCCCGCACTGGGTACATTGCACGATGTCAGCCATTCATTGAGCTTAGCACTCGTCAGACGCTAAAAGCGTTGCTTAGGCCGCAGATTCTTGCCACGAAAATCGATCCTTATCGTCGACAACTAGACTTTCTCTCCCTGCAACAAGACGACTTACCGTCACCATTCGGCTTTCCAAGCCGAAAAGAACCGGGCTTACCGTAATGTTCGATCTCTTTCGGCGTGAAGATAGGCAACTTACCGTAATCATCGAGCTGTCTATCGGTCAGAATGCTCAATTGGTGGCGCCTCGGGCCATAGCGCGCAAACTACTTGATGCGAAACGCAAACCGCTCTCAGGCCATTCGCACCCATCGCCATAACGTCGCCAGGTTCGGTGGCTTGCCGTGCATCAGGAGGCCGATACGGAAGACTTTGGCGGCGAGCCAGAGGGCGCCGTAGACCGAGACGGCGCCGATCGTGATCGACAGCCAGATCTGCCACAGAGGCGGCGGGGTCGAGGAGGTCATGCGCACCAGCATGACGTAGCTGTTGATCGGCGGCAGCAGGCTGGTGACCGTGGCGAAGATTGAGTTGGGGTCGCGGGAGATCGGCAGCCACAGGATCCACGGGATCATGATCATCATGACCACCGGCGTCATCATGGTCTGCGCCTCGCGCATCTCGTTGACCGCCGCGCCGATGGCGGCCATCAGCGAGGCCATGGTGAAGTAGGCGATGACGAAGAAGATCAGCAGGTAGAAGATCAGCCACGGGTCGACCAGGCCGAGGGCTGAAAACGTCACCAGCGCCGACAAGCCCATGCCGGCATAGAGCACCAGGATGATCAGGCCGACCGCCATCTGGCCGAGGATCTTGCCGGTCATCAGCTGCATTGGCGACACCGCCGACAGCAAGACCTCGACCACCCGGCTCGACTTTTCTTCGATGGTGGTGGTCAGCAGGTACTGGCCGCCGGTCATCACCGAGATCAGCAGCAGACCCATGAAGCCGACCGGCAGCAGGATGTTGAGGATCTCCGAGGTTTCGCGCTCACCTTCTTCGGTCACGGCGACCGAGCGCACGAAGCCGACCCGGGTCAGCCGGTCGATCTCCTCCGGATCAAGGCCCCGGGCGACCACGCGAGCGCCGACGATGGTGTCGCGCAAGGCCTGCTGGATCTCGCTCTTCAGACGATCGTCGAGCTTTTCGCGCACGAATAGACGGTAGCGGCCATAGGCGCCGTCGTCGCCGGGGTGGATGGCGTCCTCGTCGACCACCGCCAGGGCCAGGCGCCCGCCGTCCTGAGCTTTGCCCTCGAGCAGCGGCGCCTTCTCGTGCTCGAGATCGGCGTCCTCGGGCAGGGCGAGAATCGCGATCTCCGGAACTTCGCCGATCGCCGTCTCGAGCGCTTGGTCGATCGCCGCCGACGCCGCGGGAGCGCCGGCCAGTCCCTTGACCGCATCGGGCATGACCTCGTCGATCTTTTCCTCGAAGTCAGCCCGGCGGCGGGCCAGCGCTTCAGGGCTCAGGTACTCGCGGACGCCGGCGATCACTTCCCCCGTCGGATCGATGATCGCCAGCTCGCCGTCGATTTTGGGCGGCGATGGATCGATCAAGAGCGGCAAGATCAGGATCATGATCGCGATGATCA
>JAAUXY010033116.1_pt1 | contig 39708 bp, 53 predicted proteins | sample 7278121 | NCBI WGS metagenome assembly JAAUXY01 (sample SAMN14350117, study PRJNA611818) | marine sediment metagenome | isolation source: surface marine sediment (1.8m) | place: French Polynesia: Moorea | collected 2018-08
CTGTTCCCAGCGATAATATTCCGGCTTGCAGGTGGTGACTTCTCGCGACCAGTCGTACGCGTAGCCGAGCTGGTTGAGCTGGCCGCGCATGTAGTCGATATTTTCGTAGGTCCACTTCGCCGGCGGCACACCTCGCTTGATGGCGGCGTTCTCCGCCGGCATGCCGAACGCGTCCCAGCCCATCGGCTGCAAGACGCGCTTGCCCTGCATTCGCTGGTATCGCGCGATGACGTCATTGATCGTGAAGACCCTGACATGCCCCATGTGCAAGCGACCACTCGGGTACGGAAACATCGTCAGGCAGTAGAACTTTTCCTTGTCCGGGTCCTCGGAGACCTCAAAGCAGCTTGTCTCGGACCAGTAGGCCTGAGCTGCCTGTTCGACAGTTTTCGGGTCGTACGCGCTAGTCATGGCTTTCAGTGTGGCTGTCTAAAGAGGCGAAAGCCTACCTCAAGATCAGGCGATACGCAGCACCGATGGGCCTGCCGTCGAGAGCCGATGGGGAACGATCGGGAACAGAGCTCAGAGACTGGCCCGGCTGCGGAACCAGAAGAATCCCAGCAGCAGCACGGACAGGCCGATTATGGGCCAGTTTCCCCACCCGACGTACGGTGTCGATCCGCTGTGCGGCTGCACCATCTGCGTCAGGCGCGCCTGGCGAAACTGGGGTCCGGTATTGCCGACGATTTCGCCCTCGGCATCGATGAATGCACTAACGCCGGTGTTGGTCGAGCGAATGGTGGGCCGGCCGACTTCCAGCGAACGCATGCGGGCTATCTCGAGATGCTGGTGCGGCGCTATCGAGTCACCGAACCAGGCGTCGTTGCTGACGTTGACGATCAGCTCAGCCTCGGGGAAGGCGTAGAGCTGCTCCGCACCGTAGGCATCCTCGTAGCAGATCGCTGTCGCGACCTTTAGCCCGTCGCCGGTTTCAAGCAGCGGTTGTACGGCCTCGCCCGCCTGCAGGTCCGTGTGCGGCAGGCTCATCATCTTCATCCATTCCCGCACGCTGGCGGGCACGGGGAAGTACTCACCGAAAGGTACGAGGTGCCGCTTCTGGTAAAACGAGACGTCGTTGCCGCCGCTCAGCATTGCGACGCTGTTATAGACCCTGGTCTCACCGCGATCGCTCCGGAACTCCAGCACCCCGAAGGCGACCGACTGCCCCCGCTCTGCCGTGTCCGACTGCATGATGCGGATGAACTGCTGCAGTTCCTGCTGCTGGCTGCTTCGGGTCGGGATCGCAACCTCGGGCCAGACGACCAGCGAGCTCGACGCCTCCCTGGCGGTAGCGTTCCTGTAGTAGGACATCGTCGGCACAAGCTGATCGATGTCCCATTTGCGATCCTGCGAGATACCCGCCTGCAGGATCGTGGCGCGAATCGCCTGCCCGCTCGGCTCCGTCCAGCTGACGAGACACAGGAGGCCGCCAAGCACCCAGGGCAACAGCGCCAGTCCTGCTCCGGTAATGCGGAGGGCGTCTTTGCTCATCAGCGCGAAGATAACGGCCGCAACGCTGAACAACATCGCGAAAGAGACTCCGTAGACGCCGAAGACGGGTGCGAAGCCCGCCATCGGTAAATCGATCTGGCTGTAGCCAGCCGCGAGCCACGGGAAGCCGGTCAGGACCCAGCCACGCAACCACTCAATCGCAACCCAGGCCGCGGGCGCCACCCAGAGCAGGCGCGCGGGTTCGCCATGCGACAGGTTGTTGATCAGCCAGCCGGTCAGGCCCAGCCACAGCGACATGATCAGGACCAGGCCGATCATCAGGATCAGCGCGACCCAGGCCGGCGCCTCGCCGAATATGACAACCGAAATGTAGATCCAGTACGTACCCGACAGGAACAGTCCGAAGCCGAACCAGAATATGTGGCCGTAGGCGTCCCTCGGAGACACCGTCAGGCAGACATACAGCACCGGTATGAGGACGATCGGCATCAGCAGCGACAGTCCGATCGGCGCAAACGTCGACGTGTACAGCACGCCGAGAACAAAAAAGATCAGTCGACTGACGCGCGGCCGGTCTGCCGGCCACTGAAGCACCGAACCTTTGAGCTCCATTGCTATTCGCTGTCCCTCTGGATCTGGAGCAGATCGATACGGCGTTTGTCCGCCTTGACGACGGCGAATCGGAAGCCGTCGAAGTCGAGTTTCTCCCCGCGACGCGGCAACCGCCCGAGCTGGTGCATCACGAGACCGCCGATCGTGTCGTAGTCTTCGTCACTGAGCTCGCACTCGAAGTACTCATTGAAGTCTTCTATACGGGTCAGCGCTCGCACGGCATACGTCGGCATGCCATCCTTCTCGCCGTCCGGGCGAATGAAGTCGGCCTCTTCCGGGTCATGCTCGTCATCGATCTCTCCGACGATTTCCTCGAGGACGTCTTCGATCGTCAGCAAGCCGGCGACGCCGCCGTATTCGTCGACGACGATGGCCATGTGATTGTGGCTGTCCCGGAATTCCTTGAGCAGCGCGTTGAGCCGCTTCGACTCCGGGATGACCGAGGCTGTGCGTAACAGTCGCCGTACGGGGACGTCCTCGACGTTGACGTTGCCGAGGTAGCGCAAGAGGTCTTTGGCCAGCAACACACCCAGCACTTCGTCGCGGTCCTCGCCAATGACCGGAAAACGCGAATGTCCTGAATCGACAATCACCTCCAGCATCTCTTCGAGTGACTGTTCGACGTCGATGACGACCATCTGCGATCGCGGAACCATGACATCCCGAACCTGCGTTTCGGCCACTTCGAGAACGCCGGACAGCATGCTCTTTTCTTCGGCATCCAGCTGGATCTCCGGCTGCTGGATCAGTTCCTGTATTTCTTCCCGGCTCCAGGGTTCGCCCGAGAATGCGCGTCGAAGACGCGCTACGAGCCCAGGGTTCCCTGTGCCGCTGGTACTTGGAGGTTTTTCGTTCATTACTCTTAAGTTCGGGGATTCAGCGATTTACGCCAATCCGTCATTGTATCAAGCGTTTCAATCCCGGGCGATATACGGGTCTGCAACCCCGCCCCGGGCCAGTATCTTTTTTTCCAGTTGCTCCATGACTTCGGCGTCCGCATCGTCCTCGTGATCGAAGCCAGCCAGGTGAAGAACGCCGTGGGTCACTATGTGGGCCCAGTGATCCTCAGCCGACTTCCGCTGCTCGCGTGCCTCGCGGGCGACGACCGGACCGCAAATCGCGATGTCGCCGAGCAACAGCGGCTCGTCCGGCGGCGGCGCTGCATCGAACTCCATCGGGAAGGACAGCACGTTCGTGGGCCTGTCCTGGTCGCGATATTCGCGATTCAAGCGCCGACTCTCTTCTTCATCGACCACGCTCAGAGAAACTGAAACCTTTCCCGCCCTGTCCAGAGCGTCCAGTGCCAGCTCTACCCATTGATTCAGGACCGCCCGGTCGGGGATGTCGACCAGGCCTTCGGCGATGTGCACGTCGACCAGCGACGCTTCACTCGAGTTCACTTGGAGTCGTCGGCCGACTCGTACGCCGCGACGATCCTCTGCACCAGCGCGTGACGGACGACGTCCTGCTTCGTGAAGAACGTGAACCCGATACCGTCGACACCTTCGAGAATCTCAATCGCGTTACCGAGGCCCGACTGCTTGCCGGACGGCAGGTCGATCTGCGTCACGTCGCCGGTAACGACCGCACGCGAGCCAAAGCCTATTCGCGTCAGGAACATCTTCATCTGCTCGACGCTGGTGTTTTGCGCCTCATCGAGGATCACGAACGACTCATTGAGGGAGCGCCCTCGCATGAACGCCAGCGGTGCGATCTCGATAACGTTGCGTTCGATCAGGCGACTGACGTGCTCGGCGCCCAGCATGTCGTAGAGCGCGTCATACATCGGCCTTAAGTAGGGGTCGACCTTCTGCGACATATCGCCGGGCAGGAAGCCGAGGCGCTCGCCGGCTTCCACGGCCGGCCGCACCAGCACGATGCGGCGAATCTGCTCGGCTTCGAGAGCGCCGACGGCGGCGGCAACGGCAAGATAGGTCTTGCCCGTGCCGGCGGGGCCGATGCCGAACGCGAGATCGTGCTCGGCGACGTTCTTCAGGTACCGCGCCTGGTTCGCGCCACGCGGCCGAATCAGCTTCATGCGCGTCTGGATCGCCGTCTCATCGGCCAGCGCATCGGTTTCGTCGGGGCTGTCTTCTTTCATCGCGGTTTCCTGCAGCAGCATGTGCACGCGCTCCGGATCAAGCCGCTCCTTTTCCGTCATCGCGAACAGCGAACGGATGACGTCGCCACCGACTTCTGCCGCGCCGGGTCGTCCGGTCACGCGAAAACGATTGCCGCGGCTCGCAATGTCCACGTGCAGTCGGCGTTCGATTTGTCGCAGGTGTTCGTCGAACTGGCCGCAGAGATTCAGAAGGCGGTCGTTGTCCGCGGGTTCCAGGACGATGTCCTGGGATATTTGAACGGCATTCAAGGCGGGTTCTTCAATCCTCTCGTGCAGGCTTCGCAGGTTCGCGGTGCTTGAGTGTGCATCTTTGGACAGGTTACCGCGTCAGTTGCGGCTATGGAAGGCTTTGCGGGCCTGGTCCAGGCCTAGGCGGCGATCGTGCTCTTCATCCGGCCGCGCAGCGAATTCGGCAAGGCCTCGGTGATTTCGACGTCGACGAAACTGCCAATCACGGACTGATCGGCGTCAAAATTGACCCACCGATTGTTCTCTGTTCGACCGGTCACCTGGGCATCGCTCTTCTTCGAGAGACGCTCGACCAGCACGCGCTGCGTCGTGCCTACCATGTCACGGGAGATGGCCATGGCCTGCTGGTTGATGCGTGCCTGCAACAGCTGCAAACGTTGCTTCTTGACGTCTAAGGGCGTGTCGTCAGCGAGGCTCGCGGCCGGCGTCCCGGGTCGGGCGCTGTAGATGAAGCTGAAGGACTGGTCGAAGCCAACATCGGCGATCAGGTTCATGAGCTTCTCGAAATCCGCTTCCGTCTCACCGGGGAACCCGACGATAAAATCCGACGACAGCGAGATCCCCGGGCGCGCCGCCTTGAGCTTCCGGATCTTCTGCTTGTATTCGATCGCCGTGTGACCGCGCTTCATCAGCGACAGGATGCGGTCCGAGCCGTGCTGAACCGGCAGATGCAGGTAGCTGGCAAGCTCCGGCACCTCGGCGTAGGCCTGGACCAGGCTGTCGGTAAACTCGACCGGGTGCGACGTCGTGAATCGAATACGATCGATGCCGTCGATCTCGGCGACGTAGTAAATCAGGGTCGCCAGGTCGGCAAGCCCACCGTCGTGCATCGGACCCTGGTAAGCATTGACGTTCTGCCCGAGGAGATTGACTTCCCGCACGCCCTGCTCGGCAAGCATGACCACCTCGGTGATGACATCATCGAGCGGGCGACTGATCTCTTCGCCCCGCGTGTACGGCACGACGCAGAAGCTGCAGTACTTGCTGCAGCCCTCCATGACCGACACGAACGCCGTGCAGCCATCGGCCCGGGGTTCCGGCAGACGGTCGAACTTCTCGATCTCGGGAAACGAGATATCGACGACGGACTGTCGCTTCGAGCTGACCTCGTCGACCATTTCTGGCAGGCGATGCAGCGTCTGCGGCCCGAACACGAGGTCGACGAAAGGCGCGCGCTTCGTGATGCCATCGCCCTCCTGGCTCGCCACGCAACCGCCCACACCGATCATGACGTCGTCGCGCATATCCTTGAACGGCCGCCAGCGACCGAGCTCCGAGAAGACCTTCTCCTGCGCCTTCTCACGAATCGAACAGGTATTCACCAGCAGCAGATCAGCCTCCTTCGGCTCCTGCGTCAATTCGTAGCCATGCGATTCCCTGAGCACATCCGCCATCTTCTCGGAATCGTACTCATTCATCTGGCAACCAAAGGTCTTGATGAAAAGCTTTTTGCTCATGTCTTCAAATTTGCTGTCGGCCCGAGACGGGCCTCAAAAGCAGGCCTGCGACGTGGCTGAGGAGGCTGTCAGGTGCTGCGAGACAAGGCGCCGACGAAATCAAAAGCGGAGTGTACACGCAAGTACATGAGCATTTTGATTTCGGCGGCAACGCGGTATCGCGGCGGCTGACAGCCTCGTGTGCTAAAACGGGATGTCGTCGTCGAAGTCGTCTGCCGGCGGTGGAGGCTTACTCCCCGGCCCCGGATCACCACCCCCCATCGGCGCAGAACCCCCGCCGCGGCCACCGAGCATCTGCATCTCGTCGGCGATGATCTCCGTCGTGTACCGGTCGTTGCCGTCCCGGTCCTGCCACTTGCGGGTCCGGAGCTTGCCTTCGATATAGACCTGTGAGCCCTTACGCAGGTACTCGGCGGAAATCTCCGCCAGCCGGCCGAACATGGCGACCTTGTGCCATTCGGTCCTGTCCTTCTGCTCACCCGTCTGCTTGTCCTTCCAGGACTCGTTGGTCGCGACCGTGAAATTGGTTACCGCGCCACCTGACGGCATGTATCGCGTATCCGGGTCCTGACCCAGGTTTCCGACGATGATGACTTTGTTGATTCCGCGGGCCATGCCACACCTCTACTGTTCTAATTTTCGGCTCGGAGTCCTCCGAGGGGGGCCTATTTTAGTGCCTGACCGGGCAAAAGCCACCTGCAATTCCGGGTCTAGGCTGGGGATTTGGGTCGGACAAGCCCCTGCACGGCAAGCCAGATCAGGGCGAACATCACACAGATCAGGAACACCAGCGACGGATCCCCGCCCGCGATAAACCGACCGCCGACGACACCGCCGACGAAGGCGCCGAGAAACTGCGAGGACGAGAACACGCCGAGCGAAGCCCCGCGCGCGGTGTCGCTGGCCAAAATTGATACGCGTGACGGCAGCGCGGCCTCGAGGAAGTTGAAGCCTGCGAAAAACAGCGCCAGCGCGATGAACACGCCCGGCATCGAGAAGCCGACGAAGGCCAGCAGCAGTTCCGCGCCCAGGAGCAGCAGCACGGCGGTGACGATCGTCGACGACTTGCCCTGCCGCTCATCGCGCAGGATCAGCGGAACGGTACCCAACAGGGACACGAGCATCGCGCCGACATAGATCGTCCAGTGCTCGGTGATCGGCATCTTAAGTTGTCCGGCGAGCAGGAACGGCAACGCGACGAAGCTTGCCGTCAGGATCGCGTGCAGCAGGAAGACGAAGAAGTCGAGCTTCAAAAGCTCCGGCGTGATGGCTTGCCTGAACTCCCAGCTTTGTGCACGCGTGTTGTGGCGAGCCTCGGCGGGCACGGCCATCAGCATCAGTATCGCCAGGACGGCAACCACGGCGCTCAAGACGAACAAAGCCCGGACACCCAGCGCCGCGGCAATGTACGGACCGATGACCATCGCAAGCAGGAAGGCGAAGCCGACGCCAATACCGAATATGGCCATCGAACGCGTTCGCACCGACGGCCGGGTCGCGTCCGCGACCAGCGCCGACAGCGTCGCCGAAATCGCACCGGCGCCCTGCATCAGCCTGCCCGCGATGACACCGTAGATCGACTCGGCACTCGCGGCGAGAATGCTGCCGGCGGCGAACACCAGCAGACCACCGACGATGACCGGCACACGTCCTATGCGGTCGGACAATGCGCCAAGCGGAATCTGCAGCGACGCCTGCGTCAGCCCATAGCCACCCACCGCGAGGCCGATCAGCAGCGGCGACGCATCCGAAAGCCCCGCCGCGTACAGCGCGAGTACCGGCAGCAGCGAGAACAGTCCGAACATCCTGAGCATGCCAATCAGCGCAAGTACGGTGACGGATCGGCGCTCGGACGGCAGCATGTTGTTGTTTGTTTTGGGCTCGTCGCTATTCATCGCAGCGTGTTTTGCGCCGGAGTCAAAAGGCGGCGTATATTAGCAGGTTGCTCGTCGCTACATTGCCTCCTTTATGAAAACTATCGATATCCGCGGTGCACGGACGCACAACCTTTGCGACCTCGATCTGAGCCTGCCCAGGGACCAGCTGATCGTGTTCACGGGCCTGTCCGGCTCTGGAAAGTCCTCGCTGGCTTTCGACACGATCTATGCCGAAGGTCAGCGGCGTTACGTCGAATCGCTGTCGGCCTATGCGCGGCAGTTCCTGTCGATGATGGAAAAACCGGATATCGATCATATCGACGGTCTGTCGCCGGCCATCTCGATCGAACAGAAGTCGACGTCGCACAACCCGCGCTCGACCGTCGGCACGGTCACCGAGATTCACGACTACCTGCGCCTGCTCTTCGCTCGCGCCGGGGTCCCTCGCTGCCCGGACCACGACATCAATCTCGAGGCGCAGACGGTGAGCCAGATGGTCGACCATGTGCTGGAGCTGCCGGAGGGTTCGAAGCTGATGCTGCTGGCTCCCGTCGTCCGCGACCGGAAGGGCGAGCATCTCGCGCTGATGGCCGACCTGATGGCGCAGGGCTTCGTGCGCGCACGCATCAACGGTGAAGTGTACGAGCTCGACCAGCCGCCCAAGCTGGACCTGCGTAAGAAACACACGATCGAGGCGATCGTCGACCGCTTCAAAGTGAACGGAGACCTGAAACAGCGTCTCGCAGAGAGCTTCGAGACGGCACTCCGGCTCGCGGACGGCGTCGCCAGCGTCGACTGGATGGACGGCGACGGAGAAGAGATCCTGTTTTCCGATCGCTTCGCCTGCAAAATCTGCGGCTACAGCCTGTCGGAACTCGAGCCCCGGCTGTTTTCCTTCAACAGTCCGACGGGCGCGTGCAGCAGCTGTGACGGGCTCGGCGTCAAGCAGTTCTTCGATCCCGACCGTGTCGTCGTCAACAAAGCCCTGTCGCTCGCGGGCGGCGCCATCCGTGGCTGGGACCGCAAGACCACCTATTACTACCAGATGATCCAGAGCCTGGCGGCGCACTACGACTTTGACATCGAGCAGCCGTTCGAATCCTTGAGCGAGAAGCTGCAGTCGATCGTTCTGTGGGGCAGCGGTAGCGAGAAGATCGAATTCAACTACGCCAACTCACGCGGCATGCAGGTCAAGAAGAAGCACCGATTCGAGGGCGTGATCCCGAATCTGGAACGTCGTTATCGCGAGACCGAGTCGAGCGCCGTTCGCGAGGAGCTCGCCAAGTTCCTGAACAGCCAGGCCTGCCCGGATTGCGGCGGAACGCGCCTGAACGAGGCAGCCCGCCATGTGTTCGTCGACGGACATTCGCTGCCCGAGATCTCGGGCAAGTCCGTCGGCCAGGCCAAGGCCTTCTTCGACGAGCTGAGCCTCGAGGGTTGGCGAGCCACGATTGCAGAGAAGATCGTCAAGGAAATCAATGACCGGCTGGGCTTCCTTTCGGACGTCGGCCTCGACTACCTGTCGCTGGACCGCAGCGCGGAGACGCTGTCCGGCGGCGAGGCGCAACGTATCCGGCTGGCCAGCCAGATCGGCTCGGGACTCGTCGGCGTCATGTACATCCTGGACGAGCCCTCGATCGGGCTGCACCAGCGCGATAACCAGCGCCTGCTTTCGACGCTGACGCACTTAAGGGACATCGGCAACACGGTCATCGTGGTCGAACATGACGAAGACGCGATTCTCGCCGCCGACCACGTGCTCGACTTAGGTCCCGGCGCCGGCGTGCATGGCGGCAAGGTCGTCGCCGAGGGCACGCCGGAGGAAATCAAGGCCAACCCCGCATCGTTAACCGGTCAGTACCTGTCCGGCGCCCGACGCATCGAGATTCCGGCGAAACGCGCACAACCTGACCGCAAGAGACAGCTGTCGATACGCGGTGCCAGGGGCAACAACCTGAAGAACGTCAATGTGGACATCCCGGTCGGCCTGATGACTTGCGTTACGGGTGTATCCGGCTCCGGTAAGTCAACGCTGGTCAACGACACGCTGTACGAGGCAGTGGCCGACGAGCTCAACAGGAGCAGCCACAACCCGGCGCCACACAAGAGCATCAAGGGTCTGGATCATTTCGATCGCGTCATCGATATCAGCCAGAGCCCGATCGGCAGAACGCCGCGCTCGAACCCGGCAACCTACAGCGGATTGTTCACGCCGATACGTGAACTGTTCGCGGGTACGCAGGAGGCGCGTTCACGGGGCTACATGCCGGGACGCTTCAGCTTCAATGTGAAGGGCGGTCGCTGCGAGGCCTGCCAGGGCGACGGCGTTATCAAGGTCGAGATGCACTTCCTGCCCGATGTCTACGTTCCGTGTGACGTCTGCGAGGGCAAACGCTACAACCGCGAGACGCTGGAAATTCGTTACAAGGGCAAGACCATTCACGAGGTTCTCGAGATGACCGTCGAGGACGCGCTGGAGTACTTCAAGAACGTCCCGGTCGTTGCCAAGAAACTGCAGACGCTGCTCGATGTCGGGCTGTCGTATATCCGCCTCGGCCAGAACGCGACGACGCTGTCGGGCGGCGAGGCGCAGCGAGTGAAGCTCGCGCGTGAGCTGTCCAAGCGTGACACCGGCAGTACGCTGTACATCCTGGACGAGCCGACAACCGGCCTGCATTTTCATGACATCGAGATGCTGTTATCGGTCCTGCACCGGCTCCGGGATCGCGGTAACACGGTGCTCGTGATCGAGCACAACCTCGACGTCATCAAGACGGCCGACTGGCTGATCGACCTGGGCCCGGAGGGCGGCGACGGCGGTGGTGAGGTCATCGCGACGGGCACGCCGGAGGACGTTGCCGCGACCGACGCGTCGTTCACGGGGCAGTACTTAAAGCCCCTGCTCGGCGATGCGTCGGAGAAGCGTCGCGCCTGACTGCAGTCGCTCGTTCAGTCGACGATAGAGACTGACTCGATCACGACCGGATTCGAGAGGACCTGCCCGGCGAGATAGGGATTGCTCGTCAGCGCGTCGGCGTCGAGCGCATGAATGCGGCGCACGACGTCCATACCCGATACGACTCGACCGAAGACCGCAAAGCCCTGGCCGTCCGCGTTGCGCTCGCCACCGAAATCGAGCGCCGGTTGCTCGCCCAAGCAGATGAAGAACTCGGTGGAGGCGGTACCGACCCCGCCTCGCGCCATCGAGATCGCCCCGTCCACATGCGTAAGCCCCGTTCGCTCGGTCGTCTCGTGCGGGACCGGTGCGAATGGCGAGCCGCGATCCTGCACCCCGCCCTGGATAACCGAGATCGGCGGCGTCCCGTTGTCATTGTCGGGTCGTACAACCCGGTAGAATCCGGCGCCGTCGAGGTGTCCGCCCTCCGCCAGCCGCAGGAAGTTCGCCCCGGTCAGCGGCGCGACATCGGCGGCGATCTCGACCCGGATATCGCCCATGCTGGTCTGCATCAGGATCTCGGGACGCTCGGCCTCCGGTGAACCACAGGCAGCGACGGTCAGCGACAGTAAAACGATCAGAATTCTCATGCTCCGGTCTCCCGCCGGTAAAAGCTCGTTAACCCGCGCGCGAAACGCTCCGTCGACGTCGGGTCCGTTCGAAAATACAACGACGGCTCGATGAGCTCCAGCTCCATCAGCAGGAATTCGTCGTTACCTGCGGACACGAAATCGACCCGAGCGTAAGCCACTCCAGGCTCCAGCGAGTCTACGATGTCCCGCGCACGCGAGATCAGCTCAGGCGACGCGACATGCGGGCGTATATCGGAGCCGTGCTCCTCCTGCGTTCGAAAATCCCCCTTCTTCGGCACCTTCAGGATTGCGTGACTGTAGTCGCCATCGAAAAAGAACAGCGAATACTCGCCGACATCCTGAACGACACCGAGGAACGGCTGCAGCATGAACGGTCGGTCTCTGTAGGCCTCGTGAAGCGCCGCCGTCGCGAGCCCCGGGCCCTTGACGAGTACGTGCGTGTCCATCGCATTGGCACCGACGACCGGTTTGATCACGATCCGCTCCGCGTCGAATGCCTCGAAGGCCGCCTGCAGGCAGTCCTCGGTCAGCACGTCGTGCCACTCGGTCGGCACGACAGCGAAACCGCGGTTTTCGAGTTCCCTCAGATAGGTCTTGATCGCGTTCCAGCGAATCGTATCGAGGTCGTTGACGAGCAAAGCGCGCGAGGCGTCGATACGCTCCAGCGCCTGCATGAACTCCTCGAGGTGCTCGTGGTAGTCCCACGGTGTGCACACATACGCAAGGTCGACTGTGTCCCAGTCAACGGATCTATCGCGCCAGGAACGTTTCTCGACGCTCCAGCCCAGCGCTTCCATCGCCGGGACCGACAGGTCCGCATCGGAGACAAAGTCCTCCAGGGAGTCCATGCTGATGTAGACGCATTTCATCGATTCGATACCGCTTGAGATTGGGGACCCGACACTGCCGAGTCACGTGACTGAGTGAGGGATGACGTTAGTAAACCAGCGCGTGGTCCACGAGATATCGACCGTCCTTCTCCACGAGCACGATATCGGCGACGAACTCATCGTCAGTCTCTGTCGCGAACTGGCGCCAGACGATCGCGACCGAATCACGGCGGCGGAGGATAGCAAGCAGTTCCCGATGACTAAAAAGGCCGAAGCGCGACTGAAAGTCAGTGCACATCCGCTCGAGTCCGGCCTCGGAAACCATCGACTTCAGGCGTTCGGTAAAGTCGCCGACGTGCATGGCGTGGTCGATTCGATTCGAGCCTTCCATCAGTCGGTCCATGATTGGGTCGACCACCGCGAGTATCTCGGCGTCATTCCTTTCAGACAGTTGCATATGTTCTCCAAAAGACCGGGGTCGATCGCTGCGGCCGGGTGTTTTCCCTGACGCAAAGGCGATGCGCTTGCCGCGCTTCGATCGACCGCCTGGCCGCATGACTTCTAATAATGAGGCGGAACCTCGTGCTGACCGCCTTCGTCGGCACCCGCGTCGGCCAGGCTCTGTACCTTGTCGATCAGGGACTTGCAAAGCTCTTCAAGCTGCATCATCCGCGACTGTTGATCGGTAATGACGTCATTCAGCTCGAGAATGGTCTGTTCCTGGTGCGCGAGCTTGAATTCAATCTCGGTCAGTCTGTCATCGGTCACTTTCTGTTCCCTTGGATAAAGCGTGGATCAAGCGGTCACTGACCCGCGATACGAGTCAGGTTAAGATTGTAGACCAGCATTAACCGTCAACCCTATGTCACTCCTTCGATTCGACGAAATATCACTCGACTTTGGTGAGCTTTGCATCCTCCGCGAGGCCTCTCTCTGCATCGAAGCCGGTGAGCGAGTCTGCCTGATCGGGCGCAACGGCGCCGGCAAGTCGACAACGCTGAAGCTGATTACCGGCGAAGTCGACGCCGATCGCGGAGAGATCACGGCCAAAGACGGGCTCGTCGTCAGCCAGCTCGCGCAGAACCTGCCCGAGGCTATCGATCTGCTCGTGCGCGATGTCGTTCGTTCCGGGCTGACCGGCATCGAGCAACTGCTGGCCGAGTACCGGGAGCGCTCCGCTAAAGCCCTCGACAAACACGGCTTGAGAGAACTCGAGCAGCTGCACGCAAGAATCGACGCGCACGACGGCTGGCATCTCGACCAGCGGGTTGAAGAGACGATAACGGAGCTGGACCTGCCCGCGGACAAAACGATGAGTGAGCTCTCGGGCGGCTGGAGGCGGCGCGTCGCTCTGGCGAAGGCCCTCGTCCAGAAACCCGACCTGCTACTGCTCGACGAACCAACGAATCACCTCGACATCGCAACGATCCAGTGGCTGGAGGAACGCATTTACAACTGGCCGGGCGCCGTCGTGTTCATCACCCATGATCGGGCCTTCCTGAAGAAGCTCGCGACCCGAATTATCGAGATCGATCGTGGCAAGCTGACCAGCTGGCCGGGCGACTATGACAATTTCCTCCGCCGCAAGGAGAAGGCGCTCGAGGACGAGGCTTCCGCCAATGCGCGCTTTGACAAGAAACTCGCGGAAGAAGAAATCTGGATTCGTCAGGGCATCAAAGCCCGTCGTACGAGGAATGAAGGACGCGCGAGGGCACTCGTGAAAATGCGCGAAGAGCGCGAGCAGCGCATAGGGCTCGGCGATCGGGCGAGAATCCATATCGAGGAGGCCGAACAGTCTGGCCGCAAAGTGATTCGCGCGAAGAACCTCTCGTACGCGTACGGCGCCGAGCAGATCATCCGCGACTTCTCGATCAAGGTCATGCGTGGCGATCGTATCGGCCTCATCGGCAATAACGGCGTCGGCAAGACGACGCTGCTGAGGCTGTTGCTCGGCGAACTGGAGCCGCAGACGGGCACGCTCAAACTCGGCACCAACCTCGAGGTTGGCTACTTCGACCAACTGAGGCAGGCACTCGACCTCGAGAAGTCCGTTGCCTACAACGTCGGCGAAGGCCGCACCTACATCAAGCTGAACGGCAAGGATCGCCACATTATCGGTTACCTGAAAGGGTTCCTGTTCAGCCCGAAGCGATCACAGACACCGGTGAAAGCCCTGTCCGGCGGCGAACGAAATCGCGTCATTCTCGCCAAACTGTTCACGCGCGCCGCGAACCTGCTCGTTCTCGACGAGCCGACCAACGACCTCGATATCGAGACGCTCGAGGTCCTCGAGCAGAGGCTCGCCGAGTACACGGGCACGCTGATCATCGTCAGTCACGATCGCCAGTTCCTCGACAACGTCGTAACGAGTACCCTGGTCTTCGAGTCGGACGGAGACGTGCACGAGTACGTCGGCAACTACAGCGACTGGGCGCGGCGGGGACTCGCCCTGGCCGAACACGATGAGCCCGTCGCGGAGACTGACGCATCCGGCGCCACGACGTCGACAGCTTTGCGGAAGAAGCGGCAACCGGCCAAGCTGAGCTACAAGGACCAGCGGGAACTCGACGCGTTGCCGGAAGCGATCGAACAGCTGGAAAGCGTGATCGATAGCCTGCAGAGTGAGATCGCTGAACCGGGTTATTTCGAACAGGATGCCGAACGCGTGCAGGACCGACTCCGCGAGCTTAAAGACAGGGAAGCCGAGCTCGAGACAATGATCGACCGCTGGGCGGAACTCGAGGCGCTCAAGACCCGTCTGGCCGAGGGCCAATAGCGCGCACGAGGTAGTGCGCCTCGTCGCCCAGACCCGAATCATCGGGCATCGATGCAACCGAAAAACCCGCCGCCCGATAGCAGCAGTAAGCCGATTCGTTGCTGCGGTAGACGAACAGGCCGGCCTCGTTGAGCCCGAGAACGGGCCGGCTCGCTTCGATCAGTGCATTGATCAGCAACTGCCCCAACCCCTGGCCACGCGACATTGGGCTGACGACCAGTCGAGCAAGATTCACCCTGCCGTAGCGATCGTAGAACTGCCCGAAGCCCTGCAGGATACCGTGAGAATCGAGGCAGTAGCTGGGCATATCCCGCCACCTGCAGTCGCGATGAAAAGACGTCCGGTCGAATGGGTAGTCGAAGCTCGGGCCGGCCCAGTTACGGAGGCTTGTTTCATCGGGAAACCAGGCCATCAGCGCATCGATATCCGCGGATTGTGCCGCGCGCAAGCGCATTACTTCGTCGGGTATTTCTTGCGCATTTCCGCCACGGACTTACGAATCAGCTGCTCAAGGACCTTCTCGTCGACGTCGCTCAGCTTCTTGATGTACAGGCAGGACTTGCCCGTCTTGTGTTTCCCGAGTTTCTTCATCAGCGCGTCATAGCCCGAGAACCCGGCCATGATGTAGACGGACGTTGCCTGCTTGCGCGGTGAGAAGCCGGTCAGGAAGTAGTCGCCTTCCTGACCGCTGGCGTATTTGTAATGGTAGCTGCCGTAGCCGACCATGCTGCTGCCCCACATCTTCGCCCGTTTTCCCGTTGCCTTGCGCATCATCGCGGCGATGGCCCTGCAGTCAGCCCGCTGCGTCTTGTCCTCAATGGCGTTCATAAACGCCGTAACACTCTGAGAGGTGGGTTTCGTTTTGAGCTCAGCCATAAAAGGGGCGCCTAGTGTGAGGTTCCGTAGAGTCGATCGCCGGCGTCGCCGAGGCCGGGCACGATGTATTTCTTCTCGTTCAGGTGATCGTCGATGGCGGCCGTGTAGACGGCGACGTCGGGGTGTTCGACCTGCACGGCCGCGAGGCCTTCCGGGCAGGTGACGATGCAGATGACGACGATGCTTCCGGCCCCGGCGTCCTTCAGCCGATCGATGGCCGCGTTTGTCGAACCGCCAGTCGCCAGCATCGGATCGATGATGATGCAGGTGCCGCTTTTGACCTGCGGTGGAAAGCGCTCGTAGTAGCTGACGGGCATCGCCGTCTCTTCATCACGGTACAGGCCGACGAAACCGACCCGGGCCGTCGGAATCAGCGCGAGGATGCCGTCGAGCATGCCGACGCCTGCGCGCAGAATCGGAACCACGACGATGTCGGTATCGATCTTTTTGCATTTCGCGACGTCGACCGGCGTCTGCACATCGACCTCCCTGACCTTGACGCTCTTCAGCGCCTCGTAGCAGAGAAACTGCGTGATCTCCGTGGCGAGTTCGCGAAACCGCTTATGACCGGTTTCAACGTTGCGGATGATCGCCAGCTTGTGCTGGACACAGGGATGGTCGACAAGTACGTGCACGTTAATGCCCTCTCGATCTATAGCTCTTTCAGGCGCAGCAGCGGTCGCTCCGCATTGATTTGCACATTACCAAACTCGCCGCGCAGTTCATATTGCCCGTCAGCGACGACGGACAAGCCGTCGATGCGGCCCGACCCAAGACTCGTCACGAGAGTGGCCGAGGAGCCCTCGTTGTCTCGGCCGTCCACCGCGAGCGACTCGCAGTATGGAAACTCGATCGTCGCTGCCCGAATACACGCCTTTTGCGAGGGCCGCGGCACTTCATAGAACGGGTGATCGGGCCGCAGTTGCACATCGAGATCGAGGAGCAGCAGCTCACCCGCCATCGACCACGACAGCACATAGGATGCCTCGAGATCGACGCCTGCGAATTCACGCAGCTCTGTCCAGTTAATCCGTTCGTTCATCGTTACATCATGCCAGCCGCAGGCCGTTGGCGACCTCCCGGTCGGGAACGGCAAGTACGACATCGCCACTTTGTGTGACCAATCCGGTGACGAGGCATTCCGACATGAAGGGGCCTATCTGCTTGGCAGGAAAGTTGACCACGGCGAGCACCTGCTTGCCAACCAGGTCGACCGGGCTATAGAGATCGGTAATCTGCGCCGAAGACTTCCTGATACCGATGTCATCACCGAAATCGACGCGCAGCTTGTAGGCCGGGCGCCTGGCCTCGGGGAATTCATCGACAGACAGTATCGTGCCGACGCGCAGTTCAACCTTCTCGAAATCGTCCCATCCAATCTCGTTCATCGCGTCAGCCCGCAAACGCCCGGCTGACCCAGTCGCCGATCAGGTGAGACAGCACGACGACGAGTATCGCGATGCCGAGGTGCTCGGCAATGATCGGTAGCGACCTGACGTTTCTGGCTCTGGCGATGTAAATGCTGAGCAATACGATGACGACCATGCCCCACGAGATTGAGGCTATCACCGCAGCGTTCAGGGGTAGCAGCAAGAGTGGAATCGCAAAACTCAGAGCGAAAATCAGCTTCGTGACAAAAGTCGATACCGTCGCGGCCCAGACCTGGTGATGCGTTGCGCCCGGCTTGGACTCCTCTGCGAGGTGCATGCCGAGCGCATCCGACATCGAGTCAGCAACGGCGATAACGAGGATGCCGCCGAGGACGGTGCTGGTAGAACTGGTCCCGGCATGCAGCCCGGCGATCAACCCGATCGTCGTGATTACTCCTGATGCAGCGCCGAAAAAAATCCCGGAACGCGCGCCCTTCTTTCGAGACATCAGTGCTCCTCTTCAGACAGTCGCAACCGATACAGGCTGACGACGCTGTCGTCGCCATCCAGCTGCACTGGGCGATCATAGTTCATCCCAAGCTTCTCGATCAGTGCGCGAGAGGCTTTGTTTGCCGGCGCGACGATGGCGTAGAGCCAGTGCAGATCGAGATCCTCATGGCAGGACTTCAAGACTGCCAGCGCCGCCTCGTAGGCATAGCCCTGCCGGCGGTAGGGACTGAGCATGGCGAAGCCCAGGTCCGGGTGATCCAGCTCCGCCCGCGAGTACAGGCCACAGACGCCGATCGCGGTCCCGTCGCGAAGCGCGACGTGGTAGGGGCCGTAGCCGAACTCGGCATAGCTCAGAAGCGCCCCGTCGGCGATAGCATCGCGTGCCTGATCGACGGTCTGCACGCCGCGGTCGCCAACGTGGCGGAGAAAGTCGGGGTCCGTCCAGATACTGAGCATGAGCTCCGCGTCATCGAGCGTAAGCCGCCGCAGGAGCAGCCTTGGTGTTGCGATGCTCGACACGTCAGGCCGCAAGAAGCTCAGCCCGGGCCGCAACATGCGAGTTCTCGGCAGCCGTCAAATCGCCGTCTCCATCCGCCTTCCTTCCAGTCCCAGAATTCAGACTACCGAGTATAGAGGGTCAGGGTGGCGTGAACCGCCTCGGTTATCGCGTATCGACTGCCCGTATCGACTGCCCGTATCGACCGACGCTGGCGGGATTAGCCCAGGCGCCTGATGCCTATCGCGGAACGAATCTCGTCGAGGAACGGCGCTGACACCGTCCTCGCGCGGTCAGCGCCCTTGCGTAGCTCCGCCTCGACGATAGCCGGGTCGGCGATCAGGCGATCGTATTCGTCGCGGGCGGGTTTGATGTGCTCGTTGATGTACTCGAACAGCAGCTGTTTCATCTCGCCCCAGGCGATGCCTTCGGCGTAACGTTTGCGAATCTCTGCGGTTTCTTCTTCTGTCGCGAACGCCCGGTACATGTCATAAAGCGTACTGTCATCCGGATCCTTGGGTTCCCCCGGCTCGAGACTGTTGGTCTTGATCTTCATGATCAGTTTCCTGAGGCGTTTCTCGTCGGCGAACAGCGGGATCGTGTTGTTGTAGCTCTTCGACATCTTCCGGCCATCGAGACCCGCCAGCACGGCCGTGCTGTCGTCGATCACCGGATCGGGTAGCACGAATACATCGCCGTAGTGATGATTGAATCGCTGCGCGACGTCCCGCGCCATCTCGACGTGCTGCTTTTGGTCCCGACCGACAGGCACCTTCGACGACTTAAACATCAGGATGTCGGCCGCCATCAGTATTGGATAGCTGTACAAGGCCATCGTAATGCCTTTGTCGGCATCGCTGTCTCCGCCGTCGAGGTTCGCCTGCACGGCCGCCTTGTACGAGTGCGCGCGGTTCATCAGGCCCTTGGCCGTCATGCTGGTCAGAATCCACGTCAGCTCGGGAATCTCGGGGATGTCAGACTGGCGATAGAAAACCGCGTGTTCCGTGTCGAGGCCCAGCGCCATCCAGGCAGCCGCAATTTCCAGCGTAGACCGGCTGATGTTGTCCGGGTCTTCGTTCTTCGCCAGCGCATGATAGTCCGCGAGGAAGTAGTAGTTCTGGATCGCCGCATCCCGGCTCGCCTCGATACCCGGTCGAATTGCGCCGACGTAATTGCCGATGTGCGGCGTGCCCGTCGTCGTGATGCCGGTCAGGTAAATCTCTTTGCTCATTCCGTCTTCTTATCTGTCGTCTGTCGAGACAACGCTCGGAGGCTCAGTAGCCCGCCGCGTTGCCGTCTTTGCGTACTTCGGATGCGCCGTAGTAGACACCCTGTTCCGAGTCGCGATAGATCGCCTGGTAGCCTCCGAAGCCGCCGGCTCTGTCGCTGATCTTGTGTCCCTTCGATTCGAGTTCCTGTCGCAGGCTGTCGGAAAATCCGCTCTCGAGGTAGACGGTGCCGCCGTCAGTCATCCTCTCGCCGGTCGGCTGCGACGAGCCGCCGTGGCGAACACGCGCCGCGTCACCTGCCTCCTGCAGGTTCATGCCGAAATCCAGCATGTTCACGATAATCTGCACGTGGCCCTGCGGTTGCATTGCGCCACCCATGACGCCAAAGCTCATCAGGGGCTCGCCGTCTTTCATGACGAAAGCCGGGATGATCGTATGAAACGGCCGCTTGCCCGGCGCAACGACGTTGGCATGCCCTTCCTCCAGGCTGAAACTCTCACCCCGGTCCTGCAGCATGAAGCCATAGCCGCTCGGGATCATGCCCGAGCCCATGCCGCGATAGTTGCTCTGGATCAGCGACACCATGTTGCCGTCGCTGTCGGCGACCGTCAGGTAGATCGTATCCCCGTCCTCGAGCACGCGCTCGCCGGCGGAGACCGTCGTCGATGCTCTCTCGGGATCGATGAGCTTGCGCCGCTCGTCGGCATAGTCCTTGGAGATGAGCCACTCCACCGGTACGTCGACGAAATCCATGTCTGCATAGAATCGCGCGCGATCTTCATAGGCCAGCTTCTTCGCCTCGATAAACGTGTGAATGTATTCGGCACTACCGAAACCCATCGAGCTTAAGTCGTAGGCCTCCAGGATGTTGAGGATCTGCAGTGCCGCGATACCCTGTCCGTTCGGCGGCAGTTCGTACACATCCCAACCGCGGTAGTTGGTCGACACGGGCGTAACCCACTCCGACGTGTGCGCCGCCAGGTCCTCGACTCGCAGGAAGCCGCCCTGCTCACGCATCAGCGCGTCGATCGCCTCGGCGATCTCACCGCGATAAAAGACGTCGCGACCTTTCTGGGCGATCAGCCGATACGTCTTCGCGAGATCCGGGTTCTTAAAGACATCGCCCTTGTCCGGCGTCTCGCCATCGGGCATGTAGGTCTCGCGAAAGCCGGGGTAGTCCTCAAAACGACTTGTGCTCAGGCGCAGGTAATGGGCGATTAATTCCGTAACCGGGAAACCGTTCTCGGCGTAACCGATGGCGGGCGAAAGCACTTGCTCCATCGACAGGCGACCGTAGCGCTCGTGCAGCTCGAACCAGCCGTCAACGGCTCCCGGCACGCTGACCGGCAACGGTCCGTACGAGGGAATCTTGTCGATATTGTTGTCACGGAAGTAGTCCAGCGTCATCAGTTCGCCCGAGCGCCCCGACGCATTGAGGCCGGTCAGCTCCTGCTTCTCGGCATCCCAGACGATCGCGAACAGGTCGCCGCCGATACCGCAACCCGTCGGCTCCATCAGCCCCAAGGCCGCGTTAGCCGCAATCGCCGCGTCGACGGCGCTGCCGCCCGCCTTCAGTATGTCGAGCGCGATCTGCGTCGCCAGCGGGTGACTCGTCGCGGCCATGCCCTGTGTAGCGATTGCCTCGGATCGGGAAGCGAAGGGTTTCCCCGTTATCCGGTCATAACCGGCATCCTGTTGGGCCATGGTCTCGCTCCCCGTCACCAATATGAAGCTCAGTAGTAATAGTCGTTTCATGCGTCACCTGCGTTCGGCTAGCCCGCAATGATGCCCACAATGCCCGTGGAATGAAACAGCCGCGCGGGCTGGTATCATCGTGCGATGGACAGCGCGTATTCCGACAAGAACCCGGACCTCGGGCGCCTGTACGGCGCTCATCTGGCGACGGTGTGCAAACGCTACGATCACGCGTTGCAGGCGTCAGGTGCATCCCATGCCGTGGTTTTCTCGGGCGCGGCGCACCCGGTGTTCCTGGACGACACGTATTACCCGTTCCGCGCCGCGGCGAATTTTGTCTGCTGGGCGCCACTCAACGATTTGCCGCTGTCGTACGTCGTCTACACGCCCGGCGAACGTCCGGTGCTGGTCTATTACCAGCCACACGATTATTGGCACGTAGTCCCCGGTGCGCCGGACGGCTACTGGACCCGATACTTCGACATCCGGATTGTGCACGAGCTCGCCGACGCGTCTGAGCACCTGCCGGAGATTCGAGACAACTGCGTGTTCATCGGAGAGGCATTGGAACCGGCCCAGGCGCTGGGCGTTGAAAGAATCAACCCCTCGATGACGCTGAACCTGCTGCATTACGCGCGCGGTCAGAAGACCGAGTATGAAATCGAGTGCATGCGCCTCGCGAGTCGTCGCGGCGTCGCCGGTCACAACGCGGCGAAGCAGGCGTTCATGGACGGACACCCGGAATTCGCGATTCACAAGGCCTACTGTGACGCCGTCAGCCTGACCGACAACGAGCTGCCGTACGACAACATCATTGCCTTGAACGAGCACGCAGCGGTGCTGCACTACACGGCGCTGGACAGGGAAGCACCCGCTCCCTACCGCTCGTTCCTGATCGACGCGGGCGCCCAGGTGCATGGCTATGCCAGCGACATTACGAGAACCTACAGCTTTGATGGCCCCGACTTTGCAGCCCTGATCGACAGAATGGAGGCCTTGCAGCTGGACGTCGTCTCTGAGGTCAAGGCGGGCGTCGACTACAAGGAGCTGCACGTCCAGACCCATCACCGGATCGCGGACGTACTGGTCGAAGCGGACATCGCCACGGGGTCGTCGGAGTCTTTGCTGATTAACGGCGTGACCTCGACGTTTTTCCCGCACGGGCTCGGCCATCTGCTGGGCGCCCAGGTTCACGATGTAGGCGGCCACATGGAAAACGAAAACGGCAATACCATCGACCCGCCGAGCGGCCATCCGTTTCTGAGACTGACGCGGACGCTTAAGGAGAACATGGTTGTCACGATCGAGCCGGGCCTCTATTTCATCGACCTGTTGCTCGACAAGCTGAAGGGAACGCCTGCGGAAAAACAAGTAAACTGGCAGCGCGTGACCGAACTCAAGCCCTTTGGCGGGATCCGCATCGAGGACGACGTGCGCGTGCTGCCAGACGGTTGCGAGAACCTTACGCGGGACGCGTTCAGCGCCGTCTGAACCGCCGGTGCACCAAGTCGATGCGACGCTTTTGAGGCTCTAACCCGACATGGTGCAAACGGGGCTGGTCGTGAGCGGTCACCTCCAAAAAAATAGTCATATAATTCAATAAGCTGTATTCTTTTTGATCGGATGACACATGGTACGAAACCTGCACGGCCAACTGTCATCGAATTGCCTTATTTGTAACGTACGCTCGCCGGCCACGAACGACGGCCCAGGCCCGAACCCATGAGTAAGAACACGATATCCCTGCGTGGTATCCGGACATTCTGCATGGCTGCCCGATACGAAAGTTTCCGGGACGCAGCCGAGCGTATGTTCGTCACGGCATCGGCCGTCAGTCACCAGATAAAAAATCTGGAGGATGAACTCGGGCTCCGCCTGTTCGAGCGGAACGCTCGCAATTTGAAGCTGACCGACACCGGCAAGGCGTTGTTCGACGAAGTCAGTCCGCTGATCGACGAACTCGACGAGACGGTCGCGCGCTACCAGAAGAGCCGGCCGAGAAGCCGCCTGAATATTTCGGTGCAGCCGTTTTTTGCCAGTGAGCGCTTCGTGCCGAAGCTACCGGAGTTCACGAAGGCTAACCCGGACATCGACATCAAGATCGATACCAGCGATGAGGCCTCACAGAAACACGCCGGCAGCTGGGATGCTTCGATCAGGGTCTTCAAGTCGCCGCCGGCCGGCCTGATATCTCACCGGCTGTTCCCGCTGCGACTGCTTCCCGCGGGCTCGCCGGAATTCAAGAAGAAACTCAAAGTAAAGAAGAACAGGATCGAGAGCGAGTTTCCTTTGATTGTGCACGAGGGACGCGGCAATGCCTGGAAGAAGTGGCAGCGCGTCTCGGGCATTACGCTGCCTGAGGATTCTTCGTCAGTTCGCCTCGCATCGATGATCGCCGTCGTACGCGCTGCCGAGAAGGGACTCGGGGCGGCGCTGGTGCCGATGGAGCTTGCGCAGGGCTGGTTCGACAGCGGAAGCCTGGTGCCGCTCTTTGACACGCCGCTCGTCACCGACGAGACCTATTACTTCATCAGCGATGAGAAAAGCGCGGAGATGGACAATGTCCGCCTGCTGCGCGAGTGGGTACTAAATACATTCGCGATCGATGACTAACTCACAAGGTGAGGCCAGAACATTCGCGATCGAGGACTAGCCCAGATCCGTGGGGCCAGGACTTTTGCGATCGATGGTTCCTTGAATTCGTGAGATCAATACCTTCGCGACCGAGGACTGACACCCGGCTTCGTCATACCGGAACGCTCGCGTTCGCCGACGGATGCCCTCTCGCCGGGGCAAGGCTCCCGCTCCGACAGATGAATTTTTCTCATCTATCGTGCGATTTTTTTTCGTTTGATCGACAGACGGCGCGCGCCTATCGTCTACCCAAGTCCTGAGCACTTTCATGACATGTCGATTGGAGTCGCCCGGGACCGCGCTTGAAACGTCTGACGTTACAAGTGAGGCGCAAACCTCAGAGTTTTATCTGCACCCCCCGGCAGCGGCTCGACAGGTGGCGCTAAATCAAGCAAGAACGTCGGTTCCAGCAACCCCCTCGCCGCGAGAGCCAAGTTGCTTCGCAGGCTACTAGCGGAACATGACACCCGGACGGCTCGCACCCCCCCTGCGGGCCGTTCTTTTATTACCCGCCTGGACGTACCAGCCTAGTCGTTGGCTGCCTTGTCTCGCGCGGCCTTCAGCTCGCGTTTCACGCGTTGGCCCTTCTTCTCGAGCATCGGCCTGATGGCGCGGCTCAGCCACGGCGCCAGGTAGGCGACCGTGGTCAGCACGCCACTCGAATAAGGCATGCTCTGTTCCCGGATCGAGTTGCCACAGAGATCGAGGACCGTCTGGGCAACCTCCTCGGCCGTGGAAATCGGTTGCGAAAACGTCAGGTCGGAGACTCCGTCGATATCGGACATGATGAAGCCGGTGTCAATCGGGCCGGGTGAAACGAGCGCGACTTTTATCGTCGAGTCACGCAGTTCCTCTGACAATGCGTAGGTAAACGAGCGCAGCCCGGCCTTTGTCGCTCCGTAGACCGCGCTGCCGGGAATAGGCGCCCTGCCGGCGAGCGACCCGACATTAATGATGGCCGCTCCGTCCGATTTGCGCAGGTATGGCAACGCCAGTCGCGTCAGGACGATCGGCGCCCGGAGATTAACGTCCACCATCGTGGCGAGATCGTCCTCGCCGGTCTTCTCGACAGGACCGCGCGTGTGCGAGCCGGCGTTATTGATCAGGATATCGACGCCGCCGTATTCGAACTCCGCCTTCTTCAGCAGGCTGACGCAGGCCTCGGAATCGGCGACGTCCATCGCACTGATCTTGACCCGGGTCTTGTCGCGCAGCTCCTCCGCAATCGCCTCGAGCTTCTTTTTCCCTCGGGCGGCGAGGGTCAGGTTGGCGCCGGCGTCGGCGAATTTGCGAGCGACTTCCGCGCCCACCCCATCCGAGCCGCCAGTAATGACGACAGACTTGTCTTTGAAAATCATCGCGGAATGTTAATGCAAAGCGCGGCCGATCGAAACGGCCAGGCTGACTTCAGCTGACGGTCGGTCGAGATTCAGGATGGGCGCGCTGCGCGCCTAGAAGCCAACGTAGCCGAGGATCTTCTTCCAGATCGAGGATTCCCAGCCGTAGACTTCGAGCTGCTCGGGATCGAGCGTGGTATCGGGGATGCGCGTGTCAGGCTCGTCGTTGGCCGCCTTGTCGTCGGGTCGAAGCTCGAGGGATCCGGTCACATTGAGGTTGTCGGTGAGACCGTCAACGGCAAGACTCAGGTAGGGCAGAACCTCGTCATCGACGATGTCTTCCAGAAATACTGCATCCGGATCAAATGCGTCCCGCGAAAGAATGACGCAATCATCGAAACCCGTGTCCTTGCTAATGACAATCTCCCTGTCGTGCTTGTGACAATAACCTTAGTGCGGCCGGCAAAATATTGCTGTGACGGGTCTCACAGCCATGAAACCCGGATTATTGTTAAACGAAACAGCTTCTTATGTTCGGATCATAAGGCGGGTTTCGCGGCCGAGGCGACCCCGCAATCTCAGGCGATCACCGTGTTTGTGGGCCTTGCGTTGCCAGGCATTCTCATGCTGCAGACATAAAAAAGCCGGGCAGAGCCCGGCTTTTCGATACTTGCCATAGCGTGTCGCTATTCTTCGACGACGGCCGCCTCCGCGGGCGCCTGGTCCGTCAGCATGACGATCGCCATCGGCGCCGCGTCTCCCGGGCGAGGACCTGTTTTCAGGATGCGCAGGTAGCCACCCGGGCGCTCCTTGAAGCGGGGACCGAGCTCCGAGAACAGCTTGCCGACGGCAGCCTTGTCGCGCAGACGATCGAACGCGAGGCGACGGTTCGCGACGCTGTCCTCTTTCGCAAGCGTGATCAGCGGCTCGACGACACGACGCAGCTCTTTCGCCTTCGGCAGCGTTGTCTTGATCGTTTCGTGCATCAGAATCGATGCCGCCATGTTGCGGAACATCGCCTTCCGGTGCGAGCTGTTGCGGCCCAGCTTGCGGCCTGATTTTCTATGACGCATAGGTCTTTCCTAATGTTAGATCGCGAGCTCGTGCTCTGGTCGCAGGCTTGCCGGCGGCCAGTTGTCGAGACGCATGCCCAGTCCGAGACCGTGCCCTTCGAGCACTTCCTTGATCTCGGTGAGGGATTTCTTACCCAGGTTCGGCGTCCTCAGCAGCTCAACTTCCGTGCGCTGTACGAGATCACCGATGTACATGATGTTCTCTGCCTTCAGGCAGTTCGCCGAACGGACCGTCAGCTCCAGCTCGTCGACCGGACGCAGCAGAATCGGGTCGACCTGGTTCTCTGCCTGCTGAGCCGCGCCGTCTTCCTGACCCTGCAGGTCGACAAATACAGACAGCTGGTCCTTCAGGATGCTGCCAGCGCGACGGATCGCCTCTTCCGGGTCGATCGTGCCGTTGGTCTCGATCTCGATAATGAGCTTGTCGAGGTCGGTGCGCTGCTCTACGCGAGCCGCTTCGACGTCGTAGGTGACACGCTGCACCGGGCTGAATGACGCATCCAGCTGCAGACGGCCGATCGGGCCCGCCTGCTCCTCGAACGCAGGACGCTGCGTCGCCGGGCGATAACCGCGACCGCGCTCTACCTTGAGGATCATGTTCAGTTCACCGGCACTGGTCAGGTTTGCGATGACCAGCTCAGGGTTCTTGATCTCGACGTCGTGGTCCAGCTGGATATCGCCGGCCGTTACGACACCCGGGCCCTTCTTCGACAGGCGAAGCTCGGCCGTATCGCGGCCGTTCATCTGGACGGCGACCTGCTTCAGGTTGAGAAGGATGTCGACGACATCTTCCTGCACACCCTCGATGCTGGTGTACTCGTGAAGAACACCGTCGATCTCTGCCTCTACGATGGCCGCGCCCGGCATCGAAGACAGCAGAATGCGACGCAGGGCGTTGCCCAGCGTATGGCCGAAACCGCGTTCGAACGGTTCGATCGTCACTTTGGCCTGGAGATCGTTCAGCGCGTTTTTCTGAACGTGCCGCGGCTTCAAAAATTCGTTTACAGATTCCTGCATGGGATTAATCCCTCCTGACTACTTGGAGTACAGCTCGACGACGAGGTTTTCGTTGATGTCCGGAAGAATGTCTTCACGGTCCGGCAACGACTTCAATTTGCCTGTCATCTTTTTCGTATCGACTTCTACCCACTCAGGCAGACCGACCTGAGACGCGATATCGATGGCGCTCTGGATACGAAGCTGCTTCTTCGCTTTTTCGCGAATACTGACTGCATCGCCCGCCGACAGCTGGGCCGACGGAATGTTGACCACCTTGCCGTTGACTTCGATGCTTTTGTGGCTGACCAGCTGACGCGCTTCGGCGCGCGTGGACGCGAAACCCATCCGGTATACGACGTTGTCGAGCCGGCCTTCCAGCAGACGCAGCAGGTTTTCACCCGTCGAGCCTTTCAGCTGGGCGGCGCGCTTGTAGTAGTTGCGGAACTGGCGCTCCAGCACTCCGTACATGCGACGCAGTTTCTGCTTCTCACGAAGCTGCATGCCGTAGTCCGACAGACGCGGGCGACGCTGTGCGGCACCGCCCGGCGGTACCTCGAGCTTGCACTTCGATTCGAGCGGACGAACACCGCTCTTGAGAAACAGATCCGTGCCTTCGCGGCGGGACAGTTTACATTTTGGTCCTAAGTATCTTGCCATTGTAGCCTCTACACGCGACGCTTCTTGGGCGGGCGACAACCGTTGTGAGGAATCGGGGTGACGTCCTCAATATTTTGAATTCGAAAACCGAGCGAATTGAGCGCACGGACCGCAGATTCACGACCGGGGCCTGGCCCACGAACGCGAACGTCTAGGTTCTTGACGCCAAAGTCGAGAGCAACACGACCCGCCTTGTCCGAGGCTACCTGTGCGGCGAACGGCGTCGACTTTCTCGACCCGCGGAACCCACAGCCACCTGCCGTCGCCCACGACAACGCATTGCCCTGGCGATCGGTGATCGTGATGATGGTGTTGTTGAAGGAAGCATGGATATGCGCAATTGCATCCACGACATGCTTTTTGACCTTCTTCTTTCTAGCTTCAGCCATCTTGATTAGTACTCTTTTGCAAATTTACCCGCCTCAACCTCAGGTCGCGGCGATCTTGAAGAACGCGTTGTCTCTATCGATCCTTAACGCTTGATCGGACGTCGCGGCCCTTTTCGGGTGCGTGCATTCGTTCGCGTCCGCTGGCCGCGTAACGGCAGGCCACGACGATGACGAATGCCGCGGTACGAGCCGAGGTCCATCAATCGCTTGATGTTCATCGAAACTTCACGACGCAGGTCACCCTCAACGGTGAAGTTCGCCACCGCCGTACGAATCTTCGCGACTTCCGGCTCTGCCAGGTCTTTGACTTTCGTATCTTCGGCGACGCCCGCGGCTGCACAGATCTGGCGAGAGCGGGTAAGCCCGATGCCATAGATCGACGTCAGCGCGATAACGACGTGCTTGTTTAACGGTATGTTTATGCCTGCTATACGTGCCACTAGCGTGTTCCTTTTCGATTAGCCCTGGCGCTGTTTGTGCCGGGCGTCGGTGCAGATCACGCGCACAACTCCGTTGCGGCGAATGATCTTGCAGTTTCTGCAGATTTTCTTAACTGATGCTCTTACTTTCATGAGCTCTCTCCATTCCGAGTCTTAAGACTCAGCGTAATTGTCCGCTCCGGCCACCGTAGTTGCGCAGGTTGGCCTTCTGCATCATGCCTTCGTACTGATGGCTCATCGCATGCGCCTGCATCTGCGACATGAAGTCCATCGTGACGACCACCAGGATGAGCGGTGATGTGCCGCCGAAATTGAACGGAATGCTCGGGTAGAACATCCGGATGATCTCCGGTGCCAGGCAGACGCCAGCGACGTAGATAGCACCCCAGAAGGTAATCCTCGTCAGCACCCGATCAATGTACTCCGCCGTGTGAGCGCCCGGCCGGATGCCCGGCAGGAACGCCCCTGCTTTCTTCAGGTTGTCCGCCGTGTCCTTCGAGTTGTACATCAGCGCCGTGTAGAAGAAGCAGAAGAAGATCACCAGTGCGCCGTACAGCAGCACGTAGATCGGCTGTCCCGGCCCGAGGTTGGCGCCAATGGACTGCAGCGCCAGCTGAACCGCATTCGGATTCGCCGACTGGCCGAAGAACTGGGCGATCGTCGCCGGGAACATCAGGATGCTCGATGCGAAGATCGCCGGGATAACACCCGCCATGTTCAGCTTGAACGGCAGGTGCGTACTCTGCGCGGCATACATCTTCCGGCCCTGCTGTCGACGGGCGTAGTTGACCGTAATGCGTCGCTGCGCGCGCTCCATGTAGACAACGAAGACAATCGCCGCGACGCCGCCAAGTAACATCAGGATGGCGACGGCCGGTGACAGCTCACCGTTACGCACGAGCTCCGCCGTTCCTGCGATCGCCGCCGGGATGCCCGCGACAATACCGGCGAGGATGATCATCGAGATACCGTTGCCGACGCCGCGCTCGGTGATCTGCTCACCCAGCCACATCAGGAACATCGTGCCGGTCACGAGCGTGATGCACGCCGTGATCAGGAACGCCGGACCCGGGTTGATGACAACGCCCGTCTGCTGCTGCAGCCACGACGCTGCGGCGATCGACTGGAATGCCGCGAGTATGACTGTGCCGTAGCGCGTGTACTTGATAATCGTTCGGCGCCCCTGCTCGCCTTCCTTACGGATCTGGTCGAGGCTCGGAATGATCCGGCTCGCCATCTGGATGATGATGGACGCCGAGATGTACGGCATGATGCCGAGCGCGAACAGGCCGAAGCGCGACAACGCACCGCCCGAGAACAGGTTGAACAGACCGAGAAGGTTGCCCGCCTGCTGATCGAAGAAGTTTGCCAGCGCAGCAGGATCGACGCCCGGTACCGGTATGAACGTACCGATACGGAACACGATCAGCGCGCCGATCAGGAAGAACAGCCTGTTCCTCAGATCAGCGAGCTTGCTTGCCTGCTTGGCAAGATCTGCCGGATTTTGTTGGGGCTTCTTTGCCACGTTGAATCGCGCCTACGCTTCTATGCTGCCGCCGGCAGCTTCAATCGCCTCACGCGCACCCTTGGTGACCGCGAGACCCTTCAGTTTGACCGCTTTCTTGATTTCGCCGGACTTGATGACCTTCACCTTCTTGGTGAATGCCGGAACCAGGTTGCCCGCCTTCAGGACATCGATGTCGATGACGTCCGCCGTCGGAATCTCCAGCTCGTGCAGACGAAGCTCAGCCGTCAGTCGCGCCATCCGTGAGTTGAAACCCACTTTCGGCAGACGACGCTGCAGCGGCATCTGGCCGCCCTCGAAACCGACTTTCGTGTAACCGCCGGAACGCGCGTGCTGACCCTTTTGGCCTCGACCACTGGTCTTGCCCTGGCCCGCAGCGTGGCCTCGTCCGAGACGCTTGCCGGTTTTCTTTGCGCCCTTCCCGGGCGATAACTCATTCAGTCTCATTGTCAGGCTTCCTCAACAGCCAACAGGTAGGAGACGCGGTTAATCATGCCGCGGTTCTCCGGGGTGTCGGCGACGGTAACGGTCTGGTGCATCTTGCGAAGGCCGAGACCCTGCACGCATGCCTTGTGACTCTTCAAGCGACCGAACTTGCTCTTGACCAGCGTTACCTTCAGCTCTTTTGCCTTTGCCATAGTCTTTATCTCTGTCAACGACCCGGGCTTACGCCAGGATGTCTTCTACCTTCTTGCCACGCTTCGCCGCGATCGCCTGCGGCGAATGAATCTGCGACAGACCGCTGATCGTCGCGCGAACGACATTGATCGGGTTACGCGAACCGTAGGACTTCGCGAGGACGTTTCTGACACCCGCACACTCGAAGACTGCGCGCATCGCACCACCGGCGATGACACCGGTACCTTCCGAGGCCGGCTGCATGTAAACGCGCGTCGCACCGTGACGACCCTTGATCGCATACTGCAACGTGTCGTTGTTCAGGTTGACGGCGACCAGGTTCTTTCGGGCAGCCTGCATCGCTTTCTGTATCGCGATGGGCACCTCACGAGCCTTGCCGTAGCCGAAGCCAACCTGGCCCTGACCGTCACCGACGACCGTCAGCGCGGTGAAGCCGAACTGGCGCCCGCCCTTAACAACCTTGGCGACACGGTTAACGGTGACCAGCTTCTCAATCAGGTCATCGTTCGAAGATGCTTGTTCTTGTCTTGCCATAGTGTGGTCCTGACGGCATGCCGTCCTGTAATCCGATTAAAATTTCAATCCAGCTTCACGCGCAGCGTCGGCAAGTGCTTTGACGCGGCCGTGATAGCGAAAACCCGAGCGATCGAAGGCGACCGTGTCGACACCCGCCGACTTCGCCTTCTCCGCGATGCGCGCACCGACGATCGCCGCTGCTTCGACGTTGCCGCCGCTCTTGACGCCCTTGCGGACTTCAGCCTCGAGCGTGGACGCGGTCGCGATAACGGAGGCACCGTCAGCCGCAATAACCTGTGCGTAGATGTGTCGCGGCGTGCGATGGACGCTCAGGCGATTCGCGCCGAGTTGGCGGATCTTGGCCCGTGCCTTACGCGCGCGGCGGATTCGATTCTGTTTTTTATCGAGCTTCATAACGATTTCGCTTCAATAGTCTCTGGTCAGCAGTGAGCGTCGGCTCACCCGGACTTATTTCTTCTTCGCTTCCTTGATGACGACACGCTCATCCGAATAGCGAACACCTTTTCCTTTGTAGGGCTCCGGCGGACGGTAGCTGCGGATGTTGGCCGCCACCTGACCGACGCGCTGCTTGTCGGCGCCCTTGATCACAATTTCCGTCTGGCTCGGCGTCTCGACCGTGATGCCCTCCGGCACCTCGTGCACGACGGGGTGCGAGAAGCCAAGGCTCAGGTTCAGCTTGTTGCCCTGCGCCTGCGCGCGGTAACCAACGCCAACGAGCTCGAGCTTGCGCTCGAAACCTTCGGCAACGCCCTGCGCCATATTCGCCAACAGCGCACGCATCGTGCCTGAGATGGCGGTCGCGAAACGCGAACCCGAACGCGGCGCTACCTGCAGAACGTTCTCTTCCTGCGACACCGTGACTTCCGAGTTCAGCTCCATGGACAACGTGCCTTTGCTTCCCTTGAAGGTGACAACGTTGCCTTCCTGCTTGAACTCGACGCCTTTCGGCAGCTCGACCGGTGCTTTTGCTACTCTGGACATAACTCTTTACTCGTCAGGAGGTCTCGCATCAGGAAACGATGCAGATCACCTCACCACCAATACCTTGCTTGCGAGCCTCGCGATCGCTCATTACGCCGGACGACGTAGAGACGATTGCGACGCCCAGACCGCCCAGTACCTTGGGCAGGTCGTCCTTGCCACGGAAAACCCGCAGGCTGGGACGGCTGGCGCGCTGAATCCGCTCGATTACCGGCACGCCCTCGAAATACTTCAGCTCGACGGTCAGCGTTTTCGAAGCGCCTTCGCCCTCGGTGCTGTAACCGACAACGTAGCCTTCGTCAGCCAGGACACGCGCCACGGCTTCCTTGGCCTTGGAAGCAGGCATCGTCACGCTCACCTTGCGAGCTTTCTGGCCGTTGCGAATGCGCGTCAGCATGTCGGAGATAGGATCAGTCATCATCGTCTTGTTCTCCGTTACCAGCTGGCCTTGGTCAGCCCGGGAATTTCACCCTTCATAGCACCCTCACGAAGCTTGTTACGCGCAAGACCGAACTTGCGGTAAACGCCGTGCGGGCGTCCCGTGATCGCGCAGCGATTCCTCTGGCGCGTCGGGCTGCCGTCGCGAGGCAGTGCATTCAGCTTCGCCTGCGCTTGAGCTCGCTCCTCATCCGTGCTGTTCAGGTCACGAACGATCGCTTTCAGCTTCTTGCGCTTGTCCGCCTGTTTTGCAACCAGCTTGGCGCGCTTCAGTTCGCGCATGATCATTGACTTCTTGGCCATATCTGATGTTTCTCTAACAGTTACTTCTTGAACGGAAAGTTGAACGCTTCCAGGAGTGCCTTACCTTCCTCGGGATTACGCGCCGTTGTCGTAATCGTGATGTCCAGTCCGCGCAGTGCGTCGATCTCGTCGTAGTTGATCTCCGGAAAGATGATCTGCTCCTGCACGCCCATGCTGTAATTGCCCTGCTTGTCGAACGACTTCGGGTTCAGGCCACGGAAGTCGCGAATACGCGGGATTGCAATGTTGACGAGGCGATCCAGGAACTCGTACATGCGTTCGCGCCGCAGGGTCACCTTGCAGCCGATCGGCATGCCGTCACGAATCTTGAAACCAGCGACCGACTTGCGGGCCAGCGTGGTTACGACTCTCTGACCAGAGATCTTCTCGAGATCTGCGCGGGCATTCTCCATGATCTTCTTGTCAGCCACGGCCTCGCCCACGCCCATGTTCAGCGTGATCTTCGTAATACGCGGCACTTCCATTGGATTGCTCAGGCCAAGCTTCGCCTGCAACTCGCCGGCCAGCTCGTTCTGATACTTTTCCTGTAATCTCGCCATGGTCCTATCAATCCTCAAATATCAACCACGTCGCCGGTACCCTTGAAGACGCGGACCTTGCTGCCGTCGCCTTCCACGCGAATACCAACGCGCTCACCCTTCTTGGACTTCGGGTTGAATACCAAAACGTTCGACACATCGATCGGCATCGCCTTGTCGATGATGCCGCCGGGCTCGCCCATCTGCGGATTGCCCTTCGTATGCTTTTTAGCGATGTTGATGCCTTCAACCAGCAGACGCCCGTCTGCGTGTACCTCGAGCACCGTGCCACGACGGCCCTTGTCCTTGCCGGTCGTAACGATGACTTCGTCGCCTTTTCTGATCTTGTTCATATCGTCCAATCGCGGCCCTTTATGGCCGTTCCTGAGTCCATTGCCCGTTACAGCACTTCCGGGGCAAGAGAAATGATCTTCATAAACCGGTTGCCGCGAAGCTCGCGGGTGACGGGGCCAAAAATGCGCGTGCCGATCGGCTCGAGGCGCGCGTTCAGCAGTACCGCCGCGTTGCCGTCGAAGCGAATCAGCGAACCGTCCTTGCGACGCACACCCTTGCGCGTGCGAACGACAACCGCGTTGTACACCTCGCCCTTCTTGACCTTGCCGCGAGGAATAGCGTCCTTGACGCTTACCTTGATGACGTCACCGACACCGGCATACCGGCGCTTGGAGCCACCCAGCACCTTGATGCACTGAACACGACGGGCACCGGAGTTGTCGGCCGCGTCCAAGACTGTCTGCATCTGAATCATGACTAAATCCCAATAAACCTATGCTTTATCTGTCCGCAGCGCGCTCAACGACGTTGACCACCTGCCACGATTTGTTCTTCGAAATCGGCTTGCACTCGGAGATCGCAACGCGATCGCCCGGCTTGCATTCGTTCGAAGCGTCGTGCGCCAGCACCTTGGTCGTACGGCGAATGAACTTGCCGTATACCGGGTGCTTGATCAGGCGCTCGATCGCAACGGAGACGGTCTTGTCCATCTTGTCGCTGACGACGCGACCGACGACGGTGCGCTGTACTTTTGTCTCTTCACTCATGCCTGTTCACCTGTCGCACGCTGCTTCTCATTGAGAATCGTTTTCACACGTGCGATGTCTTTTCTCACCCGGCTGTGCTGGTGGTTCTGTCCCAACTCACCGGTCGCCTGCTGCATACGCAGGTTAAATTGCTCGCGTCGGAGCTGAACGAGCTCCTCGGAGAGCTCCTCAACTGACTTTTCTCGTAATTCAGACGCACTCATCACATCACCGTCCGGCTAACAAACGTGGTCGGGAACGGGAGCTTGGCTGCCGCCAGGCGGAACGCCTCGCGCGCCACGTCTTCCGATACGCCTTCCATCTCATAAAGAACTCGGCCCGGCTGAATCTGGCACACCCAGTACTCAACGTTGCCCTTACCCTTACCCTGACGAACTTCAAGCGGCTTCTTCGTGATCGGCTTGTCCGGAAACACCCGGATCCAGATCTTTCCGCCACGCTTGATGTGACGCGTCATTGCACGACGAGCCGCCTCGATCTGACGTGCCGTCATGCGGCCGCGACCGGTGGCCTTCAGGCCGAACTCGCCGAATGAAACTGTCGAGCCTCGCAGCGCCAGACCGCGATTGCGGCCCTTCATCTGCTTGCGAAACTTTGTACGTTTTGGCTGTAGCATTGTCCTTGTTCCCCGTTACGCGCTGGCGCGTGCGCCCGCTTGCGCCTCGGCTGCTTCCTGGGTGCCGGCCTCCGGACGCTCAAAGACTTCGCCCTTGAAGATCCAGACCTTTACGCCGATCACGCCGTAGGTCGTGTTGGCCTCGGCCGTGCCGTAGTCGATGTCGGCGCGCAGCGTGTGCAGCGGCACACGACCTTCGCGATACCACTCGGAACGCGCGATTTCAGCACCGTTCAGACGACCGCCGACCTTGACCTTGATGCCCTCGGCGCCGACGCGCATCGTGTTGGTCACAGAGCGCTTCATGGCGCGTCGGAACATCACGCGACGCTCCAGCTGCTGGGCGATGCCCTCAGCGACGAGCTGCGCGTCGAGCTCCGGCTTGCGGATCTCGGAGATGTTGATGCGGACATCGCTGATCGGCATGCCGATCATCGCCGACACCTCGGCGCGAAGCTTCTCGATGTCCTCACCCTTCTTGCCGATCACGATGCCTGGACGAGCCGTGTGGATCGTAATGTTGACCTTCTTGGCCGGGCGCTCGATCGTGATCTTGCTGACAGACGCGTCCTTCAGCTTGTTCTTGATGAAGACGCGCAGCTCGTGATCGATGCGCACGTAATCGGCGTATGTCTTCGAATCGGCGTACCACTTGGACGTCCAGTCCTTGACGATTCCCAGTCGAATGCCTGTTGGATGTACTTTCTGACCCATTACTCGTCTCCAACCCGAATCGTGATGTGGCTGTTACGTTTGATGATGCGCGCTCCGCGGCCTTTTGCACGCGCGCGGAAGCGGCGGAACGTCGGCGCCTCGTTGACTTCGATCGTCGAGACTTTCAGCTCGTCGATGTCGGCACCGTGGTTGTGCTCAGCGTTCGCGATAGCGGACTCCAGGACCTTCTTGACGATGCGCGCACTCTTCTTCGGCGTGAAGCTGAGCGTACGGAGTGCGTCATCGACGGACTTGCCGCGAATGATGTCTGCGACCAGCCGGCATTTCTGCGGAGAAATACGGGCGTAACGAAGAGTGGCTGCAACTTGCATGATGATGTCCTTCGCCTACTTGGTCTTGCGATCACCGGAGTGACCGCGGAACGTGCGGGTTACCGCAAACTCACCGAGCTTGTGACCCACCATGTTCTCTGAAATCAGGATCGGCACGTGCTGACGACCGTTATGCACGGCTATCGTCAGTCCAACCATGTTCGGCAAGATCATCGAGCGACGTGACCATGTCTTGATCGGACGTCGATCGTTGTTCTTTGCTGCCTCGGCAACCTTGTTCGCCAGGTGCGTATCGACGAACGGGCCTTTTCTTACACTACGTGGCATCTATCTGATCCTTCCCTTTACTTACGCTTGCGGCGACGAACGATCATCGCGTCGGTGCGTTTGTTCTTGCGCGTCTTCGCGCCCTTGGTCGGCGTACCCCACGGGCTTACCGGATGACGGCCACCGGACGTGCGGCCCTCACCACCACCGTGCGGGTGATCTACCGGGTTCATGGCAACGCCGCGAACCGTCGGTCGTACGCCTCTCCAGCGCTTCGCGCCGGCCTTGCCGAGCTTGCGCAGGTTGTGCTCGTTGTGGCCAACCTCGCCGATCGTCGCGCGGCAGTTGACGTGAATCTTGCGCATCTCGCCCGAACGCAGACGGATCGTCGCGTACACGCCTTCGCGCGCCGCCAGCTGCGCGGCACCACCGGCCGAGCGTACGAGCTGTCCGCCCTTGCCGGGCTTCATCTCGATGTTATGGATCACGGAACCCACCGGGATCGAGCGAATCGGCAGGCAGTTACCCGGCTTGATCGGGGCCTCGTCGCCACTGATCAGCTCAGCGCCTGCGCGCACGCCCTTCGGCGCCAGGATGTAACGGCGCTCGCCGTCCGCGTATTTCAGCAGGGCGATGTGAGCGCTGCGATTCGGGTCGTACTCGAGGCGCTCGACAACGCACGGGATACCGTCCTTGTCGCGCTTGAAGTCGATAATCCGGTAGCGCTGCTTGTGACCGCCACCCTGGTGGCGAACCGTAATGCGACCGTTGTTGTTGCGGCCGCCCTTGCTGCTCTTCTTGTCCAGCAGCGCAGCGTGCGGCTTGCCCTTGTGCAGACCCGGCGTCTTGACGGCGACGACGAAACGTCGGCCTGCTGATGTCGGTTTGGCTTTATGTAGTGACATGGCCTCTAACCTTTATTCGCCTTCGAGGAAGTCGATTTCGCTTCCCTCGGCGAGCTTTACGTATGCTTTCTTCGTGTCTTTGCGACGACCGCGTACCTGGCCGAAGCGCTTGTTCTTGCCCTTGTTGTTGACGACGGTGACGCCCTCGACCTTGACGTCGAACAGCAGTTCGACGGCCTGGCGAATCTCGGCCTTCGTCGCATCAGTGCGGACCTTGAAGACAACCTGGTTGTTCTCGGCCGCGATATGGGCTTTCTCCGACAGATGCGGACCGCGGATGACGGTCATCAGTCGTTCCTGGTGCAGTGCCTGACTCATGACAGACGCTCCTCGATCAGCTTCAGCGCTGGCAGCGTGATGACGACCTTTTCGAACCGGATCAGAACGACCGGATCGATAGACGCCGCATCACAGATACCGATGTTCGGCAGGTTGCGAGCCGCGAGATACAGCTTCTCGTCAAACGCCTCGTTCAGGATCAGCGCGTTGTCGAGGCCGAGATCCTTGAGCCTGGTCGCGAGCAACTTAGTCTTCGGCGCCTCGAGTTCCATTGACTCAACGACGACCAGGCGCTCCTGGCGGACCAGCTCGGACATCACGGACCGCAGCGCGGCGCGGTACATCTTCTTGTTGACCTTCTGGGAGTAGTCACGCGGCTGCGCAGCAAACGCACGGCCACCACCGACCCAGATCGGGCTGCGAATCGTTCCGGCGCGTGCGCGGCCGGTGCCCTTCTGGCGCCACGGCTTGATGCCACCGCCGCGAACCGCCGAGCGATTCTTCTGTGCCTTCGTGCCGGCGCGGCTACCTGCGAGGTAAGCCGTGACGACCTGGTGAACGAGCGCCTCGTTGAACTCGGCACCGAAGGCGGACTCAGCCACGTCGACCGTTCCGCTGCCCTGCATCTTCAGCTTCATGCGGACGCTCCTTTCGACTTGATCGCCGGACGAACGATGACGCTCCCGCCCTTGTGACCCGGGACGGCGCCACGAATCAGCAGCAGGTTGCGATCGGCATCGACGCGGACGACTTCGAGGTTCTGGATCGTGCGCCGCACGTTACCCATGTGACCCGACATTTTCTTGCCCTTGAACACGCGGCCCGGCGTCTGGTTCTGGCCGATGGAACCCGGAGCGCGGTGCGCAAGCGAGTTACCGTGCGTGGCGTCCTGGGTCCGGAAGTTGTGGCGCTTGACCGTGCCAGCAAAGCCCTTACCGATCGACGTTCCGATGACGTCGACCTTCTGGCCTTCCTCAAACAGGTCGACCTTTACTTCACTGCCAGCTTCGAGGTCTGCGCCCTCGCCCTCGCCGAGGCGGAACTCGGTCGTGAGGTCGCCGGCTTCGACTTTCGCGGCTGCGAAATGGCCGGCCTGAGACTTCGTCACGCGGGACGGACGACGACTGCCGGCGGTAACCTGCAGCGCGCTATAGCCGTCGACGTCGACGGTCTTCACCTGCGTCACCCGGTTTGGCTGCGCCTCGATCACGGTGACGGGAATAGATACGCCGTCTTCCGTAAAAATGCGCGTCATGCCGCGTTTGCGGCCAACAAGACCCATTGTCATGTCAAAAACCTCACACTGACTTCGATTGGCCAGCGCCTATCTAAAAAATGTCTCTCTTGGCCCCGACTACGGTTGGCAGGGGTTGCGAATGTTCTTTCGTTTTTCGCGTTGTCTTCAGACACGCGAAAGGGCCAGCCTTTGCTGCGGGACTCTTCGTCCTCTTAAGCACAAGGGGCTGACCCATGCTCCGTTCCGGTAGCTATACCGGCCCGGCAATCCCGGGATTTGCCGTGTCGCCCTCGGTTTCCTGGCGACTTCGTCTTACTGAATCCGGCCGACTCCCGGCCCGGCCTGATTCATCGAGCCCGCAATTATAGCGCCATATCTGTGGCCCGCAAGGCTTTTTTTGGGCTAATTTCGCCGTTCGACAATGTTCTGCGCTCGGCGTGTCTTTTGAGCTCTTGGCGGCCTTTCGGCCGCTGCTGTCGCTCGGGGTTTTCCGAAACATACGATGCACGTTTACCACGCTTCGTTGCTTCTATCGTACGGACCCCTCCTACGGCAGCTCAGTCCCGGGCTTTTTGCGAGCGACGACCTACTCTGGCGGCCTGTCGGCCGCTGCTGTCGCTCGGGGTCATGGACCCCTCCTACAGGTGCCGATAGGACCCCTGTGGGAGGCAGCCGCTCGAAACAGTGAGGCGCGATAGTCGGCCACCAAACCTCTCTGATTCGGACCTGCCGATCTCCTGAATTC
>JAAUXY010113340.1_pt1 | contig 39427 bp, 37 predicted proteins | sample 7278121 | NCBI WGS metagenome assembly JAAUXY01 (sample SAMN14350117, study PRJNA611818) | marine sediment metagenome | isolation source: surface marine sediment (1.8m) | place: French Polynesia: Moorea | collected 2018-08
AATGGACGACGCGATTTTCTCGATGCGATCGCCGCGGATCAGTACATCCGCGTCCCTGGTTTCGCCCTCATTGACGAGGCGAGCGTTGGTAATGAGCGTGTTTTTGGCTGCGGACATGGTTCCGAATCGATGCGTGGCGCTTTTCGACATTGTATGCGATAACCCGTCAGGGACACAGGCAGGCCGCAATGCAAGCATCCGACTATGTCGACCTGATCGACCGCGCGAACGTGTACGACGTCGCGATCGAATCGCCGCTCGAGCTCGCGCCGAACCTTTCGGCGCGGCTCGGCAACCGCGTGCTGTTGAAACGCGAGGACCTGCAGCCGGTCTTTTCGTTCAAGCTCCGCGGCGCCTACAACAAGATCGCATCGCTCCCGGACGAAGAGGCACGCCGGGGCGTCATCTGCAGCTCGGCGGGCAATCACGCCCAGGGCGTTGCGCTGGCGGCGAAGAAGCGCGGTATCCCTGCCGTCATCGTGATGCCGGTGACGACACCCGGGATCAAGGTGGACGCGGTCCGCGCCCTCGGTGGGGAGGTCATCCTGCACGGGGACGCCTATGACGATGCATACGCGCGCGCCAGGGAACTGGCGGCAACCGACGGCCTCGTGTTCGTGCACCCGTTCGACGACCCGCTGGTCATCGCCGGACAGGGAACGATCGGAGCAGAGATACACCGCGACGCAAGCGATTCCATTGACGCAATATTCGTGCCGATCGGCGGCGGCGGCCTGATCGCGGGCATAGCGGCTTATATCAAGAGTAAGCGGCCTGACGTCCGCATCATCGGCGTCGAGCCCGACGACTCGGCGGCAATGCTGGCTTCGCTCGAGGCCGGCCATCCGGTCACGCTCGACCACGTCGGCATATTCGCCGACGGCGTCGCGGTGCGCCGCGTCGGCGACGTGACCTTTGCGCTCTGCCAGGCGCTGGTCGACGAGGTCGTCACTGTCGATACGGACCAGGTCTGTGCGGCGATACAGGACATCTTCGAAGACACGCGGTCGATCGTCGAACCCGCGGGCGGCCTGGCAGTTGCCGGCGCGAAGAAATGGATCAGCGAGAACGACGTCAGCGGCAAGAACCTGGTGACCGTCAGCTGTGGCGCCAACGTGAACTTCGACCGCCTGCGGCACATTGCCGAACGTGCGGCGGTCGGCGAACAGCGGGAGATGCTTCTTGCCGCCGAGATCGACGAGGAGCCCGGCAGCTTCAAGCGCTTCTGCGAGACCATCGGCCGCAGGGGCATCACGGAGTTCAATTACCGTTACAGCGACAAGCGCGTCGCCCACGTGTTTGCCGGCGTGCAGCTGTCAGGCGGGCTCGACGAACGCCATGAGCTGCTCGCGACGCTGAAGTCCGCCGGCTATACGGTGAATGACCTGTCCGACAATGAGATGGCGAAGCTGCACGTTCGTCACATGGTCGGTGGCCGCGCGAAAGGCGTCGCCAACGAGCGGCTGTTCCGGTTCGAATTCCCGGAACGGCCGGGCGCCCTGCTGGATTTTCTCGACGCGATCGGCGGGCAGTGGAACATCAGCCTTTTTCATTACCGCAATCACGGCAGCGACTACGGACGCATTCTCGCGGGCATCGATGTGCCCGAAGCGGAGCGCGACGAACTGGAAGCGCACCTTGCCGAACTCGGCTATCCGCACTGGGAGGAAAGCGACAACCCCGCCTACGCGATGTTCCTGTCCTGAATCAGGCGCGCCTGGGTTAGTCCCTGTAGGACGGGTCGATACGATCGAGCTTGCGGATCAATCCGGGCCAGACGAGCTGGCCGCCAAGACCGCGCGTGACCTGTTCTGCCTGCGCTTTGATGCCCGCAACGATGGGCGGCGCAACCTCGATGAGTTCGCCGCCTGACGACTGTGCCATGACCTGGATCTGGCAGGCCGTCTCGAGCACGTACATCATCAGGAACGCGTCCGCGACGCTGGGCCCCACGGTCAGCAGTCCGTGGTTGCGCAGGATCAGCGCGTTGTTGTCGCCGAGGTCGGCGACCAGCCGCGGTTTCTCATCATCATTGAGCGCCACGCCTTCGTAGTCATGGTAGGCCAGCGTCGCGTAGGGAAACAGCGAGGTTTGCGAGATCGGCCGCAGACCCTCCTTTTGCGCGGAGACCGCAATCCCGGCCCTGGTATGCGTGTGCAGAACGCAGGCGGCATCGCTGCGCGCAGCGTGCACGGCGCTGTGGATGACAAAGCCGGCGGGATTAACGTCGTACTCGGATTCGAGCACCTTGTTGCCCTCGAGGTCGACCTTGACGAGGCTCGACGCCGACATCTCCTCGAACAACAGCCCGTACGCGTTTATGAGGAAGTGGTCCTCCCCTGACTCCGAGGGGACACGCGCGGACACGTGCGTGAACACGAGGTCGTCCCAGCCGAAGAGCGCGATCAGCCGGTAACACGCAGCCAGGTTGACGCGCAGCGCCCATTCTTCATCGGATACCTGTGATCGTACGTCCGTCATTGTCTTCGCTCCCGCTGGCCTCCGGCCAAGCTTAGACCGTCAGATTATCGGTTGCACGCGTAACTTCCGGCGTCGTCATAAGCCGCGAACTTATGCCTTTTTGGTTGCAACGAAAAACCGACCCGGAGCATCAAACAGACGTAGTAAGTACGAAACATACGAGAATCCCTTATGCTGTTTGTTTCGTAACGTTCGGGCGGTGGCGGGTGCGTCACCGCCCTTTTTTCACCACATCTCCCGCATGCGCGCACCGACGTCGATGCGCGTCGCCGATCGCGGTCCGAGTGCGCCCGGTTCGCCCGCTTCACGACCGCGAAACTCAGCCTGCATCGTCGCCAGCAGGCGGTCGGTCATGAACCGGCTGCGCGCACCGTAAACGTGCCGGTCGCCGTCGCGCGGCTGCTCGACGACGTGAAAACGGAGCGGTGCTATCAGCGTCAGCGACTGGCGGGCTCGCGTCATCGCCACGTACAAGAGCCTGCGTTCCTCCTCGATCAGCTCCCGCTTGCCGGTGGCGAACTCCGTCGGGAAGCTGCCGTCGGTGACGTTGAGAACGAAAACGGCATCCCACTCCTGGCCCTTCGCCGAGTGCACGGTCGACAGCACCAGGTAGTCTTCATCGAGCAGTGGGTCACCGGACTCGCCGCCTGCAGCAGACGGAGGATCGAGAGTCAGCTCGGTCAGGAAGCGCTCGCGGGTCGGATAGCGACCGGCGATTTGTTCGAGCTGCTCGATATCGGCCTCCCGGGTTTCGACACTGTCGTAGATCCGTTCGAGCTGCGGCCGATACCAGCGACGCACCTCGGCAAGCTGGGTCTGCCAGCCACGATCGTCGAGCGGCACGCCCGCGAGCGACTTCAGCAAAGCGCAAAATGCCGGCCACTCGGACCGGGCTGCGGCCGGTGGCTTGAAGTTCTCGAGCGCATCGATCCGGAAGTCGTTGCCGGCCAGCAGGTCGAAACACTTGGCCGCGGTTCGCGGGCCCATTCCCGGCAGCAGCTTGAGGACCCGGAAGGCGGCGACCTCGTTCTTCGGGTTCTCGGCCCACTTCAAGACCGACAACACGTCTTTGACGTGCGCGGCTTCCAGGAACTTGAGGCCACCGTACTTGACGTAGGGGATGTTGCGGCTGACCAGTTCGACCTCGAGACGATCGCTCATGTGCGAGCCCCGAAACAGCACCGCCTGGTCCTTCAGCATCATGCCTTCCTCGCGATTGGCCAACACCGCGTCGACGACGAACTCGGCCTCGCTGTCGCCATCCTCGACCGTGACGTAGGTGGGAGGGCCACCGGTCCGGTTGCGCGAGAACAGGTTTTTTCGGTACTGGCGTTCGCTCTCGGCAATCAGGCAGTTAGCGCTGTCGAGTACGGACTGCGTCGACCGGTAGTTCTCCTCGAGCGTGATGACGGCGGCCGCCGGCAGGAACTGGTCAGGGAAGCTCAGGATGTTCTCGACCTCGGCGGCGCGAAACGAGTAGATCGACTGCGCGTCGTCGCCGACGACGGTCACGCCGGCGCCGTCGGGCTTCAGCGCCCGCAGGATCTCGGCCTGCACCCGGTTCGTGTCCTGGTACTCGTCCACGAGTACGTGATCGAACCACCCGCCGATCGTTTCGGCGAACTCGGTTTCGCCGACGAGGTGTCCCCAGTACAGGAGCAGGTCGTCGTAATCGAGCGCCTGGTTGTGCTGCTTGCGCTCCACGTACTGCCGGAAGAGCGCCTTGAGCTCTTCCTCCCAGTCGGCGCACCATGGGTACGCGTCGTCGATGGTCGCGCGCAGCGTGGATTGCGTGTTGACGGTTCGCGAGTAGATCGCGAGACAGGTGTCCTTCTTCGGAAATCGCCGCGAGCGCGCGGACAGGCCCTGCTCGTGGCGAACGACGTCCATGAGGTCCGCCGCGTCGCCACGATCGAGCACCGAGAAGCCCGGATCGAGGCCCAGGTTGTGGGCGAAGCGGCGCAGCAGCCGATTCGCGATCGAGTGGTAGGTACCCGACCACGGCAGCATGATCCGCGCCTGCTCTCCCCTTGCCTTAAGGGCGCCACGCACGATCGTCTCGACCCGGCGGGTCATTTCCTGAGCCGCGCGGCGGGTAAACGTCAGAAGCAGGATGCGGGCCGGGTCGACCCCTTCCACGACGAGATGAGCAACGCGGTGAGCAAGCGTCATGGTCTTGCCCGTGCCGGCGCCGGCTATGACGAGCAGCGGCCCAGCGTCGACGCCGCTATCCTCGGACGAATCGCCATACGTGGCTGCCTGCCGCTGGGCGCCATTCAGCAAGGCAAGGTAATCCGCGTGCTCGCGTTCGGCCGTTTGCACGTCGCTCTCCGGAATCTTGAAGAATCTGTATTTTTATACAGTACTGGATATATTTACAAGAAGCGGCGCAGGAAGCGTTCCAGCGTCGCGGCCAGCGCGCCCGGGGCCTCGAAGTGCATCATGTGACCCGCCGCCTCGATGACCGCCGTTTCGGCGTTCGGGAATGGCAGGCCGAGGCTGCCGGTGCCCAGTCGCTCGTCGACGGCGTCGGCAAAGGGACTCTGTGCGCCGGCGACCAGCAGCACCGGCGCGTCGACGTTCCTCCAGCACGCCTCGCTTTCCGCACGCCGGTAGAGCACGGGATTGGGCAGCTTGTGCTTGGGGTCCGCGCGCAGCACGACCTGGCCGTCCCCGGAACGGGCCCAGCAGCGTGCGACGAACGCCGCCTTGTCCGTGTCCATCGCCGGGTTTCGGCGGTTTATCTTGGCGGCGAGCTCGTCGAAGCTCGCGTAGGTGGCGAACCCGGGCGCGGCGTTGGCCGCCTCTATCCACTGCCGGTAACGCCCCGGCGCATCGCCAGGGTCGGCATCGCGAAGGCCGAAGCCTTCGACGTTGGCGAAGGCACGAATCCTCTCCGGGAAGCTGCCGGCATACAGACCCGCGACGTTTGCACCCATGCTGTGGCCGATGAACCGCACCGGCTCGTCGGGGCTCAGTTTGTCGAGCAGCGCGGCCAGGTCGGCGATGTAGTCAGGAAACCAGTAGGAGGCGACGTCGGCGACGGAGTCGCCGAAGCCGCGAAAGTCGGGCGCCACCACGTGCCAGTCATGCTCGAAAGCGTCGACGACGAACTGGAACGTCGCGGCGCAGTCGCCCCAGCCGTGCAGGTAGACGACCAGCGGTGCATCCGCGTCGCCCCACTCGCTGACCGCATGATCGACACCGCGGAGCGAGTGTCGCGCGATACGCCGTTCGAGGCGCGGCGCGTAGACTTGGGAATCGTTCATGTGGTGGTTACACTGCAATCACGCATGATCGTGGCCAACAATCACAAACGCCCGCCTGAATGACAACAGAAATTGCCATGGTCCTTGGCATTCTTGCCATCTCGCTGATCCTGTTCATCAGCGAGGTCATTCGTATGGACCTCGTCGCACTGCTGGTGCTGGGTGCGCTCGCGATTACCGGCCTCGTCACGGCCGACGAGGCGCTGGCCGGATTCTCGAACAGCGCCGTCGTGACGGTCTGGGCCATGTTTATCCTGAGCGAGGGGCTGACCCGGACCGGTATAGCCGACATCATAGGTCGACAAGTGATGCGGGTCGCGGGTACCCGCGAGATCTCGATGATTGTCGTGATCATGATCACCGGGGCCGTGCTGTCGGCGTTCATGAACAATATCGGCGTCGCGGCCCTGATGCTGCCCGTCGTCGTCGACATCGCCCGGCGGACCCGCATCCCGCCCTCGCGACTGCTCATGCCGCTCGCTTACTCGACACTGCTGGGCGGCCTGATGACCCTTATCGGCACGCCGCCGAACCTGCTGATCAGCCAGGCGCTGGTTGACGCCGGCGAGACGACGTTCGGATTGTTCGACTTCACGCCGATCGGCGCCGGCGTCATGTTCGTGGGCGTGCTGTTCGTCGCGCTGTTCGGCCGGATGCTGCTGCCGAAGACCAAGACCAAGCAGGACAAGCACGTCAGCCAGCGCAGCCTCCGCTCGCGTTACAAACTCCACGAGCGCACCTTCCTGATGCGCGTACCGACCAGCTCGGTGCTGGTCGGCAAGACGCTCGCCGAGAGCCGCATCGGCAGTTCAACGGGCCTCATCATCCTGTCGATGATGCGCGACGGCCGCAGCGAAACGTTGCCGAGCCGGCAGACGGTGCTGCGCGGCGGCGATGGACTGCTCGTGCAGGGACGCGTGGACCAGTTTCGCGAACTGCGCCGCTGGAGCGACCTCGTGATTGAACGCGAGGCACCGGTCCTGAAGTCGATGGTTGCCTCCAAGGTCCGCTATGCAGAGGCCACGGTCGCGGAAGGCTCGCCGCTGGTCAATGAACTGATTCGGCACGCCGGCTTTCGCACTCGTTTCGATGTTGCCGTGGTGGGCCTCATGCGCAAGGGTGGTTACCGCCTGACCAACCTCGCCTACGTCCCGCTCAAGGCCGGCGACCGCGTGCTGGTACAGGGGGAGGCCGATGCTGTCAGCCAGCTCGAGCGGCACTCGGACTTCGACGATGTCAGCGTCTACACCGAGGACGAGCTCGCCGAGCGGTACCAGTCGGATGAGCGCATGTTCGTCGTTCGGCTGCCGAAGGACTCGGACCTCGATGGCGCGACGCTCGCCAAGAGCCGGCTGGCCGACGTGTTCGACTTCCGCGTACTCGCGGTCTTCCGTGACGGCAAGCTTAAGGTCATGCCGCGCGGTGGCGAGGTCCTGGACGGCGGCGACTTGCTGCTGATCGAAGGCCAGCCGACCGACCTCGACGTGTTGCGCGGTCTGCAGGAACTCGAAATCGACACCAAGCTGCCGGCGAATCTTGGTGCGTTCGACTCCGAGCGGCTGACACTGATGGACGCCACGCTCGACCCGCGTACGCGGCTCGCCGGCAAAACCGTCGGCGAGCTCAACTTCCGCGAGCGCTACGGTATCGAACTCGCGGGAATCTGGCGCGAGGGCGAACCGGTCGGTACGGACCTCGCCGACGAGCGCCTGCAGATCGGCGACGCGCTCCTGCTGCTGGGGCCGCGCGACCGCCTCCAGCTGCTCGCGACCGACTCGGACTTCCTGGTGCTGACGCCGCTCGGCCAGGAACCGCCCGACACGCGCAGGGCACCAATTGCTGCGCTGATCATGACGGCCGTCGTGGTCAGCGTGATGCTCGGCTACGCACCGATCTCAATTGCTGCCGTGGTCGGCGGAACCGTTATGGTACTGCTCGGCTGCCTGTCGATGGAGCAGGCCTATCGCGCGATCGACTGGCGAGCGATCTTCCTTATCGCCGGTATGCTGCCGCTCGGAACGGCGATGCAGGAAACCGGCGCTGCCACCTTCCTTGCCGACCAGGTCATGAACCTGCTGGGCGATTCGGGTCCCTGGCCCGTCATCATGGGCCTCTACATCCTGACTGCCATGGCGACGATGATCATCCCGACCGCGGCGCTCGTGGTCCTGATGTCGCCGATCGTGCTGTCCGCCATGTCCGACCTCGGCATTGCGCCGCACACCGCGATGATGGCGGTCGCGATGGCGGCCTCGGCCAGCTTCACGAGCCCGATCTCGCACCCGGCCAACATTCTCGTCATGGGTCCCGGCGGCTACCGCTTCGTCGACTACCTCAAGGTCGGCGTGCCGTTGACCATCGTCGTGTTCATCACGGTGATGGTGCTGCTGCCGATCCTCTGGCCGCTCACGCCGCTTTGATCGACGGATTGAAACAATGAAAGAGCAGATCGTAATCGTCGGCGCTGGCCACGCAGCGGGCCAGGTCGTCGCCACGCTGAAGCAGAAGAAGTTCGCCGGCAGGATCGTGCTGATCGGCGACGAGCCATTTCTGCCGTACCAGCGCCCACCGCTGTCGAAAAAGTACCTGGCCGGCGAGCTGCCCGCGGAACGGCTGCACGTAAAGCCCGAAAGCTTCTATGCCGACGAGCAGATCGAGCTCAAGCTCGGCACGCGCGTCGCTGCCATCGATACGCAGGCGGCAACGGTGACTACCGCGGATGGCGACGCAGTCCGCTATGACAAGCTGATACTGGCCACAGGGTCGCGCGTGCGGCGGCTCGAGATACCCGGCGCCGACCTCGCCGGCATCCACTACGTTCGTAGTATCGCCGACGTCGAGGCCATGCAGTCCGCGTTCGTGCCGGGCGCACGCGCGGTCATTATCGGCGCCGGCTACATCGGCCTCGAGGTCGCGGCAGTTGCACGGCAGCTAGGGCTCGAGGTCAGCGTTGTCGAAACGGCGCCGCGCGTCATGAGCCGCGTCGTCTGCCCCGAGGTGTCGGCGTTCTACGAGCGCCAGCATGCGGCGCACGGCGTAGAGCTGCTGCTGAACACGGGAACGGAATCGTTTACGGGCGACGATCAGGTCGACGGCGTAAAGCTTGCCGATGGCCGGCGCCTCGATGCCGACGTCGTCGTCGTCGGTGTCGGCATCCTGCCGAACACCGAACTGGCCGAGGCCGCGGGCCTCGAAACGGCGAACGGTATCGTCGTCGACGATCACTGTCGCACCAGCGCCGCCGATGTGTTCGCGGTCGGCGACTGCACCTGCCACCCTAATGCGATCTACAATCGCAATGTCCGCCTCGAGTCCGTACACAACGCGCTCGAGCAGGCGAAGACGGCTGCCGCGAATGCCTGCGGCGACGACGTGGCGTATTCGCAGGTGCCCTGGTTCTGGTCGGACCAGTACGACATCAAGCTGCAGATCGCCGGACTGTCCCAAGGCTACGACGATGTGCTGACCCGCGGTGACCCGGAGGAGGCCTCGTTCTCGTGCGTCTACCTGAAGGAAGGGCGCGTCATCGCCGTCGATGCGGTCAACGCTCCGAAGGACTTCATGCAGTCGAAAGCGCTGATCGCCAGCCGGGCGACACCGGATCGCGAGCGGCTGCAAAGTGAGGCGTTGAAGGAACTTGCCTGAGGCTGGGGCCTGAGGCTGGCTAGGGCTCGTTGAGCGCCGCGTTGCGTGCGGGCAGGTCGACAATGATCTGGCCATCAACGGCGACGGGGCCGGTCTCCGCAGAATATGCCGTTGCCTTCAGCATCTCGATTGCCTCGGATTCGAGGTCACGGAAGACGCCGCTGCCGCCGTGTACCCAACCGGTACCGAGCGCACCGGGCCCGCTGGTGATCGTGCCATTCCAATTGCCGCGCCAACTGTCGCCGGAATTCCAGTGGGCGGGCACGACAATCTCGCGAAGAAAATTCCAGTGATTCTCGGTTTGCTCGATGAGCATCGTGCCCTGGCCTGGCAAATACACGTACCACACGCTGTGTTCGAGAACCTCGCCGTTCAGGAGGCGCGTACTCTCGGACGGCGATGAAAACTTGACGCCGATACCGGCGGTCTCGTTGCGGCCGTTCCGCAGCATCGTCACCATCGCATCGGTGTCCCTGATCGATGCCTCCCAGAGCTGCAGTACGCGCTCGGGGTACGGCGGGACGCGCGACTCGCCGTCATTCGTATAGATAATTGCATCGCCGGCGACCGCGGAGAAGCCGAGACTCAGCTGCTGCGAATCGCTGACGGATAGCGGCGAGATCCGCGACTCGGAGGTCAGCGGATTGAAGTACAGCAAACCAATGGCGACGAACGCGCCGGAGACGATGCCGAGGAGAAGTGTGAGCAGATACTTCATGGCCCGGGCTCCGTTTCGAAATCGTCATCGTCAACCTGCGTCGAGACGAACCGGGTCACGAGTTCGATCTTGCCGGTACCCGTCGTGGCGTTCGGCGAGTCGTCCGCGATCCAGCGCTCGCTGATGTTGCCGAGCAGGTCGCCAAACTCCCGGGTCCCTGCGCGCAGGCGCCCGACCCTTCCGCCATTCGTCGGTGCTGCGCTCATCTTCGCGTAGACAGAGCCCCGTGCCGGCAGGTGCAGCACCCACTCGACAACGTCGCCGAGCTCCGCGTCCCGCGCGGCGAAACGGCTCGCGACGCCAACGACGGTATCGCGCGAGTTGCGCAGCTTGAACAGTTCGGCCCGTGTGCCGGCAAGAAGCGCCTCGTCCGGCCAGCGCATACCCTCCGGTACCGGGTTCTCCATTCCGGCCGCACCGATCATGATTCGATCCATCGGCACGTTGACGTGGAACACCTCGGAATTTCCGCCGTTCGGTGTCACCGAGATGATGGACGCCTCGCGCGACAGGTCGACTGCCGGCACGAAGTAAAGCGCCGTTATAACGGCAACGACGCCGAGAACCATTCCACTGATGTACGCTTTGATCACTTGAGCTTTTGTCCTGCCTGGGCACCCGGTTTACAGAGGTGCCCGCCAAGTTTAGTTAAATCGATTCAGGCGGCATACTACGGTTCGCCAAACTGTGACGGAGTGCACAAGGAGACGGTTACCAGCGATGAATTCAGAACACCTGAAGCCGGTTTGCCTGTGGTCCGGGCCGAGAAATGTCTCGACCGCACTGATGTACAGCTTTGCGCAGAACCCGGCCGTGGCCGTCGTCGACGAGCCACTGTACGGCCATTACCTGCACGTCTCGGGCGCCGATCACCCGGGCCGCGACGAGGTCATCGCCGCCATGAACTGCGACGGCAACGCCGTCATGCGCGAACTCATAGAACGGCAGAAAGCGGAACCCGCGCGGCGCCTGTTCATCAAGCAGATGGCGCACCATCTCGTGGACATCGACCTCGGCTTCCTCTCGGACACCCGCAACATCTTTCTCGTCCGGGACCCCAGGGAAATGCTGCCGTCGCTGACGATCCAGGTGCCACACGCGCAGCTCGCGGACACGGGCCTCAAGCAGCAGTGGGAGCTTACGGAGATGCTCGAGAAGGCCGGCGAATCACCCGTCGTGCTCGACTCACGGGAACTGCTGCTGTCACCACCGACGATAATCCGGCAGCTTTGTGATGCCCTCGACATCGAGTACAGCGACTCGATGCTCGGCTGGCCGGCCGGGCCGATTCCGGAGGATGGCGTGTGGGCGCCGCACTGGTATCACGCGGTCCACAAGAGCACGGGGTTCGCGCCCTACGTCCCGAAGACCGACTTTCCACCGGCACTCGAGCCGCTGTTGCTCGAATGCCAGCCCTGGTACGACAAACTCTACGAACGTGCGCTCAAGGCACCTGGCGGAGATTCACAGTGAAGCCAATCGACCCTCGCAACGCCGACATCCTCGTCGGCATTAACGACGAACTCAAACCGCGTGCCGAGGCACGAGTGTCGGTCTTCGATAGCGTGGTCCAGGGCGGCGACGCCGTCTGGGAGGGCCTGCGCGTTTACAAGGGTCGTATCGCGGCATTCGAGCCGCATCTCGAGCGGCTGATGAACTCGGCCAAGGCTCTCGCGTTTGCCGACGTGCCGTCCGCCGACGATGTCAAGGAAGCCGTCTTCCGCACGCTCGAGGCAAACGGAATGCGCGACGAGGTGCACATCCGCCTGACGCTGACACGCGGCGAGAAGGTCACCTCGGGGATGAATCCGCGATTCAATCAGTCGGGGTGTACCCTTATCGTCCTTGCCGAGTGGAAGCCGCCCGTGTACTCCGACGACGGCATTCGGGTGGTATCCGCCGCGACTCGCCGCAATACACCCGAGTGTCTCGACTCGAAGATCCATCACAACAACCTGCTCAATAATATTCTCGCGTCGATAGAAGCGAACGTCGCCGGCGTCGATGCCGCCATCATGCTTGACGTCAACGGCTTCGTCTCCGAGACGAATGATACGAACCTGTTCCTTATTCGCGGCGATTCTGTGCAGACCCCGCATGCCGACAGCTGCCTGCCGGGTTTGACGCGACGCATGATCCTCGACATCTGTGCGCGGGAAGGCATTCCGGCCGAGGAGCGCAACCTGTCGTTAACGGAGCTGTACACCAGCGACGAGGTCTTTACGACCGGCACGATGGGCGAGCTTACGCCGGTCCTCGAGGCCGACGGACGGCGGATCGGCGACGGCGTCGGCCCGATGACGCGGCGGCTGCAGGGACTGCATCGCGAGCATGCCTACGAGACAGGAAGCCCCCTGCCGTTCTAAGCGCAACAGCTACTGGCGCTTGGCGAAATAGCGCCTCAAGTACTCGTCGAAATCGATGTCATCGGCTGCCTCGATCTTTCGCTGCCGCTCGACGGAATCCACCGCCTCCTGTTCGAGCGCCTGGAAACGTTCGTCGGCGAGCGGGTCGATGGACGCAAAGTAATCGCGGTGGCTCTCGGCCAGGGCAAGCGCGAACTCAAAGAAACCGAGGCCCTGGCCACGCAGCTCCTCGACGACCCGGGCCGAGGGCGTCAGTGACGGATCGTCGACGAGGTCCGCCATCTTGCCGACGGCCGCCGCGTAGCAATCGCTGCCTTCCGCACGATCGATGTGTTCGGCAATCGGCCGCATCGCGGTGATGATCTCCCGCGCCCAGTCCGCGAGCGGCAACTCCGCACCGTTGCGTCGCAGGTACAGCTGCGGGTCCCGGCCCCGCCTGGCGGTTGCTGCCTGGTTGTAGCGCGCGTCCTCGTTATCCGCATCGGTCAGGGGCGGGCTCTCCTCCAGCAGGCAGTAGATAAGGAACGCTTCGATGAACCGCATCGTGTTCTGGTTGATCCCGCATGGATCGAACAGGTTGATGTCGAGAGAGCGGATTTCGACATACTCGACGCCGCCGCGGCGCAGCGCGGCGGTCGGACGCTCGCCGGAACGGGCGACACGCTTCGGCCGCACCGGGCTGTAGTACTCATTCTCGATCTGCAGCTGGTTCGCGCTGAGTTGCCGGTACTCGCCATCGACCTTGACGCCGATTGCCTCGTAGCGTGCCTCGGGTGTCCGAATCGCTTTCGACAGGTCGTGGATGTATTCCTCGATTGAGTTCAGACCGATCGATATACGCGACTGCGTCTGGTTGTTGTAGCCGAGATCGCTCATTCGCAATGAGGTTCCGAACGGCGCATACCAGGTCTTCTCGTTCAGGGATTCGAGTCGAAGCGCATCGCCGTCACCGAACGACTTGCACAGTGCTGGCGACGCACCGAACAGGTACAGGAGCAGCCAACCGTTACGGCGAAAATTGCGCACCAGCCCCATGTACTTCTCCGAGCGGAAGGCGTCGGCGCCTTGCTCGTCACCGAGGATCTGCTGGTAAGCGGGCCAGAAGGCTTCAGGCAGCGAGTAATTGAAGTGAACGCCCGCGATTGTTTGCATCTGTCGACCGTAGCGATAGCCCAGACCGCGTCGATACGTCGTTTTCATCGTCGCGACGTTGGATGTCCCGTAACGAGCCAGCGGGATGTCCGCGTCGTCGGGAATGCCGCAAGGCATGCTGGCGACCCACAGCAGTTCGTCACCTAGCTTGTCGTAGGTGAACTGGTGAATATCGAGCAGCGTCTGCAGCGCTTCCCAGGTCGTCGTGAGCGCCGGCGTCACGAACTCGAGCAGGGCCTCGGAGAAGTCGGTAGTGATGTAGGCATTCGTCAGCGCGGAACCGAGACCCGCGGTATGCGGTGTCATTGCGAGGTGACCTCGCGAATCGATGCGCAGGGATTCCTTCTCGATGCCCCTCAGGCCACCGGCAATAAGGGGTTGGCCCACTGCGTCGAGCGCGGCCAGATGGTTCTCGAGTGGGCCTTTCACGGGGGCAGTTTTACCATAAGCGCAACCTGTGCGTTAGCTGAACACCGAGAACTCGTGCATCCACGTGGGGTCGAACAAAAACGTAAGGCGCGCGTCTCCTTGCTCATCTACACTATTGTTATGTCACCCCTGACGATAAAAGCGACTGTTGTATCCATCCTTTTAGGGACGCTCTTGCTGGCCGATGCCGCGCACGCGTTTCGCTGCAAGAACAAGATCGTCCGGGAAGACATGCATGAACTGGAAGTCGTCGCCATTTGCGGCCGTCCGACCACGCGCCGCAACCTGGGTGTGGCGGTTCGCGCCTATGGCTATGGCCGCCACCCCTCCGGCACCATCGACAGGCGCTACGGCTATGGCAACCTCGCCGAAGAAGTAATCGTAACCGAGTACGTCTACAACTTCGGTCCCCGCAAGCTCATGCGCCGGCTCATCTTCGAAGGCGGCGTGCTGGTCCGGATCGAATCACTCGGTTACGGCTATATCGAGAAAAAAGCCGAGTAAAACCGTGACTTGCCGCAAGACAGGAGCGGCAGACGCAGTTAATATTCGCCGGACTGCTCACCTCCGGACCTGCATCGATGAGTGACTCCCAGCTTCGACGCCTTCGTGACCGCTCACGCGGCCCCGCCACCCTGATCAATGACGGCTGCAAGATCACCGGCCTCTTGAGTGGCCGTGGCGACTTCCAGGTATCGGGTGAAATCGATGGCGACTGTGACGTCGAGGGCACCGTTACCCTCGCCAAGGACGGCTTCTGGAGCGGCACGATCAAAGCCGATCACGTCATCGTGGCCGGCCACGTCGAGGGCGATATTGCAGCGGTCGGCAGCGTCGAGATCATGGACACGGCGCGGATCACGGGCACGGTCGCAGGGGAGGCGATCGCCGTTGCGGAGGGCGCCGTCGTCGAAGGCCAGATGAAGACCACGGGCCAGTCCGACCCGACCCAGTTCTCGGAAAAGCGCGGCGAGAATTAGCCTGATTTTACCAATTTGGTAAATATGTTCTTGGGCGGGCCGATGCTAAACTGATCCTGAAATAGGTCGCCAGACAAAACCAATAATAAGAAGCCCGCGGCCGTACAGGCCGACGGGAGCTGTGGACGATCGAATGATCAGCAACAGAGTACCGCGATACCTGACGCTCGGATTGATGCTCGGCATCACCGTGACGATCATCATGCTGTCGATGTTCTACGGCCAGTACCGCTGGCTCGCCAGCGACATCGTGCGTGCCAGCTCCGAGGAACATGACACATTCCTGCGCGACAGCTTCGAGCGTCGCAGCCGCGCCCAGCTGCACGCAATCGCCGACAGCATCAACGTCGAGCTCATCGGCACGACGGCCCTGTTGCAGGCGCTCGACGGCGCGCTCGAGAACAACGAGAATCTCACGGCCCTCAGGTACGCAGACGAGACCAACACGATGGTCCAGGCCGGCGAGTTCCCCACCGTGGCGCTCGATTCCGGGGTTACCTGGCTGCCGGGCGGCCTGATCCTCAGCTATTCGGTCGGCTCGACCGGCTCCCTGACCGGCGTGTTCCAGCTCGATCAACTGCGTGCGGAATCGCTGGCGTTCACCAGGGACATTGCTGCCAGGGAAGTTCAACGCCGCCGGGTCAGCTTCGCCTGGATCGGCCTCGGCACGCTGACGACATTGATCGCGTGCGCGATCGTCATCTCGCTGATCGTTCGCGACCAGACCCAGCGCATTCGCGAACTCAAACTGCAGGCGGAGAAGCTCACGGAGGCCGACTTCGGTGAGCCACTTGCGGAGACCCGGGATGACGCGCTGGGCGATCTCGCATCGGTGTTCAACAGGATGCGGGAGCGCCTGAAAGTAACGACGATCAACCGCAACTACGTCGACAGTATCCTGTCGAGCATGAACGACGCAGTCATCGTTACGTCCCGCGACGGCACGATCAAGCGCATCAACAAGGCCACCACGAGCATGCTCGGCTACGAGCCCGGCGAACTTCTGCACGTGTCGGTCGACTTCATCGTCAACCGGAAGAAAAGTGCGTCCCTGCTCGACGACCTGCCGTCGGGCCTGCCTCGTGAGGCCTTTTTCCAGAACAAGTTCGGCGAATCCATCCCGGTGTCCTATACCTGCTCGGTCATTGACGGCTCGGGCGAGGACTCGGGTGACCGCGTGTACGCGGCCCAGAACATCACGGAACGGCGACGAGCGGAGCAGCGTATCCGTTACCTCGCGCGCATCGATGCCCTGACCAAGATCCCGAACAGGATGCAATTTCAGCACCTGCTGCAGCGGTCGATCGCGCGCGCGCGACGCAGCAACAAGTCGCTGTGCCTTTTCTATATCGACATCGACCGTTTCAAGGAGATCAACGATACCTTCGGTCATCTGGCAGGTGACACGACGCTCGAGACAGTCGCGGAACGGCTTACGGCGGCATTGCCGAAGAAGTCGGTCATCGGCCGCCTCGCCGGAGACGAGTTCGCCGTCATCGTCGAAGGCCTCGACAGCGAGGACCGGAACAAAACTGACAAATTTGCGAAGCAATTGCTCGCGAAACTTGCGGATCCGTTTTTCGTTCAGGGGCAGGAAGTCTTCATGACGGCCAGCCTGGGAATCGCCTTCTATCCGCAGGACGCGCCCAACGTGATCGACCTGATCCGCAACGCGGATGCTGCCCTCTACCACGCCAAGAAATCGGGCGGCAACGTTCACTCCTACTACTCACCCGAGATGAACGAGGCAGCGGTGGAGCGGCTGATGACGAAGAGCAAGCTCAAGCGCTCCTTCGAGCGCGATGAGCTACTCGTTCACTACCAACCGAAGTACAACCTCGAGACGGGGGAGGTCTTCGGCGCCGAAGCGCTCGTACGTTGGGAACTGCCCGAGAGAGGCATGATCCTGCCGTCCGACTTCATCCCGATCGCTGAAGAAACCAACCTGATTATTGAACTCGGCGAGTGGGTACTCGACAAGGTCTGCGAAGATTTTCGCTACTGGCAGCGCTCGGTATCGTCGCCCGGGCGTGTGTCCGTCAACTTGTCATTAAAGCAGCTCCGGCAGCGCAACTTCACGCACCGCATCGGCTCCATCCTGCGCAGCTATGAAGTCTCCCCGACGTCGCTCGAACTCGAGATCACCGAGACGACACTCATGGAGGACCCCGAGCGGACGGTCAAGCTGCTCGACCAGCTGTACGCGCTCGGCCTGCACCTGGCCATCGACGATTTCGGCACGGGGTATTCGTCACTTAGCGCGCTGCAGCAGTTCCCGATCTCGACGCTCAAGATTGACAAGTCGTTCGTGAACCACGTCGCCACAAGCGCCGACGACGCGACGCTCGTTGCGACCATCGTGCAGATGGGCCAGAACATGAACATGGACGTCGTGGCGGAGGGTGTGGAAGACGAGGACCAGCTCGGCTTCCTGCAGTCGATCGGCTGCACCTATGCGCAGGGCCTGCTGTTCGGAGACCCAATGAGTTCAGACAGTTATCTCGAGCTGCTGCTGGCCCAGCGCGAAGGAACGGACAGGTATCGGGCACTGTTCGCCTGAACGCCTGCCACGGTGTACCTGAACAGACGTTGAACGACGCGGACAATTGCCGCTTCACTCACCGCGGTGACGTGCTTAGAATACGAGCGACATGTAACCAAAGACGGCGGCCCTGGAGCCGCTGCCCAAGCCCAGAAGAATCCATGAATACACTAAAGCGAGCCGCCCTTGCCGCGGCAATCATGAGCCTGACGCCAATGGCATTCGCATGCGACTATCCGTCGAAAGCCGATATCCCGAACGGTGCCACCGCCTCGAAGGACGAGATGCTGGCGGGCCAGCGGTCCGTCAAGGAATACATGGCCAGGATGGAAGCGTACCTCGCCTGCATCGACCAGGAAGAAAAGGACTCGGTCGCTGCGATCGACGAGCAGAGCGACGAAGAAGAGACCAACCGCGAGGCCGCATTCAACAAGAAGTACAACGCAGCGGTCGAGGAGATGGAACTGGTCGCGGCACGCTTCAACGAAGAAGTGCGCGCCTACAAGGCGCAGGGGCAGTAGCCGACACTACAACTCACTGATCTCACGCTTGAGATCGTACTTCTTTTCCGTAACGATGCGCTCGAGGACGCGGATTCGCTCCTCGAGCGCTTCTATTTGCGCCTCGTAGTCGCCGGCGCTCTGGTTATGCTCCATTTCCTTTCGGCGCATCTTTATCCAGTCACTGATCAGGCCGGTGGCGCAACCAATGGTGACGACGGCGATGATGAAGATTGCGAGTGAGGTACTCATTATTTGGGGCTTCCCTTATTTCAGTCTTCCAGGTTCTTGAACTCTCTGTCGAGTTGGTAGCGTGACGAGGTCACGTATTTCTCCAGCCGTGCCAGGCGCCGGTCCAGCGACTGGAAGCGCCCTCTCAGGTCGGTCATCGTCTGGCCGGGTGACGACCTGAGCGCCTGGGTGAATTCCGGATCCACGTCCTTCGGTACCGCGAGTGTCGGCTTGGCCGGCACGAGAAACACAACCGCAAAGTAGGCCACGACCGTCAGCGGCATCGCCCAGAAGAACGCGATAACGGCGAGGACTCGCGTGACCTTCAGGTTGAAACCGAAGTAGTCCGCCAGGCCCGCGCAGACCCCACCAAGCACCGCCCTGTCGGAGCTGCGGTAAAAGCGGCGGTCGGGGATTGCTGACGAGTTCATAGGTGCCTCCAGCGACCGCGGTCATGTCGACGCCAGAAATCATACTCCGTCTCGCGGCCCGAATAGATCAGCGGCTTCTCGCGAATCAACAGCGTAGCACCGATGTACAGCGCGACCGTCAGCCAGAACACAAGCAGCAGGCTGATGACGGCGATGATTCGCACGGCGCCGAGGTTCAGGTTGAAGCGGTCGGCGATACCGGCACAGACACCGAATATCCAGCCGTTCTCCCGATCGCGGTAGAAGCCGCGGAGCGGGCCGTAATCGATGTTCCAGGTGGGTCGGCTCATTCTTTTCTCCTCCAATCCTCTGTGTCGTCGTCGTCGTCGAGGATTCGTTCCAGCGTTTCCAGCCGTTCCTCCAGTCGTTGCGAGAGGACGTACAGATCTTCGAGCATCTGCTCGTCGTCGCCCGAGATCTCGCGTGACTGCTTCCACTTGGTGACGAAATGCAGCACCACGAACAGCGGGGCGACAATCGTCAGGAAGAGTACGATCGCGAGTGTCGCGAGACTCGACATCGTTTATTCAGCCTCCGCCGTAGACTGGTTGCCGCGCACGCGTCGCTTGAGTTCCGCGAGTTCTTCCTGAACCGACTCTTCTGCTTCGAGGCTTGCAAACTCGTGGTTCAGGTCCTTCGGCAGACCGAGGTCGTATGCCTCGATGCGTCCTTCCACGTCATCGATACGGCGCGTGTACTGTTCAAAACGAACCATGGCGTCGTCGATCTTGTAGTCGTGGATTTTCTTGCGGGCTGCCAACCGGCTGTTGGCCGTCTTGTGGCGCGCCAGCAGGGCTTTCTGCCTCGCCTTCGCATCTTCGAGCTTTGCCTCCAGGCGATGAATGTCGTCGTTGAGCTTGGCGAGCCCGTCATCGACGGCCATGTAGTCGCGCTTCAGCGCCTCGGCCGCCTGGGCAACACGTGACTTTTCAATCAGCGCGGCCTTGGCCAGGTCTTCGCGATCCTTGCGAATTGCGAGCTCGGCTTTGTCGTCCCAGTCCTTGAGCTCGCGGTCGAGCGACTCGAGCTTGCGATTGAGGTCTTTCTTGTCGGCGATCGAACGCGCCGCGGCCGAGCGGACCTCGACGAGCGTGTCCTCCATTTCCTGGATCATCAGCCGGACGATCTTCTCGGGATCTTCGGCCTTGTCGAGGATGGCGTTGATGTTGGAGTTCACGATGTCTGAGAATCTCGTGAAAATACCCATGCGTGATTCCTCTTGAGAGTTGGTGAATGTCGCTAGCTATACTGCAGCATTCGTGCCAGTTGCGATATTCAGTTATAAACTATTGTTTTTTAACAATTATCGGACACTTCACTGGCTCCATCAGTACTTCATGGGTTGGGGTTATTGACCAAGTCTTGGTATAATTACCCAATATTTGGGATTTTCGACCATGTCCACCAATCGCCCGGCACAAACCATCATTGGCGAGGCACCCGCCTTCCTCGAGATGCTCGAGCACGTCTCACGAGCAGCGCCGTTGTCCAAGCCGGTGCTGGTGGTGGGCGAGCGCGGCACGGGCAAGGAACTGATTGCCTCCCGCCTGCATTTCCTGTCCGATCGCTGGGAGAGCCGGCTGGTCAAGGTGAACTGCGCGGCCCTGACCGAATCGATCCTCGAGTCCGAGCTTTTCGGTCACGAAGCAGGCGCCTTCACGGGCGCATCCAAAACCCACATCGGTCATTTCGAGCGCGCCGACGGCGGCACGCTGGTCCTCGACGAACTCGCGACGATCTCGCTGCGCATGCAGGAGAAGATCCTGAGGGTCATCGAATACGGCGAGATACAGCGGGTCGGTGGCAACGACACGCTGAGTGTCAACGTCAGGATCGTCGGCTCGACCAATGCGGACCTGCGCGGCCTGGCAGCGGACGGTCGTTTCCGGGAGGACCTGCTTGACCGGTTGGCATTCGACGTAATCACCGTGCCGCCGCTCAGGGAACGCGTCGAGGACATCATGCCGCTGGCCTATGCCTTCGCAATCAACATGGCCAGCGAATTGAGGCGATCGCTGTTCCCCGGCTTCGGGCCACGAGCCTCTTCGTCGCTACTGCGCCACGACTGGCCGGGAAACGTCCGTGAACTGAAGAACGCGATCGAGCGCTCTGTCTATCGCAGCAAGGAACCCGACGAAGTCATCACCGAGATCGCATTCGACCCCTTCGACTCGCCGTACACGCCCGGCGACGCAAAGCCCGGCGGTACCGTGGCATCGACGCGCCGGCGCGCACCGCTGTTGCCAACGAATCTCGCCGGGCGCGTTAGCGATCTCGAACAGGAACTGTTGCGTGCGGCAATGGACCGGGCCAGGTTCAACCAGCGTATGGCCGCCGACCTCCTCGGGCTTAGCTACGACCAGCTACGTGGCAAGCTGAAGAAATACGACCTGAGTCGCCGGGACGCCTAGGAACCGGCTCTCTCCTCATCCCCAGGCCTAGCTGTCATCTCTGTACCGACGGACGTAGATTGCGCCGAAGGTAAACAGTCCGCACACGATTAGGCCGGCCCACAGGCTCGGGCTCCCCAGGAACTTGCCGAGGTCGATCTGCGCGAGCAGGCTGACCTGTTCGGACTTCAACGGCAGAAAGTCCTGTTCCGACAGCGCTTCGAAGTTGACGCTCGTGAGCGGCGGCTGGAACGTGCGCACGAAAATTGCGTTCCAGAATAGCGTCGTACCGAGCAGCATCCGCTCGAGCATAGGCACGACGAAGATGGGCAGGAACGCGACCAGCAGAGGCGATCGCTTGGTGAACGCGGATACGAACATGAACCATCCGAGAAACGGTGACAGCCAAAGCGGCATGGCGATCGCAAGAATCAGGCCGGCGGTCCAGTTGTCGAACAGGGGCGCCGATCTCCAGACGAGATGGGCCGCGTTGCCACCCTGAACGATAACCCAAAGGCTCGTCAGGATCAGCATGACGAGGTGCGTGACGTAGGCCGCAACCAGGAATGTGATCGGAATGACGATAATCACCGTAAGCAGCTTCGATATCACGGTCTCGGCGTCGGTTACCGGCAGTGAACGCCAGAACAGGATGCTCTTGTCCTTCCGCTCGGCGTACAGCGTGTCGAGGCTGTAAAACACCATCACGATCCAGGCGCCGAAAGCGAAGATTGTCGTCACGACGCTGAATGCGCCGGTGAGGACGGCGCGGCGGTGCGCGTCGTCGATATTGCTTGCGCCGACCATGCCGAGATCGACAGCCTCACCAAACGCGGACACGGAGACCTGTCCCGTCAGGGTAAGCAGGGAGATGACGATAGCAATCGCCAGCGGCGTTACGTAGATCGAACGGTGTTCCCAGATCTCACGCCTGATCAATGCCATTTGATGCCCGATCATCGGCGCGCTCCTTTGACTTTCGCAACGAACAAATCAGAAACGGACGGCGTCCGCAGTTCGCCGAAACTCTCGAGATGCTCCCGGCCCACGCCCTCATAGAGCAGCACGGTCTTGCCGAAGATTTCGTTCTCGGCGATTGGACCCAGGCCTTTCGCCTTGACGGCGTTGTCGCCCGAGGTCATGAGTTCGACGTAGTTGTCAACGAGCGAATCCATCGTCGCGTCCAGCAGGATGCGGCCGTCATTGATGAACATGATGTTAGTGAGGAGGTTCTCGATCTCCTCGACCTGGTGAGTGGTGATCAGGATCGTGCGCTCCTCGTCGAAGTAGTCGTTCAGCAGGTTGCCGTAAAACTCCTTGCGGAACAGGATATCCAGGCCGAGCGTCGGCTCGTCGAGGACCAGCAGCTTCGCGTCGATCGCCATGATGATGGCGAGGTGGAGCTGCGTGACCATACCCTTGGAAAGCTCGCGAACCTTCGACTTGCGCATGATCTTGGTCTTGGCCAGCAGTTCGTCGAAGCGTGAGCGCGAGAAATTGGGGTGCGTCGCTTCGACGAATTCAACGAGCTGGTAGACGCGTATCCAGCGCGGCAGCACGGCGACGTCGGCAATGAAGCAGATGTTCTGCATGAGCTCCTTGCGCTGTTTAAAAGGGTCGAGACCGAGCACCGAGAGTTCCCCTTCGCAGTCGGTCAGGCCCAGCATCGCCTTGAGCAGCGTCGTCTTGCCGGCCCCGTTGGGACCGATCAGGCCCATGATCTTGCCCTGCTCGATCTCGAAGTCGACATGGTCGACGGCGACGACATCGCCGAAGGCCTTGGTGACGCCGCGGGCACTTACGAGACTAGTCATCTTGCTTATCTCCGGTTGCACTTTCCGCCTCGTCCGGGGTCGCGCTCGGACGGTCAACCTGCTCGAGCAGTTCTTCCGGATCCAGCCCGAGCCGCTCGATCGTCTCGACGACGGTGGGCCATTCCTTGTCGATGAAGCGCTGCCGCTCGTCCTTCAGCAACTGCTGGCGCGCGCCCTCGTTGACGAACATGCCGCGGCCGCGTTTCTTCTCGACGAGACCTTCGTCGACGAGCTCCTGGTATCCCTTGAGCACCGTCAACGGGTTCAGCCGGTATTCGGCCGCCACGTTGCGCACCGACGGCAGTGCATCGCCGTCGCCGAGAACGCCTTCGAGGATCATCGCCACGACGCGGTCGCGCAGCTGGCGATAGATCGGCAGGTCTTCATTCCACTTTGGATCCATAGTCCTTCCGGTTGCAGCGTCAGCTTCTAGGGCCGACGTGCGATGTAAAAAGGCGCCGGCGGCCCCAAGGGCAGCCGGCGCAAATCCGTCGCTACTTCACTCGCCTGTATGACGGAAACTGAAATCAAGGTCGATCTTCCAGTGAGGCGTCGTAACCAGGCCGTCGAACTCGATGACCTCCATCTCGTGGACAAGCTGGTCCTCGGTGGCCCGCTGGCCGGCCCCTGCCTGCGCTGAAATCAGAGCAACGCACATCAGGGCCATGATGGTCAGGCTGACGATCTCGTTCATGTACTGCGCGGTAATTCCCCGCATGACTGGCTCCCGGCGGCGCTCCGCCTCATAGTGAACTGGTGTTATAGTCAACTATAACACTAAAAAATCACTTTGCAAGCCTGTTGGGAAAAAAATCGGTACAGGCCAACCCCGGGCGGGCCCGGGCTCCGTTAATTGTCAGCATGAGCCTCGTCAACAGCCTGGTGAGCCCGGCGCCACTGCTTTCAAGCGCACGGGCCGTGGCCTATGCTCAGCGCATGGACCATCACACCCCCGACGACAGTGCGCTGATGCTGCGCTACCGGGATGGTGACGCCAATGCGTTCGAAACGCTGTACCGCCGCCACAACGACGCGCTCTACCGCTATTTCCTGCGGCTCAGCCGGCATCCGGCGACCGCGGAGGACCTCTTCCAGGAGGCCTGGGGGAAGATCATCAAGGCCAAGGACAACTATCAGCCGACGGCGAAGTTCACGACCTTTCTGTACCGGGTTGCGCACAACTGCTTCATCGACCACATTCGCAAGAACCGCCGGCATGCGAACACGGCCGACGTCGACCCCGACTCCCGCGCCGGCAACGACGACGGTCCGGACCTCGAAGCCGAGCGGCAACTGGCCCGGCAGCGGCTGGAGCTTGCTCTCTGCGACCTGCCGGACGAGCAACGCGACGCATTCCTGCTGCGCGAGGAGGCGGGCCTGACGCTGGACGAGATCGCACTCGTCACGGGCGTCAATCGCGAAACCGCGAAGAGCCGCCTGCGCTATGCCGTCAGGAAACTCAAAGCCGCGATCGGCGACGCGGCGCTGGCTGGAGAATCGACATGAGCGCCGACGGACACGACCCGATGCCGGACGACATCGAAAACGCAGAGGTCTCGCGGCTGTATCGACAGGCAGCGCAGGAATGCGCGCCAGGGCACCTCGATGCCGCGGTCCTCGATGCCGCCCGCAAGGCGGCCGCCGGCAGTCGCTACTCGCATGCCATCCACTGGCTGCGGCCGATGGCATGGGCGGCGACGATCGGGCTTTGCCTCGCCATCGTCGTGGAGCTGTCGCTGTACGCGCCCGGGTCGCCGGAACTGGCGGTGCCGGTCGCCGCACCACAGCCGGAATCCGAGATGCTGTTGCCCGGTCGCTCCGACAGCCCCGCCGAGGCGGCGAAGGCCGGCACCCTGGAGGCCGACGTCGCCCTCGATGAGGAAGTCGCGACCGCCGGCCGAACGGAACCGGAGGCGTGGGTATCGCCGGAAATAAAGACGCGGCCGCGACCCGCGGCCGCGACCGAGATGCCGGCGGCAGCCGCCTACAGTTTCCCCGAGGATCGTGCGGACCTCGCGGAGCGGTCCGAAGAAGCCGTCGCCCGCCTGCGCGCAGCCGACGAAGATGCCGGCGCCGCGTCCAGGGCCTTGAACCTCGAGGGGGCGGCGGCGCTGGCCGCGATCCCGGTAGCGCCCTGCCCCATCGAGACGCGAACCGATCCGGAACGTTGGCTCGAATGCATCGAGGCGCTCGAAGACGCGGGCCGCGAGGCCGAGGCGGAAGAACAGCGTGAACTGCTGACCGAGGCATTCCCCGAGTTCGACGCCGACAAATAGGGGCCGTACGTGCTGCAACAGCGGATCGGGTGATAGAATCGCGCCCCCGCGCGCCGAGGCGCGCACACGCTAAATTCTCGGGAACGAAAAACAATGAAAGCACCTGTCCGTGTCACGATCACCGGCGCCGCCGGCCAGATCGGCTACCAACTCGCGTTTCGAATCGCATCGGGGCAAATGCTCGGCGCCGACCAGCCTGTCATCCTGCAGCTTCTCGAAATTCCGCCAGCGCTGCCGGCCCTGAATGGCGTCGTGATGGAACTCGACGATTGCGCCTTTGCAACGTTGGCGGGTGTCGTCGCCACCGACGACCCGAACGTTGCATTCAAGGACTCCGACTACGCGCTGCTCGTCGGCGCCCGGCCGCGCGGCCCGGGTATGGAGCGCAAGGATCTTCTCGAGGCCAACGCTGCGATCTTCTCGGTGCAGGGTAAGGCCATCAATGACCATGCGAGCCGCGACATTCGCGTGCTGGTGGTTGGCAACCCGGCGAACACGAATGCCCTGATTACGGCGAGCAATGCTCCGAACATCGACCCGGGAAATTTCACGGCCATGACGCGGCTCGATCACAATCGCGCGCTGGCCCAGCTGGCTACCAAGACCGACTGCCACGTGACCGATATTCGCCAGATGACCATCTGGGGAAATCACTCGGCCACGCAGTACCCCGACATCAACCACGCCACGGTTCGCGGCGAGTCCGCCACCGGCCTCGTCGACCGGGGCTGGCTCGGCGACGAGTTTATTCCGGTCGTACAACAACGCGGCGCGGCAATCATCAAGGCACGCGGCGCATCATCCGCGGCCTCGGCAGCGTCGGCGGCGATCGATCACATGCACGACTGGGCGCTGGGCACCCCTGACGACGACTGGGTCAGCATGGCCATCCCCTCGGACGGCAGCTACGGCATTGAACCGGGCATCGTCTACTCGTACCCGGTGCGATGCAGCGGCGGCAGCTACGAGATCGTTCAGGGCCTCGACATCGACGACTTCAGTCGCGAGCGCATGGACGCGACCGAGGCCGAGCTTCGCGAGGAACGTGCGGCCATCGAGTCTTTGCTGTAACCGTTTACGCCCCGCGAACGCCAAAACGGATTACGTGAAACCCTTGATAGCGCGTCCCGCGCTGCAGTGATAGGGTTGATTTCGAGTGGTGGCCCCGGTCTGCGGGACCACCCTGTTCGCTATCAGGGGTACCCGATTTGTCCAGTTTTGCTGCATCTCTTTTCTGGTTGCTGCTGTTTGCAGGCGGCGCACTGTTTCTCGCCTACCAGCGCATTGACCTTCGCACCTCGACGATCGCCGCCGGCGCGGCACTGGTCGCCTACACGATCTTTGGCGGCTGGTCCTGGTGGTGGCTGCTGATCCTGTATGCGCTGTATGCGCCGCTCGTCGTATTGAACATGGACGAGATTCGTCGCGAGAAGCTCACGAAGCCCGCGCTCGACGTCTACCGCACGATGCTGCCGTCCATGTCCGACACGGAGCGCGAGGCGCTCGAGGCCGGCAATGTCTGGTGGGACGGCGAGCTGTTCTCGGGCATGCCGAACTGGGAGCGGCTGATGTCCTACCCGGCGCCGGAACTGTCGGCCGAGGAGCAGGCGTTCGTCGACGGGCCCTGCGAAGAACTCTGCCGCATGATCGACGAGTGGGAGGTCAACCACGAACTCGCGGACATGCCCAAGCACGTCTGGGGCTACATGATCGAGCACAAGTTCTTCGCGATGATCATCCCGAAGGAATACGGCGGCCTCGAGTTCTCGGCGTACGCCAACGCCGTTGTCATCCAGAAGCTCGCCAGCCGCAGTGCAACGGCCTCGTCGACGGTCGGCGTGCCCAACTCGCTCGGCCCGGCCGAGCTGTTGCTGCACTACGGCACTGACGAACAGAAGCAACGGTATCTGCCCGGTCTCGCGGACGGCACCGAGATCCCTTGCTTCGCGCTGACCTCGCCGCAGGCAGGCTCCGATGCCGCATCGCTGATCGACTCCGGCGTCGTCTGCAAAGGTCAATGGCAGGGCGAGGAGATCGTCGGTATTCGCCTCAACTGGAACAAGCGCTACATCACGCTCGCGCCCGTGGCGACGGTACTCGGACTCGCCTTCAAGCTCTATGACCCCGATCACCTGATCGGTGACGAGGACGAATACGGCATTACCGCCGCGCTGGTTCCGACCGATACGGACGGCGTCACGATCGGCCGCCGCCACTATCCGCTCACGGTTGCGTTCCAGAACGGTCCTACTTCGGGCAAAGACGTTTTCGTCCCGCTCGACTACATCATTGGCGGCCAGGAGATGGCGGGCAAAGGCTGGAAGATGCTGGTCGAATTGCTGTCGGTCGGCCGCGCCATCACGCTGCCATCGAGTGCGGCCGGCGGCGGCCAGGCGGCAGCGTACGCGACCGGTGCGTACGCGCGGATTCGCAAGCAGTTCAACACTCCGATCTCCAACTTCGAGGGCGTCGGCGAAGCACTCACGCGCATCGCCGGGCACACGTACATTATGAATGCCGCCGTTGCGGTAACGGCTGGCGCCATCGACCAGGGCGAGAAGCCTGCCGTACCGTCGGCGATACTCAAGTACCACTGCACCGAGCTGGGTCGCAAAGTCGGTAATGACGCCATGGACGTGCATGGCGGCAAAGCCATCATGATGGGCCCGAACAACTACCTGGGCCGCGGCTACATGGCCGCACCGATTGCAATCACGGTGGAAGGCGCCAACATCCTGACGCGCAGCCTGATCATCTACGGTCAAGGCGCCGTTCGTTGCCATCCGTTCGTGCTGCGCGAACTGCAGGCGGCGGGTGACGAAGATCGCGATCGCGGTTTGCTGGCGTTCGACGACGCGCTGTTCGGCCACGTCGGTTACGCAATCAGCAATCTTGCCCGCTCGTTCATACTGGCATTGACGCACGCGAAGTTCAGCAAGGTGCCGCTCAACACACCGACGCGGCGCTACTACCAGAACATCAATCGCTACAGTGCTGCATTCGCACTCGCGTCCGACTTCGCGATGCTCACGCTGGGCGGCGGTCTCAAGAAGCGCGAGCTGCTGTCGGCGCGTCTTGGCGACGTACTGAGCTCCATCTACCTCGCGTCCTGCGTACTCAAGCACTTCGAGGATCAGGGCCGTCGCGCGACGGATCTGCCGCTCGTTGAGTGGTCGGTACGAACCCTGATGTACCAGGCCCAGGAAGCGCTGCATGCCTTCCTGCGCAACCTGCCGAACCGCTGGGTCGCGACGCTGCTCCGGATCTTCATCTTCCCGCGCGGCCGCACGTATTCCGCGCCGGCCGACGAAATCGGTACCAAGGTTGTCGGGCTGATTACGCGCTCGGGCGAAGCCCGCGAGCGACTTGCCGAGCATGCCTACACGACGAACGAGCCGGGCAACCCGGTCGGACTCCTGCAGGAAGCCCTGGAACTCGCGGAACGGAACGCGCCGCTCGAGAAACGATTGCGCCAGGCGCAGAAAGAGGGCCTTCTGCGCACCGAGTATCTCGGGCTGCAAATTGACGAAGCCGAACAGGCCGAGGTCGTTACGGCCGAGGAAGCCGCGTCGCTGCGCGATTATCATGACAAGGTTGTGGCGCTGCTCGACGTGGATGACTTCGGACCGGGTGAACTCGGCCGGCAGTCGGCTGCACCGGTCGAGGCCGCGCCGCCGCGCAAAGCCGCCAAGCGTAAAACGGCGCCACGCACCAAGACCGCAAGCAAGAAGACGGCCAAGAAAAAGAAAACGGCCGCCAAGAAGAAAAAGACGGCGGCAAAGAAGACCGAATAAAGCGATTGTATGGCCGAAGATGGAGCACCTGCCGAGCACTGCCTGAACTGCGGTGCGATGCTCGCCGGTCAGTACTGTGGCCAGTGCGGGCAGCGGGCGTCGAGTCGGCTGATATCGCTCTGGGAGCTGGTTCGTGACGCCTTCGGTGACTTGTTCGAACTGGACTCGCGGCTGTGGCGTACCCTGCGCCCGCTGCTCCTCCGCCCTGGCCTCCTGACCCGGGACTACCTCGAGGGTCGACGCGCCCGCTACATGCCGCCGTTTCGCATGTACCTGGTGCTGAGCCTGATCTTCTTCGTCGTGGCGTTCTTCAATCCGCGCGAGGAACTCGCGATCTTCTACGAACCGGAACCGGAGCCGACGGCCGAAGAGCTGGATGCCGAGGAACAGGAGAAGCTCCGCGAACAGATGGAAGCCCGCGACGAGGCGAACGAGGTCCTGCAGCGACTCGCCGAAGAAGGTGTGCTCGACGAGGAGATCCTCGATCCTGACTCACCGAGCGGCGTTGCTACCGACGCCGACGAAAACGACGAATTCAACGTCACCGTCAACGGCAACGACATGTTCGGTGACTGCGATCCGGGTGAGTTCGACCTGGACGCGCCAGAGTGGTTCGAGCGCCGCATGACGCCCGAGCGAATGCAGCAGACCTGTGAGCGCCTGAACGCCGTCGGGCCGGGCGGCTTCGGCAGGGCGGTGCTGGACAACGTCCCGGCGGCCCTCATCATCCTGCTGCCGCTCATGGCGCTCGTTCTCAAGCTGCTGTACCCCTTATCGCGCCGTTATTATGTCGAGCACCTGCTGTTCTTCGTTCACTTTCACGCTTTCTTCTTCCTGCTGCTGATCCTGCAGATTCTCTGGGCCCGCCTCGTAGCGATGACACCGCTCGCCGAGGTGTTCGCGGTGCTGCCGATCATCGCAACGTCTTTCTATATTCCGGTCTACCTGTACAAGTCGATGCGGCGAGTCTACGGGCAGGATGGAATCCTTACCTTCATCAAGTTCTTTTTCCTGTCCATCGCCTACTTGATCGGCTTCTCGGCGGTCATGCTGGGCGCGCTTTTGCTGGCAATTTTCTCCGTCTGACCGGTCCGGGCCTGGACGAGGGCTTGAAACGACGCCGGGCGCGCAGATGTAGATGAGAATAAGAGTTGAGCGGTGCTCGCCGGGGCTCTAAAATTCCCGGGCTAAAAGTGACCCTCCGATGAAACCCGCAGCGCAAAAAACGATTGGAATCAGCGGCCTCGCCGCCTATATGCCGCCCTACCGGGTGTGGCTGGAGGACTGGTGTGACTGGACCGGCAATCACTGGCCCAAGATCCGCGAGGTCGTTGGCCGGAGTTTTCGCGTGCGCGGGCCCGATCAGAGCGTCTACACGATGGCTGCGAACGCGGTCATTCGGCTCATCGACCAGTACGATGTCGACCCGTCACGGGTGAAATTTTTAGGGCTCGGAACCGAGTCGAGCACGGACAACTCGGCCGGCGCGATCATCGTCAAGGGCATGGTCGACCGGGCACTGGAGATGCGCGGCAAACCGCCGATCGCCCGCAGCTGCGAAGTCCCGGAGTTCAAGCACGCCTGCCTTGGCGGCGTTTACGGCATGAAAGGTGCGATCCGCCACCTCGCTCTCGACGGGGCCGGCGGCCAGGCGATCGTGGTCTGCGCGGACATCGCGGAATACGCGCGCGGCTCGAGCGGCGAACCGACGCAGGGCGCGGGTGCCGTCGCCATGCTGCTCGAGGAAGACCCGAAACTCGCGGTCGTGGACCTGGTCGGCTCGGGCTCGGCCTCGGACTACCGTCTCATGGACTTCCGCAAGCCGATGTCCCGGTTCTGCGGCCAGGATCGCTCCGAAACTCACCAGGTGCAGGACTTCCCGGTATTCAACGGCAAGTACTCGACCACCTGCTACATCGACGAGACGCTGAATGCGCTCAACGACATGTACGTGAAGCGCGAACTGAACGCGATCGACTACCTGCGCTCGTTGAAGACCGTTTTCATGCACCGCCCGTACCGGCGCATGCCGGAAACCGGCTGGGCCGTCTCCTACCTGTTTGCGCTCGCCGACGGCGACGCCGAGGACCGCGCGGAGCTGGCCTCTTATTGCTACGAAGCGGGCGTCGATCCCGAGGCTGTCGTTCATGAGATGGGCGGCAATCCGGATGTGGCGACGCTGGCGCATCCCGAGGGCATGCACATGGAGGCGTATCCACTCACGATGGCCGTGCTGCGCGCATTCCGCGCCTCTCGCCACTATCGCCGCGAGATTCTCGACAAGCTCGCAACGGGCTCGGACACGATGCTCGATCTCGGCAACCTCTATACGGCAGCGCTGCCCGCCTGGCTCGCGGCCGGCTTCGAACAGGCGCTCGACGAGAACTCACTCGAGGTCGGCGAAGAGGTCCTGACGCTCGGCTACGGCAGCGGCGACGCGGCCGAGGTGATTCCGTTCTACATGGCGGAAGGCTGGCGCAAGGCAACCGAGGCTATCGGGTTTGCTGACGCGATGGAGTTTACGATCGACCTGAGCGTCGAGCAGTACGTGGCATTGCACGACGGCAAACGTGTCAACGGCCTCGACTACGTGCCGCGAAATGAATTCGTCATCGACCGTGTCGGCTCGAGCGACGAACGACACTTCGCCGATTTGGGTATCGAGTACTACCGCTACGTCGGCTAGCCCGTGTAACGGGCCAGCGTCGCGGCATGCTCCCCGCGGAGCGTTTCCCACTCCATCTTGAACCACGGCGTGAAGCTGTCGGGGTTGGCGCTGAATTCGCGCTCGAGGTCGGCAACCGACACGAAGCGAAGGGCTGCGATTTCGCTTTCATTGGCGACCGGCATCTCCTGAAGCCGGCCCAGGTATACGTGGCAGAGTTCGTTTTCAGCCCCGGCCTCGCCGAAGTCTGCCTGGTAGCTGAACTTGTAGACGTACTTAAGCTCGGTGGCGACGTTCAGCTCATCGTCGAGTCGCCGGGCTGTGGCGATCGACATCGATTCGCCGCGTCGCGGGTGGCTGCAGCAGCTGTTCGACCAGTACCCTGGCCAGAGTCGCTTGGAGTTGCTGCGCTGTTGCAGTAACAGCTCGCCGGAGGGGTCGAACAGGAACACCGAGAACGCACGATGCAGGATGCCATGTCCGTCATGGCACTCCGCCTTGGAGCCGTAGCCCGTCTCGTTGTCGTCCGCATCGACGAGAATCAGTTGCTCCGCCTCGGAGGAGACGACGCGGTTCCTGTCGTCCGTCACTTTGTTTCGCCTCCCATGATCGGCAGCGTTTCGAATCCGGCAGCGGAGAGCGCAGCCTCCACGTCGTCCATTCTGCCGGGTGCCAGCGCGATCATCGAGCCGCCGCCGCCCGCACCGGTCAGCTTCGCGCCCAGCGCACCGGCCCCCCGGGCGATCGTTACCATGCGCTCGAGTTCCGGTGTCGACACGCCGATGGCGTTGAGCAGTCCCTGGCAGATATCCATGAGCGCTCCCAGGCGCTCGTAGTTGCCTTTCCGGAGGGCCTCGCTGCCTTCGAGACTGATTTCATCCATGCGCTCGAACAGCGCATCGTAATGCCCGCCGCTCACCTCGCGACGTGCACGTACACCCTCGACCTGATCGACGGTCATGCCACGTGTCTTGCTGCAGGCCACGATGATCGGTGGCGGCGATGAGAGTTCGACATCGCGAATCTCGAGCGACTCGCCACGTCGGAACAGCATCGGTTTTGCATAGGTAGCGAGCGTGTTGTCGACGCCCGACGGCGTGCCGTGAGCAAGCCGTTCGCATTCGAATGCGATGGCGTTGGTCCGCTCGTCGTCGAACTCGAGGCCGTAGGCCTTGGCAAGTGCGCGGACGATGGCGACCGCCAGGGCCGCCGACGAGCCGAGGCCCATCGCGCGCGGCAAGCGCGAACGCACACTCAGCGCGAACTGCGCGTCGCCAATTCCGAGCTCACGCCGGATGAGGGCCACAGCGGCGTCCAGACCCTGCCCCGGCTCGGCATCGAGGTCGACCGGCTGGTGTATACCCCAGTCGGGGATCGTGATCGTCGGTGAACGGTCGCGCTCGACGATTGCGCGCATCGCGTCGGCGACGGGCAGCGCGAGCGCGTGCTTGCCGTAAACGACGGCATGCTCGCCGAGCAGGATGACTTTGCCCGCCGAGCTCGCCGCGCTGTCGCGGTCCTCGTCCGTCTGTCGCGCAGCCAGGATCTCGCGTGCCTTCCAGTCCTTGATGTCTCCACTTTCGATCAGCTCGCTGACGACGTCTTCGAAGATTGCGTCCGGCGTGCCGACGGAGGCCGCAACGCTGCGCGCGTGCAGGCGCATGTGACCATGCTGGATGCCCGAGGTGGCGAGCGCGCGAATCGCCGAGAAATTCTGTGCGAGCCCGACCGCCGCCATGATGCGCGCCAACCCGGTAGCAGACTGCACGCCGGTAATGCGCAGGCCGAGCGAAGCCGCGGCATTGAGATCGAGCGTGCCGCCGACCGTTGCGACCTTCAGCGGCAGCCGCAGACGACCGACGAGGTCGCCGTTGTCGCCGACGCGCCACTCGGTCAGCGCCCGGTAGCTTCCGTCGATCGCAGCATAGGCGTGCGCACCGGCTTCGATTGCCCGCCAGTCGTTGCCCGTCGCGATGGCGACGGCATCGATGCCGTTCATGATGCCCTTGTTATGAGTGGCCGCCCGGTACGGATCAGCCATCGCGATATCGTTGGCCAGTACGATGGCGTCCCGCGCCGCCGTCGCCTCCGCCGGATCATTCGCCAGCTGCTCGAGCGGGTAGCGCACCGTTGCAGTCACGAGCGAACGGTCGACGAGATTCGACAGGATACGTAGCGCAACCTGGCCGCCCGACAGCGCAGCCAGCTCCGGCGCCAGCGCCTCGCACATCGTGTTGACGAGATTTGCGCCCATCGCGTCGCGGGTATCGACGAGCAAATGCACGACGACGACCGCACCATGGTCTCGGGTATCGACCTGGCGGACCTCGAGGTCGCGAACGCCGCCGCCGCGTCGGACGAGTCGCGGATGCACGGCATCGGCCGCTTCCATGAGGGTCCCACGGGCATCATTAATTGCGGCCATAGCGGTCGCGGCATCGTCCATGCCGGACAGGTGGACCTGGCCAATCAGCAGGGATTCGTCACACTCGGTGTCGAAGCCGCCAGCGGCGCGTGCGAGACGTGCAGCACTCGAAAGCGCCGCAACGATCGATGGCTCCTCGACCGCCAGTGGCACGATGCATTCGCGTCCGTCAACGATGAAGTTCGGTGCGACCGCGAGCGGCAGGCCGAACGTACCGACGACGTTTTCGATCATCTTGTCCGCGGATCGAAGTGCAAGGACCTGGCGACCGTCGCGAAGCGCATCCGCATCTGCCGCTGACAGCCAGCCGCCGCGCTCGAGCGCGTCGATGCGGTCGACGACGTCGAGACGGTAGAACCCTGGAAGACGAGAGTCGGTCATGCGCTTCTTTTACTACAGTCGCAGCGGGACGGTCATGCGGCGGCACCGCTGATGGCCGCACCGTGGCGATCCACTCGCAGGTCGAGCGAGGCGAATCCGTGCTCCCGGGCTACATCGACGAATGCATCCAGCGCGTCGCGATCGGTGCCCAGTGCGATACCGAGGTCGCCGCCGCCGGCCCCACAGGACTTGTACGCCAGTGTTTCAGGCGCAGCCGCGACCAGCTCGGCATGGCCTGCCTCGAAAATGCCGATACGATAGTCCGCATCGAATGCCTCCAGGGCAGCCACGTAGTCGCGAGTGCCGGCAACAACGGCTGCAGCCTCGCCGCTCCTCCAGGCCGCGGCGACCGAGGCCGCGGCGTCCGCGAGCCGGTCCCGACTCGGGCCGCCGGCGTCGAGCTTTGCGAGCTTGTCGCGCGTGCTGGACGGCACGCCGCTCCAGAGCAGCCGATACTGGAGTCCCTCGGGCCAATCGATTGGGCTGACGCGGTAGCCCTCGCGACGGAACTCGATAAGGCCGCCGGTCGTGCTGACGGCAACGTCGATGCCGCTGCCCGCACCTTGCTGGAAAGCCCGGTGAGCGGCATGCGCCTCGGCCTCCTTGTCGCCGATCCGACCGAGCAGGAGGTTGAGCGCCACCGACAGCGCGGCACTCGAACCGATGCCGAGCTTCGCGCCGCTGACGGGATCCGTGAAGCCTCGGGTGTCGAGGGTGAATTCACCTGCTTCGATATCGAGTGACAGGCCGCTGAGCACGGCGTCGAACAGCGTGCGGTCGCTGCCTTCGACGACGCCCTCGCAGGTGATGCTGAACGGACCCGGCGTGTAACGCGCTATGGCGCGACGGTTCACCGCCATCGCTATCGCCGGAGCCCCGTCGAGCACGGCATACTCGCCGGCGAGTACGACCTTGCCCGGCGCACTGGCCGTAACGAGGCTCACGTGACGGACACCACCGCGGCACCGTCGCCGAGGCCGCTCGTCATTATCGTCTCGACGCCGGCTGTCCCGCGCAGCGCCTCGATCACCGCCGCTTCGGCCTGCGGCAGGCAGACCGCCTTGACCTGCGGCCCTGCGTCGATCGTGAAAAACACCGCGTGCCCCCTTGCGCGAAGCTCGCGAACCGCGCTCATGCAGTCAAGCGTCGCCGAATTCCAGTAGACGATCGGCGGCCGGCTTGCCCACATCACCGAGTGCATCTTCAGGCAGTTGTGCTCCGCGATCGCGGCAAGGCGCTCGAAATCACGACTCGCGATTGCGGCCCGAGCTTCGTCGAGATCGGCCGGCTGTTCTTCGACCCAGCGCGCGTAAAAAGGTGAGGTCTTACGGCTGCGTTCCATCGCCTCGCCCGAACTGACAGCTTTGGGTCCGGCCTTCGTGATCGCGATGACGACCCTGAGCGGCCAGGCCGCGGGGTCCTCGATGGTTTCGACCTCGACGGCATCGCCGGCGTTCTTCAGTTCGGCGAAGCCCCCATATAGCGATCGCGCCGCCGAGCCGGACGCCCGGCCGGCCAGGTTGGCGAGTTCGGACGTCGATGTCTCGATGCCGGCTGCCGCCGCCGCGGCACAGGCCGTTGCTGCAAACGCCGAGGCGGAGGACGCCAGCCCCGCGGCAACCGGGAAATTGCAGGTGCTCGTGACGCTGGCCCGCTCGCGTTGTGGACCCGCGACGAGGTCGAGGCAGTGGCTGATGCGAGGCAGCATGCCGTCGTCCTGCTCGCCGTTGACCGTCAGCCGGTCGGCGTCGAGGCTCGCGTCGAATTCGACCTGCATTTGCGTGTAGAGGTCATGCAGCGTGATCGAGATCGACCCGACGGCCGGCAGGTTGCGCACGGTGTCGCGCTTACCCCAGTACTTGACCAGGGCGATGTTGGGCTGCGCCCGTGCCGTCGCCTGCATGTCCATGATCCCGTTTGGCTGGCTCAAAGGCCGCGGATTATAACGCCTAACGGGTGCGGGCACCGGCGGGCAAATCGTGTAGGCTTCCGGCCGTGAGCTTCGAACAACGAATTGACGAATACACGGAGCGCGTGCAGCGCAAGCTGGATGCATCCTTGCCGAGCGAGAGCGAATCGCCCGAACTCCTGCACGAGGCGATGCGGTACGCCGTGTTCAACGGCGGCAAGCGCATTCGCCCGCTGCTCGTCTACGCCGCCGGCGAGTGCGTGGGCGCGCCGCTCGATCACCTCGACGCACCGGCCGCGGCGATCGAGTACATCCACGCCTTCTCGCTGGTCCACGATGACCTGCCGGCGATGGACGACGACGACCTGCGACGCGGCAAGCCGACGGTCCATCGCCAGTTCGATGAAGCTACGGCGATTCTCGCCGCGGACGCGCTCCAGCCGCTCGCGTTTGCGCTGCTCGCCGACGCGTCGGCCGTCGATGCGGAGATCCGCTGTGCGCTCGTCCGCCTGCTTGCCGAGTCCGCGGGCTCCATTGGCATGACCGGCGGCCAGGCGATCGACCTGGACGCCGAAGGCCGCTCGCTCGGCCCGGAACAAATAGAGCACATGTACGCGCTCAAGACCGGTGCGCTTATCTACGCATCCGTCATGTCCGCGTGTCTGCTCGCCCCCGACCTCGCCGCCGACCGGGCGGCTGCGCTCGACGCCTTTGCCCGCTCGATCGGCGTTGCATTCCAGATCAAGGACGACCTGCTAGACGTCGAGGGCGAGACCGAGATCATCGGCAAACCCGCAGGCAGTGACGAGGCGCTCGCGAAGTCGACATACCCGGCCGCGCTTGGAATCGAAGCGTCACGCGCGCGTTGCGACGAGTTGCTCGCGGCCGGCCTGGCCAGACTCGATGTCTTTGGCGAAAGCGCCGACTCGTTGCGCTGGCTGGCCCGGTACATCGTCGAACGAGGCAAGTAGCGTGACCGTGCGCAGCATCCTGCACGTGGACATGGATGCCTTCTATGCCTCCGTAGAGCAGCGCGACAATCCCGAGCTCCGCGGCAAGCCGCTCGTCGTCGGCGGCACCGGCAATCGCGGCGTCGTCGCGGCCGCCAGCTACGAGTCGCGACGCTATGGCGTGCGCTCGGCGATGCCGATGGCCGAGGCCCGCCGCCGCTGCCCGGAGCTCCTCTCGGTGCGGCCGCGGATGGCGCACTACAAGACGGTTTCCGGGCAGATCTTCGAGGTGTTTCGCGAATTCACGCCGCTGGTCGAAGGCCTTTCCCTCGACGAGGCTTTCCTGGACGTAACGGCGAGCCTGAAGCTGTTCGGTTCCGGCGAACGAATCGCCCGCGACGTCAAGGAGCGGATCAAGCAGCGGACGGCGCTGACCGCATCAGTGGGCGTCGCGGAAAACAAACTCGTGGCCAAAATCGCTTCGGACCTCGACAAGCCCGACGGGCTCGTCGTCGTCACGGCAGACAACAGCCGTCAGGTTCTTGACCCGCTGCCAGTATCGGTCATTCCCGGCATCGGCCGCGAAACGCTCTCTCGACTGCACGCGATCGACGTCCGCACCGTCGGCGACCTGCGAACCGCCGACGACGCTCGCCTCGAGCCGATCTTCGGCCGCTACACGGCGCGAACCCGTGCCCGCGCGGCCGGCATCGACGACCGGCCGGTCGAGCCCGCACGCGGAGAGAAGTCCATCAGTGCCGAGGAGACCTACGACGTCGACCTGAGCGACCCGCGCGACATGGAGCGAGAGCTGCTGCGACTCACCGAGCGAGCCTCGCGCCGCATGCGCAAAGCCGGGCTGGCAGCCGGCACCGTGCAGGTGAAGATCCGCGAGGCAGACTTTACGACCTACACGCGACAAAAGTCGCTCACGCCGCCCGGCAACGGCACGGACGCGATCTACCAGATCGCCTGCGACCTGCTGATGACATGGCTGGCCGACCATCCCGGTGCACGGCTCCGGCTGCTCGGGGTCGGCGGCAGCAAGCTGTCACCCGCCGAACAGCGTGACCTGTTCGCCGACGTGCCGACGGTCGCCAAGCCGGTCGATGCAACCGTCGATGCAATCCGCGAACGCTTCGGTACGACCTCGGTGGGACGTGCGGCGACGCTCGGCCGCAAAGACCCGGAAAGGCTCGAATAACGTTCAAATAGGGTAGAATCGTGGGCCGGGCGGAGATCCGGCGGCGATTCCTTATGCGGCGATAACAAGTGGCAACCACCATGTACACGAGCTTCTTCGGCCTCAACGAACCTCCGTTTTCCATAACGCCAGATCCGCGTTACCTGTTCATGAGCGAGCGGCACGGCGAGGCGCTTGCCCATCTCGTCTACGGCGTGACGGAATCGGGCGGATTCGTGCAGCTGACGGGCGAAGTCGGTACCGGCAAGACCACACTCGTCAGGACCCTGCTCGAAGACCGCATGCCCGACAACGCGGACGTGGCCGTCGTTCTGAACCCGCAGCTGTCGGCCATCGAGTTCCTGGCAACGATCTGCGAGGAGCTCGGCATCGCCGACGATGTCGACAAGTCGAGCAGCAAGGCGCTGATCGATGCGCTCAATCACCACCTGCTGCTCGCGCACTCGGATGGACGCCGCACGATCCTGATCGTCGACGAAGCCCAGAACCTGCAGCGCGACGTACTCGAGCAGGTGCGTCTGCTGACCAATCTCGAAACCTCGAAGCAGAAATTGCTGCAGATCATCCTGATCGGCCAGCCCGAACTTCGTGAGCTGCTCGCGCGCAACGACCTGCGCCAGCTCGCGCAGCGAATTACGGGCCGCTACCACCTGGAGCCGCTGTCGCGCGAGGAAACGGCCAGCTACATAGAGCACCGCCTGCGCGTTGCGGGTGCCCTCGGCGAGGTCTTCGATGCCGGCGCCAAGCGCGAGATCTTCCGCCTTACGCAGGGCGTGCCGAGACTCGTAAACGTCATCTGCGACCGGGCACTGCTCGGCGCGTATTCGAAAGAGTCGCGGCGCGTCAATCGCACGCTCGTTCGCCGCGCCGCAGCA
>JAAUXY010024360.1_pt1 | contig 39191 bp, 40 predicted proteins | sample 7278121 | NCBI WGS metagenome assembly JAAUXY01 (sample SAMN14350117, study PRJNA611818) | marine sediment metagenome | isolation source: surface marine sediment (1.8m) | place: French Polynesia: Moorea | collected 2018-08
CTGGTAGTACTCTGGCCGCCGGGCGACCTGGTGAAAGCCCTTTTTGCGGTACAGGCGTATGGCCGTGTCGTTGGACGGCCGTACCTCGAGGAAGATCTTCTCGACCTCCGCCTCCCGCGCGACACCGAGGATTTCGTCGAGCAGCATCTCGCCGTAGCCGTGGGCCCGATGCGCCGGGTCGACGCACAAGTTCAGGATATGGGCCTCGCCGGCCGCAATCGAGATGATCGCGTAGCCGGCCACTCGACCGCCCCGCTCCAGCACCCGACACTGGTAACCCGCCAGCAGGCAGTCGCGGAACACGCCGTGGCTCCACGGAAAGTCATAGCTGCGGCGCTCGATATCGGAAACGAGCGAGAGATCCTCATGATTCATCTTTCGCATTGCGACCGGCGGCTCGGCCATTGGGGTGATCATGCAACCAGCCCCCGTGCCATGCAGAGGTCGTCCCAGGCCTTGCGTTTCTGCGACGGGCTCCGCAGCAGGTAGGCGGGGTGGTAGGTCACGACCAGAGGTATACCGCCGAGATCGTGGCGGCGGCCGCGCAGCCGGCCAACCGGTGCGTCGCTGGCCAGCAGGTTCTGCGCCGCGATGCGACCGACGGCGAGGATGATCTTCGGGGCGACGAGCTCGATCTGCCGCTCGAGGTAATCGCGGCAGGATGCGGCTTCGGCAGGCTTCGGATCGCGGTTGTTGGGCGGCCGGCACTTCAGGATGTTGGCGATGAACACCGACTGCCGCTGCTGGCCCACGGCTCGCAGCATCTCGTCGAGCAGCTTGCCGGCACGGCCCACGAAGGGCTCGCCGCGCCGGTCCTCCTCGGCACCGGGCGCCTCGCCGATGATCATCCAGTCCGCCTGCGGATCGCCGACGCCGAACACGGTCTGCGTACGGCTCGAATGCAGCTCGCAGCGGCTGCATCCGGCCACGCAGTCACGCAGCTCGTCCCAGCCGAGCGCGGATGCGTCAGCCTGCTGGGACCCGGCGGAGTCCATCGCAAGCTCGGAATCGTCCTCATCGCGCGGTACCCACAGGTCGATACCCATGGCCTCGAGATACGCGCGGCGCTGTGATTCGTTCAACTGCATACCCAACCGAAAACGAGCGTCGAAACGACCCTCACAGTGTGCCATGAATCATGGGTGGGGCAACTTGGCGATCAGGTCGCAGCCGGCGGTCACAGTGCCGCCTGGCTCCACCAAGAGCTTGCTCTCCGCGGGGAGGTGAACCTCCGCAAACCGGGCCAGTCGCAGGTAGGCGCAGCGTGCGCCCTGGCCGAGCCGCTCGCCGAATCGGACGAAAGATCGCGGCGGTAGTCCCATGCGATAGCCGCGAAACTGCAGCACCACGTCATCGCCCTCGTCGGTCTGCACCCAGAGCGCATTGGTACGGTAGTCGACAGCCCGGTCACCGGCCTCAGCTTCGAGATTCATGACCTTGCCCTCCACCGGGCAGCGCGCCGTGTACGCACCAAGGCTGTTGACGCGAATCAGGATGCGATGCCCCCGACCGTGCAGGACGCCCTTTTCGACGGTTTCGATGTCGACAACCGTGCCATCGACCGGACTGACCACGCCCAGCGGCGCCGGCGGAATGCTCCGGCGCGGGTCCCGGAAAATCAGCGCGAACAAAATGAAGACGAAGACGGAAAGCCCGAACCAGACGAGGTCGAGGTAGCGAAACGACGCCCAGGCGCCGATGCCGGCAATGACGATGAGCGGGATGCCCTCGGGGGCTACAAACGGATTTCGACGGCCTTCCAAACCTGCGTCCCTGCGGAAACGAAGACGCGACCTTCGCGTGCTTTCCCTGACGAGTCAATATGTTTGCTGCCAAGTCGGGAGCGTTCGGGCTAGAATGCGCGGCTTCAAGACTCACACCTGAACGACACCTTCATGCGTTATTCGGAATTCGGTCTGACGACCCTCAAGGAGAGCCCGGCGGAAGCCGAGATCGTCAGCCACCAACTCATGCTCAGGGCCGGCCTGATCCGGCGGCTGACGTCCGGCATCTTCACGTGGATGCCCATTGGCCTGCGCGTGCTGCGCAAGGTCGAGAACGTCGTGCGCGAGGAAATGAACCGCGCCGGCGCCCACGAGCTGTTGATGCCGGCCGTACAGCCGGCCGAGCTCTGGCAGGAGACCGGCCGTTGGGACCAGTACGGCGACCTGCTGCTGCGCATCCGTGACCGCCACGAACGCGACTTCTGTTTCGGCCCGACGCACGAAGAGGTCATCACCGACATCGCCCGACGCGAACTGAAGAGCTACAAGCAGCTGCCGCTCAACTGGTACCAGATCCAGACCAAGTTCCGCGATGAGATCCGGCCGCGCTTCGGCGTCATGCGATCGCGCGAGTTCATCATGAAGGACGCATACTCCTTCGACCTCGATGCGGAGGGCCTCGCCGCGTCCTACCAGCGCATGTACGACGCCTACTCGGCGGTCTTCGAGCGCCTCGGGCTCACGTTCCGGATCGTCGACGCCGACTCGGGCGAGATCGGCGGCAGCCGCTCGCAGGAGTTCCACGTTCTGGCCGACTCCGGGGAGGACGCGATCGCCTACTGCGATGCAGACGGCTACGCCTCGAATATCGAGAGCGCGGCAACCCTGCCGCCCGAAGGCGAACGTCCCGCGCCGTCGAAGGATCGCGAGAAGGTGTCAACGCCCGGCGTTCGCAGCATCGAAGCGCTGTGCGAGCACCTGGGCGTAGAGGCAACGGCCACGCTGAAGACGCTGATCGTCGAGGGCACCGACGGACCTGTCGCACTAGTGCTGCGTGGCGATCACGAACTGAACGCCGTCAAGGCGCAGAAGCTCGACGGCGTCGCCGCACCGCTAACGATGGCCGATCCGGGAACGATCCGCTCGGCAACCGGCGCCGAGCCCGGCTTTGCCGGCCCGATCGGGCTCGACATCCCCGTGTACTTCGACCACGCCACGGCAGCGATGGCGGATTTCGTTGTTGGCGCGAACGAGGCCGACATGCACTACACCGGCGTGAATTTTGGCCGCGACATTGAGGCAGCCGAGACCGTCGACCTAAGGAACGTCGTCGAGGGCGATACGACGCCCGGCGGCAAGGGGACGCTCAGCATTACGCGCGGCATCGAAGTCGGACACATCTTCCAGCTCGGCACCAAGTACTCGGAGTCGTTGGGCGCCACGGTGCTCAACAAGGACGGCAAGCAGCAGGTGCTCGAGATGGGCTGCTACGGTATCGGCATCACGCGCATCGTCGGTGCGGCCATCGAGCAGAACCACGATGACAAAGGCATCATCTGGCCGGATCCGCTGGCACCGTTCAACGTCGTTATCGTGCCGATCAACCTGCAGCGCTCCGATGCAGTTCGCGAAGCGAGCGAAGCGCTGTATGCAGAACTGCAGGAACTCGGCTACGAGGTCCTGTTCGACGACCGCGACGCGCGGCCCGGCGTCAAGTTCGCCGATGCCGAGCTGCTCGGAATTCCGCACCGCCTGGTGGTCTCGGATCGCGGTCTCGAAGAGGGCGAACTCGAGTATCGGCACCGGCGCGACAGCGAGTCGAAGAACCTGAAACGTGAAGAGGCTCTCAAACTGCTGACGAAGTAGCCGCTAACCTGCTTCAAATCGGCGTAAAATTCGCTCAGGCAGGGCGCAATCCACGGAGAATCGTTATCAAGTTTCTAGCGAAAATCTCTGTTTTTTATATAGTTTTTGGGCTATTCACTGCCGCGTCTGCACAGGACGGGCCGGACCCCGAGCTGCGCGCGGCCCTGAAAGCGGCGGCCAGCGACACGGAAACCTTCCAGGACCGCTTCGACGCCGAGGTCTGGCTGACCGACATGTCCACCCGCCTCGCGCGCCAGGTGAAAGACCCGGAAGAGCGCATCGAGATCCTGAAGCTCGTGCACTACGAGGCAACCCGCGCGGAACTGTCACCCGAACTCGTCCTTGCAGTCATCGAAGTCGAGAGCAACTTCGACCCGTACGCGATCTCGGTCGCCGGCGCCATCGGCCTGATGCAGATCATGCCCTTCTGGCTCGACGAGATCGGCCGCCCGAACGACAATTTGCTGCACATCGACACCAACCTCCGCTACGGCTGCACGATCCTGCGCTTCTACCTCGACAAGGAAAAAGGCGACCTGCGACGTGCGCTCGGCCGTTACAATGGCAGCCTCGGCAAGCGGAAGTATCCGAACAAGGTCATCGATAAGCTGCACCTGAAGTGGTTCAAGGTGTAGCTTCTTCCGCAAGCCGTCCTTCGACCAGTAACCTATGCCATCCAGGCGCGAAACCGCAGCCCGAGCACAAATCGATGCCGTCTATGGCACACCGGAAGACGAATTCGGTGTGACGCTATTCGTCTCGCATCACTTGGACGAGCTCGACGCCCACTACTGGACCAAGCACACAGGTACCAGCAAGCCGGACGCGCGAAAGGTCCTGCGATTGCTGGAGGTCTGCTTCGATTCAGAGGAGGAGATCCTCGAAGAAGAAGAGGGGCCAAGGAACAATCTCGACTTCACTCTTCCGGACGGCGTCACTAACTACGTTATCTGCGTCGAGTTTGATGGCTCCGGGAACGTGGTCGGAGTCTCGATGGAAAGCTAGCTTCGTCCAGCTGGATGTCAATGCTCCCGCTCTTGCCCGAACCGGCCATCGTTGCGTATTGAGGTAGGATTACTGCTACTGACCGTTGCGGTCACTCGCGCGGGGAGCGACAGTCTCTGTAGATTGGAGGGCAAGATGAGGATCGCTGTACTTGGTGCCAGCGGAAACACTGGCAGCGTCGTTGCAGAAGCTGCCTTGGAAAATGGTCACGATCTGCGAGCTGTCGCTCGGAATCCCGATTCTCTGACGCAACTACGCGATCGTGGTGCCGAGATCGTAACTGCGGATCTCGATGATAGCGACGAAATTTCCTCTGCCATTTCCGGGGTCGATGCAGTCTATTACTGTAGCCCCCTGGCTGTTGGATTTGATAAGCCGTTTGCCATCGAAAGGACTCGGGGCCGTGGCGTTATCAATGCGGCCCGGTCTTCTGGGATAGAACACTTTGTGCTGCTATCGGCAATGGGTCCGGAGACGGCTCCGGAGGTTGCGCTGATCGAATCGAAGCGAGCAGTTGAGGGAGATCTCGTCGCCAGTGGCCTCGCCTACACGATTCTAAGGCCAAGCATGTTCATGGATAACGTCGCGATGGCCGGACCGGAGGCACTGTTGGGCTTTGGCCTTACATGGCCCTTCTCCGAAAACGCGTTGATTCAGCCAATTGCAGCGGCCGATATCGCAAATATCGCTTTTCAGTCTATGACAAGTGGTCCTCGAAACCGATCGTTTGACCTTGTCGGGCCGCAAGCACTAACGTTCCCGCAGATTGCCAGTGAGCTCGGGCGGGCAATGGGTGCGGAACTACGATTCACTGCGATTCCCGACGAAGTCTTTATCGAGCATGTAGGTGCTGCGATTGGATCGACAGAGGTGGCGGCAGCGATCGCGGGAGCGTACCGGTTGTGGGAACGTGACGGCAGCGGTACCGGTGACGCGGCGGTTCTCGAAAGAGAGTTCGATATATCGTTAACGAGCTTCCAAGACTACGCTGCGAGCTTGGCAGCGACCTGGAGCGAGAAGGTCTGATCTGATGCAACTGAGGCCGCTTCCGGCCGAAAGCTGCCCGTCATGACCGCCACATGGCAGTCGTTTGATTGCCTACTTTTCTGAAGTGGTCGCTGCCGCACGAGGATCCTACATCGCGCGGCAGCGACATGCCGGCCGGCGCCTACTCCCGCAGGACTTTCATTCGCACGCCCTCGAACGTCGCGCCCGGGAACGGACCGGCAATCAAGGCTGCGCTGTCAATCGTTCGTACTTCGACCGTCGCTGTGCCGGTTACGTTGTCGCCCTGAACCCAAAGGGTAAGCCGTACTCGAAACAGGCTGTCGTAGGCGGTGTCGAAATCGCCGTCGTTGTAGGCCTCGAAGGTCGCCGCGTAGCGGCCGCGGCGCTTGCCGTTTCTGCCGACAGGTTTCCAGACACCGCTGCCGATGCTGACGAACGATCCCGTAGATGCCCTCTCCGTCAACGTGCCGTCCGCATTGAAGACCATGTAATCGAAGAATCCGGGGCCGCCATCGCTGACCGCTAGGCGCCAGGTGCCAACGATTGCGTTGCCTTCGTCGTCGTCATCGTCGTCATCGGCGTGTACTGCACCGACAGCGCCAAGACCGACCACGAGGCCGGCAATCAAGGTTAGCAGGTACTTGCGCGTATTCATGTCGCTCTCCCAGGTAGCACGTCGCCGACACGTCGTTGGCGACGTGGAGGAATCGATGAAATAACCGGGCTTGCGACAACCGAGGTCCGTCTCCCAATCTACACTTGCGTCACTGCGATCACGCTTCTCCTTGGTTACTTCTGCTGCCCGGTGTTCACCGAGAAGGAAACCCCGGTGCCGTCTTAACCAGTCTAGACGGGTTTTGCGGCGGCGCTACGTCTGCTGTTGACTACAATGGGATAAAGTCGTGTTCGAGGAGGCAACGTGAGAATAGGTCTAAGCTTAGTACTGACGGTCTTACTGATCGTCGGGCATATAGGATCGTGCGCGGTCGCGCAGGAGGCGTCGACTGCGGATGCCAACCTGAGCTTGTTTGCCGTCGAGATCAAGATCGGCCCGAATTGGGACGCCGCGAAGGCGCCGAGCGATCAGGCCTTCTTCAAGGAACACTCAGCCAACCTGAAGCGCCTCCGCGATGAGGGTCACATCGTTATGGGCGCGAGATACTCCGACATAGGGCTCATCATCATTGCTGCCGCAACGAAAGAGGCAGTCCGAACGATGATGGACCAGGACCCATCCATGAGCGCTGGGACATTCGTCTTCGAGGTGCACGCCTTCAACGTCTTTTATCCGGGGCTGGTACAGGCCCAGTAGCGTCGTCGGGCGGTGGATTAACCGGTCGAAAACCCGACCGGTGGCGCGGTTTCTATTGCTTCGACCGACACGGCATCGACGCGCGACATCGGTGGTCCTTCGTGCAGCCACGCCTCGAGCTTCGCGATCGCATCGTTTTCACCGTGGCACTCCACTTCGACACGACCGTCGCGCAGGTTGATGGCATGCCCGGTAATGCCGAGACGCTCGGCAACCTGGCGGGTGCTGTCACGGAAATAGACGCCCTGGACACGCCCTTCGACGAAGTATCGCCGCGAGACGACGGGCATGTCCCTACTCTTCTTTTTCGGGGTCGCTGGTCTCGCTGCGTTCGCGAGCAACGAGCGCTTTCGACTTTGCCTGCAGCGCGTCGCGGCGCGCTTCGGCGTACTGCTCGTCGCTGAGCTTCTGCTCGGCGCTTTCGAGGAAGCGCTCCGCCTCGAACAGCTCTTCGGGCGCGCGTTCCTCGGCGCCGGCTTCGCGGGCAACGGCGATCGCCTGCCGCGCGTCGCTCATCTCCTGCACGGGCGGCGCCGTTTCACATGCGGAAACAACGACGAGGGTGACAAGCAGCGCTGAGGCTGACAGAAGGATCGAACGTAGCGAATTCACTTTGGATCTTTAGTTGTTGTTTTAGAAGGCTCTGCGCGAACCAGCCGGGCTACGCTACCAAGCGCCAGCAGGTGCCGTCAAGGCGGCGCTGACGGAGGCTCCGAGGCCTGATAGAGTTCTGTCCCCGATTTTGCTCCCCGCCCGAGGCGTTTCGATGTCCGTAACGATCTACCACAACCCGCGTTGCTCCAAGTCCCGGAAAACGCTTGAAATTCTGGAAGAGGCAGGTACGCCGACCACGATTGTGCGCTACCTCGACGAGCCACCGTCCGCCCCCCGGATCGCGGCCATTGCCCAACTGCTCGGGCTGCCCGTGCAGGCGCTTTTGCGCCGCAACGAGAGCGAGTTCAAGGACGCCACGGACCTCCCCGATCTCGACGATGATGCAGTGCTGGCCGACTGGATCAGCCGCTACCCCAAGGCACTCGAGCGTCCGATCGTCGTCACGAACGACGACAAACGGGCCGTCATCGGTCGCCCGCCCGAGAACGTCCGCGAGCTGATCGACTGATGGCCGACATCCTCGTTCTCTACTACTCTCAGGGCGGCGCGACCGAAGCCCTCGCACGCGAGGTCTGCCAGGGCGTCGACTCCGTCGACGGCATGGCCGCGAGGCTCAGGACGGTGCCGAAAGTCTCGACCGTCACCGAGGCGAGCGAAGACGCCGTGCCCGACTCCGGACCCCCGTATGCAACCACGGCCGACCTGTCTGAGTGCGCGGGACTCGTCCTCGGCAGCCCGACACGTTTCGGAAACATGGCAGCCTCGCTCAAATATTTTTTTGACGGCACTGTCGCCGAATGGCTGTCGGGGGCACTCGTCGGCAAGCCGGCGGGCGTGTTCACGTCGAGCGCTTCGCTGCACGGCGGCCAGGAATCGACGTTGCTGACCATGGCGGTTCCGTTGCTACATCACGGTATGCTGCTGGTCGGACTGCCCTACAGCGAGCCGGAGCTGTCGACGACGACGACCGGCGGCACACCATACGGTGCCTCGCACGTCAGCTGGAATCGCAGCCCGGACCCGCTGTCGGATGATGAGGCGGCGCTCGCACGAGCACTGGGCCAGCGTGTCGCGACGATCGCAGGTCGACTTGCCGATTAGTCGTCGGCAGACATCCCTTTCAACACGTCGCTGACGAACGGCACCGTCAGGCGCCGCTGCGCGCGCAGCGCTTCGCCATCGAGCGTGTCGAGCATGGCGTACAGACTGGCCATATCGCGTCGGCTGCGGCTCAACAGATAGCGCGCCGTCTCGTCCGGCAACTCGAGGCCGCGATGGGCCGCGCGCAGTTTGAGCGCGGTCAGGCGCTCCTGTTCCTCGAGGACCCTGAGGCGCCATGTCGGCAGCTGCGAGAGACGGCTCTGCAGGTCCGCGAGCGCAATCGGTGCCTCGCGCGGCGGCATCGACGCGGCGATGACGATCGAGCCGCCGTTCGCGACAAGATCATTGTAAAGCGAGAAAAGCCCGAGCTCCCAGTCCGGGTTGCCGGCAACGAATTCCAGGTCGTCGAGGCAGACGACGTCGCGACTCGCCAGTCCCTCGATGACGCCCGGACCCGCTCCGGCCAGCGTCGCGAACGGCACGTAAACCGACCGATCGCCGACGTGGGCACAGATGGCCTGCAGCAGGTGCGTCTTGCCGGTCGAGGGTCCACCCCAGATAAACGCGCTGCCGTCGACGCCGCTCGCAATATCGACGAGCGCGGCAACGAGTTCCTCGTTGCCGGTCGCTACAAAACTGTCGAAAACGGCGTGATCGGCCAGTTTCAGTGGCAGCGCCATCTGGCTCATTCGGGCGCCTGGCTTTCTACGGGATGGCTGTGCTCGATCCGGATCTCGGGGTGCTCGCGCAGGTAACGATTGAAGGCGAAGCGGACGATGACCGACAGCACAGCCGCGGCCGGCAGCGCCATCAGGATGCCGAAGAAGCCGAACAGCTGCCCGCCCGCGGCAATCGCGAAGATAACGATCACCGGGTGCAAGCCGATCTGGTCGCCGACCAGCTTCGGCGTGAGGACCGTGCCCTCGATCATCTGCGCCACCGTGAACGTACCGACAATACCGGCCAGCGGAATCCACGGACTCGGTTCGGCAATGACGGTCAGCGTCGCCAGCGTAATGCCGAACACGAGGCCGAGATAGGGAACAAAGCTGACGAGACCGGAGACCACGCCGATCGCAACGGCGTATTTGAGCCCGAACAGGCTGAGCCCGACCGAGTACAGGACCGCCAGTGCAAACATCACCATAAGCTGGCCGCGCAGGAAAGCGCCCAGTACGTCGTCGGTCTCACGGACGAGCTGAAACACGGTGTCCCGCTGACTTGTCGGCACCAGCGCGCCGAGGTGCGCCATAATGGTGTCCCAGTCGCGCAGCAGGTAGAAGGTCAGCACCGGGATCAGGAACAGGCTGATCACCGCCGCCGCGAGCATGCTGCCCGTGGAACCGCCGATCTGCAGCAGCGTACCCGCCCAGTCGCCCGCCATATCCTTGTAGTCCGACAGGAATGCGCCGAGTCCGACGCCATCACTAAGCTCGATGCCGAGGAAATTCGCAACTTTCGGCCAGAGGACCTGCTCAACGTTGCTCGCGATCGCGGGCAGAGCGGCGAACAGCGCACCGACTTGCTCGCGAATCAGCGGGCCGACAAGCAGCACGAGCAATGCGATAAGCAGGAAGGTCAGCAGGAAGACTGCGACGACCGCGAGCGTGCGCGGGAACCGCAGGCGCTGCAGCCGGTCGGCAAGCGGATCACCGATGTAGGCGAGGAGCGCGGAGGCGACAAACGGTGTCAGGATCGGCGCCAGCAGGAAAAGGAGCCAGCCGAAGATCGCAGCAGCGACCAACCAGGCGACGCTTTGTTCAGTCTTCATGTCAGGCCCCCTGTCGTGCGCGCGCGGACCACCTTATCACGTAGTCGGCGCCGCTAATGACGACGGTGACGAGCGTAGCGGCACCGAGCACCGTAACCGCGATCGGGTCGGGCCAGTCGAACGCGGCGCGACTCAGCACGAACAGGAGGAACAGCAGCTGGAAGGTCGTGTTGAGCTTGCTGATGCTCGACGGCTCGCCTTCGACGGGCCTTACCATGAAGTGGTACGCCGCAGCACCGCCAATGATCACAACGTCACGGAGAATCACCATCGACGTCAGCCAGACAGGGATGTCGCCCGTCATCGTCAGCGTGATGAACATACCGGCAACGAGCAGCTTGTCCGCGATCGGATCGAGCAGTGCACCGAGCCGCGATTCCCAGCCAAAACGCACGGCAAGGTAGCCGTCCAGCCCGTCCGAGAAACCGGCTATCCCAAACAGGATCAGCGCCCACGCGTACTCGCCACCGTGGATCAGCCCGAGGACCGGGATGATCAGCGCGATACGCGCGAGCGTAATGGCATTGGGAATCCAGTGCAGGGACATCGTAGGTCTACGGGCTGTAGTAGAAGTCCAGTGACGACAATGGCTCGCCGAAATCGAAACCGTCCATATCGAGGCGCTCCTCCTCTAGCAGTCCGGCAAAGCGGAGCGCGCGCGCCAGCCGCTCTGCGCCGCCGACCGCCTGCACGCGGAACCGCACCCGGTCGCCGGCGACTTCGGCAATCGAGTAGCTGTCGATCATCGCGATATCGCCCAGCAGCGACTGCACGCTGCCGTAAGCCTCGACCGACGTTATGCCGGACACGTTGAGGTCGACCATGCGGATGGGCGCATCGCCGCGAATCGCAAACTCACCCGCGAGGAGATCCGCGATCTGCGTGACCACGAGTTCCGGCTCGCCTGTCCAGATCCGCTGCTCGGGACCGAAGTAATACGTCCAGCGGTTGCGCTCGAAGCCGGTCGTCCGCACGCGTCCGATCAGGACCGAGTCGACTGCATAGCGCTCGGACGCCGCGATCACCGCTTCGTCGAAGCCACCCCAGACGTCGCTAAACGCAACCGCCGTCATGTCCTGGCTGTCGAGCAGCGGGAAAACGACCGGCAGCCCGCGGCGCTCGGCGAAATCGAGAATTCGTTCACGCAGCAGCCGATTGCGGTCGATGGAACGGGCATCGTCGGGATCCGGCTCCGCGTCGGTCGCGCCGATGATCTCGCGTTCACCCTGCCCCCAGTCGACGGCCAGCCAGACCAGCGTCAGCGGTCGGTCCGGTCCCCAGTAGGTCTGGCCGGAGCGCCGCAGGGCCTCCTCGAGCGCTTCGCCATCGAAGGAGACGAACAGCGTATCGTCAGGACCCGGCCGAAACTGCACGACGAAGACAGCCGGGTCGGGGAACAGCGCCTCGTAGAGCTCGGCATCGCCGACAAGCTCCGTGCCCGAAACGCGCAGCAGCACCTCGGCGAGCGCGACCTCGTAAGCCGTCGCGCGTGCGTCCTCCTCAGACTCGTCATACGGCACCTGCGCCGTGAACAGTTGGGGGAGCTCGACGGCGACGGCCGGCGAAACGAATATGGCGCAGGCGAGCGCCAGCAGACGAAACTTCATGTGAGGTAAGGTTTCCCCTCGAAAGCCCAGCGACTATTATATCGCCCCCGCAAGGGTCGACCATCAAAACCCTTGAATTTTCAAAGCCGGAGTTCGATGTCCGACAAGCCCCTCACCTACAAAGACGCCGGCGTCGATATCGACGCGGGCAACGCCCTCGTGGACCGCATAAAGCCGCTCGTCGCGCGAACGCGACGCCCCGAGGTGATGGCCGGGCTCGGCGGCTTCGGCGGCCTGTTCGCCCTGCCACCGGATCGCTACCGTGAGCCGGTCCTGGTGTCCGGTACGGACGGCGTCGGCACCAAGCTCATGCTGGCCAAGGCGCTCGACCGGCACGACACGATCGGCATCGACCTCGTCGCGATGTGCGTCAACGACGTACTGGTCCAGGGCGCGGAGCCATTGTTTTTCCTCGATTACTTCGCCTGCGGGCGGCTCGATGTGGATGTCGCCACCGACGTCGTTGCGGGCATCGCCACGGGCTGCGAACAGGCCGGCGCCGCCCTCATCGGTGGCGAGACCGCCGAAATGCCTGACATGTACGCCGACGGCGACTACGACCTCGCGGGATTCTGCGTCGGCGCCGTTGAGCGCCGCGAGATGATCGACGGTCGCTCGATCGCGGCCGGGGACGCGCTGATTGGCATCGCCTCGAGCGGCCCGCACTCGAACGGCTACTCGCTGATCCGCAAGGTGCTGGACCGTGCCGGCGACGACACGATCGACGGCGTCCCGGCTGCCGAGCGGCTGCTCGCGCCGACGCGCATCTACGTGAAGCCGATCCTTGCGCTAATGCAGAAGGTTACGGTGAAAGGCCTTGCCCACATCACCGGCGGCGGTATCACGGAGAACCTGCCCCGCGTTTTTGACGCAGGGCTCGACGCCGAGATCGACACTTCGAGCTGGCAACCGGGTGCAGTCTTCGACTGGCTGCAGTCGCACGGCAATATCGAGACCGACGAGATGCGGCGGACCTTCAACTGCGGCATTGGCATGGTCGTCGTCGTGGCTGAAGACCAGGTTGCCGGGACCCTCGACGCGCTGGCCGACGGCGGCGAAAACGCCGCCCGCATAGGCCGCATCGTCAGCGGCAGCGGCAGCGGCGAGGTTCGCTACCTTTGAGCGAGACCAAAACCAGGGTCGCAATCCTGATTTCGGGGTCCGGTACCAACCTGCAGGCGTTCATCGACCGCGCCATCGACGGCCGGGTCGACCTCGATATCGTCGTTGTCTTTTCGAACCGGGTGGACGCCTACGGACTGGAACGCGCACGCAAGGCGCACATACCGTGGGTCTCGATTACGCACGCCGATTACCCGGATCGCGAGTCTTTCGACCGAAGCGTTGCCGCCGTTCTCGACGAATACGCGCCAGACCTGCTGATCCTCGCGGGTTTCATGCGCATCCTGAGCCCGTGGTTCGTGCGTCACTACGAAGGCCGCGTACTGAATATTCACCCCGCCCTGCTGCCGAAGTACCCGGGGCTGAACACGCATGCACGCGCGCTCGAAGCGGGTGACAGCCATCACGGGAGCACGGTGCACTTCGTTACCGAGGAACTCGACGGCGGCCCGCGTATCCTTGCCGGTCGCATCGCGATCGAAGAAGGCGACACGTCGGACTCTCTGAATTCGCGCGTGCAGGCCGTCGAACACGAGATCTACCCGCAGGCCGCACAGTGGTTCGCCGAGGGCCGGCTGGAGTTCCGCGACGCGGCGGCGTGGCTCGACGGCAAGCGCCTCGACGAGCCGGTCACCGAGGACTTCTAGCCGCCGGCTTGGGACCGTCAGGCATTGGCCCGTCAGGCTTTGGGCAAGGTCACCCCGGTCTGCCCCTGGTACTTGCCACCGCGATCGGCGTACGACGTCTCGCAGTACTCGTCGGATTCCAGGAACAGCATCTGCGCAACGCCCTCGTTGGCATAGATCTTCGCCGGCAGCGGCGTCGTGTTCGAGAACTCCAGGGTGACGTGGCCTTCCCATTCGGGCTCGAGCGGCGTCACGTTGACGATGATGCCGCAGCGCGCGTAGGTCGACTTGCCGAGACAGATCGTGAGCACGTTGCGCGGAATGCGGAAGTACTCGACCGTGCGCGCCAGCGCAAACGAATTCGGCGGAATCACGCAGACGTCGGCCTTCAGGTCGACAAAGCTCGTCTGGTCGAACGCCTTGGGATCCACGATCGCCGAGTTGATGTTGGTGAAAATCTTGAACTCGTCCGAGCAGCGCACGTCGTAGCCGTAGCTCGACGTGCCGTAGGACACGATTCGCTCGCCGTTGACCTCGCGAACCTGACCACACTCGAACGGCTCCACCATGCCGTGATCCTCGGCCATCTGCCGGATCCAGCGGTCGGATTTGATGCTCATTGGGCGCCTTCAACCACGATGTTGGGGAATTTTGCCGCGTAGTCCTTGCTCTTGGTCGCAAGCCGCGCGGCCATGCGGCGGCTGGCTGCGCGATACGCCGATGCGGCCGCCGAATCCGGGTCCGAAACGACCGTGGGATTGCCGGCATCGGTCTGCGCACGGATATTCGCGTCGAGCGGCAGCTGGCCCAGCACGGTGACGTCGAAGTCCTCCGCCATGCGCTCCGCGCCGCCCTCCCCGAAGATGGCTTCCTCATGGCCGCAGGACGAGCACACGTGGGTGCTCATGTTTTCGATGACGCCGAGCACGGGGATCGCGACCTTGCGGAACATCGCGAGGCCCTTGCGCGCATCGATCGCGGCGATGTCCTGCGGCGTCGTGACAATGACGGCGCCGGAGACGGGCACCTGCTGCGACAGGGTCAACTGGATGTCGCCGGTTCCCGGCGGCATGTCCACGATGAGGTAGTCGAGGTCCTGCCAGTTGGTCTGATGGAGCAGCTGGTTCAGGGCCGAGGTGACCATCGGGCCGCGCCAGACCATGGGCTGGTCGGCGTCAACGAGAAAGCCGATGGACATGACCTGCAGGCCGAGCGCGTCGAGCGGTGCCATGGTCTTGCCGTCTTCGCTCACCGGCTGCTCGCCGGCCAGACCGACCATGTGCGGCTGGCTCGGGCCGTAGATGTCGGCATCGAGCAGCCCGACACGTGCACCGTCGGCGGCAAGCGCGAGCGCCAGGTTTACAGCGACGGTCGACTTGCCGACACCGCCCTTGCCGGACGCAACCGCGATAACGTTGCGCACGTTGTCCAGCGGCTTCAGGTTTCGCTGCACGCCGTGAGCGACTATCGTCGTGCCGAGGACAAGCTCGACGTCCTCGACGCCGGCCAGAGAGCGAAGTTTCTCGCCGATTTCGGACTCGATATCGTCGAATGCGCGCTCGATCGGCAGGCCGAACTCGATACGCGCTTTCAGACGACCGTCCGACAACTCGACGTCAGCGATCGACGCGACGTCGCCAAGCTTTTGGCCGAGCTCGTCTAACTCAATGGATTTCAGGTGGTTATTCACATCGGATTCTGTTGACGGCGTCACAGTTCGGGTTCTCGCATTAGGTAAAATTTTGGTTGGGAGGCCCCGTGTTTAGGGGCCTCGAGGGCGCTCATTGTAGCCGAGCCCGGGGCGTTCGGGGCCAGCAAAGGCTGGTGCACCGGACGTTGCCGCAAAAGGGCCGGAAGCCATGAATTTTCAAAGGCTTCGACGCAATTGGCGCCGGGTCGATGTGGCATAATGACGCATCGGGGTTGAGAATGAGTCGTGCCTGCGCTGACCGATACGGGCAGCGTCGAGGTGACGTTTGGGCCAGAGCAAGACGATTGCACTTTCTGACTTTGCCAGAGATTCTGACGACCGCAGGGACGCCGGCATCAGCCTGTTCCGGCAGCGCGGCCGTGCGGAGTAGCTGCGCATGAGTCTCCTGGGCACCTTCCGCGCCGACCAGCAGATCAACCAGCTCATGTCGGAGTCGGACCCGACGTCGAGCCGCGCCCTGAGCCTCATGGAACGGCTCAAGAAATCCGGGCCGAAGACCATCCCCAAGCTTATCGACGCGTTGGCCCTGTCCGACAAATCGCACACGATGATGTTCGTCGACATCCTGACGGCCCTCGTCAACGACAAGACCCTCGAGGCCTATCGCGAAGGACTCGCCGACGGCAACGAGCGCGTCGTAAAGGGGACGGCGTGGGCGCTGTCGGGCTCGACCGACTACAACGCGAACGCTCTGCTCGACTTTTTCGACGACCCCGAGGTCTCGAAACCGGCCCTGATCGAGGTTTTGAGGGTGCACAAGCAGGACCTGTCGGTGCACGAACTCATGCAGCGGGCCTATGACCTCGAGACCAAGGAAAAAGCGGCCGTCTTCAAGATCATCGAGGAGGTCATCAAGCCCGAAATGGTGCCGGACCTGGTCGCCCGCATGGGTGGCAAGGATCCGATCATCAAGATTCACCTGATCGGCCTCCTCGCCCGCTTCAATACGCCGGAAATCAACCAGGCGCTGGAGATGCAGCTCAAGGATCCCAACAAGATGGTCCGCAGCGCCGCTCTCGGCGCGCTCGCCAACCGGCCCGGCAACGTGAATATCGCGGCCGTGGCCAAACTGCTGCAGGACCAGGATCTCGACGTGCAAAACAAGGCCGTCGACATGATGATCCAGATCAACCACCCGGACACGGTCAAGTACCTGACGGACGCGTTGAAGGACGAGTCCGAGTACTCACGCCGTGCCGCGGTCGAGGTGCTCAACGAGATCGGTACCGTCGACTCCGTCAAGGACCTGTTCAGCGTCATCAAGGACGATGACTGGTGGGTACGCTCGCGCGCCGGCGACGCGCTCGCCGAAATCGGCGGACCCAAGGTCGTCGACTCCGTCGTCAGCCTGATCAAGGACGAGGACGAGGAGATCCGCCGAACGGCCATCGAGATCCTGAACGCGATGAAGGATGAGCGTGCCGTCGATCATCTGATCAACGCCACGGACGACACCGACTGGTGGGTCCGCGAACGTGCCGTCGATGCGCTGTCGAAGATCGGCAGCCCGAAAGCGCTGCCCAAGCTCGAGTCGATGCTCGGGCAGAATCCGAAGACCGACACCGTCGTGATTCGCGCACTCTCGAAAATGGGCAACTCGAAGCACGTTGCAAAGATCCTGCCGCTCCTGAAGCGCCCGGAGCGCGAGATCCAGATCGAGGCCATCAAGGCCCTTTCACAGCTGACCGACGAGGATCACGCGGAGACGATTCGCGGTGTGCTGCGCAAGATCAAGCAGGTCGACGACCCGACCATCATCAACAATGCCGATCGCGCCCTGCACGAACTCGATGCACGCTTCTCGGCGACGATGCTGGCCGAGAACCGACGCGCCGAGAAGATCGGCGAGCACACGCGGACGATGCTGGTCGAAGACGACGAACTCGAGAAGCTGCTCGAGGAAGCCAAGGAAGCCAGCAAGGTCGCCGACGTCGAAGAGGAAGTGGCTGCCACGGAGGAAGCTCCGGTCGCGTCACCGGTTCTCGATATATCCAAGCTCAACCCCGGCGACATGCTCGACAACCGCTACAAGTACATCGAGAAGATCGGCAAGGGCGCCTTCGGCACCGTCCTGCTGATGCAGGACGAGGTCGTCGACGAGCGCCTGATTCTCAAGTTCCTGAACCCGAATGTCTCCTCGGATGAGGAGATGATGAAGCGCTTCGTCCACGAGCTGCGCTACTCGCGCAAGATCACGCACCGCAACGTCATTCGTATTTATGACTTTCTCAACCTGCACGGCGCGTACGCGATCTCGATGGAGTATTTCCCGTCGCACACGCTGTCCGGTGAAATCCCCGACAGCAAACCGATGGACGTTCGCAAGTGCCTAAAATATTCGCGGGACATTGCGACCGGCATGGCCGTAGCTCACCAGGCCGGCGTCATTCATCGCGACCTGAAGCCGGCGAATATCCTCGTCAACGAAGATGGCCTCCTGAAGATCGTGGACTTCGGCGTCGCGGCGGCGGCTTCGAGCGGCGACACTCAGCTCACGAAAACCGGCTACGTCATTGGCTCACCGAAATACATGGCGCCCGAACAGATTCTCGGCAAGAAGGTCGACGAGACCGCGGACATCTACTCGGTGGGCGTCATCATGTACGAAATGGCCACGGGCATCCCACCGTACAGCCGCGGCGATCACATGTCGGTCATGTACCAGCACGTGCAGGGCAAAGCAAAGGCCGCCCAGGAGATCAACACCGAGATTCCCGACGATTACGCGGCGATCATCACCAAGGCCATGTCTGTCGACAAGTCCAAGCGCTACCAGTCGATGGAGGAACTCACCGACGCGCTGGATGCGGTTAAACTGTAGTCATGGCCCGAATCGACGCATTTCTGAAACTCGGCCTGGCCCAAGGCTGCTCGGACCTGCACCTCGCTGTCGGCGTGCCGCCCATGCTGCGCATGAACGGCGACCTGATGCCGATCAAGTTCCGCGAACTCTCGGATACGGAGCTCGAAACCTACATCCAGGAAATCCTGACGACCAAGCAGCGCGAGGTACTGGCCGGCGGTCACGATCTCGACTTCTCGTACGTCGGCGAAGAGGGCGGCCGATTCCGCGTTAACGTGTTCCGCAAGGTCACCGGTATCGGCGCCGTGTTCCGACACATTCCGGGCAACGTGCCGACACTCGAGCAGCTCAACATGCCGCCGATCCTGGCCAAGTTCTGCGACTACCACCAGGGAATGGTGCTGGTCACGGGCTCGACCGGCACCGGCAAGTCGACGACGCTCGCCGCGATGATCAACCACCTGAACGAGCGCCGCAGCCTGAACATCATCAGCCTGGAAGACCCGATCGAGTTCGTGCACCCGAGCAAGCAGAGCCAGATCATTCAGCGCGAACTCAATACCCACGTGGGCAGTTTCGCCGACGGCGTTCGCGCCGCCATGCGCGAAGACCCCGATGTGATTCTCGTCGGCGAGCTGCGCGATGCTGAGACCATCATGATGGCTATGACGGCTGCCGAGACCGGCCACCTCGTACTCGGCACGCTGCATACGACAGGTGCCGTGAAGACCATCGACCGCATCATCGACGCCCTGCCCGGAGAACTCCGCGAACAGACCAAGGCCTTCCTCGCGATGAGCCTGAAGGCCGTCGTGACCCAGGTACTCGTCAAGACGCCCGACGGACGCGGCCGCCGCGCCATTCTCGAGATTCTCGTCAACAACCGTGCGATCTCGAAGCTCATCCAGTCGGACCAGACACACCAGATCGCGTCGCAGCTGCAAACCGGCAAGGACCTGGGCATGCAGGTCATGGACACGGCGCTGCTCGACGCAATCAGCGCCAAGCAGATCGACCCCGACGATGCGATCCGCTTTGCCAACGACAAGAACAAGTTCAAGCGCTTCATCACCGATACCGATCTCGTGCCGACGCTCGATATCGCCGGCGGTCCGGGAGGCTGACGCCGTATGCCGCAGATTGACGAGTACCTGACCGAGGCGCTCAAGAACAACGCCTCCGACCTGCACTTCCTGTCCGGTGACCCCGTCCGCGCCCGTGTCCACGGTCACCTTCAGCAACTGATGCCGGAAGTCCTGACGACCGATCGTGTCAAGGAGTGCATGACCGAGATCATGGACGTCGGCACGGCCAATGTCTTCGATGAACGCGATGCCGCCGACTTCGCTTACGAGATCCCCGACGTATCGAGATTCCGCGTTAACGTGTTCCGGCACCTTAACGGCATTGGCGCGATCTTCCGCGCCATCCCGTCCAAGGCGCTCACGCTCGAAGAGCTCAACCTGCCCAAGGTCGTGCATGAACTCTGCCGCAATACCCAGGGCATGATCCTGGTGACCGGCAAGACGGGCTCCGGCAAGTCGACAACGCTCGCCGCGATGATCGATGCCATGAACAAGCGCCTGAAGGGTCACATCCTGACGATCGAAGACCCGGTCGAATTCGTCCACAAGGCGCAAGGCTGCCTGATCAGCCAGCGCGAGGTCGGCGTACATTCAGACAGTTTCTCCGACGCCCTCCACTCGGCCCTGCGCGAAGATCCCGACGTCATCCTGGTCGGCGAGATGCGTGACCTCGAGACCATCAGTATCGCCGTAACCGCCGCCGAGATGGGTATCCTCGTCATGGGCACCCTGCACACGAACGGCGCCGGCCAGACCGTGGACCGCATCGTCAACTCGTTCCCGGCCGATAAACAGAGCCACATCCGCACGATGATCTCGACCTCACTGCGGGGCGTGATTTCGCAGCAGCTCCTGCCGACCAAGGACAAGCCCGGCCGTGTCGCCGCGCTCGAGATCCTCATCAACACGTCGGCCGTCGGCAACCTGATTCGCCAGGGCAAGCTCGACCAGCTCGAAACCGCCATGCAGGCCGGCGGCAACCTCGGCATGCAGACCATGGACAGCGCGCTAGAGGAACTGCAGCGGACGGGCCGGATTTCGGGACAGGACGCCTACCTGCAGGCCAACAACAAGTCCAAGTTCGAACGCGTCAAAGACGAGGCCTGAACCGCCAGTATCTCTGGGCCGGCGGGTAGTGGCATAATCGCCGCCTTTGCCGCAAAGCTCTCGCCGCATGTCCGCCGATCGCCGAAAAATCCTGGTTACGAGTGCCCTGCCGTACGCGAACGGCTCCCTGCACATGGGCCATCTCGTCGAGTACCTGCAGACCGACATCTGGGTGCGCTTCCAGAAGCTACGCGGCCACGACTGCATCTACGTCTGCGCGAGCGACACGCACGGCACGCCGATCATGATCAAGGCCAATGAACTCGGGGAGTCGCCGGAGTCGCTGGTCGAGCGCGTCAGCGCCGAGTTCGCACGCGACTTCGCCGATTTCGGCGTCGACTTCGACAACTTCTACACGACCCACTCGCCGGAGAACGAGCAGCTCACCGTCGAGCTCTACGAGGCCCTCCGCGAGAAGGGCGACATCTACACGAAGAGCATCGAGCAGGCGTACGACGAAAAAAAGGGCATGTTCCTGCCTGACCGCTATGTTCGCGGTACCTGCCCGGTGTGCGGGGCCGAAGACCAGTACGGCGACGCGTGCGAGAACTGCCACTCGACATACACGCCGGCCGACCTGATCGATCCCGTTTCCGTTGTCTCGGGGACCACGCCCGTCACGCGCGAGTCCGAGCACTATTTCTTTCGCCTCAGCGACTACGAGGACCGGCTCAAGGCCTGGATGGCCTCCGCGAAGCTCGATCGCGCAGTGGTCGCGAAGCTTGACGAGTGGTTCGAAGCCGGCCTGCAGGACTGGGACATCTCGCGCGATGCGCCCTACTTCGGCTTCCGGATACCCGGCACGGATGACAAGTACTTCTACGTCTGGCTGGACGCGCCCGTCGGCTACCCCGCCAGCTTCATGAACCTCTGCGCACGCCGCGATGATCTCGACTTCGACGAGTACTGGAAGCCCGGCCACGATACCGAGGTCTATCACTTCATCGGCAAGGACATCATGTATTTCCACACGCTGTTCTGGCCGGCAGTACTCGAAGGCGCGGGCTGGCGCACGCCGACGAGCGTGTTTGCGCACGGTTTCCTGACCGTCAACGGGCAGAAGATGTCCAAGTCCCGAGGCACCTTCATCACCGCGCGCACTTACCTCGACAACCTGGACCCGAACTACCTGCGCTACTACTACGCGGCGAAACTCGGACCGACGATCGAGGACATCGACCTGAACCTCGAGGACTTCGTCGCGCGCGTGAATTCCGACCTCGTCGGCAAGCTCGTCAACATTGCGAGCCGCTGCGCCGGTTTTATCGGCAAACGCTTCGACGGCAAGCTGGCCGACAGCCTGGCCGACCCTGCGCTGTTCGACGAGGTCGCGGCCGCGTCGGAGCGCATCGCCGGCCACTACGAGCAGCGCGAATACTCGAAAGCGATGCGCCTCGTCATGGGCCTCGCCGACAAGGCGAACCGCTACATCGACGAACACAAGCCGTGGGTCATGATCAAGGACGAGTCGCAGCAGGATGCCGTGCAGGCCGTCTGTACGCAGGGACTCAACCTGTTCCGCAGCCTGATGATCTATCTCGCGCCGGTGCTGCCCGACGTGGCGGACAGGGCACGGTCGTTCCTGGGCGAGGCCGAATGGCACTGGGAAAACGCCAGCACGCCGCTGCTCGGTGCGACCATCAACAAATTCCAGCCACTACTGACCCGCGTCGAAGCGGACAAGGTCAACACCATGGTTGAACAATCTAAGGAATCGCTGGCAGCCGAACCCGCCGCCGAGGCGGACGACGACACGATCAGCATCGACGACTTCATGAAGGTCGACCTGCGGGTCGCGAAGATCGCCGCCGCCGACCCGGTCGAGGGTGCCGACAAGCTGCTCAAACTCACGCTCGACCTGGGTGACAGTACCCGGCAGGTGTTCGCTGGCATAAAGGCGGCCTACGACCCGGCAACGCTGGTCGATCGCCACGTCGTCGTGGTCGCGAATCTGGCACCGCGCAAGATGCGTTTCGGCGTATCCGAAGGCATGGTGCTGGCGGCCGGCCCGGGCGGCGAGGATATTTTCCTGCTGTCCCCGGACGATGGCGCTGAAGCGGGGATGCGCGTCAAGTAATATCGGCGGCATGAGCGAGCTCATCGTCATCCTCGTCGGGACCGTCCTGGTCAACAACTTCGTCCTGACCCGATTCCTCGGCCTCTGCCCGTTTATGGGCGTATCGAGAAACCTGGAGGCTGCGGCCGGAATGTCGCTCGCAACGGCCTTCGTGCTGACCCTGTCCTCGGCAAGCGCCTACCTGCTGCACCAGTACGTACTGGTGCCGCTCGATCTCGGCTACCTGCGCACGGTGAGTTTCATTCTCGTCATCGCCGCCAGCGTCCAGTTCACCGAGATCATGGTTCGGCGCATGAGCCCGATGCTCGACCGCGTGCTCGGCATCTATATCCCGCTGATCGCGACGAACTGCGCCGTCCTCGGCGTCGCGCTGCTGAACGTGCAGCAGTCGAACAACTTCGTCGAGTCCGTATTCTTCGGTCTTGGCGCCGCGGGCGGCTTCGCCCTGGTGCTGGTGCTGTTCTCAGCAATACGCGAGCGGCTCGAGGCAGCCGACGTGCCCGCGCCCTTCCGCGGCACCGCGATCGCGCTGATGACCGCCGGCATCATGTCGCTCGCGTTCATGGGCTTCGCCGGCATGGCGCGGCCGTGATCCGGTATGACCGCCGTCTGGATTGCCGTCATCACGATTGCCGCGCTTGCGCTGTTCGCAGGCGCCGCGCTGGCGTTCGCGTCGCGACGACTGCCGCCCGGCGAGCTCGACATGGTCGAGCAGGTCAACGGCATGCTGCCACAGACCCAGTGTGCCCAGTGCGGCTACCCGGGCTGCCGTCCTTACGCGCAGGCAATCGTCAATGACGATATCGCTATCAACCTGTGCCCGCCCGGTGGTCAGGAGACGGTCGAAAGGCTGGCCGAGTTACTCGAGCGAGAAGCGCTGCCGCTGGCCGAGCCCGCTCCGGAGGGACGTGCCGTGGCTGTCATAGACGAAGCCATCTGCATTGGCTGCCTGCACTGCCGCAATGCCTGCCCGGTTGATGCCATCGTCGGCGCCCATACACTTATGCATACGATCATCGAATCCGAGTGCACCGGCTGCGAACTCTGCATCGCGCCGTGCCCCGTGGACTGCATTAGTATGAGACAGGTCGCATGAGCGCCCCAACTTATGATCTCGGCAAGCTGCACGGCGGCCTGCGACTGCCGGGCAACAAACACGACTCGACCGCCGCGCCTATCTACGACGTGCCGGTGCCGCGGCAGCTCGTGCTGCCGCTTGCACAGCACGTCGGCGATCCGGCACAACCCATCGTCGGTATCGGCGAACGTGTCCTGAAAGGCCAGCTCGTGGCCGAGCACGAGGGCACGCTTGGCGCACCTGTGCACGCAACGTCATCAGGCAAGGTCGTGGCGATCGAGCCCTGGCCAATCTCGCGACGCTTCGGCGATCCGGCGCCCTGCGTCGTCATCGAGACGGACGGCGAAGACCGCGCGATCGAAGCGGCCGACGCCCCGGTTCCGTTCGACGCACTGCCGCCCGACATCCTCGCTGCGAAGATACTGCAGGGCGGTATCGTCGGTCTCGGTGGCGCCGTATTCCCGACCGCGCAGAAACTGATGCAGGCGACCACACTCGGCACCACTAAGCTGATCCTGAACGGCGTCGAATGCGAGCCCTACATCAGCTGCGACGACGTGCTCATGCGCGAGCGTGCGGATGCCATTATCGGCGGCGCGCAGATCCTGATGCATGCGCTCGGCGCGGATGAATGCTCCATCGTCGTCGAGAGCGACAAGCCGGAAGCGATCGACCGGCTCGGCGAGATGCTGGGCGAATTCGGTGACGAGCGCATCACACTAAAGCAGGTGCCGACGATCTACCCGTCCGGTGGGGAGGACCAGCTCATCCAACTCGTGACCAACCGTGAGGTGCCGAGCGGCGGCCTGCCGACCGACGTCGGCTGCCTGGTGCAGAACGTCGGCACGGCGGCGGCCGTCTACGACTGGATCGAGCACAACGAACCCCTGATCTCGCGCGTAACGACCGTTACGGGCCCCGGCGTCGCACAGCCCATGAACGTGCGCGCGCGCATCGGCACGACGGTGGCCGACATCATAAATTTCGCAGGCGGCTATACGGAACTGGCGCGCCTGCTCATCATCGGCGGGCCGATGACCGGCAAATCCGTATCGACGGATCGCGTGCCAGTCGTCAAGGCGACCAACTGCATCCTGGTACTCTCCGAGGTTCCATCCGTCGGCACAACGCGACCGTGCATTCGCTGCGGCGACTGTGCCGCCGTGTGCCCGGTACAGCTGTTGCCGCAGCAGCTCTACTGGAACGCCTGCGCCGACGACGAGAAGAAACTCCGCGCCTACGGCCTGACAGACTGTATCGAATGCGGCTGCTGCGACCTCGTCTGTCCGAGCCATATCCCGCTGACGGCGGATTTTCGCAAGGCCAAGGGTCGGATCCAGGAGCTTGCAGACGAAAAGGCCCGTGCCGAGCGTGCGCGCCGTCGCTTCGAGGCGCGCAATGAACGCCTGCAACGTGAACAGGATTCGCGCAATGAAGAACTCGAACGTCAGAAGGATACGGCCAGGTCGGCCGGTCCGGCCGCGATCGCGGAGATCCTGAAACGCAAGCGCGACCAGCAGGACGACGACTGACGTGGAATTTGAGCGTCGCGAAGCCCCTTATGTCGCGCCGACCGCGGACGTATCGCATGTGATGCTGCACGTGCTGGCTGCGCTGGTGCCCGCCGCGCTCGCACACGTCTGGTTCTTCGGCCCGGGCTTCCTGTTCAACCTCGTTATCGCTACGGCATTCTGCGTCGCCGGCGAGGCAATGATGCAGAAGGTCCGTGGCCGGGACCCGGAAACGGCCCTGTCCGACTATTCGGCAATCGTGACGGCCGCGTTGCTGGCCTTCGCACTCCCCTCGCTAACGCCGTGGTGGGTCACCGGCACCGGCGCGCTGTTCGGCATCGTCGTCGCCAAGCACCTATACGGCGGCATCGGCTTCAATATCTTCAACCCGGCGATGGCCGGCTATGTCGTCATCCTCGTTGCGTTCCCGATGCACCTGAATCTGTGGATCGCGCCGCGCATGGGCGACATTGACTACGAATACCTCGGCATCTTCGAATCGCTGCAGTACACATTGACCGGCGTGCTGCCGGAAGCACATCCGTTCGACGCGGTTAGCCGCGCCACGCCACTCGATGCAATGAAGTCCGGATTGAACAACGCGCGCACCGTCGCGGAGGTCCGAACGCTGCCGATCATGGGCGACTTCGGTGGCCGCGGCTGGGAATGGATCGGCAATTTCCTCGCGATCGGCGGCTTCTGGCTGATGATCAAGAAGATCATCCGCTGGCACATCCCGGCCGGCGTCGGTATCGGCCTGCTCGTTCCGGCGACCATCATGTGGCTGTTCAACCCGGATATCAATCCGAGCCCGGGCTTCCACATGTTCGGTGGCGCCGCCATCCTCTGCGCGTTTTTTATCGCGACCGATCCGGTATCGGCAGCGACCAGCCCGAAGGGCCGGCTGATCTATGGCATCGGCATCGGTTTCCTGATCTATGCGATTCGCACGTGGGGCGCGTACGCGGACGGGGTCGCCTTCGCCGTCCTCATCATGAACATGGCGGTCCCGGCCATCGACGCCCTGACCGTCCCGCGTATCGTCGGTCACGGCAAGCAGGCAGGCAGCGGATGAGCGAGAGAAGCGTGCTCAAAAGCGGACTGACCCTGGCGGCAATCGCAGCGGTCTGTACCGCGATGGTTGCGGCAACCTACCAGGTGACCGAGGATCAAATCGCGGCCAACGAGCAGGCCTGGCTCGAACAGAGCCTGGAACCCGCATTGTCGGGTGTCTTCTTCGAGGGCAGCGTCACCGAGTCGATGCTCGTCATTCCCGCACCGCACGAACTGCCGGGACCCGATGACGCGATCATCTACCGGGTCTATTCGGAGGGCGAACCGGTAGCCGCGCTGTTCGCCGTAACCGCGCGCGACGGCTACGCAGGACCGATCCGGATCCTGCTCGGCGTCCAGTACGACGGAACGGTGACCGGCGTTCGTATCCTCGAACACCGTGAGACACCGGGGCTTGGCGACAAGATCGTATCGTCGCGCTCGGACTGGGTTTTCCAGTTCGACGGCCGCTCGCTGACCGATCCCGAGCCCGCGAGCTGGGCGTTGAAGGTCGACGGTGGAGAATTCGACCAGCTCACCGGGGCCTCGGTCACACCGCGCGCCATCATCAAGGCGATGCGCGACACGTTGATATACTTTGAAGCCAATCGCGACACGGTTTTTGCCTCGCCCCCTGCCTCAGAGGCTGCCGCAGAGACCGATGCCGGGGACGACACGATATGAGCAGCGGCGGTTTTCTCGACAGGCTCCAGGTCGGCCTATGGAAGGACAACCCCGGGCTCGTACAGCTGCTCGGCCTGTGTCCCCTGCTCGCCGTCACGTCGAGCTTCGTAAACGGACTCGGACTCGGCATCGCGACGCTCTTCGTCCTGAGCCTGTCCAACGTGCTCGTCTCGGCGACGCGGCGCTGGATCACCAGCGAGATTCGTATACCTATATATGTGTTGATCATCGCGAGCCTCGTCACGTGTATCGAACTCGTGTTCAAGGCCTGGTTTCCGTCGCTGGACCGGTCGCTGGGCATCTTCATCCCGTTGATCGTGACGAACTGTGCGATTGTCGCGCGTGCCGAGGTTTTCGCATCGCGCAACTCGGTGCGTTCGAGTCTCGCCGACGGCATCGGCATGGGCCTCGGATTCACGCTGCTGCTGGTCGCGATCGGGATGTTCCGTGAGCTGCTTGGCCAGGGCACGATCCTCGCCCGTCTCGACATGCTGTTCGGCGGCGACGCGACGGCAGGGCTCGTACTCGTCGACGGTGGCTGGTTGCTCGCCATACTGCCACCGGGCGCCTTCTTTAGCCTCGCGCTCGCCATTGCTATCAAGAACGCCGTCGACCGTCGGCGCAGTGTCACTCGCCGCGCGTCGATGCCACGCAGCCTGAGGCGTTCGTGAACAGGACCAAGCGAACGGCCATATTCAAGACGCTGCGTGACGGAAACCCAAACCCGACCACGGAGCTCAATTACGAGTCTCCGTTCGAGCTGCTCATCGCCGTCATCCTGTCGGCGCAGGCGACGGACATCAGCGTCAACAAGGCAACCGACAAGCTGTTCCCGGTGGCGAATACGCCGCAGGCTATCTTCAGCCTCGGCGTCGAAGGCCTGACGCCGTTTATCAAGACGATCGGACTCTTCAACAGCAAAGCCGAAAACGTCATCAAGACCTGCCGGATTCTCATTGATGAGCACGATAGCGAGGTGCCGCGAACGCGCGAGGCTCTCGAGAAGCTCCCGGGCGTGGGTCGCAAGACTGCGAACGTGGTCCTGAACACGGCATTCGGGGAGCCGACAATCGCTGTCGACACGCACATATTCCGGGTCTCGAATCGAACCGGCGTCGCTCCTGGCAAAACGCCGCTCGAGGTGGAGAAGCGGCTGCTCCGGCTCGTACCCGACGAGTTCAAGAAGGACGCCCATCACTGGCTCATCCTGCATGGCCGCTATGTCTGCAAGGCGCGCAAGCCCCTGTGCAAGGAATGCCCGATCGTCGAGTGGTGCGAGTACCGCAAGAAGGAACTGGGATGATCTTCGGCAACGACCGCGGTGCGCTGCGGCGCATGTACCGCGATGCCTGGGCCAAGCATAGCGATGGACGGCCGCTGACCGCACTCGAGGCCCAGATTGCCGCCGTGATCGCCGAGCACCCCGAATACCATGACGCAGTCACCGCCGAGGATCTCGACCGCAATTTCACGCCGGAAGATGGCCAGACCAATCCATTCCTGCACATGGGGCTGCATCTCGGCCTTCGGGAGCAGCTTGCCACGGACCGCCCCGCCGGAATCGCCGCGATCCACCGTGCCCTGGCCAATCGACTCGGCGACCCGCACGCGGCCGAACACGCGATGATCGAGTGCCTGGCGGAGACGCTCTGGGAGGCTCAGAGCAGCAACGTACCGCCGGACGAAGGCGCTTATCTCGAGAAACTCAGGGGACTATAGCCCGGGAGCTTCCGTTCAATCGCCACCGTGTAATATTAGTCGCATAGCGTCGGTCTAAAGATGTAACTCACTACGCGGTGATGGAATGACTAACAACACGAATCAATATCCCGTTCAGGGCGCTGGCCTCGGCCTGCGGCGGCCCATCGCGGACAAGCTCATGGAGAACCCGCCGACGGACGTGGACTTCATGGAGGTCGCACCGGAGAACTGGATTCACGTGGGCGGCATACTCGCGAAGAAGCTGCGCTTCTTCACCGAACGCTATCCATTCCTGATCCACGGCCTGTCACTGTCCATCGGTTCGCCGGCGCCGCTCGATGAGCAGCTGGTGCGCGACATCAAGGACTTTATGGCGGAACACGATATCCGCATGTACTCCGAGCACCTGAGCTACTGCGGCGACGATGGCCATCTCTATGACCTGATGCCAATCCCGTTCACTGAGGACGCCGTCAAGTACGCGGCGGAACGCGTCCGGCGCGTTCAGGATATTCTCGAGCAGCGCATAGCGCTCGAGAACGTGTCCTACTATGCACCGACCGACACGTCGATGAGCGAGGAAGACTTCACGATTGCAGTGCTCGAAGAAGCGGACTGCGACCTGATGCTCGACATCAACAACATCGTCGTCAACAGCATCAACCACAAGTACGATGCGAGCGCCTTCCTGAACCGCATGCCGGCCGAACGCATTCGCTACTTCCACATTGCCGGCCACTACGTCGAGGACGAAGACCTGCGTGTCGACACGCACGGCTCGCCGGTCGACGAGCAGGCGTGGCAGCTGCTCGCAGAGGCCTACGCGAAGTTCGGCTCCGTGCCGACGCTGCTGGAGCGGGACTTCAACTTTCCGCCGATTGAGGAACTGCTCGACGAAGTTCGGCGCATCAAGTCCCTGCAGTCCGAGTACGAGCAGCCGGTAGCCGCCAATGGCTGAGAAACCCGCCTTCCAGGAGAAGCAGTACGCGTTCGCCGCGCACATCCGCGATCCCGAGCACACGCCTGCCCCGGCGGGTGTCGAGGACCGGCGCATGGCGATCTACCGCGAACTGTTTTTCAACAATCTTCGCAACCTGCTCGGTACGACATTTCCGGTGCTTCGCAAGCTGCACAGCGAGGAGCACTGGGAGAGGTTTATCCGCGGCTTCATGCAGAAGCACCAGGCACACACGCCCTACTTCCTGCAGCTGCCCGAGGAGTTCCTCGACTTCCTGACCAATGAGTACGAGCCGAGTGATGACGACTTCCCGTTCCTCGTCGAGCTCGCCCACTACGAATACATCGAACTCGCGCTGTCGATCTCGACTGACGTCGACGATCTCGACGGCATCGATGTGGACGGCGATTTGCTCGAAGGAGTGCCGCAGAAGTCAGCGCTCGCCTGGGTCTACGCGTACCGCTTCCCGGTGCACCGGATTACGCAGGACTTCCTGCCGGACACACCTGCTGAGCAGCCTGTCTATCTGGCGGTGTACCGCAGCAGCGAAGACAAGGTGGGCTTCCTCGAACTGAACCCCGTTTCCGCCGGCCTTCTCAACGCCATCGAAGAGAACGAAGCCGGCAAAACCGGACGCCAGCTGCTCGAAGACATCGCTGCTGCCATCCAGTATTCCGACGTCGACGCTTTTGTCGCTCACGGAGCATCGGCCCTCGCCGAAATGCGCAAGCTCGAAATCCTTATCGGGACACGAGCTGCCTGATCCCCCAGGAGAAAGCAATGGACAAGCTCAAGGCACTGTGGAAGACAGTGACGGACAAACTCGACGCCGCGGGCGAATGGATCGCTCTGCTTCCAATCCGGCTGCTCATGGGCTTTGAATTCGCGTCCGCCGGCTTCAGGAAGTTGGACGCCAGCGAGACGATCTGGGGTGACGTTCCGGGCTGGTTTGCTGGTACCAAGGGCGATTTCCCGTTCCCGTTCAACGTGCTCCCCATCGAACTGAGCTGGTTCATGGTGACGTGGACGGAGATCCTTGGCGGCATCGGGCTCTTTATCGGCCTGTTCACGCGCTTCTGGGCCATAAGCCTGATGATTGTCACAATTGTCGCAATCTTCGGCGTGCACTGGCCCGAGGAGTGGAACAGCCTGGCGGATCTCTGGAAAGGCTACGTAATAACGGACAAGGGTTTCGGCAACTACCGTGTGCCGCTCCTGTTCCTGGCAATGCTGTTTCCGCTCGCGCTGCGCGGTCCCGGTAGAGTTTGCGTCGACCATCTTCTGAAAACCAGGGTCTTCAAATAGGCGCTATTCAGAGCTCAGCGGCCGGCGGCTGCCAAAAAAAACCACAAGCGGCCCGCGCCGCATCGACGGAGGGAGACCAATGGGTGAAGCATTCTCTATCGCGATGAGCATCCTGCAGTCGCTCGTTGTCATCTTCGTGTTCCTGCTCGGCCTTGCTGTCTTCGCCGTCGCAATCATGTACGTCGTTGACGTGACGCAGACGAGCCATACGGTGCGTCGCAACTATCCGGTTGTCGGGCGGTTTCGCTACATGTTCGAACACATGGGCGAGTTCTTCCGGCAGTACTTCTTCGCGCTGGACCGCGAGGAGATGCCGTTCAACCGTGCGCAGCGCTCATGGGCCTATCGCGCGGCGAAGGGCGTGGACAATACCGTCGCATTCGGCTCGACCCTGAATCTCGCGCCGTCCGGTACGCCGATCTTCGTGAACTGCGCGTACCCGATGCTCGAGGACGACGTCGAGGCACCAAAGCCGCAGCGCATCGGCCCCCATGCACGGCAGCCTTACGATGCGCCCTCCTTTTTCAACGTTTCGGCGATGAGCTACGGCGCGCTGTCAAAGCCGGCGGTGCTGGCACTGTCGAAAGGCTCGAAGAAAGCCGGAAACTGGCTCAACACGGGCGAAGGCGGACTATCCGAATGGCACCTCGAGGGCGGCTGCGACATCGTCTACCAGATCGGCACCGCCAAATACGGTGTGCGCGACCAGAACGGCGACCTGAGCGACGACAAGCTGCGTGAGCTCGGCGATATCGAGCAGGTCAGGATGATCGAGCTCAAGCTGAGCCAGGGCGCAAAGCCCGGCAAAGGCGGCATCCTCCCCGGTGCCAAGGTCACGGCCGAGATTTCGAAGATCCGCGGCATTCCGGAAGGCGAGGACTCCATCAGTCCAAACCGCCATCCTGACATCGACTCGGCGGAGGATCTGCTCGACATGATCAACCGCGTGCGCGACGTATCTGGGCTACCGGTCGGCTTCAAGTCCGTCGTCGGCGCCTATGGCTGGCTCGAGGAACTGTTCGAGCTGATCAACGAACGCGGTATCGAGAGTGCCCCGGATTTCATTACGGTCGACAGTGGCGACGGCGGCACGGGCGCCGCGCCGATGAGTCTCATCGACAACGTCGGGCTGCCGATCAAGGAAAGCCTGCCGCTCGTCGTCGATCTGCTGAACAAGCACGGCCTCAAAGACCGCATCAAGGTCATCGCCAGCGGCAAGCTAATCAACCCGTCCGATGCCGCCGTCGCCCTTTGCATGGGCGCCGACTTCATCAACTCGGCACGCGGCTTCATGTTCGCACTAGGCTGCATCCAGGCGCTGCAGTGCAACAAGAACACCTGCCCGACCGGCATTACAACGCACGACAAGCGGAAGCAGCGCGGGCTCGTGCCCGAGGACAAGGCCGAGCGCGTTGCTCGTTACTCCAAGACGATGCGCAAGGAGATCGGCACGATCGCACATTCCTGCGGCGTACCCGAACCCCACCGCCTTAAGCGAATGCACTGCCGCATCGTGCAGGACGACGGCCGATCGATCGCGCTGGACGAGATCTACCCGGAAACGAAATCGGCTGCATCGGTGCGCGCCGCGGTCTGAGACCTCGACAGAGCTGGGCGGACGGCGGCCCGGCGCCAAAACGTTCGTCGATCGGCAGGCCGCTATTGGTCCGCGAAGACGACCGAGGTCGCCAGCTGGGACTCGGCGATCAGCGAATTGGTGATCAGGCAGCCGTGCTCGGCCTTCTCGAGCAACCGGGTCGCCTTGGCCTCGTCCGTCCCGGCCGGAACGGTGAGCTGTGCATCGACCTCGAAGCCAGTAAAGCGCGTGGTCCGATCGACGCGATCGAGCACTCCGACGACGTCGCAGCTCAGGTCGACCCACTCGAATCGCGACGCCCGGGCGATGGCGCGGAAGGTCAGGATAAAGCAGTCGGCAACGGCCGCAACGAGCAGCGATTCCGGTGACCAGTCGCCGCCCGGGCCGCCGAACTCGACTGGCGGGACGGACTCGATGGTGACGACGTCGTCACCGTCGATGCGGACCTTACCTTCCGTCTCGGCGGCGGCGCTGACGATATAGCGGTGGGGGAACTCGTGCATGCTCAATCCTCTCTGTTGGCAGGTCTGTATACTAGCTGACAGGACCTCTGCCGACACATAATTGGTGAATCTCGCACGCTGGATAACAGCTCTCCTGCTCTGCATCGGCATGTCGACCGCGGCTGCCGGCAGCCTGTTTGAAGACGATGCCCCGCTCGCCGCGACGCTAGAGGGTCCCGTACAGACGTTGATCGACGACGTCAAAGACCGTGCCCGGCATTCCATGAAGCTTACTGTTGACGGCCACACCTACCCGATCGAGGCGAGCGTGCGCGGCAAGAGCAGGACCCGCGTCTGTGAATTTCCGCCTATCCGGCTGTACTTCGACGAAGACAGTGTTGCCGGGACGCTGTTCGAGGGCCAGGACAAGCTCAAGCTGGTGACTCACTGCCGCAACCACGATCCCGGCGAGCTGAACCTCGTCGACGAATACGCGGCCTATCGGGTTCTCGGCGTCCTCACAGAGGTGAGTTACCGGACGCGCCTGCTGCGTATCATGTATGCAGACACCGATGGGCGCCTCGACAGCGGCGCGCGCGAGCGCTACGGCTTCCTGCTCGAATCGCGTGACGAGATTGCCGCGCGTATCGGCGGCGAGAAGGCCGATGTCGGCGGCGTCCGGCTCAGCGAACTGGCACAGGACCATGTCGCGCTGATGTACGTTTTCGAATACCTGATCGGCAATACCGACTGGTCGCTGGTCACCAGCCTCGACGATGAAGAGTGTTGCCACAATATGGACCTGATCCGCGTAGACGGAAAGATCTTCCCCATTCCCTACGACTTCGACCTTGCAGGGATCGTTGACGCCCCATACGCGAAGCCGGATCCGTCGTTGCGAATCAAGAACGTCAAACGCCGCCGTTATCGCGGCTATTGCATCGACGAGGACGTCCTGCGAGGGGCACTCGGCGCGGTCCGGGATCGGGAGCAGGACATCATCGCGGCCGTCCGCGAGATTCCGGGCGACCAGGACGAAATCGACCGTATCGTCTCCTACCTCGCTGGCTTCTTCCGCGAGGCGGAGAACGAGGACAAGCTACTGGCGCGCTTCGAAAGGCGCTGCCTGTGAGGCCGCTGCTTCTGCTCCTCTTGGCTACCTCGGCCGCTGCCGACCCTGCCAGCCTGCTTGACGAGCTTCGCCGACAGACCGGGGTGGCCGGCATGGCAGCGTCTCTGAGCATCGACGGCGAGGTCTGTTGGCATGCCGAAACCGGCTCGGCGGATATCGAGGCCCGCCTGCCAGTTTCCGGGGAAACGCTGTTTCGACTCGCGAGCGTTTCCAAGGCACTCTGCAGCGTCATGGCCGCAGGTCTCATCGAAGACGGTGTCATAGACGTCGACACCACCGTTGGTGCCTTGCTGCCCGAACTGGCGAAGCAGTATCGCGAGCTCACATTTCGCGATCTCATGACGCATACCTCCGGACTGCCGCACTACCAGGCCCGCGATGCACTCAGGGGGCGCAAACGATACAGCACCGCGATCGACGGTCTCGAGCAGCTCGGTGATCGTTCGCTGGTCGCGGAACCGGGCGATGGCTATCTCTACAGCACGCACGGCTTCTCACTCGCCTCGGCCATGCTCGAAGCCGCCAGCGAGCGCACGTTCCCGGAACTGTTCGACGACAGAATCGCGGGCGATATTCATCTCGAACACGCGATCGAGGGCAATGAACGCCGTTCCCGCCTGTACAGCGGCGCCAAACGCGAGATCGAGCCCGAGGACTTCAGCTACAGCTGGTGCGGCGCCGGCATGGCGGCCACGACTATCGCGCTCACCGACTTCGTATCGAGCGAGTTCGGCGGATCCGGCCAGTTGGGCGACGAGGGCATAGCGCTGCTCGTCGCTCCCCTGCCCGACCGGGCCGGCAGGACCGTCGACGCGGGCCGCTGGCAGATGACGCTCGGCTGGCGGCGTAGTTTCGACGCCAATGGCGATGTCTACCTGCATCACGCCGGTGTGACCAATGGCGCCCGCTCGATCGTCGCCGTCTGGCCCGATAGCGGCAAAGCCGTCGCCCTGCTATCGAATGCCTCCTGGACCGGGCGCATGGAGGACACGGCTGTCGCTTTTGCGCTCGCGGACGCGCAAGCCGCCGGCAACTGCGCGGTTGACGGCGCGGTCGACTATTCCGGTAGCTTCGGCGACGACGCGATGTCGGCGACCATCGAATGGAGAAATACCGCCAGCGGCTGTCGGGGCGGACTACGCGGCGACAATGCGCTTAGTCGCTGGGCGGCACGCTTCAACTTCGGTGACGCTGATGAGCTCGCGCTGCTCAGGCTCGATGAGCAGCGCTGGGGGCTCGTTTCGCCGGTCGGGATTGCCATTCTCTCCGGTGACATCAACTCCCTGACGGGGACCGTCGGCTCGCGGCAACTGACGCTCGAGCAAACTACGGGTAATCACGGGGCCAGAGCGGCCGCAGCTGCCGCTATAATGCGCGAAAACAAAGCCAAGAACCGTCCATGATCCTCGAACTCAGCCGACTCCGGCGACCGCATCGCCGCCTGCTTCTCGTCCTGTTGCTCCTCGCAACGGCTGGCGCGTTTGCCGAGTCACCGATTCCGTCGGTGCCTACCGACGGCGTTGTCACCGAGGCCCAGATTGAAACCGCAATCCAGGCAATTGAGGTGCGTGAAGGCCTCGGTGAGGAAACCCGCGGCAGGGTCATCGACCAGCTCCGTGATGCGCAGGCGCAGCTACAGAACCAGCAGGGATTCGAGGCAGGCGCGGCCGACTTCGCCGCGGCGCTCAACAGTGCCCCGATCGAGACCGCGCGGCTGCGGGAACAGCTCGATGCACCACCGCCGCCGGCGCCGACCATCGACAGCATGGGCCTCGACGAAGAGCTGTCGCTCGAGGAGCTGGAGCAACGGCTCGCCCAGGCGCTCGCGGAACTCGCAAGCGTCGAAACGCAGTACGCGGCGCTCGAGAACCAGGTCAAATCCGAGGAAGGAAGACCGTCTGTCGTGAGGGAGCGCATCAACGAGCTGCGCACCGCGCGCGAGGAACTGAGCACCGTTATTGCGAGTGACCCGCCCTCGGGCGAAAACGTGATACTGAGCGATGCCCGCAAGTTGGCGGCCGAGCTCAAACTCAATGCCCGCGACTCGGAACTCAAGCGCCTCGACCAGGAGCTGGTCAGTCAGGGTGTACGACTGGAGCTGCTGAGAGCCAAGCGGGACGTGGTAGCCCTGGAAGCGATAACGCTGCAACAGCGCGCCGACCTGCTGCAGACCGCTGTCAACAACAAGCGCCAGAGCTCGGTCGAGGAGGCGCAGATTTACACGGCCGCCGCAGAACTCGCCGCTGCTGACAAGCATCCGGTCGTGCGTGAGCTCGCACAGGGCAATGCGGCACTGACAGCGGAGTTGCCGCCAATTGCCGACGCTATCGAGATCGCGACCGACTCGGTTGCTGCCGTGAATGCGCAGGCCGAGGATATCGAGCAGAGAATGCTGCGTTCACGCCAGCAACTCGAAGTCGGGGGCGTCACCCAGGCGATCGGTCGCTTGCTGGTCGAGGAACGGCGCAACCTGCCGAGCGTTTCGCAGTATCGCAGCGAGGTTCGATCGCGTGAGAAGGCACTCGCCACCATCGGCCTCGCCCAGGTACGGTTGCAGGAGGAGCGTCGTGACCTCGCAGCGATTGCACTGGTCGTCGACGAACGCATGGCCGAGGTCGCCGAAACCGTCACCGATCCCGCCGAAATCGAGTCGATTCGGGAAGAGGTCCTGCAGCTATTGCGGGACCGGCGCGGCCTGCTCGAACAGGCTACCAACACCTATCGCAGCTACCTTCAGGCCCTTGGCGATCTGGACGTCGCCCAGCGCCGCCTGCTCGAGGCAGCCGACGAGTATCGCGACTTCCTCGATCAGAACCTGTTGTGGATTCCGAGCACGACGGTCATCGGGCTCGATACGTTCGCGGATGCGGTGGAGGCCGCGGCGTGGGTACTATCACCGCGAAACTGGGCAGACGCCGTTCTCGCGTTCATCGGGTCGCTACGCAGCTATGCTCTGATCGCTGTTTTGGCCTTTCTGCTGCTGGGTGCCGCACTGATTTCCCGCGGCCAGCTCCGCGCGAAGTTCAAGGGTATCACGGAGCGCGTTGGCCGCCTTTCGAGCGACAACATCTGGCTAACCTTCGGCGCCATCGGCATCACGGCGGTCCATGCGCTGCCACTGCCTTTGTTCCTTGCGATCATTGGTTGGGGACTACAGCACAGTCCACTGTCGACCGACTTCACGACCAGCCTGTCCCGGGCATTACTCGTTACCGCGCCGTTCCTTTACAACCTTTTGTTGTTCCGCGTTCTTTGTGCCCGTAACGGCGTGGCGCGGACGCATTTCGGCTGGCAGAAAGACAACCTGGTAATCATTCGCCGCCAACTCGACCGCCTGATCGCTACGGGCACGCCGCTCATTCTTGTCACTGTGATTGCCTACGCATCGCCGGAGCCTTCCTATCGCGACAGCCTCGGGCGCCTTGCATTCATAGCTTTCATGATCGTGCTCGCCGCGGTCGTCCGTCCCCTCGGCAATCCTGCGAACAGCGTGGCGGCGGTCTATTACGATAAACGTCCGGACAGCTGGGTCAGCCGGCTCAAATGGCTATGGTACGGAATAGAGGTTGGGGGTCCGCTGCTGCTCGCGTTGCTCGCCGCGGCCGGCTACCTGTACACGTCGGCGATTTTGACAGGCAGCTTCATTGACACGATTTGGCTGGTCCTCGCGCTGATCGTTGCCAATCTCGTGATCCTGCGGTGGCTCGCCCTCGCACGCCGCAAGATTGCGTGGCAGATGGCCATCAACAAACGCCAGGCGCTGAAGGCCGAAAAGGAAAGGCAAAAGGAAGGCATCGAAGAGGAGTCTCACGATGGGGAGGGTGAAGGTGAGATTCCACTCCCGGAGCCCAAGTCGCTCGACCTTGATGCCGTCGACCAGCAGAGCCGTCGTCTGCTGCAGGCCGGCTTGTTCTTCCTTGGCGTCATCGGTGCCTGGGCAATCTGGTCGGAGGTCCTGCCTGCCCTGACCGTGCTCGACCAGGTATCGCTGTGGACTCAGACCCGGACGATTGACGGTGTTGAAAGCCTGGTCCCGGTCACGCTCGCGGACCTGCTGCTCGCGTTCGTGATTGCGGCCGTGACCTGGGTTGCCGCCAAGAACCTCCCGGGCCTTATGGAGATCGCGGTGCTGCAGCGTCTCGATCTGCAGCCGGGCAGCCGCTACACAATCAATACGCTGCTTCGCTACGCAGTGATCACAATCGGCATTGTCTCGATCCTCAGCGTCATCGGCTGGAATTGGTCGCGTATACAGTGGCTGGTTGCCGCGCTGTCGGTGGGGCTCGGCTTCGGCCTGCAGGAAATCGTCGCCAACTTCGTCTCCGGCCTGATCATCCTGTTCGAACGCCCGGTCCGCGTCGGCGATACGGTGACAGTCGGCAACCTGTCAGGCACCGTAACCAGGGTGCGCATACGCGCGACGACGATTACGGACTGGGACCGCAAGGAGATCATTGTTCCGAACAAGTCCTTCATTACCGAGCAGGTCATCAACTGGACGCTGTCGGACCCGATAACGCGCGTCGTCATCCAGGTCGGGATCTCCTACGGTTCCGACGTGAAGCTGGCGCACAGGGTGATGGAAGAGGCGCTTCGCGAGCAGCCGTTGATCCTCGACGACCCGCCCCCTCGCGCCTACTTTATGGGCTTCGGCGACAGCTCACTCGACTTCAAGCTGTATATGTACTCGCGACAGCTCGGCGATCGATTCCCGATCATGCACGCCGTGCACGAGGACATCCTGCAGGCGCTGCGCGACAACGACATCGAGATCCCGTTCCCTCAGCGCGACCTCCACCTTCGCTCCGTCGCGGACGAGATTCCGGGCATGGGCTCGAATCCAGGACCGGAGCCAGGCAAGCCCTGACGCGCCGACTGTTCATGTTGCCAGGCACGCAATCTGGTGAGCGGCAGGCGACCTCGCCCGTAGCACGCTGCAGTCATTCGACAGCCTCGAGGCAAACGCCACGATGACCTATCGCGACGAGTTCGAGATACCGAGAGACATCTGTTACCTCAACAATGCCTACATGGGCCCGCAGCCTAGACGTGTCCTCGAGGCGACGCAGCAGGGTGCGATCCGGCGGTCGCGACCCTGGACCATTACGCCCGCGGACTTTTTCGACGGCGTCGAGACACTGCGGGCCTCGTTTGCACGTATCGTCGGCTGCTCCGCCGAGAACATCGCC
>JAAUXY010208312.1_pt1 | contig 39182 bp, 36 predicted proteins | sample 7278121 | NCBI WGS metagenome assembly JAAUXY01 (sample SAMN14350117, study PRJNA611818) | marine sediment metagenome | isolation source: surface marine sediment (1.8m) | place: French Polynesia: Moorea | collected 2018-08
CACAATGCCAATCTTGTCGAGTTGATGAAAAAGGACCGGGAGATTGACATGGAGGAACTGGACAAGGCCTGGACCGCTGCCAATCCCGAAACCTAAAATGGATCTACTTTAGGGAAAAAATTTCAAATCTAAGAAACCGCAAATTGTCCAATATTTTAATATGGCATGTGAAAAAAGTCGATTTAAGGTAGAAAATTATTTTCTGATATCTTGACATCAAGATTTTTGGATTTAATGTGTCTTCATGGCAACTGGACCTCACATACGGTTGGTCTTATGGAAGGCCGCCAAGGCCGTTGAAAAAGTCGATCGAGCAAGCATTGCGCAAACCGGTCATGTGTTGTCAGATTTTACCATCATGGAGGCCTTGCTGCATAAAGGCCCTTTGCCCATTAATAAGATCGGCGAAAAAGTGCTCTTGACCAGCGGCTCAATGACGGCTGCCGTTAACCGAATGGAAAATGATGGTCTCGTCAAGCGAATTAAGGATCCATCTGACGGACGCTGCTTTTACGTGTATTTGACCAAAAAAGGACGTCATATGATAAAGAAAGCTTATGCCAAACATGAAAAAACACTTGAAAAAATTGCCAGCGTATTATCCGACAGCGAACGTAAAGAGCTGGTCCGGCTGCTCAAGAAAATCGGTTTTTTTGCTGAATCGCTGGAATCAGATACCGTATAAAAAAAAATCTATCTTGATGCTAAGATATTTAAAAAGGAGTTCTAAAATGAATAACAATACCGAAATAAGTGGCATTCACCACATCACCGCCATTGCATCATCAGCTTCTGAAAATTTGGCCTTTTATCAAGATATTTTGGGTCTGCGGTTGGTGAAAAAGACCGTTAATTTTGATGATCCCTACACTTATCATCTGTACTACGGTGATGCGGCAGGCACGCCAGGGGCCATTATCACCTTTTTCCCATGGGAAAAATTGGCGCGCGGGAAAGCCGGCGCGGGTATGGTGACCGCGATCGCATTTTCAATCCCAATGGATTCTGTTGGATATTGGCGCAAGCGACTTAACGCCCATGGCGTTGAAACAAAAGAAGGTAAACGCTTTGGCGAAATGTTAATCCAATTTGAAGATCCCCATGGTCTTTCCTTGGAATTGATTGAAACGCCGACAGTTCATTCAGTTTTAAACCAGAGTGGTCATTCAAAGTCAGCTGCTAACCGCATTGTGGGATTTCACTCTGCCACCGCATTGCTGAGATCATTAGAAGAAACCCAATCATTACTGGTGGATCTGATGGGTATGAAGCTCCTCGACAAGGAAGGCAATCGCTATCGTTTCAAAATGAAGCGCGATGATGCCTTGGGGCGCTTTTACGATGTAGTAATTGACGCACAAGCGCAAAACGGTCAGCAGGGTGGTGGAACCGTGCATCACATCGCTTTTCGGACACCGGCAGACGATGAGCTAAAATACTGGCAAAAATCAGCCACGGAAAGCGGCTTTGCAGTGACGCAAATTCGAGACCGCAAGTATTTCAAGTCGATCTACTTTCACGAGCCAGGCGGCGTTCTTTTTGAAATCGCCACCGATCCGCCGGGTTTCACCGTAGATGAGCCTTATGAGCATTTAGGTCGTGATTTGAAACTGCCGGATCAATACGAACCAAGGCGTGCTGAGATTGAGAGTCGCCTGCCAAATTTGCACGCAACCGGATTCGTTCACGAGTTTGTAAAACCCGACGACCACAAAGACGATGGCCAGACGATCGTCGCCTTACATGGCACCGGGGGCAATGAGCGCGATTGAATTTAGGTTGCAAGACAAGTTAGCGATACATCGATATGCTGCTATTATTCGTTCAAAAGCAATAATGGGCACAAGTTCAGCAATAATATTGAGGAGATTACAAAATGCCTGATCATATAAAACCCAATTTGGTTGCATTAAAGGAAGCACTGCTGTCGCGCAGAAATTTTCTCAAAGTTGCCGCAGCAGCAGCGGCACCGGCCATCACCGGAGGATTTGGATTTTTCAGCCATGCGCATGGAGAAAGCGGAAGCCCGAAGGCACATGCTGATCTGATTGTAAACAATGCCAAAGTTGCCACATTGGCTGAGGGAAATGGATTTGCCCAGGCGTTTGCCATCCGCAACAATACGTTCGTCGCTGTGGGTGACAACAAGACAATCATGCAAATGCGAGGCCCAAAAACATTGGTGATCGATGCCAATGGGCGGACAATTATTCCGGGTTTAAACGATTCCCATACGCATGTCATTCGTGGTGGGTTAAACTACAATATGGAGCTTCGCTGGGATGGTGTGCCATCATTGGCACTTGCGTTGGAGATGCTCAAAGAACAAGCGCAGCGAACGCCCCCACCGCAATGGGTGCGGGTGATTGGCGGCTGGTCGGAATTTCAATTTGCCGAAAAGCGGATGCCGACCCTGGATGAGATCAATGCTGCCGCACCGGATACACCGGTGCTGGTGGTCCATCTATATGCACGCGCGATTTTGAACAAGGCGGCTTTGCGGGCATTGGGCATCACCAAGGAGACCCCCAATCCGCCCGGGGGTTTGATTCAAAAAGACACCCGCGGCAACCCGACGGGTTTGCTGATTGCCGAACCAAACGCCTACATTGTTTACTCAACAATTGCTCGGGCGCCACGACTTTCCAAAACCGATCAAATCAATTCCTCCCGCCATTTCATGCGTGAGCTCAATCGATTGGGGGTGACCAGCGTCATCGATGCCGGCGGCGGTGGTCAGAACTTTCCCGAAGACTATGAAGTCATCAATGCGCTGCATGAACAGGGGCAGCTAACGCTGCGGATCGCATACAACCTGTTTGCGCAGTCACCCGGCAAAGAATTCTCGGATTTCTCACGCTGGGTGAAAATGACCAAACCGGGCAGTGGGGATGCACATCTACGGGTCAACGGTGCCGGTGAAAACCTTGTCTGGTCGGCGGCTGATTTTGAAAATTTTCTGCTACCCAGCCCCCATTTGAAATCTGTGATGGAAAAAGACCTTGAATCGGTGGTGCGGCTGCTTGCAGCTGAAAATTGGCCCTTCCGCGTACATGCCACCTATAATGACACCATCGACCGTTTTCTAAATATATTCGAGCGGGTGAACCGCGATATTCCGTTGGATCGTTTAAACTGGCTGATCGACCATGCCGAAACCGTTTCGCCGCAGAATATCGAAAGGATAAAAAAACTGGGAGGCGGCATTGCCGTGCAGCACCGCATGGCCTACCAGGGAGAATATTTTATCAGACGATATGGAGCTAAAATGGCCAAGCAGTCACCACCGTTGAGGCGTATGCTCGATATGGGGATCCCCGTCGGCGGTGGCACGGACGCAACCCGGGTTTCAGGGTACAATCCCTGGATTACGCTTTACTGGTTGACCACCGGCAAAACGATTGGCGGGACACCACTTTACGATGACGCCAACCGCCTGGAACGGGTGGAAGCGTTGCGAGTGATGACCCACGGCAGCGCCTGGTTTTCTAACGAACAGGCCGTCAAAGGCACCATCGAACCCGGTAGATATGCAGATTTCGCGATTTTGTCCGACGATTATTTCAGCGTTGAAGATGGAAAAATAAAAAATATTACAGCTGTTTTAACTGCAGTGGGCGGCAAGGTCGTTTACGCGGATGCTGAATTCAAGAAGCTTGGTCCACCGGAACTTCCGGTGAGCCCGAATTGGTCGCCGGTCGGCAAATACGGTGGGTATTACAATGCACAGCAGCACCCACAACATCCAGCGTCGGTGCTTGCTGCCGCTTCGTCTTTAGGCAAACCGAACAGCGTTGTGCACCCTCATGAACATCATCATCATCACACCACTGTCTTCAATGATAAGCGCCACTGGAATCTTGATTGCCCCTGTTTTCTGGGTTGAGGGACGCATCAATTTACAGCCAGAATGCCGGCAATATTAAAATTTTGAGGAGGAACATAAAATGATCAACATCTTGTCAAACACCGACGGCGGTCTGATTACCGCCGATGACTCGGCGGTTGTGTTCATTGACCATCAACCCCAAATGACATTCGGCGTTGCCAACATCGAACGTCAGTATCTGGTCAACAACGTGGTTATGCTGGCCAAAGGGGCCAAATTATTTGACGTGCCGGTAATTCTAACGGCCGTCGAAACCGAATCGTTCAGCGGTTATATCTGGCCGCAGTTAATGGACGTCTTCCCCGGGCAGCAGCCCATTGAACGAACCAGTATGAATTCCTGGGATGATCCGGCCTTCCGTGAAGCGGTTAAAGCAGCCGGGAAGAAAAATATCCTGATTGCCGGTTTATGGACCGAGGTATGCGTCACCTGGCCGGCGCTGAACATGCTCGCCGAGGGATACAACATTTATGTAGTCGAAGACGCCTGCGGGGCCACATCCCAGCTTGCCCACGATGCGGCCATCCGCCGTTGCGTGCAGGCCGGCGTGGTTTCCATGACGACGATTGCCACGGTGCTCGAGTTTCAGCGTGATTGGGCCAACCGGGAGCATTACGACGCCGTGTTGGATATCTTCCGTGAACATGGCGGCGCCTATGGTGACGGCATTGATTACGCCTACACAATGGTGCACAAGGCGCCGCAGGCCGCCCAAAACGCGCATGTGGTCAAAAAATAGGCAAGGGGCTTTGGGCGGCGTATTGGCTGCCAGTGAGCAAATCATTATCGTTCTGATATCGCTTCGTCTCTGATCTCATTGGTTTTCAAGTGCAGATTGTTGCAAAGCGGTATAATTATGTAGGCCTGTTTAACATACCAGATGATATTCGGCATTTTTTATGTAAATAATATATGTCGTTGAATGGTTTGGTTGGTGTTATGCTTTAATTGGATGTCCGGCTTTATCTGTAAATGAACCGACTGCGATCATAATAATATCAATCAATGCCCATATTCCTAAACCGCCCAGGGTTAACAGCTGCAATATTCCGGTACCGACTTTTCCGACGAAAAAACGATGGACACCTAGCCCTCCCAAAAAAAGAGCCAGCAATAGCGTGGGAACAAAACCTTTTTCACTCTTTACGACAGTTTTCTCAGACATAATCAGCCCTCCTTAAGTTAATTTTATGTTTTTCTTGCAACCAAACCAATCAACGACAGCAATAGGCAGAAAAGGGGCAATCGTACTAAAGTTCGGTCTGAGGGTTTTCAAAGACACAGTTCAAATGAGAAAGGATGTCCCCTGAAAGGCCTATTTTCAATGAAATTATATCGGCAGATAAAACAGGTAAGTTTAATATTTTTTGTTGTGTGCGGTCGGTTCTTTTAATAAAATCTGGAGCAAAAGGATTCAACGAAATTAAATAACCCTTTTGGCCTACTGTTGGCCATTTAATCCAACAGGCCCAGAAACTCGCCCGGGGCCGGTTTCAGATCATTGATCCTGATTCAGGCGTTTTTTGTAAACAAGGCCACCGACCCGGTTTAAAGAGGGCGCTGTGGTTTTTTTCCTTGACTCAAGTGGGATCTTCTCTATAGTGTCTGCCAGAAACAGCGCGCTCTGATCAAACTAAATATCATTCCAGAGGGAATCATAGACATCGTTTAAGCGGGATTCCCTCGGTGGATCAATTATCGGTTTAAATCATTAAAAAGGAGATTGGAAAATGACGACAGGCGACGCAACTGAAAAAAAACCTCTCTGGTTGTCAATCGAGGAAAATATCCTTGGGCTCGATTCGGAGGATCTTTCAGGGGAAAACCTGGAAGCATCGATTCAAAAGATTGCGGGTGAACTTGACAATGCCGGTTACAATGTTTCGAAACATGGGGGCCATATGCTGCAGTTAAGATGGGCTATGACTGAAACAGGTAAAGTCGGTCGGCCCTTTATGGAAGATTTCAACACTGCAATCGAAGCGCTCACCCTGGATGACGTGGCTGACCCGTTTGTTGCCACGGATAAAATCATCGGTGACATCGCCAAGACGTGGCCAAATCTCAAAAAATCCGAGCGCAGAGCAGATGTGATCCAGATTGTCGAGAAAACCAAGCTTGATCTGCTGATTGCCAAGGCCAAAGATTTTTCAGGCGATGATGGTATCCGCTTACTGATTGAGGAAGAAGTGGACGCTGAAGTGATCACCAATGCGATGGAGATCACCGAAGAGAAGCTGCAAGAAGTGAACACCGCGATCGAAAAGGAACGCGCAGAGCGGGCCCGGGTTGAATCGCTGCTTGAGGCGGTAGCCGACAAATCCAACGAAGAAAAGATCAAGCACCTTTTTGATAATGATGTCTCGGAAGAATTTATTATCGAGATGGCAAATGTTGATCAGGATGCGATCAATGCTGCCAAGCAGGCAATGGAAGAGGAGCTAAAGGAAAAACAGAGGCTGGCAGAAGAGGCGGCCGCCAAGAAAGCGGCAGAGGCTGCCGGGCCTGCGCTGGATGACATTCCGCCGGATGAGATGCTGGACCACATCGAAGCCATTCGCGAAATCATGGAATTCAGCGATCAGGAAAAAGAAATCAGAGTGATGTGCGAGCAAAGCGCCATCCCCAAAGCCCTGGTAGACATTGCGGTTTCAGAGCCTGAAAAACTGGATGAGCTCGAAAAAAAGGCAGAGGGCTAACCGCTCTATTCGTGAACTATGCAAGGTTAATTAGATACATTTCAAAGCTCCTGAGCTATTTTTCAGGAGCTTTTTCTTTTTAGGGCCGAAATTATGACGTACGGCGCAAAAAATACATTGTATATTAGATTTAATAGTTTAAGGCTTATAAAAGGGTAAAATTATGATCGAATCCCAAAAGCACGGTTATCTTTATTCGGCCTGATCCTATTTCAATTTCATTCTTCCAGCAGCAGCGGCAATACATCGCCCAGCCAATCGAACCGGCAATAGCCTGTGGCGGCGGCATTGGGTACCAGGGCCAAATGACTGCCCACCGGTCGCTCGCGCCCATCGGACGGGCTGTTGACCACCCGGCCGCCAAGCCACATGGTCGAAGAGCCCCCACCGTCCAGATTCAATGCCCAGTAGGCGCCCAATGACACCATGTAATCGGCTGCTTCGGCGCAGGTCATGCCGGTCATGCCGCGCTCTGGCCGGCGGCCGTCGATGACCACCATCAGCAGCGTGCGGCGATCGGCGGTCATTCCGATCAAGGTGCGCGGGTGCTGCGCTTTGCAGGGATAACTGCCATGGGGCAGCTTGTCGTGCAGCGGCCGGCCCTCGTGGACCAGCGTCAACAAACCGCTGACCACCTCCTTCATCCAGGCCGAAGGGACAAACGGCGTCTGCATCTCAATAAACCGCACCCGCTTGTTGCCGAAAACAACCTGGCCGAAATCATCGGCGTCCGGTCCGCCGAAAAAGACGCCGTCATGGGCTGCCGGTCCGGTCGGACCAGCGTATTTTTCATTGGCATGCCCGCCGTTGATGGCGGCCACCGCACCCAGCCTGGAAGCAAACCTGGAGACGGTCTGCGTGCCGCCATGGGGACCGGTGGCCTGAAATCGCAGCCCGGTACGACACAGATCCACCTCGAGGACATGGATGCTGCGCCCAGGCGGTGTTTCGTGATGATAAAGGATCCCGTCGGCGATGGGTTGAAAAGCTGCTGCGGCAGATCCGCCGAGCATTAAGATCAAGACGCAAACAGCGGCGATGAAATGTCGCATGAATTTGTCCCTTCAAAAAATGATAATGCTTCCTAATGCCTCGATAGTTAAAATTTCAAGTTGCTGGTCACCCCAAACCTGCATCATTGATACCTCTTCGATCCTCCTTTGCTCTGCCGGCTACCGATCGGCGCAACCTGAGGCAGTTTGCAGGCGGTTGTTGCGCACGATAATATTCCTCAGATTAGGATAGTGATTTTTATACACACATGACCACTTCTGAATGCCGGGGTTGTATGCGCAAGGTCCGCCGGCCGGCTGTGTGTTGTAGTAGTACTCGAACTCCTGCACGATCCAATTGAGGTTGTCCCAGTTGGCCACGCAGTTATTTTCCACAATCGCTATGTCGCGCGGCCTGCCACTAATACCGACGATATCCTTTCCGGTGAACGGGTTTCCATAGTGGATGTCGTTGTTGTGGATGTGAATAAAGGTGCCGGCATGCTCGCTGGAATTGTCCATCAGACGCCGGTTTTCACCGTGCATGTCAAATGCGCTGGCATAGGTTGATATATTGCCCGACAAGACGACATTGTGCCGGGCCGTGTAGCTGGCGCGACCGTACAAACCGTGTGAAACGATACAATAATTATGCCATGTTGCCGATATTGGCTAATATAATATTACAAACAATATCAGCATGATATTAGCTAATTGACATATAGTTATCTACACACTCCCAGCGTTTTCCTACCTTTATGAATTTAATTTTCCAATTGTTACATTGAATACCGGCGCAGATCACCAAAGCATCTTGGGCAGTTTTTCCCGCTGCCCAAAGAATAGGGGCACCGGGTTTCAGATATGTTTATTCACAGTTGGGGCATTCAAATCGTCCGTAACTGTTGTTGCAGTCATCCCTGCACAGCCCTGGCTTTTCACCCTTGACGTAACGCAGCTGGGTTTTGGTGTCGTCATTGCAGCTATGACCCCTAATGCTTACCCAGCATTTTCCGGTTGGCTTTACGGCCGTACCGAATGCGCCACTGAAGATATTGTAGTTGGTCAGGCAGGAATGATACGTGCCGCCGCCATAGGAGGTGGTATATTTGGGCATGCGTTGATCCCACGAATCAGCATAAAAATACGGTGTCCAGTAGCTGCATTTGTACTTCATATCTTCGCCGTAGGGACAACGGCCGTGGTTGCACAGGTTGATGCTGCTGTAATAGCGCAGATAGCGGCTGCTGGAATACCAATACCACTTCGAAACCCGAGTGGCCGAATGGTGGGTGCCAAAGGGCAGTCCGGGTGGAATCGGAATGGGGCCGACTTTGCCCACATCGCCATAATGCAAGGTAATGCGCACTTTTCGCCAGAGATTAATTGCGGCCGCGGTGGCAGATTCCTGCAGATTCTGAACATCATCTTCCCCCGAATTAGCTGCATCGTATGCTTTGGGCAGCAGGTCCTGCCGCAAGCCCACGGCTTGGGCCACCAAAGATGCTTTTTCGGCATCCAAGAAATCCAATTGGGCATGCTCGATTGCCCGGGCCGCAGTGATGGTGTCCCCTATTTTTTGCATATCGGCAAACAGACCGCTGAGCCCATCGGCAACAGCTTCGTCGGTAGTGGATGTTTCCGGCTCGGACTGATGTCCCCAATTAAACCACGGAAGCTTGGGCCATCTTTTCTTGGGGCGTTTTTTGGGTTTCTGTCTCGGATCTGCTTCCTCTTCCAGCCAGCCCCAGCCGGCGGGAACCTCATGACCGCCAAAGCTGGCGCTGATCTGACCCTCATCGTTAAAAAAACGTGAATAAACTTCAACCTGCACTCAGACAGGGCCATCCGCCAATTGATTCTCGACATATTCGCGAAAGGCTTCAAACCGGATACCGCGAAACGAGCCTGACAGAGAAGTGAGGTTGTGCGGTACTTCAAGCGCTGTGGCCGAATCTGAGCGATCGATCACCAATTCTTGCTGCAATCCATCAATATAGTCACGGGTTTCCGTAGCAATCTCGGTCAATTTAGAGTCGTCATCGCCAAAAATCGCCGGCACTGAGAACGTTGTTTCGCCTTCGGTGGTGAGACCTTGCATCGCAATCGATTGCACCAATTGTGTAATGATAGTGTGCTCCAGTTCAAAGGCCGGGTCAATGCCGGCAGAAGCAAGCGCGCTTACCATTGGCTGTGCCAAATCCGCAGCGGCTGTCTGCTCGGCTGTAAACACTTTTTGTGGAATATCCCAGCCGGCAGGCAGATCAGGGCCTGATGCGGCCACAGCGATCGTTTGGGCATTGCCGTCCAATATACGGGCGTAAACATCCAGAACAGGCGTTTGGTCTTCCAAGATGATGATGCGCTGGGCCTCAAAGAAAAACACCTGATCACCACTGCGGTAAGCGCCAACGACGCCTAATTGCGGATCGATCAGAAAATAGGTGATCTCGTCGTGCCCTTCTTGCGTTGCAGCGAGTGCCGGTACAGTAATAACAGTGCCGATAAGTGCGACAACCAAAGCGATTGTGATGATCCACTGTGGACATCTTTTAGACACGCCTTGGTTAGGCTTAGCATTTATTTGGTGCATGGCTTTCCTCCTTCTTCCAGAATTACTTTCGCGGCTAAATTGAGGTCAGGTGGTCAAGCGTTTATATAGATGTATTTACTTATAGATGTATATAAAAATGAGTCATTTATAGAAGAAGGGGGGTGAGGCAGTAAGTAGATAATTCCGTAGCAAGACAATGACTAGTTGTCAACCCTTAATTTATTAATTATAAGTTAAATTATGATGTTAGAAAGAAGAAAATTGGCTAGGAATAAAGACTATTAAAAGCTAACCGGTGAGTGAGCAACTGGTATACCAGTGCTGTCAATCGTGCTTAAAATGAAATGATTTACTAGCGGCATGACAAAAAATAGCTGGTAAACCAGTCCGGAAAAACTAGTCAATTGGAGGGGGTTTTTACGATTAAAAGATAAAAAATGGGATTTGCTATTTAGGTCCCTCTTTGATCAAAATAATTTCCACACGGCGATTGGCTTGTCGATTTTGCGCGTTGCTGTTGGGCTGCAGGGGACGGTAGGCCGAATACCCCTCTATTGAAACGCGTGGGGGATGGACGCCATGGCGGATGAGAAATTTGGCCACATTGACGGCCCGGATGGCCGACAGCTCCCAGTTCGTGGGAAACTGCCGGGTGTTGATAGGCACATCGTCGGTATGACCGGCCACCGCAACTTTATAACCGTTTTGAGAAGAAATGAAACCGGCGATTTGCTTTAAGGTGGGCCGAAAATCGGGCAGCAGGGTTGCATCCCCTACATTAAAGGCGATTTTTTCGCCCAGCACCAGCACCAGCCGTTTTTGATCCCAGCGCACGGCAAAATCCTTTTTGTCTTTTGCGGAAAGCGCTTGCAAGACTTGTCGGCGCAACTGTTCTAAGGAGGAATCTTGTGTTTGCATTTTAGTTGACGACATGGGCTTTTGGGATTCGGTTTTGGCTGATGTTTTTTTGGTGATGGCATGTGAATAAAAGAGGATAAATAGAATCAACAGCAGCGTAATGAGGTCAATGAAGCTCCACAGGGTTGTATCTTCTTCGATAAAGGACACTGATAGGCGCTTTTGCAGAAGTGCCCTTTTCTGCTCGGAAAACTCAAGCCGTTGTTTAAGCGTTTTTGCTTTTGATTCAGCCATGTGTTTGTCTCACATCTGGCGCTGTCAGTTTACTTGCATCTGGGGCGTCGGCGCGCTCAGATGGTCATCTTTTTCCTTACGCATGCGGCTGAGTTGGTTAATGTCAAGATAGGAATTGAGTCGGTGGGAAATTGATTTTGAGGTTTTGTGCTCGGCGATATCCATGATGCCTTCTAAGATAATGTTTAAAACGGTGGCTTCGGTTTTGGTGTACTCGGCCAGCTTTTTTGCAAGCGGGAAAAACAGAAAATTGGCGAGCAAAATGCCGTACAAGGTGGTCAACAAGGCCAGGGCCATGCCCTTTCCGATCAGGGCCGGATCTTCCATACTGTTCAATACATTGATCAAACCCAATATCGTGCCCACAAATCCAAAAACCGGCGCCAGTTTGGCGAGGGTATTTAAAATATTGACCTGTGATTCCTTGCGCGAAAAATATAGTTCGTAGTCTTTTTCCATTATATTGCGGATCTCATAGCGATCGTAGCCGTCGACCACAAGTTCGATTCCTTTTTGCAGAAAAACGTTATCGAGCCCTTTGCGCGCTTTTTCAAGGTCGACAAGCCCATATCGACGCCAGATAAGGGCAAGTCTTTCCAGTTCTTTTACCAACCGCTCGTTATTGGTATCCTGATGTCTGAAAACAACCCTGAGACTTTTAATAAGATCCCTGAAGGTTTTGAAGGGAAAGGCAATAAATGCGCTTAAAAGCGTGCCGGCTGTGACCAGCAAGACGCTTTTTAGGTTCATCGTGATCGAAGTGCCGTCGATGACGCTTTCCGACATGATGATAAAAAAAAGCAGACCGATGGGCAGCAACAATTTTTTGAACACGGAATCATCCTCCTGAAGGGTTCAATATGCGGTTCTTGAATGCAATCTGCAGGGACTGTGCCAAAATTATTCTATAATAATTTCAATATTTTATGTTTTTACATGGTCATATCAGGCTGCAAAAATTGCCTAGAAAACGATGCCAAAAGGTATTCATTTTTAAACGAAATGATTTGAATGGAGCGCTTTAAGGGGTTATGATTGCCCTGGTTGGTTTTTGTGTGTCGCCAATCTGAACAGATAATAGACCGGTTAGGAGGTGTCATGAAACGAATACTGATTGTGATTTTTGCGGTGCTGGCTGTCGCTTCTACGGCGTTCGGCGATGATAATCCCAAAGTGGTCCTTGAAACGTCTAAGGGAAAAATCGAGCTCGAGCTGTACGCGGATAAAGCACCGCTAACCGTAAAAAATTTTTTAACGTATGTAGACGCGGGATTTTACAACAACACCATTTTTCACCGTGTGATTCCCAATTTCATGATTCAAGGGGGTGGGTTTACGGTCGACATGCAGAAAAAACAGACCCATGCCCCCGTCCGCAATGAGGCCGCCAACGGTTTGTCCAACCGACGGGGCACTATTGCCATGGCTCGGACGCCAGATCCGCACAGTGCCAGCGCCCAATTTTTTATTAACACCAAAAATAATGATTTTTTGAATCATAAAGGCAAAACCCCCCAGGGATGGGGATATGCGGTATTCGGGCGCGTGGTGAAGGGCATGGCGGTTGTGGATAGCATCTCCAAAGTCAAAACCGTCACGCGTGGCCGTTTTCGGGATGTACCGGCCGAGCCCATTGTCATTATGCGGGCTGCCCGCATGCCATAACATCTGGGATCCAATTTCTCACAGCGTCTTCAAACAGATCCCCTCAGCTGTTAATTTTTGCGTAGGCGCTTTTTACCGGTAAACGTTTGAATTAAAAATAAAAAAACGGCGACCGCGAACAATAAAATTGCCAAAGGTAATGTGAGCAAGGTTTCGGCGATGCTTTGAAGGTAGATGGATGGAAGGCTGTCGATGGATTCTACGGTTGACACATCCAAAATATCGGTAAGTCTAATATTTTCAAACGAAAATTCATCGGATGGGCCCATACCCATGAATGCCGTCATGACCTGATAAACAAACAAAGATATGGATACCAGCAAAAAAATGAATCCGATCCAAGCGAATATTGACATAATTGTTGCCTCCTGGGTTTCTAACCTACGGCGGATTGACCTTCTCCCAATATTTCATAAGCTTTTTGCAATACCTGCTGCGGTGGAATTTGTTTTAAGCATAGATTGTCGCCATCGCAGGGGGAGTTGCGATGGTTAAAGGCAGTCAGGCAGGGTGAGCAGGGCAGGGGGTTGTAAAATAAGGTCGCTTTATCGTCAGCCGGGCCATAAAGGTCCGGGGTTTCGGGTCCGTAAAATATGATGGACGGAACGGGCGTTAGGGCGGCAAATTGCCCTGGGCCACCGTCGTTGGTAATCAACAGCTCGGCAAACTGAAAGATGAGCATCAATTCCCGCACAGTGCGGGTATAGCCGGTCAGATCGGCGCAGGCCGTATGGTTGCAATCCGACAGAATTGCGGCGGCCAAATCCTTGTCGGCCGCCAAACCGACAATACCGACGGCATATCCTTTTTTAAGCAATTCGCTGGCCACTTGGCTGTAATAATGACGCGGCCAGGCCCTAATGGGCAAGATCCCACCGCCGGGATACATTAAAACCAACTTCTTGCCGGCAATACCCTTAAAATCGGTTTGCAATCTGGTTTGCATGGCCTCAATTTGAGCGGGCGCAAATTCGACAATCGGCGCTTTCAGATGATTGTGTCTTGGTGATTGCTTGACCATCGGCGTGCTAACCGCATCAACGGCCGAGACCAGATTGAGAAATTGGCGTGCGATATGATGATAGGGATTGAACAATACCGGGCGATTGATAAAACTGCCGCGATACAGGCCTTCTTGGGTGTACGGGTGAAAACCGACACGTATTCTTGCACCACTTAAAAAGGAAATGATGCTGCTGATTCTGGCAAATAGCTCACAGTCGATCACCACATCCACTTTGAGTTTGTGAATGTGATTCAATACGCGCAGGCAATCGGTGGTAAAGGCACCAAAGGATGTGTCGCGAATGGTCAAGATTTTATCCGGCGGTGTGACATCGAGCAGCGTCAGTACCTCTTTATTCTTTTCAAACAAAAGCCCGTATAGCTCGGCCCCGGGGTACCGCTGTTTAATCTGCTGAAACATGGGGTACGCCAAAACAAGACTCCCCATCTCTGAGAGCAAAATAACCAAAAATTTTTTGGCCTGAAACCCGTCATCTTCATCTTTGCTTCTACGGTAAAATAGGGATAACAACCGGCAGATAAATGCGCCGATATACCGATCCACTTTGCGCTGGAAGCCAATGTTCATGGGCGCAGTCCCGTTGAAACACCTTTTATCAAGTGCAAATTAAACGACATTTCACAGATGCCACTGTTTTGGTTTTGGTATTCGTATTTCTTGACGCCGCTGCGATGCGGCACCTCGATTTATATCAAAAGGTTATGGTTAGTGTCTGATCAGCCTGCCGGCGGTTTCAATTCAACCAAGGTCGCGCCCCACCCGCCGGCCTCTGGAGGTGCATCCGCGTATTGCTTTACCAGCGGGTGTTTATCCAAAAAACCATGCACCTGTCTTTTCTGAATACCCTTGCCTTTACCATGGATGACACGCACGTTAAATATGCCGGCTTTGATACATTCAGAAAAGTATTCCTGTAAAAGATCAGGGATATCCCGTGGTCGGAACGTATGCAGATCCAAAACATCTTCTATGGGTATGTGAATGGGGTCCATAGGCAAGTGCCTGATTGAGTCATCGTTGTTTAAAGCTGCAATTCTTGATTTTGAAGATATGAGTGCTATGGTGTATCAAAGCAGGCATCGAAACACAACATCTGCCGCTAAAGATCAGCAAACTGACAGGCGTCCTGCAGCGGCCGATTCATCATCTTACATAATATTCAATTAATAGAAAAATAGCAATATATTAAATAGTTAGAAGAATGCTTACCGCTCTACTGATCTTCGCATATTTGCTGGGCGCCATACCTTGGGGCCTGATCCTGACCCGTGTTTTTGCCAGCGATGATATCCGCATGAAAGGCAGCGGCAACATCGGGGCAACCAATGTGACGCGTGAAGTCGGCATCCTACCGGGTGTGTTGACCCTGGCCGGTGATGTCATCAAAGGCGCTTTACCAGTTTATCTGGCGCGAACGGCATTGGGTGCGGCCGATGGTAGCGGTGAACTTTATCTGGCGGCCGTTGCGCTGGCCGCATTTTTAGGTCATCTTTTTCCGCTATACCTAAAGTTTCGTGATGGCGGTAAAGGGGTTGCCACCGCTGCCGGTTGTTTTGCTGTGATATCGCTACCGGCTGTTTTGGCTGCATGTGGCATCTTCACAGCCGTTTTGCTGGTGTCCCGGCGGGTATCTGTTGGCTCACTCTGCGCTGCAGTCGCTTTGCCAATAGCGATCTGGATCAACACCGGTTCAATGGTTATGACGATTGCCGCTGGTGTGGTTGCGCTGCTAATATTTATCCGCCATCAATGGAACATCAAAAGACTTTTGGCCGGTACCGAGCCTCCTTTTAAGCTGCACAAAGATTCCCCCGAAAGGTGATTATATCACCCGCAAAGCCCTACAGCTGGCCACCTTCCTTTTCTAACCTCATTGCTGAAACGGTAAACGAGCCGTCATTTCAATAATAGACATTTCGCGGACGAGGACGACGAGCAGAAAAACTGCCGGTTATCGTATTTATACGCGTGGTCGTCCTCGGTTTTTAATGTCAATTGGCGATCACCTCAGGAAAATCCATATAAACGTAATCACACCCGCCAAAATAAACTGGGTTTCGAGCAAAAATTCGAGTCGAATACCTGGAAACATAAGGGCCCGTTCATAGGCCAATAAAATCAACCCAATAAATATTGGGCACAACAGCAATATGAATCCCAGACTGGATGTCAGCTGCAATGCACTTGAAACAGCTAAGGCCAAGGTCAGCACGATCAAAATGATCTTAAGAAGCTGCATGGAACGTTTTTCCCCTAATAGAATAGGTATGGTCTCTTTGCCTACCAGCCGATCACCTTGCATATCCAGAATGTCAAAAAAAGCGGTTCTGACGAAAACGATGCCGATAGCCCACGTCGCCACCAACACATTGGTCCAATGAATGCTGCCGAACTTGGACAACGGTGGCAGGACTGCCGTAACGATCCCCCAGGCAACCGCAATCAAAAGCGTCTTTGAACCGGGTATATCCCTTAGCTTTCGATATTGAGCGCCTGTAAGCCATGATGGGATCATTTCTAAGTTGTAAGATAATCCCAATAGACTCATGATCAGCAAGGCCATAAAAGGAAAGACACCGATGCTGTAGGCAATGACCAGTCCGGCACCACCTGCAAGCGCCGCCAATATGGCCAACGGGGTTTTGTAGCGGTCATAAAATTTGGCTCTGTTGGGATCATTAAATCGATCGGCCCGGGTATCGGTCAGGCGATTGAGGATATGCATGCTTTGAACATAGAGCATGGAGATCAAAATATAGGGAAACGTCTGATAAATACCCTGCAGCTTGTTACAGGCATAGCATAATGCACCGGCCCCGATGGCGACATACACATTGGTCAGCAGGAGTCCTCGCTGAAGTTCAAATGCCAAGCGCCGCCAGCCTTGTTTGCGCTTGAAAAGCATTGTTTCCAATGCCCGGTAGACTTTTTTGATCACCCAGTTGGGAGTCGAGGCGCCGGCGGTGATGCCGATCTGGCTGGTGTCTGTCAAGGCCTGCAGATCGATATCGGCCAGATCATCTTCATTTTCAATATGAAAAGCGGGTTTGCCTGTCTGGCGGGCAATATCAACCAGTCTTTTCGTATTTCCGCTGCTGAGGCCGCCCACCACAATGACCGCATCCACGGATTCCGCCAAGCGTTGAACCTCTGCCTGGCGGCGCTCCGTAGAGTCGCAAATGGTTTCAAAGACTTTATAGTGCGGATGACTAACAGCGGCCCAATTTTTGACATCCTGCCATAAATGGGTATTCAGCGTCGTTTGAGCGACAATAATCGCATTTTCAAATCCAGGTAGGGTTTTCAGTTCGGACACATCTTTAACCACATAACTATTTTCAGCGCCGAAACCTCGCAGCCCAATGATTTCCGGATGGTTTTGGTCGCCGACAATGATGGTAGCATGGCCTTTTTTAGCATGCTTTTTTATAATGGTTTGCACCTTTATAACCCGAGGACAGGTCGCGTCGATCACTTTGAAGCCCACTTCTTCAAGTTGGGCTTTTGTCTTGGGCGGCACACCATGAGCCCGGATAAGCACTGTGCCGGAACCTTCTGCCGGCGGTTTGTCAAAAGCGGAGATGCCTTTTTCTTCCAGAATCTCTAAAACCTGGGGATTGTGGATCAGAGGGCCATAGGTTGAGATTGGATGCTGATGCTCTTCAGGGGCATCTAACACCATTTCAACTGCGCGGCGAACGCCCATGCAAAATCCGGATGTTTTGGCAATAACGATTTTCATATCAAAGTTTTTTAATTTTCATGCGATTGCGCCGCTGTTTTTTGGATAGCCGCCGTGCCGGTCCTTTTTTTTTAGTGGAAGGCGTCCAGCCGTTTAAATCATCCGATTCCATGTCGTTGAGGTCCAGGTGGGCCGCCATTTCGATTTTGGCCTCGAATTGTTGGGCGCTGATAGTGGCTGCGCCACAGGAAGCCGCGAAATCAACGACTTCCCGATCCGAGCTGACCACCAAGGCCTTTTCGCGTTCCGTGCACGCCATGCGTTTGATGACGTCGTCAGCCGATGATCCTTTGGATGAAAACTGAATCGCGATTCCCTTTTGCCGGTGGTGTTGTGGAGAGAAAGCCGGACTGTGCTGACCATCAAAAACCACCGTTATGGGGTGAGGTTTTATTTTGCGGTAAGCTGCCAGCATATCCACCAGCGCTTCACGGCCTAGCAGGATGTCCTGCGCGTCTAGACGACTCAGGAATGCGGATTGTCGGATAAGATTGTATCCATCAATGATAATATGAAGTGACATTTAGCTCGTCAATGTTTGCTGGCGGCTATCGCGGGGCTTGCTGCAGGCTTTTGATCAGGCGGTCCAGATCATCGTTGCTGTAAAATTCAATTTCAACCTTGCCTTTCAGGCCGCTTCGCTTGATCGTTACTTTGGTGCCAAAATGTCGCGAGAGATCTTCAGCCAAACTCATCAGATAATGATCTTCAGCGCTTTTTCTTCTTACTTTCGGCTTTTTCTTCTCATCTTTCAAAGCGCGAACAAGGTCTTCGGTATCCCTGACCGACAAGCCCTTTTTAATAACCGCGCGCCACGCAACCAGTTGCTGGGTGTTGTTTGAGGTGCCCAACAGTGCTCTGGCATGGCCCATGGTTAGTTCGCCATCTTGGATGCTGGTTTTAATGGATTCGGGCAGCTGTCGTAGCCGCAAAAAATTGGCAACTGCTGAGCGGCTTTTCCCTACCCGGGTGGCGGCTTCATCTTGTGTGAGATTAAATTCGGTAATCAGACGATGATAGGCTTCGGATTCTTCGATGGGATTGAGATCGGCACGCTGGATGTTTTCAACAATTGACAATTCCAACAATTTGGAATCGCTGATTTGTTTGATGATCACCGGCACTTGCGTCAGTCCGGCTTTTTTGGCGGCGCGTAATCGTCTCTCACCGGCAATCAGCTGGAAACCGTCATTTTCCTCTCGGACTAAAAGCGGTTGCAAAATGCCCTGTTCCTTTATGGATTGGCTGAGTTCCTCCAATTCCGCCTCGGGAAACTGTTGACGCGGTTGAAAGCGGTTGGGTTGAATCAGAAGTATATCACAATAGAAAAAATCCCTGGGAGGTGCCTCTGACTTTTCAATGTCCGGAATGAGCGCTCCCAAACCCCTGCCGAGGGCCTGCTTTTTACGCTTGGTTGGACCGTCGGCGGTTTTTTTAGCCTCTTTTTTCTTTTGCATCGTGTTCCCCAGCAACCTTCATTTTGAACAAAGACTTCTTTGTGCTTACCGATCAACCAATAACGTATAACCAATAACCAATAACCAATAACGCCTAAACGGGAGCCAACTCAATCGGGGATGCCGTTGGATGTTAATATTTCCTTGGCCAGTTCAAAATAGCTCCGGGCGCCAGCGGATGTTGCATCATAAAGCAGAATGGGTTTTCCAAAGCTGGGTGCTTCGCTTAAACGCACGTTTCGGGGTACCATGGTTTTAAAAACCAGGGCCTCAAAATATCTTTCTGCTTCTGCTGCCACCTGGTAAGCAAGATTGGTGCGCTTGTCAAACATGGTCAATAAAATCCCGGCAATGGATAATTCGGGATTGAGATGGCGTTTGATCCGCTTGACCGTATTAAGAAGCTGCCCCAGTCCTTCCAAAGCATAGTATTCGGCTTGGAGCGGAATTAATACGGAATCGGCTGCGGTAAGGGCATTTATCGTCAGCAGGCTGAGAGACGGCGGGCAATCGAGAAAAATGTAGTCAAAGATTTGGTTGAGTCCCGAGATTAAATTTTTGAGGGCCTTTTCGCGATCGGGATTGGACATCATTTCAACTTCAAATCCAATCAGCTCTACATCGGAAGGAATTACCTTTAAGGTATCGATTTCGCTATCGACGATTAGGTTCGATGCCACGGCCCGGCCCAACATACCGTGATAAAGCGTTTTTTCGAGTCTGGAACGATCAATGCCCAATCCTGACGTTGCATTGGCCTGTGGATCACAGTCGATCAGCAGGGTTTTTTTTTCTGAAACGGCCAGCGCAGCCGCCAGGTTTACAGCGGTGGTGGTCTTGCCGACTCCCCCTTTCTGGTTGGCGATACAGATGATTTTTGCCATAATCCGGATGCTCTAACATAAAATTTGGGGTTTGAAAAGAATTTTAAAGTATGGCATCAAAACATGTTTTATCCTTTGAAAATGATTGCTCAGCGATGAGTGATTTAGGTTCAGGAGTGTTCCTATTGTGAATGTAATTGGAGTGTTGGAGTAATGGAGTTGTGTTCAAAAAGACTGATGTCTCATTACAATATTCCAACACGCCAATACTCCATGCCTTAGCTTCGGAGAACGCCGATCAGACTTGTTTTTACCCACTTAAATGCTATAATACGCTAACTCTGTTAACCTGATTTGCTTGAAATCAAATGATTCGAAAACTCATATCCATATGGTCGGTTGCCATATTTTTGTTGGCACCGCTGGGCACACAGCTTTCCTCTGGTCTGACCGTCAGCGAAGAGGAAAAGTTGTCCCGTTCCATCCTCGGCTACATTTATCGTCATTTTGACATCATCGACGATCCGGTTATTGTCGACTACGTTAACCAGGTCGGCAACCGGATTGTATCGGTTATCGAAGAGCCGATTTTTAACTATAAATTTCATGTGATCAATGTTGATTCATACAACGCCTTTGCCATTCCGGCCGGTTACATTTTTATTAACAGCGGTTTGATTGCGGCAATGGACAATGAGGATGAATTGGCCGGTATTTTGGCCCATGAAATTGCCCATGTGAATGCTCGCCATATTTCTCAGAAAATCGAGAGATCCAAGAGAATTGGCTGGGCGGCCATTGCGGGCGCAGCCGCAGGAGTGCTCATCGGCGCAGCTGGCGGCGCCGAAGCAGGCCAGGCGGTCTCCCAGGGCAGCCAGGCGGCCGCTGCCGCCGCTGAATTGTCATACAGCCGCGATAACGAAATACAGGCCGACCAGCTGGGGCTGATCTATTTGAAAGATGCCGGTTACAACGGTGAAGGATTGCTTAAGATCTTAAAAAAGATGCGCAGTAAACAGTGGTTCGGTACCGAACAGATTCCAACCTATATGCGGACCCACCCGGCCATCGATGACCGAATTACCTATCTTGATTCCCAGCTGGCCAGCACCGCCAAAAGCGCTAAACCGAAATATCAAGTGGATCCCAATGATTTCATCAGAGCACATACCTACCTGATCACCCAGTATGGTGATGAGAATCTGGTTTTAAAGGTTCTTGAGACTGAGGTAAGGCAACATCCTGAAGATCCCATGGCGCATTACCGCTATGGGCTCATTTTAGCCCGCGTTGGCCGCCGAACCGAAGCCATTGAACACCTCAGAACGGCCCTGCAAAAGCGTGCCTTTGATCCGTATATGTTGCGGGATGTCGGCCGGGTTTACTACCTGGACGGCCAACTCGAGCAATCTCTAAAAATGCTGAAAACAGCCCGCAATATGATGCCGGATGATGCCGATTGCGGTGTTTACATCGGTCAGACATACATGGCTATGGGATCTTATGAAGAGGCTTCAGCTGTGCTGCAGGAAGTTCTCCAAAAACATCCGCGCTATACAAGGGTTTACTATATTTTGGGTCAGAGCCTCGGCAAACAGGGAAATTTGGCCGATGCCCATTACTACCTGGGGATTTATCATACCCGTAAAAGAGACCTTAAAACGGCCATTGTTCAATATCGGCGCGCGCTAAAGTATACAAAGGATGCCGAAAGACGGGCCATCATTGAGGAGCGCTTACAAAAACTGGAAAAGATTCTGGCTAAGCGCCTGAAAAGACGAGGATAATTTTTTGGTAAGAATGGGGACTAATTGCGGTCAAAATGGGAAAACTGCATCGAAAACGTTCCCCGGCCCTGGGTGGCGGACCGCAGGTTTGTTGAATAGCCGAACATCTGTGATAACGGCACAGTCGCATTAATCACTTGAACCCCACCTTTGTGCTCAATAGATTCTATCTTACCACCCCGAGAATTCAACTCACCAATGACATCACCAATGAAGGCCTCAGGCACATAAATTTCTGCGGTCATAATCGGCTCCAGCAAAAATGGATCGCCTGCATTCATTGCGTCTTTGCATGCCATTGAGGCACAAACGGTATAAGCCAGTTCAGTTCCCAAAGATTCTTTATAAATGGCGTTTGTCAATTTAACCTCAACATCCACTACCGGATATCCCATCAACGATCCGCTTGTAAGGGATTCCCAAATGCCCTTTTCAATTGCAGCGGTAAATATGTCCGGCAAGACATCACCTGAAATATCGGCCACAAATGTATTGCCGCTTCCACGCGGCAAGGGTGTCATGCTCACCGATATTTCGGCGAAATGACGCTGCCCGGCAATTTCTTTGTCAAAGACGGTGGTGGTTGTCGCTGGTTTTTCGATGGTCTCACGGTAAACCACTTGCGGCTTGCCCACATTCACATTGGTATGAAACTCGCGCAACATACGGCTGATGATAATCTCAAGATGCAATTCACCCATGCCGGATAGAATCGTCTGGCCGGTATCCTCATCTTTGCGTACGACCAATGTCGGGTCTTCAGCCACAAATTTGGCCAAAACCGTATCCATTTTTTCCTGGTCCGCATGGGTTTTGGGTTCTACCGCAATGGATATAACTGGTTCGTAGAATTCAATTTTTTCAAGTAATATTGGATGTTTTTGGTCACATAGCGTTTCACCTGTAGATGAGCCCTTTAGGCCCACAATCCCAACAATGCTTCCGGCACCTGCGGTGTTCACGCGCTCCCGTCGGTTGGCATGCATGTTTAAGATACGCGCAATCTTTTCCTTTTCACTACGCGCCGGATTAAAAACTTCACCTCCGGTTTTCATCCTCCCACTGTAAATTCGGATATAGGATAATTTACGACCTTCCATCATTGAAACCTTGAAGATCAGGGCCGCCAGCGGTTCAGAATCTTTGGGGAGGCATTGAATCACCTGGCCGGATTCGGGGTGCATTCCTTCAATCGGTGGAATATCCACCGGACTGGGTAAAAAATCAGTAATGGCATCGAGCAACGGTTGAATGCCTTTATTTTTCAGTGCCGCACCGCACAGCAACGGCACCAATTTCAAATCAATAGTGGCCTTACGTATGGCCCCGAGCAATGCGGCACTATCAACAGCTGTTTCCGCCAGATAAGCCTCCATAATGTCATCATCAAATTCCGCCACGGTTTCGAGCAGTTTGTCGCGGTATTCTGCAGCCATGCTTGCAAGCTCGGTCGGGATTTCCTCTTCCTCAAATTCGGCGCCAAGCGTTTCCGCATCCCACACGATCTGCTTCATTCGGATCAGATCGATAACGGCCTTGAAGTTATCTTCTGATCCGACCGGAAGCTGCAAGATCAGGGGATTGGCCTTGAGGCGTTCTTTGATCATCTTGACGGTACCGAAAAAATCGGAGCCGATGCGATCCAATTTATTGATAAATGCGATTTTGGGCACATTGTATTTATCTGCTTGTCGCCAAACGGTTTCAGACTGAGGTTCTACACCTTCAACAGCACTGAATACACCGATGGCGCCATCGAGTACCCGCAATGAACGTTCGACTTCAATGGTAAAATCAACATGCCCGGGGGTATCGATAATATGAATTTCCGTATTATCCCAGTGGCAGGTCGTGACGGCAGAGGTAATGGTAATGCCTCTTTCCTGTTCATCGGGCATCCAATCCATCACGGCCTCACCGTTATGCACTTCACCGATTTTATGGGAGCGACCGGTATAATATAAAATCCGCTCGGTAACCGTCGTTTTGCCGGCATCAATGTGGGCGATAATACCGATATTGCGGATATTTCCGATTTTTACGTTTGCTTTCATCGTATCAATAACATATTTGCTTTGATGGGTGCCTGCAAATCAATATGACCGGCGAGGGTCATGGATTCATTTCCGTTAATCAGAATTTTGACTGCCTTAATCTTGGGTACATTCAGTACCAAAGAATTGACAATTGAGTAAATCGTCAGTAATTCGGATTGGATGCCGCCTGGATGACTCTCAGCAGCAGCCGATGTGAGATCGACAAAACAAATCCCTTCTGAAGTCACAAAAGTTGCCCGAACAGCAGTTGCCGCTGGAAGGGTGCGCGCCAATCCTTTTTGCGGGCCTCTGATTAAAGCCTCTATAATACTTCTGGCAAAAAATTCAGGATCTTCGGATATTTTCAAAACACGATTTTCAGCCATGAGAAACTGATTGTCTTTATCCGAAAAATATAAATGAACCAGTGTTGTCTGTGTTGGTGACACGGCTGCGGGCCGTGGGGTTTGTTTAAACGTGCTCTGATCCTCGGCATCATCCGATTCCATAACCATCACCAGCAATAACACCACTATTCCCACGATTGATGCGAGAACCAAATATCCGATATACCGTTTTGCCATCATGTTGCAGCCGGTGTGAAGGTTTTGGATCTGTAAAATAGAATCCGTTTTTTATGCCAATCAATGGCACATGTCAAGCGTAACAGCTGATTACCATCTTAGCATGCGCATTGACAGCAGGTCAAAGATGTATACACGTTTAGTCTGCTGAAGTAAGTCCTATTGACTGGATGTTGACTTCAAAACAGGTGAGTTTTTTAGGATCGATTTCAGTTTGACGCGCACTGGGCAGGAATGGTATCAGAAGCGCCTTTATAAATAGAAAAAGGTTAGCCATCGGCTAACCCATACCGGGCAATAAAAAAGTGGAGCTGATCGGGATCGAACCGACGACCTCATGACTGCCAGTCATGCGCTCTCCCAGCTGAGCTACAGCCCCACATGAGCGAAATTATTTAGCATTTGGTTTTTGGAGTGTCAACAAATATATTTGATGAACAGGGCGTACCGGCACCATCTTTCAATGCTGAATATGGTGATTTCCCAGAGGTATCCCGGCGAGCGTGGTGGCTTGACATAAGTTCAAATAATAAATATTATTGGCATGTTATACATTGCTTGAATTTATCGGCAAACTGTACGAAAATAAATCAGATGCTAAAGCCAATTGGAAAAGTAGAATGAAGCGCAATGCCCCTCCACCAAACGGATTTTGGGATGAGTCATCCGATTCGGATGCTTATAAAGAATTTGATGCCACCGAGCTTTATTGCCCCAAATGTAAACAATCCGCACCGGTTCGCAAACGGCTCTTGCTGGTATTACCTGAAGGGGATAAGTACGAATATTTATGCGCATACTGTTCAGAGACAGTTGGGACCAAAATTGATAAACAGGAAAATCCGTTAACTCTTATATCTTAACTTTGTGCTTTCTTTCTTTTACGATTTCATGATATTTTTACTATAGTAAAGGTTCCCCGTTCAAGGTTTCCCGTTCAAGGTTATTTCAGCTTTGAACCTCTGAACCCTGAACCTTTGAACCTATTTAGGAGAAAGATTAAATGCTTAGTTTAATGCGTAAACATGCCAGCAGCTGGATTATCAAATTTTTACTGGCAGCCATTATCGTCGTTTTTATCCCCTGGGGCGTTCAAAGATATACTTCCGAACGTTCCAGCCGAGTCGCTGCGGTCAACGGAAGTGTCATCACATTAGATGATTATCGCAACACCTATACCAACCTGGTTGAACAGGTGCGGCAGTCATTCGGCAACAATGTCAATGACGAGCTAATCCAAACGTTACAGCTGCCGAAGCGCGCGCTAGATCAACTGGTTGACCGGGCATTGATGCTTCAAGCGGCCGAAAGACTCAAAATAAAGGTGTCGGATGAAGAACTTGCCCAATCCATCAGCAACATCAGTGCTTTTCAGACCGCCGGGGTGTTTGACAACCAGCGCTACCTGAACGCACTGAGGCGCAACCAGCTTTCCCCTGAAACTTTTGAAAACCAGCAGCGCGAAGCGATTACGATTAATAAGCTGCAGAATTTTATTTCCGGCAATATCAAAGTGTCCGATGTTGAAGCGCAGCAGTGGTATAAATGGAACAATGCCGAAGTCGATATTGATTATGTTTTGGTGGAACCAAAGCAGATTGAAAATATAGAACCCACAGCGGATGAGATCCAGGAGTACTTCGAAACGCATAAAGAAAAATATAAGACAGATCCTGAAATTAAAGTGCGCTATCTTTATCTAAACCCTGAGGGCTATGCCGCCAAAGTGACGGTTGCAGAAGAAGATATTTCCGATTATTATGAAAGCAATCTTGAAGAATTCAAAAGCCCACAAACGGTTCAGGCACGGCATATTTTAATCAAAGTCGATCAGAATGCAACGCCCGAGCAAGTCGAAGAGGCACGCCAAAGAATCGACGAGGTCCATAAACTGGCAAAAGCCGGTCAGGATTTCGCCGAACTTGCCAAGCAGTATTCAGAAGGTCCCACCAAAACCAAAGGCGGTGATCTGGGAACCTTTCGTCGGCAAGATATGGTCAAACCATTTTCGGATAAGGCTTTTGCTCTGCCGGCCGGTGAAATTAGCGAACCGGTGCGCACCAATTTTGGCTGGCATATAATTAAAGTCGAACAGGTAAATCCAGCCGCCATCAAATCTTTAGATGAAGCCCGGCCCGAGATAGAGCGAAAACTGAAAGCCGACCGATCAAGGAACCTGGCCTATGATGAGGCTGAGGCTGTTTTCGACGCCACTTTTGAAGGTCAAAATTTGACCGATCTTGCTAAAGAGCGGAAATTGAATTTGATAGAAACAGACTATTTCAACGAGAAAAAAGGACCGCAGGGAACCCAAATCGGCCGGCAGCTGGCAGCAGCGGCATTTAAATTGCCGCTTAATGAGGTTAGTGAAGTTCAGGATCTGGGAGGAGGGTATTATCTGATTGAGGTCCTTGAAAAGCGGGCGGCCCAGATTCCAGAGCTTAAGGATGTTGAGCCGGCAGTAAAAATGGATCTCATAAGTGAAAAACAGGATGCCGGAGCTCTGAGCCAAGCCCAGTCCATTGTGGCGGCGCTTAAAGATACAGCATCCATTGAGGCTGCTGCCGGCAAGTTTAACTTGAAGCCGCAAACGACGGGGTTATTCAAGCGTAACGATTCGATTCCCGGTATCGGCTATGAACCCAATATTAACCAGGCGGCTTTTAAGCTTACTGAAAACAATTCATTTCACCAAGATGCCATCAAGGGTCAAAAAGGCTATTATGTGATCAACTTTCGAGAGCGCAAAGAACCCTCTACAGATGGATTTGAAAAGGATAAATCAGAGATCAAGGCGCGTCTACTGCAGCAAAAAGGCTTTAAAACAGTTGATGCCTGGCTGACCCGCATAAAGGATGAAAGCGAAATAATCATCGAAGATGGTTTTTGGAAAAGTTAAAACACTTAGCGGGTTTTCAGCAGTTACTTTTGTTAAGCAGTTAACACCTGAATTTTGCACGAGTTGGAGGCTTATATATGCAAGGCACTTCATGGCGGGCCTCGACTGAGCTCTGCCGAAGTCAAGCTATAGTGATCTATGCTTCGCCCTGAATAACGCAGCAGATGGAAGCCTCCGGCTCGCCCTGTTGAATGCCGCTTAGCGGCCCCCGTAGGGGATTCAATAGGGCTCGCCGCGTTGTTTCTTAGGGTGAAAACTAATGCGATAAAATGATATTCATCCATTATACCAAACAGGTATTTTGGCGTGCTTCCATAATTTGCTTGACGTGCTAATTATGAATGCAATCTTAACTTCGCATTAGTTTTCATGCAAGATTCAGGTAACACAAGGAGAATCAAGATGCACGATGATGCACCCTACAGCCGCTCCGGCAGATCTAGTTATATGACGAAAAAATGTCCCGAGTGTTATACGTATCTGCCGCTGCATACAACCAAATGCCCATCGTGTAAGGCCAAACTCGGTGAGGTCGACAAACTTGGTTTTGCCACACGACCTTTTGATTGGGCGGGTTACCTCATCGCCATTTTGTCCATTGCCGGGCTGGCGGTATTTATATGGTGGGGGTTCTTCAGAGATTAGCGGTATTCATATTCTTTTTGAAGGATATCATCGGGTATATCGTCAAGAAAGCGGGATGGCTGGTTCAAGACTAAGCCTGTACTGCGATCATATACATTGCTCGGATACGTAAAAAACAAACTCTCCTTAGCGCGGGTGGCCGCGACATACATCAATCTAAGCTCTTCTTCTAGCTCGTCTTCTTTATGCAAGGAATGCACCGATGGGAATCTGCCGTCCAATGTCCAGATAACAAAAACGGTGCGCCACTCCAACCCCTTGGCCGAATGAATCGTCGATAGCGTTAAGCGCTGCTCATCCAGCGTATCGGCGTATAGTGAGTTCTCATAACTGGTTGTTGGCGGCTCTAAAGCCATATCGGTTAAAAAAAGATCCAGGCTTTTGTAGCGTTCCATTATTTCAACCAGATGTTCTAAATCCTTTGCGCGACGCGGATGATCATCAAAGCGGTCTTTTAAAATAATCATATAATAATCAACAATGGCTTGTCCCATTTCACAAACGGTCATGGTTTTGCTATCCAGGTCTGCAATGAGCTTTTTAAGACGCTCTAAACCTTTGCTGCTGGCCACTTCAGCCGATAGCAATCCAGTGTAACCCGCTTTTTCTGCAAGGGTGGCTTCAAAAATCTTTTGAGCAGTCTTGGGCCCGACTTTTTCAATGAGCAGTAGTATGCGATACCAGCTGATGCGATCATAGACATTGGCCATGACGCGCAGATGCGCTAAGATATCCTTAATATGGGCCGATTCAACAAATTTAAATCCTCCCATTTTCACAAAAGCGATGCCCTCCCGACTGAGTTCAATTTCAAGATCAAATGAATGAAAACTGGCGCGAAACAAAACAGCAATTTCATCCAATGGCACACCTTGTTGTTGAAGATCTTTGATCTGATCCACCACAAAGCGGGATTGACTATATTCATCTTCGGCATTGACCAATACCGGTTTGGCGCCGTCTTTTTTTTGGGAGAACAAATTTTTGGTAAATTTTTCCCGGGCACGTTCGATGATGGCATTGGTTAAGGTTAATACCGGTTGATTACTGCGATAATTTTCTTCCAGGGAAACGATTCGCGTTGCTGGAAAATGTTTTGGAAAGTCGATAATGTTTCTAAAATTCGCTCCCCGAAAAGCATAAATACTTTGTGCGTCATCACCAACAACCATAATATTTTGGTTTGAGCGTGTCAGAAGATACAATATTTCCGCTTGGATGGTATTGGTGTCCTGGTATTCATCCACCATGATATATTGATACCGCGAGATGATGCGATCTTGTGCGTCCGGATACTCACTCAATAAGCGGCGTAGGTAGACGAGCAAATCATCGTAATCGAGAAAGTGATGTTCCTTTTTGCGAATTTCAAATAACTGATAAAGACGACTGATGGTTTCCAGATGAGATTCAAAATGCGGGTAGTCGAAATCAATTACCTCTTCAAGTGACAACCCCTTGTTAACCGCCCGGCTAAAAATGTCCACTAAAGTTTTGCGTCTGGGAAACGATCGATGCTGGGTTGCCGGGCGCAGTTCTTTTCGCAGCAGTCCAATCAAACTCTCTGAATCATTGCGGTCTAATATGCCAAAGGCGGGATCCAAACCCATGTATGAAGCATATTGGCGCAAGGTTGCATTGGCAAAGGAGTGAAACGTACCACCGGCAATTTTGCCGCAGCGTTCATCGAGCAGTTGCGTAGCCCTGCGAAGCATTTCCTGGGAGGCCTTGCGTGTGAATGTCAACAGAAGAATAGCGGCCGGCGCTACGCCCTTTTCTACCAGATAAGCTGCTCGATATGTCAGGGTTCTTGTTTTTCCACTACCGGCACCGGCAATAACCAGCAGCGGTCCGCTTGTATGAGTAACCGCAGCAAGCTGGTCCGGATTTAACGCTTCGGCATATCGGTTTTCAAAATCAATATGTCTTTTCTCCATTATCTTCCCTAATATTGACTTTTAGCAATGATGTCTTACTCTTCAGGTAGTTGTTCTTCAAAACAAATGCTTCCAACATGGAGGGACAAATAGAATGAAGAGAATAAAAACCCAATTGAATACAATCTCCAGATCCCTTACCAGCCTGTCAAAACAGCTGGATCGAATTAGCAAGCAAGTTGACAAACTTCAATCCAAAAAAAAGGCAGCACCGGCCAGACGTAAAAAAGCCGTTCGCAAAACCACCGCACGCAGAAAAGCATCGACTGCCCGGGGCAAGACTGTATTGGATACGGTCTACGGTGTAATCCGTCGCAGCCCCAAAGGGGTTTCGATAGCAACATTGAAGAAGAAAACCGGCCTTGACTCCCGGCAGTTGAGTAACGCTTTGTATAAGCTTTCCAAAAAACGCATGGTGCGTGCCAAATCTCGCGGCCATTATGTGAAAAAGTAAATTGGCGCCGATCCGCACGGCCAAAACATCAAGCAAATCTTCTGAAACAAAATAGTCTTCTGCGCGCCTTCCTCCATTCAGGGCAGCAGAAGACTATTTTTTTATACCGAAACCCGCACTTGTGGGCAGCAATCGGTTGTTCCCACCTTTTTCTGTAAGTCTTACCTCCGGAATTGGGATCAATGCCTTTTGGGGCGTGACGTGAATGCAACATTTAAGAGCTGGCTTCAAATGTTGTGCCCAACAAATTACCTTATTACTCGCATCCAAATAGCGCTCGTTTAACAGTTGACGCTAATGTTACAAGCGAATTCTGGGACGGCACACTAGCACGTTATTCGGATCTTTTCAACTCACACATGTTTTCAATCGGCAATTTGATGCTTATGATAACTTCCTTAAACACACTGAAATCAAATCAGATTTTTTGATGGTTGCCTGATCAGCCGTCATTTGATATGAATAAAAGTTTAATTTTGTCTGGAAAGGATCATCCATGAATGCAAAGCAGAGTAAAGATGATCTCTCTGCTATCGATCGTATATGGAAGTCGTTTGCGTCCGTTAAACTAACCATTGCCCTGCTGCTGACTCTGGCAGCGACGTCGATCATTGGTACGCTGATTCCGCAAAATGAGGCACCGGCAGCCTATCTGCAAACCTTTGGTGAATTCTTATACCGCATCTTCTCACTGCTGGGTTTGTTCGACATGTATCATTCCTGGTGGTTTCGGGCCTTGATTCTGCTGCTGGTAGTCAACATCATCATCTGCTCCATTGATCGATTGCAAGCCACTTGGAAAATTATCTTTGCCCGAAATCCGCGTTTTAATGTTGCCCGCTACCGGCAACTCAAAAATAAAACTGAATTTGACACAGATGACGTTGCTGCTTCGCTAAAAGACCGCTATTTACCGATGATCTCCCGACGTTTTCGCTACCATCGAGCGGAAGATACCGATCAGGGATTTGCCATTTACGCTGAAAAAGGGCGCTTAACCCGGTTGGGTGTCTACGTTGTGCATTTGAGTGTTGTGGTCTTGTTGATCGGCGGACTGATCGGCTCCATTTTCGGATTTGAGGGGTTTGTCAATCTGGCCCCCGGTGATTCGGCGAGCACTATTCGGTTGCGGCATAATAATCAAATATTGCCGCTGGGCTTTGAAATCCGCTGCGACGATTTTAAAGTCGAGTTCTATGATACCGGTGCCCCCAAAGAATTTCGCTCCAGCTTATCGATTCTTAAAGACGGTAAAGTCGTCGAAAAAAAAGATATCATCGTTAATGATCCTCTGCGCTACGAGGGCATCAGTTTTTTTCAGGCCAGTTACGGCAATCTGTCGCCCAACGAGGTCATTTTAAATTTTACCAGCCAAGCCACCGGTATGATTTACAGCCAGAAAGCCGCCATTGGTCGGCCGGTGGTCATTCCGGAAAATATGGGAACATTTACACTGAAACAATTCACTCGCCAGGCCGATTTCAAGGGACGTAATATTGGAGAAGCCTTTATCGGGGAGCTCACCCTGCAGAATGGCCCACCGGTTGATGTGACATTGCCATTGAAATTCCCAAGCTTTGATAAAATGCGCAAAGGTCAGGTGTTTATCGCCATCTCCGATTTTGTACCGCGCTACTATACCGGGCTTCAGGTCAGCAAAGACCCTGGCGTCTGGGTGGTGTATGTAGGTTTTATTTTAATGATTATCGGTATTTATATTACATTCTTCATGTCTCATCAGCAAATCTGCATCGAAGTTACACCGCGTGATCAAAAAAGTCAGGTGATGGTTGCTGGGACTTCCAATAAAAACAAAATGGGAATGCAAAAGAGGGTGGCACAGCTCGCTGACCAATTAGAGAATATGGCTTCCGATAAATAGATGTTCCCCATTGATATCGAGTTGTTGACTTTTCTTAACCCAAAAGGGACTGCTAGAGGACAATCATGAACAGTTCACTTATCTTATCTATTGTTACCTTTGTCTACGGACTGGCCGGATTTTTATATATATTTGCATGGATCTTTAAGAAACCGGCCGCCGGCCGCTTGGCAACATGGGTGGCCATCGTCGGCCTGATAGGCAATACGGCAGGCATTATCTTACGGTGGGTGGAATCCTACCGCATGGGAATCGGGCACGCACCGTTCTCCAACCTTTACGAATCACTGGTCTTTTTTGCCTGGACGATTGCCTTGATTTATCTGGTGGTTGAACGCAAGGCGGCCAACCGCGCCATCGGCGCGTTTACCATGCCGCTGGCCTTTCTGGCAATGGCGTATGCTTCCCTCAAGACCGGCATCAGCAGCGAAATCCAGCCCCTCATACCGGCCTTGAAAAGCAACTGGCTGATTGCACATGTGATTACCTGCTTTATCGGCTATGCGGCCTTTGCCACCTCTTTTGGAATCGGTGCCATGTATCTGATGAAACAGGGGCGGGATGTGGAAGCGGTGACCTGGCTGGATATTGCCAAGCCCTTGACATTATTTGTTTTCGTATTGTTGTTTAGCCGGGTTCTGTTGGTGGGTAATTGGGCCATGGCGATGATTATCGCCTTGCCGCTTTGTCTCATATTTTACATCGGTGTGCTGCTTGTCCGTCGCATGCCGGCTGATATTAAAGACCGGTTGCTGGGCGTGTTTCCGGAGTCGGCCATTTTGGATGAACTCAATTACCAAGTGACGCTTTTTGGATTTCTGTTTTTATCGATCGGCATTATCAGTGGCGCGGTCTGGGCCAATTCCGCCTGGGGACGATACTGGGGTTGGGATCCCAAAGAAACATGGTCCTTGATCACATGGTTTATCTACGCCACCTTGTTGCATGCGCGCTTGATGCGCGGCTGGCGGGGGCGGCGCATTGCCTATCTGTCGCTGGTGGGATTTGCGGCGGTTTTATTTACCTATTTTGGTGTTAATTTGTTACCCGGCTTGCACAGCTACGGTGCCTTTGGCCAATGATTTTGCTTGACAAAATCGCGCTAATTAAGGTAATAGAGTCACCTTTGCCGACATGTGATACGAGCTGCTTGTCGTATAACTCACTGTAATCGCATCAATTTTGTATGCTCGGCGATTGCCGGTCTTGATGCGAGCAGGGCGGCAAATGTTTGTAAAGACTTGTTTCCATCAACCCAGATAACCATGGAGTTTTTATGACAACCGAGGAACAAGCCAATGCGGCCAGTGCCAATGATCAGCAACCTTCAACATCCTCTCCTGAAATAACCCCTTCTACCAAAGCCGATGCCAGCGGGGCTGGCGGACCCATTATTCTGTTTTTTATCCTCGGGTTGGCAGCCAGCCTGATTGTCGGATGGGTGGTTTTCCCCGAGTTGCTTTACTCACAGAAAGATCAGCCAATTGAATTCAATCATGTTTTGCACAATGAGCTGGTTGAAGACGGCTGTGAGAGCTGTCACTTTTTTAGAGAAGACGGTTCCTATCACGGCGTTCCTAAACTGGAGCAGTGCATCGAATGCCATGAAGAGGTCAACGGCGAAGATCCCGAGGAAGCCCGCTTTGTCAACGAGTTTGTGGCCAATAATCGGGAAGTGCCCTGGTTGGTCTACTCACGACAGCCCCAGAATGTATTCTTCTCCCATGCGGCTCATGTGAAAATGGGAGAAATTGACTGTGTGGTTTGTCACGGGCATATCGGGGAATCGGAAAGCCTACCGATTTACAAAGAAAACCGCATTTCCGGCTACAGCATCGATATATGGGGCAGGCGCATTTCCGGCATCAAACGCAATACCTGGGATCGCATGAAAATGGATGATTGTGCGGAGTGCCACCGCCGGGAAGGTGTGAATCAAAACAGCGTCCAAACCCATCGGGGGGGCTGTTTCGTGTGCCACCATTGATAAACGGTGGTTGATTGATTATCGATCGATGGCAGGTCGTGTTCTTAAATATTAACATGCTCGTCTTAACCTGGGAAAATTAAATGAAAGTAGATCGCAGAAGCTTTTTGGCATTCGCACTTGGCGGTGCCGCCGGTACGGCGCTGTCTCCGTTGCCCTGGAAAATGATGGATGACGTTGCAATCTGGAGTCAGAATTGGCCCTGGACCCCGATTCCAGCCAGAGGTGCGGTCAGCCGGGTGACCTCTGCCTGTACCCTGTGCCCTGGCGGCTGCGGGATTTCAGTTAAAAAAGTAGATGAACGGGTGATTAAAATTGAGGGCCTGGCAGGGCATCCTGTCAACGAGGGCGGACTATGTCCGCTAGGAAATAGTGGCGTTCAACTTCTATATAGCCCGACGCGTATCCGCACCCCCTTAAAAAAGGTCAACGGCCGCTGGCAAAGAATATCGTGGCAGGACGCCATTACCGAAATCGCTGCCCAATTGCGGCAGTTGCGTGCTGATGGCTCAGCCCATAAAGTGGGTTGGGTGGCTGGATCCGATCGGGGAACCGTTCCGGCGCTTTTCAGCCGCTTTCTCAGCGTTTACGGCTCTCCCAACTTCTGGCGCATGCCTTCCATGTGGGATGCTTATGAGTTGGCATTGTACCTGACCCAGGGCACGCGTTCCTTAGCGGGATTTGATTTGGAAAATTCAGACTTTGTGCTCAGTTTCGGCAGTGGTCTGATTGAGGGCTGGGGCTCGCCCGGCTACATGTTCCAAGCCAAATCCAAATTGCGCAAGGCCGGCGGGCGCATGGATCAGGTCGAGCCGCGACTGTCCAAAACCGCGGCCAAGGCCGATCACTGGATTTCGATCAACCCCGGCACCGAAGGTGCACTGGCTTTTAGCCTGGCGCATGTGATCATCAAAGAGCAGCTATACAACCGCAGTTTTGTCAATGGCCACACCGCGGGGCTATCTGATCGCTTTCAGCAGGTCATTGACGGATTTCCACCTGAGATCGCCTCCAAGATAACGGGCATCAGTGGCGGCACGATTTTAAACCTTGCCAGAGACTTTGCAGCTGCCCGCAAACCCCTGGCGATTTGCGGCCAGGGCCAGGGACATCTGCCCGGAGAACTGCAGACATTTTTGGCGGTGCACACCCTAAATGCCTTGGTGGGCAATATCAACCAGCCCGGTGGCATTTGGGCGGTGCCCGAGCCCGACTACATTGAGTGGCCCGAATTGGAAATCGATGCGGTTGCTGCCAAGGGCTTGCAACAAGCCCGCATCGATGGCGCCGGCACCTACCGTCACCCCAATGCCAGGTACCTGCTGCACCGGCTGGCAGAGGTCGTCAATGCCAGTGCCGAATCCCCGCTGCAGGTGCTTTTTATCGCGGATGCCAATCCGGCCTACTCGTTGCCGGACACGGCAGCTGTTACCAAAGCATTAGAAAAAATTCCGCTGGTTGTCAGTTTTTCCTCTTATCTGGATGAAACCAGCGCGCTGGCAGATATGCTGCTGCCCAACCATATGTTTTTAGAACGCTATCAGGATGTTGCCGAGGCCAGTGGTTTTCCGAAGCCCATCATCAGTTTGGCCCAGCCGGCCGTCGAGCCGCGCTACAACACCCGTCATGTCGGCGATGTCGTCATCCAGCTGGCCAAAGAACTGGGCCATACGATTGGCGCTGCTTTTGAATGGGATGACTACAATGCTTGTCTGGAAGAGACCCTGGGAGACCGCTGGGATGGATTGCTTGAAGACGGTTTTTGGATGGATGAGGGTTTCAGTGGCGTGCAATGGGCGGAAGCATTCGAGACCGACTCAACCAAATTTGAATTTACCAACAACGATATTCGCTCTTTAGCAGCCTACGAACCGGTCGAACCCGAAGGGGACGAAGCCGGTTACCCATTGTTGCTGGTGCCGTTTGACAGTATGCGACTGAATGGCGACGGTCAACCCGGCGCACCGCCGTTCATGATTAAAGCGCTTGAAGACACAATTTTAAAAGGCAATGATGTGCTGGTAGAAATCAACCCGGAAACCGCCAAGCAGCTTGGGCTAACAGAGGGACGACTCGCCACTCTGACGACGCCCAAAGGGTCGGCCCAGGTGAAGATCCGTTTAACCCATGGGATTATGCCCGGTGTCATCGCTATTCCCAGGGGTCTGGGCCATACCGCTGACAACCGCTTTTTGGCCGGTAAAGGGGCTAACTACAATCAGTTGAGCGGCCCGATTGATGACCCGGCCTCGGGCTATAATGCGGCTTGGGGAATACGAGCTAAGCTTACAAAAGCCTAATATAAGTGAATATTGAATATTGAATATTTGTGGAATTCTATCTTTTAATTTGTAAAGTTCAATCGGCATTAGAGATTGCTCAAGAAATGACCAAGGGGTGCTGATGAAAAACCAACATGGTAAGAAGTTTGGAATGGTGATCGACCTGGACAAATGCACCGGTTGCGGTGCCTGCATGGTTGCCTGTTATGCGGAAAACAACATTCCGTTTCGCGAAGATGAGACCGACAAAATGCTCAGTGTTTCCTGGATGCACGTATACAGACTCAATAACGGCAAATCTTTCCCGGATTACGAAGAGTGTTTCCTGCCACGTCCTTGCCAGCACTGTGAAGGGCATCATGGGCATTCACCGTGTGTGTCGGTTTGCCCCGCCACCGCTACTGACTATGATATGGCCACCGGCATCGTCAGCCAGATATATCCGCGTTGCTTTGGATGTCGGTACTGCATGGGGGCTTGTCCCTACCACGTGCGCCAGTTTAACTGGTGGGATCCGATCTGGCCCGACGGCATGGAGAAAATGCTCAACCCGAACGTATCGGTGCGCATGCGGGGGGTGGTCGAAAAATGCAGTTTTTGTATTCATCGTTACCAGCTGGCCATGGACCAGGCCTATGTGGAGGGCCGCCGCGAGATCGAAGAAGACGAATACCAGACCGCTTGCACCCAGGCCTGCCCGTCGGGTGCCATTATTTTTGGTGATTTGAATAACTCCGAGCACAAAGTTCATCAGCTGGCACAGCCGGATCCAGCGCACCACGGCCACTCCAAAAACCCCAAGGCCTTTCGCCTGTTGGAACGCCTGGGTACCAATACCAAAATTTATTATCTGACCAGCCGCGAGTGGGTGCGTAAACAGAGCGACAACTGGCTGGAAGGTGAGTTCAAAAAAAAGACACACAGCTAATTTTATTGGGGAACACATAATTTCATCTAAGCCATCATTTTATTTAGGAGCACGGAACTTATGGATGCTGCATTAATTCCCAAAGGGGTTAAACGATGTCCGATCTGGCAATTTGTCCTGTGGATTGGCGCCAATGGCTTGGTTCTGGCCTGGGGTGTTTTTGCCATGGTGCTGGTTTTTATAAAAGGACTCAACCAGACCAACATGAACAACGCTTACGGATTTGCGTTGTGGATCTGGGCCGACCTGGCGGTCATCGCTCTGGGCGGTGGTGCCTTTTTCACCGGCTTCCTGCGGTACCTGGTTGGTAAGGACGAACTCAAAAACATTATCAACTATGCCGTGCTCATCGGCGTCATCTGTTACACTTCGGCCTTGCTGATTCTGAGCTTCGATGTCGGCCAACCTCTGCGGAACTGGTTTATTTTCTGGCATGCCAATGTGCATTCGATGCTGACCGAAGTGGCATTTTGTCTCTCTGCTTACTTGGGTGTACTGATCATCGAGTATATTCCCATGGTGCTGGAAAACCGCAAGCTCGATAAAATACCGTTTTTTCATCATCTAAGCCACAACATGCATGAAATCATGGCGGTGTTTGCCGCCACCGGCGCCTTTCTATCCTTTTTTCACCAGGGCTCTTTGGGCGGCGTGCCCGGCGTTATGTTCGGCCGTCCGTTTGGTTTTCGAGAAGGCATATTGGTCTGGCCCTGGACCTTCTTTCTGTTTACCTGGTCGGCGGCAGCCTTCGGCCCCTGTTTTACCATTTGGATTACCAAAATCACCGAAGCCTTAACTCGCAAAAAGCTGGTTAAAGACAACGTCATCGATCTGCTGGCCAAAATATCCGGCTGGATGATATTTACCTATCTGATTGCCAAAACTATCGACACCATCTGGTGGGCCACACAAACCGCACCCTCAAAAGGCTTCACCTTTATGGAATTTTACACGTCCAGCCCAGGTTCGTGGTATGGTCTTTGGATACTTTTTGCCGAACTTGTTATCGGCGGTTTGGTGCCGGCGATCATTTTAATTACGCCCAAGCTTCGCAGGATAAGCGCGTTGCTATGGATTGCCGTTTTTTGTGGTGTTCTGGGTGTCAGCTTGAACCGCTGGGTGATGGTGCTGCAGACACTGGCTGTTCCGGTGCTGCCGTTTGAAGGCTGGTTTCCATATATGCCTAGCTGGCAAGAGGTGGCCACCACCATTTTGCCGGTGGCTTATGGTGTGATCATGATATCAATTTCCTATCGCTATCTGCCGATTTTTCCCCAGGAAAGGGAATTGAATCCGATTGACGAGCCCGAGGCTGCAGCGGCTCCGAAAGCCGAGCCGGCACCAGAGCCTGATGCTGCCGGACCGGAACCGGAATTGAGCCCGGCGGAGTCATAGTTATGGTTTGGCACTAATTTGACAAGCGTTACCAGCAGTGGTCTTTGTTGGTAGACATCACCACGAAGGACACAAAGATTTAGTACAAATGGAGGAAAGATATGTTTCCGTTTCATTTTGAATGGATTTGGGATGCCAGTCACATGGTATTTCATGGGGGTCTGTGGTATGCTCTGACAATCATCGGCCTGGGCATGACCTATTGCATCATCAAAGCAGCCTGGAAAGCCGCCAAAGGCAACGACGATAATCACCACTGAATCCAGAAACCGATAAATCTCCAAAAGCGCTGCCCCCGCACCAACAGGGGGGAGCGCTTTTTTTTTGGTGTTCTATCGAAGTGCAAAAAATTACCACAAAGACAC